>Ga0364881_10352_pt1 | contig 28457 bp, 20 predicted proteins | sample ExccelJu500001D4_5_FD_206923 | JGI IMG/M metagenome (GOLD analysis project Ga0364881, IMG submission 206923) | Enriched cells from Trout Bog Lake Hypolimnion, Wisconsin, USA - BchlTB.July30.5000.01.D4 | ecosystem: Environmental > Aquatic > Freshwater > Lake > Hypolimnion/Profundal zone | place...
GTTAAGTAATCGTGTCGTATATACCACCTTTTCGAGTCCGCTATCCGCGAAAATTGCTTTTCCGCGAATTTTCGCTACAAATATACAAAAGACCAAACGATACAGTGTGGAAAAAATTGTAGCTTTTGTGTTAAAAAAATGAAATGCGTTTGCGTGTTTTTCGCTGGCGTAAATAGGGGTAAAAAATACACCTAAAAAGCGGCAAAAAATTGTAGCTGGAATCTACAGGCATAACAGCGCTTAGCAGGATATGGGCCGGTGCGAAGCAGCCAAAAAAACACTATGGAATCAATACTTTAGCAGCAAATCTCTCCATCTATCGCATCGTTGCGAGGAGCTATGCAACGAGGCCATCTTATATACTATTTCATCTTTACAAATTTCAACCGGTCGGCTTTTTTATTGCTGGTAACTCTAAAAATGTAGGTGCTGTTGCCAAGGGAGGCAAGGGATATTTGCCCGAATAGCGAAGTTGCCCGTTGAGTAAGCATTACTTTACCGGTATTGTCGATAACAGAAATAGTAGCCGGCAAATCGAAATCGGGGCGCAGCACAAAGTTGAGGTAATTACCTGCGGGGTTGGGAAAAATGAACGTAGCGCTTGTTGCATGGGAGGCGCCGGTATCGGTGGCATAAACTACGGGGCCGAAAGTAACGACGGTGTTATTGGTTTTTACAGGGCTGTTAAAATCGAAGTAAATGGCGGCGCTGTTATTTACTTGCTGCCCATATTGCGAGCTTTGCTTGGGTTGAATGGAATATTTAAAATAACCCTGTGAGTTGATAAAACCGGTGGCCGAATCGGGCAGGTTAATATTGTTAAAATTTACTACTAAAATGCGTCCGGTTATGTGGTACGAATTGGTGTCTGAACTGCCCAGATATTTAAACGTGCTGATGTCGAGCTTATCGTCCAGCGTGTCTTTAACGGTGATATTAACAGCCGGGGCCGTGCCTGTATTTTGAAAATGGATAGCGTAAGTAAGGATCTGGTTGGTTTCAACAGTATTATAAATACCCAAGCCGCTAGGGCTTACAGCTTTATAATTAGGGTCAAAACTCCAAACCACTATTGCGCCCATAGTATCGGTATTGTTGGCAGGTGTGGTATCGCCAACCACCGGCAGTACCGTGGCATAAAAACGCACTATTGTATCGCGTAAAGAATCGGTATAGGCAAATTGCGCCGGCATATTGAACCAGAAATACTGGTTAACCTGTTGCTGCGGGTAAATAATACCCAACGGCACAGTAACAAGCCCGGGAGCAGTATCGCTGGCGGGCACCGATGAAAAATTTAGCGTAACGGTAGAGTCGTACCGCAACTGCAGGGTGGCATTGGCCGGTGCAGTACCGTAATTAGATACCGTGTACGAAAGCTGGCCCAGGTAACCATAAGTAAAAACACCTGGTGTAAGGCTTACAGCCAAATCGTTTACCTGCTGCGATGCGGTGCAGCCAAAATTCAAAGTATCAAAACGGTGAAAATTATTGGTGGTTTGCACATAATACGAATCGGGGTATACCGTATAGTAGGGTGGCGGATTAAGCTTTATAGTATAGTTTCCATTTAAAACGTTCAACGAGTACTGGCCAAAATTGTTTGTGCTGTACACATTGCCATTAACGGTTACTGATTGCAACGGCAGTCCATACTCAAAAGTATCCATATAATGGTTGCCATTCGTGTCTGCATACACTATACCCTGTAGCAAGTTACCGTTCGTGATGGGCGGTGCATTAAAATCGTACACCACAATCCCGTCTTCATCGGTAAAAAAAGTAACCTTACTTTGATGGTTACTGCAAATCGCCACCCACGCACTGCTCTCCATTTTATCAGGCGCTATTTTCCAGGCTCCGTTGTGGTAATAATAAACATTATACTCATCACTTATAACCATTTCGGTACTGTCGGATATTTGAAAACGGTAGGCGCCCTGGTTATAATTGTGTGGTAAATTCATCACAAACGGGTTGGCATTTTCGCCACGGTACCTTACCAGGCTATCGTTTTGCCGTACCCAGGCATCGCCATTGTTATCAACTGTTACATAGTGTTGGTAATAGTCGTTTATCGAGGTGCTGTATTTATACATAAACTGCTGCAAAACGCCTTGCTTATTCAACCTGTAAACAACGACCGAGTAATTGTCGCGGCAATCAAACCACAAGTTACCGGTACTATCGGTAAAATAATACATAATGATGGGCACCGGAAGCGTATCAACATGGCTAAGGCCGTTATTACTCCAAAAGCCTAACCCCTGGTTAGAATAAAGCCAGTATGAAGCGCTATCGCGCATACCCATTACAAAGCCGTTATTCTGTGCCTGAACGGATACCTCGTTTCCGGTTAGTAGGTTTTTTAAGGCACCCGATGCACTTTCGGGTATCCAAAGCTGGCCTTTGTTATCTCTTAGTATGTAAGGCGCTGCCTGTTCGTCAGCGTTAACGTTCGTTCCGTTCATGCTAAGGCTATCGGCAATGCTCATATTCATGGCCGAATCGAGCACACCAATAAAATTATTGCCGGCATAAAAATAAAACCGCCGGTTACATTCAAGGGCAAGGGGTAAGGGGCCGTCTAAATCGGTTAAGGCAATGCAATTGGACAGCGGCTCCTCCGTAAAACCGCTGTTAAGACCCCCGTGATAGAGGCGGCTGCTGGTGGCAATATATATGTTGCCGGTGTCGGTACCGGTTATTCCGTAAGCGCCATAATCTGTGCCGGCAAAATAGCTGATGTCATAACTATAGGTCATTCCTCCAGTAACGGTTTTTATCCAGTCCCAATGCCCGCCGGTATTTGGGTTAGTACTATCGATCAGGTAATAAAGGTTTTCGGCCGAGTCGCGAAAAAAGCCAACAACGTCTGCATTGCCATAGGTTACTAGTGGTAATGCCGCCCATTGGTTATTTATTAACTGATAATATACTCCGTTTACTCCATAATAAACATTGTAGTGATTATCGAACTGCTTGATAAATGGAGAGGTCACTGAATTAAGGCTATCGTGAACAGCCGGTATTGCACTCCACATTCCATTGCTGTATTTAAGGCTTGCAGTGCTGCAACTTATATAGATATCATTATTGGTATTGGCGCTAAAGCTAATGCCTGTAATACCTTGTACTGAAGAATCGGCCGCCAGTTGCCACTGATTATTTACATACTCTTCAAGGCCCGGTGCGCCGGCAGAATCGTTCCTGAATATGCGGCCATCGTTAGCTATACAAATATCCCGGTTGTACGATTGCAGATTTTGCCAGAAACCACTGGTATACAACCACCACGACGCGAAACCTGTACAAACCAGCAAAGTATCGGAATTATATACCTGGTATTTATAGGGGTTTTGACTGGTTAAGGGCGAATTGGCGCCATTATATACTATTAGCGACTGGTCGGCCTCGTTTAGTTTTATTAATCCGTTACTGCGTGCCATGGCATAAACAGCACCACCGCTTTGTTGCAGGTTCTGCATAAAACCATTGCCCGACATTACCTGTACCACATCCTGGCCAAAAGCGCCCTGGCATACTAAAAGAAGTAAGGAGATAAAGATCTTTTTCATTATGGTGATACAAAATAGCGATTATTATTAAAATTACATTATTAAGTTTATTTAAAATTTATGTAACCGGGTAACCCGCTGAGGGATTTACCTTTTTGGCGAAAAGACATTGTAAATAACTGGTAATCAAAGATGCAGTTTTTAAAAGGTAACCTCACCGGTGAAGGCTAAGGCATCAGGTATTTCAGAAGGCCTAAGTGTCAGACAACTTGACTTAAAAAGCCTGTAATTCAACCAGCTTTTTGTAGATGCCCTCTTTGGCCAACAAACCGATGTGATTGCCGCGCTCGGCAATTTTGCCGTCCTGCATTACAATTATCTCGTCGGCATATTGAATGGTGCTGAGGCGGTGGGCAATAACGATGGTAGTTCTGCCTTTCATCAGTTTAATCAGCGCATCCTGCACCAGCTTTTCCGAGTTGGAGTCGAGCGATGAGGTTGCTTCATCTAAAATTAGTATGGGCGGGTTTTTCAACACCGCACGGGCAATGGTTAAACGCTGGCGTTCGCCTCCGCTTAGCTTATTTCCCCGGTCGCCTATGCTGCCGTCGTAGCCATGTTCGAGGCGCATAATAAACTCGTGCGCGTTGGCAATTTTAGCCGCTTCGATTACTTTTTCCCGGGTGGCATTTTCAATACCAAAGGCTATGTTGTTGTGCACGCTGTCGTTAAACAAAATCGACTCCTGGCTTACTATACCAAACAGACTGCGCAGTTCATGCAGCTTATAATCGCGTATATCGTGGCCGTCAATCAAAATTTTTCCTTCGCCGGTATCGTAAAAACGGGGCAGCAAATCAACCAGCGTGGTTTTACCTGCTCCCGATTGGCCCACCAGCGCCACCATTCGCCCTTTATCAATCTTAATACTGATGTTATCCAGTATCTTTTTGTTGTCGTAGTTGTTATAGGTAAAACCTACATTTTGATATTCTATACCTTGCTTAAATTCCTTAATGCCCAAAGCATCGGCCTTCTCCGGAATTTTAGCTTCGGCATCTAATACTTCAAAAATTCTTTGTGCCGAGGCCAGTCCTTTGCGGATATTGTAGAATGCCGAAGAGAAGTTTTTGGCCGGTGGAATAAGCTGGGCAAATATGACCATGAATCCAATAAAGGTTTCGGCCTCCAGCGATTTTTGCTCAAGCACCAGTACGCCTCCGTAATAAAGCACCAGGCACACCACACATATCGCCAGGAACTCAGTTAAGGGTGATGACAACTCCCTGCGCGTATTGATTTTTCGACTCAGTCCAAAAAGGTCGCCGTTTACCCGGGCGAACTGCTGTTTCATAAAAGTCTCCGCATTAAATGCATGAATAATGCGCAGGCCGCCTAATGTTTCGTCTACTATGGAAAGCAGTTGTCCGCTTACCGACTGGGCCTCGGAAGATTGCTTTTTTAGGCTTTTACCCACCCTGCCAATAATAAACCCTGTAATGAGTAGCATGATTAGCACAAACCCGGTTAACTGTGGGCTTATCATCAGCAAGGCTCCTAAAAAAATGATGATGGTTAAAGGCTCGCGAATGGTTACCTCAATAAAACTGATAATGCAGTTCTCTACTTCCTTCACATCATCAGTCACTCTTGAAATAATATCGCCCTTTCTTTCTTTCGAATAGTAGGAGAGTGGCAAGGATACCAGTTTATTGTAAAGGTCTGTCCTAATATCGCGCACTGAGCCGCTGCGAATGGGTGAAAGAAAATACAAAGCGAGGAAGCGGAACAGGTTTTTCAAAAAGAATAACACCGCTATTAAAACACAGAATTTGGCCAGCGCTACGATGTTATTGTTGTTATTAGCCGCTATTTCTTTGCTTAATACAAACTTCAGATATTCCAGCACGTAATCGGCAGTAAGGGCAAACGGAGGCTCCTGCATTACCGGTGGTATTTTTTTGAGTAACAACTGCAAAAACGGAATAATCATAACCACTGAAAACAGCGAGAACACCACCGTGAGTATGTTGAAGAAAATGTTGAGCGCAGAAAGCACTGCGTATTTGCGGAGATAAGAAAGTACGCGAACGAGGTTTTTCATGAATGGGCAAATATTGGGTCTCTCCCTGCCCTCACCGAAGGAGAGGGTTCTGAAGACCCGGATGGTTTAATGGCAAACATAAACGCTAATATACAAACCACAAAGCTCTCCTCGGGGAGCAAAGACATTGGGCAAGGCTCTTTAAACGTATGCAGCGCTTTTTAATTTTTACTTTTGCCCAAAATATTTGAGACATGGATTCGCGCAGGCAATTGAAAATAGCCTCTCTCATTAAAGAGGAACTAACACAGATTTTAAGCAGAGAAGGAAAAAGCATTTATGGAAAAGCATTTGTAACGGTTACCAATGTTACTGTAACCTCAGACCTCACCCTCACCCGTTTTTACCTCAGCATTTTTGGTAGCGAAAATCCGGATGAAGTGATTGACAAATTCAGGGAGCATAAAGCGGAAATTAAACGCCACCTGGGCGAAAAACTAAGGCATCATTTGCGCCGTATTCCGGAAATTGAGTTTTTCAGGGATGAAACTTTGGATAATGCCTACCGCATTGAAGAGGTTTTCAAAAAAATAAATAACGAGCGCGAAGCGTTTTTGAAAGAACAGGCAGAAAAAGAGTTACTGGCACAAGCCCCTAAACCCAAAGCTAAAAAAGCCGCGGCAAGCAAAAAGGCGAAATAACACATCGTTTTATGCTATCGTAAAAAGGCGATAATCTTTAACTGTTTTCCCCCTTTTCTTTTGTATTTAATCTTTGCGTTCTTTGCCTCTTAGCGGTAAAATTGTATTCATGTTGGCACCCAGGTTTGCTTTCAGGTATATCTTCTCTAAAAAGTCTACCAATGCTATCAATGTAATTACATGGATAAGCATGCTGGGTATGCTGGTGGGCGCTTTTGCTTTAATTGTGGTGTTATCAGTATTTAATGGATTTGAAGGGCTGGTGTTATCGCTCTACAACTCCTTTTACCCCGATATTGAAGTAACTGCTGTTGCCGGAAAAACCTTTGAAGAAAACCCGGATGTTGTCAAAAACATATTAAAATTAGATGGCGTTTATGCACTGTCTAAAGTGCTGGAAGAAAACGCCTACCTGGAATACGCCAGCCAGGCGCAACTTGGTACCATTAAGGGGGTAGACGAAAATTACGGCAAGGTTACCATTGTAGATAAGTATGTGCGGGCAGGTAATTTTGCGCTCAGAGATTCATCACTCAACTACGCTGTTGTAGGGGCTAATATTGCTATACCACTCAATATAAACGTTGACCGCTCTATGGAGCCCCTGAGGATTACAGTGCCTCGCCGGGGCGTAAAAAATGCCTTTGTTCCGGAAGATGAGTTTAATACCATGACCGCCATACCGGGTGGTATTTTCTCCATCCAGCAGGAGTTCGATTCAAAGTATGTGTTTGTATCGCTTGATTTTGCGCAGCAATTGCTGGGGCTGGACAACCGGGTATCGGGCTACGAAATAAAACTAAAAGATGGGGCTGATATTGAAAAAACCCGGCTGCAAATAGCCCAGATAGTGGGTAAGGATTTCAAAATCAAAAACCGGTACGAACAGAAAGCTGAAACCTACCGGATTATGAAAATTGAACGTTGGGTAACCACGGCTATACTAGGTTTTATCATTCTCATTATTTCATTCAACATTATTGGCTCGCTTACTATGCTGGTGCTTGAAAAGGCCAAAGACATTTCCATTTTAAAAGCCATGGGTGGCAATGCGGCATTAATAACCCGTATTTATTTACTGAATGGCATGATGGCTTCCACCATTGGCGCCGGTGTTGGTTTACTGTTAGGTTATGCGGTATGCCTGCTGCAAATGAAGTTTCATTTTCTGAAACTGACCAACGGTGGCGATTCCAGCTTTGTAATTGACTATTACCCGGTAGTGTTAAAATGGAGCGACCCTTTGGTTACCATTGGTATTATCCTTTCGGTAAGCCTGTTAGCGGCCTATTTCCCGGCCAGGAAAGCGGGCGAGAGTGTCATGAACTTTAAGTAATTACATAAAGCCAGCGTAAAAAATATTTTAGACATGCCTGCGAAAACAGCGGAAACGCCGTTTTATTGCAAAAACAAGGAGAAGAAATGCTTACTTTAAATTCGGCTCTTTAGCTACGAAGAAGAAAATCAAGCCAATAGCCAACATCAACAAAAAGGCCATAAACTGAGGCATATATCCTGTTTGGAACAAGCTCATATGCAATTTAGGGTCGTTATAATTGAGGTAGTAAGAGGTATTGTGCAACACAAAAATGAAGTAAAGCGTACCCAAACCGCCTACCAGCGTAAATATTCCTGCAATTATTTTTGACATAATTTTAACTTTTGCAGTGCGAATGTAAAGCAAAACCCCAAACCTCAAAACCATAAAGCCTAAAATATTTCAATTATCCTTTGATGACGCCGTGGAGTGCCGTATCTTCGCGCCGCCGTTTTCAGGGGTTTTATAAAAAGAGGCCTTACGGACATGCAAAATGATAGCAGTTTCTAATATTGAGCTCCACTTTAGTGGCCGTGTAATGTTTGGCGGTATTTCCTTTCTTATCAACGATAATGATAAAATTGGTCTTACCGGCCGCAATGGCGCGGGCAAGTCAACGCTTTTAAAAGTGTTGAAGGGCCTGCAACCTATTGACGGGGGCAATATTATGTACCCCAAAGGCACCATTATTGGTTATTTGCCACAGGAACTGCACTCTCAGTCGAACCTTTCGGTAATGGAGGAAACCAAAAAGGCTTTTGAGCTGGTTACCCAATACAACGATGAGAAGGAAAAGATAATGCACGAAATGGAAACGCGCACTGATTACGAGAGCGACGATTACATGGAGTTGATTAACCGCCTGGGCGAAGTAGAACACCAGATAGAATTGCATGGAGGCTATGGTATTGAAGAACAGACCGAACGCGTATTAAAGGGACTTGGCTTTGACCCGGCCGACTTTGAAAAAGAAATGCGCACGCTTAGCGGGGGCTGGCAAATGCGGGTTGAACTGGCCAAAATTTTATTGGCAAAACCCGACCTGGTGCTGCTGGATGAGCCTACCAACCACCTTGATATTGAATCGGTACTTTGGCTGGAGAAGTTTTTGAAAGAATACCCCGGCGCCATTATCATGGTTTCGCACGACCGCAGTTTTTTGGACAACATTACCACTCGTACCATTGAGGTTGTAAACGGCGATATTGACGATTACAACGCGCCATATACCAAGTATATTGAATTGCGCAAAGAGCGCCGCGAGCAGCAGATAAATGCCAAAAAGAACCAGGAGCGCGAAATTGCCCAAATAGAGCGCAACATCGACCGCTTCCGGGCCAAAGCCAGCAAGGCCACCTTTGCCCAGTCTTTGATTAAGAAGCTGGACAAGATGGATATTATAGAGGTGGAAGAAGAAAACCTTTCAGCCATGAACCTGCGCTTCCCACATGCGCAGTCATCAGGTAAAACAGTGGTTGAGGCTAAACACATCAGCAAAAGTTTTGGCGAAAAGGTTGTTATAAAAGACCAAAGTTTCCAGATTGACCGGGGCGAAAAAATTGCTTTTGTTGGAAAGAACGGTATGGGTAAAACCACGCTGACAAGAATACTGGTAGACGGACTTTCGCATGAAGGAAAGTTTACCCTGGGCCACAATGTAACCGTGGGTTATTATGCGCAGCACGCCGCCGATAGCATGGACGTAAACGATACAGTGCTTGAAGTAGTTGACCGCGTTGCCACCGGCGATATGCGCACCAAACTGCGCGATATGCTGGGCGCCTTCCTTTTTAAAGGCGACGATGTTTTTAAGAAAGTGAAAGTGTTGAGCGGTGGAGAAAAAGGCCGTTTGGCCCTCTGCAAAATGATATTGGAGCCCCGCAATTTCCTGGTACTGGATGAGCCTACGAACCACTTGGACATGATGTCGAAGGAGATTTTGAAATCGGCGTTGAACCAGTTTGAAGGCACCATTATCATCGTTTCGCACGACCGCGATTTCTTGCATGGACTTACCAATAAAACTTTTGAGTTTACCAAAGACGGCATTAAGGAGCACCTGGGTGATATCAATGAGTTTTTGGAGAAGAAGCAGGTGGAAGACATGCGTTTGCTGGCTAAAAAGGATGAGGTAGTTAAAAAGCAAGAAGTAAAGGTCAGCAAGCCCGAAGTAAAGAACAATAACGACTCGAAAGAGAAGGAAAAAGAAACTAAAAAGCTGAAGGCGGATATAGAAAAATGCGAAAAACGCATTGCCGAGCTAGAAGCCCAAATAGCCGACCTCGACCAAAAACTGCAGGACCCTATCCACTTCAAAGAGCTCACCAAAAACCCTGATTTTTATAAGGGCTACGATGATTTGAAGAAGCAGCTAGATGCAGAAATGACGAGGTGGGAGCAGTTGTCGGAAGCGCTTTAAAGCGCCTCAAAATATTCAATAATTTTTCGCTTCAATAGTTCGTCCTGCTCTTTTAAAGGCAGTTTGGGAACGCCTTTTACAGGTTCGTAAACAGGCCAGCCATCTCCATCAAGACCGAGTAATTCATAATAACCTTCGGTGGACATGAGTTTGCAGAGGGCCACATGCATCAGGTCTTGTTTCTCCTCTTTCTCCCATTTATCTTTTACAATGCCTACTTCATTCATGCCAATAATAAACAGCAGGGCATTGATATCGGGCCGCTCGCCAAATTGTTCTTTTACCCGGTTACGCACGGCATACCAGCGCATAGCCCAGCTTTTTTCTTCTTCATTTTTTCCTTCGTTCAGTAATGGCATGGTAAATTCAGTTTAATACAAAATGCGTTTCGCACGGAGGCACGGAGAAAAAAATACAGAGAAATGCAAGTGCAAAATCATCTGTATTGCCCGGCTGTTAAACTCCGTCTCTCCGTGCGCAATGCATTCTAATGTCCTGCAATTTTTAATTTCTTGTTCAGTGCAAACACATCCCCGTCTTTTAAAAACTGGAATGTTTCGCGCACTTTTAATAATGCAGCATAATCCAGTTCAATGGTAAAAATATCTTCCTCCTGCATTTTATGATACAGCACCTGGCCGGTGGCATCAATCACCATTGAGTCGCCGGAGTAATAGTTATCGTGGCCATCATTGCCCACCCGGTTTAATCCCACCACGTACGATTGATTTTCGATGGCGCGGGCAATGAGTAAATGTTGCCAGGCATATACCCTGCGCTCGGGCCAGTTGGCCACATACATCAATAAGTCATACTCCGGTGAGCCGGCTTCATCCAAATTTCTACTCCACACCGGGAAACGAAGATCGTAACAAATAAGCGGTCTAATTTTCCAGCCTTTTAATTCTACTACCAGTTTTTCTTCTCCCTGGGTAAAGCTTTCATCTTCGTGCGCATATGAAAACAGGTGGCGCTTATTGTATTGCTCAAAACTACCATCGGGGTTCATCCATATCAGGCGATTGAAAAACCGGTCGGCCTCGCGTAACATCAGGCTGCCGGTAATTACGCAGTTTTTCTGTTTGGCCGTAGCGCGCATCCACGCAATGGCCTTGCTTTGGCTCACTTCTTCAGCATATTGTTTCGCGCTCATGCTAAAACCGGTGCTAAAGGTTTCCGGTAAAACAATCAGGTCGGTTGGTTCAGTAATGCCTGCTATTTTCTGGGTCAGCATAGCAATATTGGCATCAATATCGGTCCAATGCAGGTTGGTTTGGATGAGGGTTATTTTCAGGTTGTCCATTTGGCAGGCAATATGGTGCTAAGGTACATGTTATCGGTCACAACACGATGGCCTATGCCAAAGTCGTCTCCCGTTGGTAATGCCCGGTGCCATCGTAAGTACGTTTGGTGGGCTCCTTCATGCAGGCTTTGCTGCAGCAGCCTTCCATTTTCCAGCCGCAGCTTTCGCACAAAACAAAATGCTCGTTGCAAACCGAGTTAGCGCAGTTAACCATGTGGGCACTGGGCGTGCCGCATATTTTGCACGTAGATATAATAGTGGGGTTAACACTGTTTACATCAACCACCACGCGGTTATCAAACACATATAGTTTGCCTTCAAAATCCTTGCCTCCGGTTTCTTTAGCATATTTCACCACGCCGCCTTCTACCTGGTACACGTTTTTAAAACCGTTTTTTACCAGGTATCCGCTGGCTTTTTCGCATTTAATGCCACCGGTGCAGTACGTTACCACTTTCTTATCCTTCAGGTTTTCAATTTCCTTCAGCTTCTCCGGAAAATCGCGGAAGTTGTCAATATCCAGCGCTATGGCGTTTTTAAAACGGCCCACGTTCGATTCGTAGTTTGAACGCACATCTAAAAACACCACCTCTTCATCTTCCAGCATGGCCAGCACCTCATGCGGCTTTAAGTGTATGCCGGTGGTTTCGTTGGGGTCAATCATTTCAATGCCCCGCAGACTGGAGTGAACTATCTCGGGCTTAACGCGCACGTACAAGCGTTCAAACGAAGGAGTATCTACTTCATCAATCTTAAATTCGATACCATCAAAAACCGGATTACTCCTTACCTGGTCCATATACTTTTTGCACTGAACTACGGTACCCGAAATGGTACCGTTCAGCCCCTCTTCCGAAACAATAATTCTGCCTACAATGCCCAGTCGCTCGCAAAATGCCAGGTGCTGCTGTGCAAACTCCTCTGCATTAGCTATTGGGGTGTATTTGTAAAATAAAAGTGTTTGATACGGTTTCATAAAGCGCCGCAAAGGTAAGCAAAAAATGGCTGACCCCCTCCCGTGTAAGGTGGGATGAAACAACAGGGGAAGCCGAATGCCAATAGCGCAACACGACGACCGGTAAAGTCGAGGGACTTTTGAACCTTCTCTTTGAACAGGCATGGTGAGGATTGTATTTTATATTTGTTCAAAATTAAACCCCATGTATAGTATTCAACAACGCCTGGCTAAAGATTTACAGGAAATAAAAGACAACGGCCTTTATAAAACAGAGCGGGTTATCACTACTCCGCAGGGGGCTGATATTAAAACCACTGCCGGTAATTCGGTCATCAATTTTTGCGCTAACAATTACCTGGGGCTTTCATCGCACCCCAAAGTAATTGAAGCGGCTAAAAAGGCCATCGACTCGCACGGTTATGGTATGAGTAGCGTTCGCTTTATCTGCGGCACGCAGGATATACATAAAGAGCTGGAGCAAAAAATATCTGCGTTTCTGGGAACGGAGGATACCATTCTTTACGCTGCCGCTTTTGATGCCAATGGCGGCGTGTTTGAACCTTTGTTTAATGAAGAAGATGTCATTATCAGCGATGAATTAAATCACGCCTCTATTATTGATGGTGTACGGTTATGTAAGGCCGAACGCCTGCGTTATAAACATAACGACATGGCCGATTTGGAAGAGCAACTCAGGGCCACGCAAAAAAACCGGTCGCGTATTGTTGTTACTGATGGCGCTTTCTCTATGGACGGCACCATTGCCCAATTAGATGTTATTGTAACCCTGGCCGAAAAATACAATGCCATGATTATGATAGACGAATGCCATGCCACCGGCTTTTTAGGTAAAACCGGAAGAGGCACGCACGAGTACCGCGGGGTGATGGGTAAAATAGATATCATAACCGGTACCCTGGGCAAAGCGCTGGGTGGGGCCAGCGGTGGTTTTACTGCGGGTAAAAAGGAAATTATTGAATTGCTGCGCCAGCGCTCCAGGCCTTATTTGTTTAGCAATACCTTAATGCCGGCCATTGTGGGCGCCTCTATTGCCGTGTTTGATATGCTGAGCGAAACCACCGACCTGCGCGATAAACTGGAACGCAACACCCAATATTTCCGTACTAAAATGACTGAGGCGGGTTTTGATATTAAGCCGGGTGAGCACCCTATTGTACCCGTTATGTTGTATGACGCCGTACTGGCCAAAAACTTTGCCGACAGGTTATTGGAAGAAGGCATTTATGTTATCGGCTTTTTCTACCCGGTGGTGGCCAAAGGCAAAGCGCGTATAAGGGTGCAGGTTAGTGCCGGACACGAAACACATCACCTGGATAAAGCTATTGCTGCATTTACAAAGGTGGGTAAGGAGTTGAGTGTGATTAAATAGCGGCCGATCGGCCCCTAAAGGGGAAACTAAGGCAAACAGCCAAATACCAAATACAAACAGCCGACCACCTCCAGGGCTGCTCCTCCTAAATTAGGAGGAGAGTTTTAGCAGCCAACAGCCAGCACCTTCCCGCGTAAGGAGCGACGAGACAAATTCATTGCTTTTGTTACTTTTATAAACCATGTTCCACGATAAAGACAAGCTTAAGCAAACCATTTTTATACTCGCCATTTTTGTGTTGGGCAGCGTGCTGTTCTGGTATCTTAATGGTTTTTTAAGTCCGTTTTTGGGTGCCACTATTATTTATATCCTTATTCGCAGGCCGTTTTTTTACCTCACTGAAACACGAACCTGGCACCGGGTGCCTGCCGCCTTGCTGCTGATGCTGATTTCGTTTGTGCTGCTGGTGTTGCCAATTTTGACCTTATCCTTTATGCTTTCAGGCAAGGTAAGTTATCTCATCAGGCATTACAAAGATATACTGGTAATAGCGGAGGGATTGAGCGAACAGGCCAAAGAGTATGTGGGTGTTGATTTGCTAAGCCATGATACGGTGGGCCGTTTAACCTCGTTTGCTGCGGAATTTGTACCCAAACTTATTTCGGCTACTGCCGATGCTTTTATGGATGTGTTGCTGGTGTACCTGTTCCTGTTTTTTATGATTACGAGTGCCCGTAAAGTTGAAACCGAAGTGCGCAGGTACCTGCCTTTTAGAGAAGCGAATAACCTGCTGCTGGTTGCCGAACTGAAAAAGCAAACCATATCGAACGCTATTGGTATACCGGCACTGGCGGTAGTGCAGGCTATAGCCGCCTTAATAGGATATTTAATTTTTGGCGTGCAGGACCCTTTTTTCTGGGCGGTGTTAACCGGGCTTTTAAGCTTTATACCGGTGTTTGGTGTAGGCGCTGCCTGGATATCGGTTTCGGTGCTGCTTTATTTTTCGGGTAGTCACTGGCAGGGTATCGGGCTGTTTATTTACTGCATCATTATTATATCGGCTATCGATAATGGCTTCAGGATTATAGTTCAGAAAAAGCTGGGCGATGTGCACCCGCTCATTACCTTTTTTGGGGTTATAACCGGACTAAAGCTATTCGGCTTTGTAGGTATCATTTTCGGGCCGCTGCTAATTTCGTACTTCATTTTGTTGCTGCACATTTATAAAAATGAGTATTTGGATGAACGCCTGGTGAATGACGGGGCGGAGATTTAATACATTTCGCACGGAGGCACAGAGAAAAAATACAGAGTATTTACTTTTTGCATTTCTCCGGCTGTTCAACTCGGTGGCTCCGTGAGCAAAAAATGCATTTCGCACAGAGACACGGAGAAAAAATACGGAGGAATACAGAGTATTTACTTTTTGCAGTTCTCCCGCGGTTTAACTCTGTGGCTCCGTGCGAGATGCGCAATGTTTTGCTTTTAAAACCTATTGACAAAAATCAGTCCATAACTTATTCAACCGGATATATTTTTACATCGTTATCCGGAATGATTCTAAATAATGTAACTGGTTACAATCGGGTCATTTAAAGGGTAACGCAAAACAGAAATGAAAGCGGAGGCGGTTACGATTGTCATATCTAAGGAAGAAATAATTGCCGAGCCGGTTTGGCTGAGGAAAAGTACGGGCAAGTCGTTGTCTGAAGTTCACTCATCCATTGCAGTGCCTTCAAAAGGAAGCTTTCTGAAAAAACTGCTGGCCTTTACCGGACCGGGCCTGATGGTAGCCGTAGGATACATGGACCCCGGAAACTGGGCCACCGATCTTGCCGGAGGGTCAAAGTTCGGATATACGCTGCTTTCGGTTATTCTCATATCCAATATTTTTGGCATTACACTACAACACCTTGCCCTTAAACTGGGCGTAGTATCTGAAAGAGACCTTGCCCAGGCCTGCCGCGATAGTTACCGTCCGGCGGTAAGTTTTGTGCTTTGGGTGCTTTGCGAAATAGCCATTGCCGCCTGCGACCTTGCCGAGGTAATAGGCTCGGCCCTGGCGCTTAACCTGCTTTTTCATATTCCGTTGCTGGCGGGTGTGGTTATAACCGCGTTTGATGTGCTCCTTATCTTGTTTTTTCAGTATAAAGGATTCAGGCTTATTGAAAGCATCGTGGCGGGATTTATTGTTGTTATTATGGGCTGCTTTTTGTTTGAGATAGTGGCATCACATCCGGCAGTGGCACCGGTACTTTCAGGTTTGCTACCGAAGTTTGAAATAGTAAGCAAACCGTCGATGTTGTATATCGCCATTGGTATTTTGGGCGCTACGGTTATGCCGCATACCTTGTACCTGCACTCCAGCATTGTGCAAACGCGCAATTATCCGCGTACTACCGAAGGCAAAAAAATGGCTATCAAGTTTGGTACTATTGACAGTACCCTGGCGCTGATGTTTGCCTTTTTTATCAATGCCGCCATTTTGATTGTGGCCGCCGCTACTTTTCATAACACCGGGCACCAGGATGTGGCCGATATTATGGATGCGCATAAGTTATTAAGTCCGCTGCTTGGCACCGGCCTGGCGAGTGTGCTGTTTGCTGTGGCGCTGTTGGCCTCCGGTCAAAACTCTACCTTAACCGGTACCCTGGCCGGTCAAATTGTGATGGAAGGTTTTCTGAATATCCGGCTTAACCCCTGGCTGCGGCGTTTAATTACCCGGCTTATTGCCATAGTACCCGCCTTTGTAGTAATATGGCTTTACGGCGAAAAGGGCACCGGCAGCCTTTTAATATTAAGCCAGGTTATATTATCCATGCAATTAAGTTTTGCGGTAATACCCCTGGTTAACTTTACCAATAGCAAAGAAAAGATGGGGCAGTTTGCCAACGGCCCGGTTTTAAAAGTGGCAGTTTGGCTGATTGCTGCTGTGGTTTTAGGATTGAATATTTACTTGTTGTTTGATGTTATGAAATAGCCTGGTATACTATCAGTGTTCAAAACCCTGGAAATAAAGGATTGCAGAATTGCGATACCTACAAGCTTAACCCGGCCTTACTTGTACCTTTAAAATCTCTCACTAGTTCGTTGCCAAGGTTTTTGTTGGCCCGGCAAGCTTTTACTTTTTTACCTTGACGTAAAAAAGTAACAAAAAAAGTCAAGGCTGCGCATCAATTTCCTAAAAAAAATCACACCGCAAGAAAGAAAACGAACTCGGCGTTACCATTTGCACTTCTCCAACCAGGAGCTGCTATCTGCCCCTTCGGTTAACGATTGGGTTGCCTTCATACAGCGTTTTCTTTGCTTTTGGCTACCCATGATTTTTTTCTTCACGGAAATAGCTGCGAGGCCGGACAAGAAAGAGACCTTTGACCGTCAATATCGAGCGAATTGTGTATCGCGGTCTTCATCATATTTCAAACATCAACGGTTATATACAGGAACGAATAAATGCGGCACTATAAACCTGCAGTCAACTTATAATATATAACGCTTACCAAAGATATGCCCACTCGTCCTCCTTTAGACTATAGTTTATACACGCATTGCAAATGCGGGCACCATTTCAATGCTCGTTGAGCTATGCAAAAAGGGCAATGCAGCAGACAAGAACCAGTTGGGGAAAAATAGCCTACTGGCGCGCAAGATTTGACAACTTTTTAAAAGTTGTCAAATCTGTTACGTGTCGAACCAGACTAGGACCAGTCGGGGCAAAATAAGGCCATGTAAAAATTGCCCTGGCAAATGCATTTTTAACAGCCCAAACAAACTAAATTCAATTTTAAAATTTTATTTGTGTATCTTTGTGGTATAAAAGAAAAGCCTGGCCCGGTTGGCCGGCTATTAATTTGGTATGATAAGTGCGACAAATAGATTTTGGCTGATATGGGTACCGGAGGGATTGATGGGCCCGAAAATTTTAACATATCGATACCCCAGTGGATTCAAAACAGGTATTGATAAGTATCGATTGGTATCGATTAGTGCGGTTTGGTATCGATTTGCTTTGTATATGCGGAGGCTGGTACAAGCGATAATGCTATGTATAAAAAATCATACAAGTATGGAAGCCGAAGCGATGTTAAGGCCAAAAGGCTTAGCATTCCTTAGCATTGCTTAGCATTCCTTAGCATGGGCCCATGCGTAAAATCCCCTGCCCGGCATGCGGGAAAGTACGGTTGGTGAGTGCGATTTTTCGAAAAAGCAGTCCTTATCATTTCTTATCAAAGTTTATCATTCATAAAGGGGCTGTCAACCAGCCGCGTTAAAAAATGCTTTAAAACAACATTCCTATATTTGGAACGTTTAAATTCAATGTTCATTCCACCGGTAAACGGTTGGGTATTTGGGGTATATGGCAGAACAATCATCACAATATAATTCGTTAATAGCACGGCTCGACAGCTTTACGCGCAGGTTTTATACCAACCAGGTTATCCGCGGGGCCATTTTTTCGGCCATTTACGTGCTGGCGTTTTTTATGGCCATTAACCTGATGGAGTATTACTTCTACCTCTCCACCACGTTGCGCAAGGTGATGTTTTACGGGTTTATCCTTTCGTCGCTGGGTTTTATAGGCCGTTTTTTTGTTTTGCCCATGCTGCATTATTACAGGCTGGGCAAAATAATTTCGTACGAACAGGCTGCGCAGATTATAGGCACTCATTTTACCGAGGTAAAAGACAAGCTGCTCAACATTTTACAACTTAAAAATGAAGCCGGGGCCCAGTCAAACGCTTTACTTTTTGCCGCCATCGACCAAAAAGCCGTTGAATTAAAACCGGTTGATTTTTCGTTTGCTGTTGACCTTTCAAAAAACAAAAAATACCTGCGCTTTTTAGCACCGCCGTTGCTGTTGTTTTTGTTTATGGTTATTGCTGCGCCTAATGTTATTAAGCAGGGTACCGAGCGGCTTTACCACAACAATATTGTGTACGAAAAACAGGCGCCTTTTCAGTTTGTTATTCAGAATAAAAGTATGCAGGCCCTGCAGTATGATAATTTTACCCTGGAGGTAAAAATTGAAGGCGATGCTTTGCCCAATGAGGTTTTTTTGGAGTCGGACAAAAACACCTACCAGCTTAAAAAGAAAGACAAAAACCTGTTTACCTATGAGTTTTCCAACCTGCGCCAAAGCACCGGTTTTGAGTTGAGCGCCAGCGGATTTCATTCGAAAGAATATACCATTAACGTAGTGGCGAAACCGGTAGTAGCAAGTTTTGAAATAGCCTGCATTTACCCGGCCTACACCGGTAAGCAAAACGAAACAGTTAAAAACCTGGGCGACCTGGTGGTACCCGCCGGCACCAAACTGAGCTGGAAATTCAATACCCAGAATGTGGAGGAGCTGAACTTCCTGATTGGCGACTCGGCTTATACTGTAAAACGCAGCGGCGAGGCTGAATTTACTTTTAGCAAAACGTTTTTACAAAGCGCGGGGTATACTTTGAAAGTATCGAACGCCCAAGTAAAAAACGCCGATTCGGTTTCGTACACGCTGAACGTTACACCCGACCTTTACCCGGTAATTACCGTAAACGAAATGCACGATTCATCATCGCAAAAATATTTCTATTACAACGGCGAGGTGAGTGATGACTACGGGGTGCGCCGGCTTACATTTAACTACCAGGTTACGCGGGCCGACTCGGGTGCGGTGAACGAAAATAAAAGCCTGGAAGTGCCCATTACCGCCGGGCTGAGTTCGAAATTTACTTTTTACTGGAACCTGCAGGATTTTGCCATTGCCCCGGGCGATAAAATGACTTACTATTTTGAGGTTTGGGATAACGACGGCATACACGGCAGCAAAAGCACCCGCAGCAATACCATGAATTTTGCCATGCCTACTTTGAATGAGTTGAACAAGGAAATTACCAGGGACAACAAGGAGCTGAAAGACGACATGAAGCAAACCATGAACAAGGCCGAAAAGCTGAAGAATGAGTTGCACGATATGCAGGATAAACTGCAGGAAAAGAAAGACCTGAACTGGGATGATAAAAAGAACCTGGCCCAAAATATTGAGAAGCAAAAGGAGTTGCAGAAGGAGCTGGAGAACATGAAGAACAAAATGGACCAGAACTTTGAAAAGCAAAATGAATTGAATGAATCGAAGCCCGAAATTGTAGAGAAAGAAAAACGCCTGCAGGACCTGTTTGACCAGGTAATGAATAAGGAGATGAAAGAGCTTTACGAAAAGCTGCAGAAGATGCTGGAGGATTTGCAGAAGAAAGATGCTTTGGACAAGATGCAGGACATGGAAGCCAACAACGAAAAGCTGGAAAAAGAGATGGACCGGATGCTGGAGCTTTTCAAAAAACTGGAGTTTGACCAAAAGCTGGATTTAGCCGCCGATAAACTGGATAAGCTGGCCAAGAAACAGGAGGAGCTTGCCAAACAAACCGATAAGGCGGATAACAACAAGCAGGACAACAAAGACAATAAGGATAAAAAGACCGCCGACAATAAAGATGCCAAAGACCAAAAAGGAAAAGACGCTAACAAAGACCAGAAGGACGGCAAGGATGCAGCCAAAGACCAAAAAACACAGGAGCAGTTAAAAGACGAACAGGCCAAACTGAATGACGAATTGAAAGAGGCCAAAAAGGATGTGGAAGACCTGAAAAAGCTAAACCAGGAAACCAAAAGCGACCAGGACTTTAAAGATGTAGATCAAAAAATGGAAAGCGCCGATAAGCAATCGGCCGATGCCAAGCAGAACATGGATAATAACCAGAATAAAAAAGCATCGAAGAGTCAGCAGGGAGCTTCGCAGAAAATGGAAGAGGCATCGAAAAGCCTGCAGGATATGAAAGCAGCTATGGACCAGGAAGAAGAGGGCGAAGACTTACAAGCTATCCGCCAGTTGCTGAAAAATATTCTGCAGTTGTCGTTTGATGAGGAAAAATTAATGGCTGATATCAATCAAACAAATATCAATACTCCAAAATATGTTGATTTGATGCACGAGCAACAGCGCATCCGCGAAAACTCGAAAATGGTGGAAGACAGTTTATATGCCCTGGCCAAAAGGCAGGATAAAATAAGTTCGTTTGTTACCAAGCAAATTAACGATGTAAACAAGTACCTGGCCAAGGGCATTAGCGATATGGAAGACCGCAACAAAATGCGCGCCGCCAGCAACCAGCAGTTTGTAATGACCGGCTATAACAACCTGGCCCTGATGCTGAGCGAAACCATGCAGCAAATGCAGCAGCAAATGAGCGAAAAGGAAAGCAAAGGCGACCCCAAAGACGGCAAGCCTATGAAAATGTGCATGAAATGCAATAAGCCCGGCGCAGGTAAGCCAAGTTTATCGAAAATGCAGAAGCAGTTGAACGATAAAATATCGCAGGCGGCCGAAATGATGAAAAAACCGGGCCAGGGCAAGCCCCAGGCCGGCGGTCAGGGAAACAGCAATAGCATGAGCAAGGAGTTTGCCGAAATGGCACAGATGCAGGCCCAGATACGGCGCGAAATGGAAAAGGCGGCCCAGCAAGAAGGTAAAGACGGAACCCGCCCCATGGGCGATTTAAGCCAAACCTCCAAACAAATGGAGGAAACTGAAAAGAGCCTGGTGAACAAACAAATTACCGCCGAAATGCTTAACCGCCAGCAACAAATTATGGATAAACTGCTACAGGCTGAAAATGCAGAGCGCCAAAAAGACCAGGAACAAAAAAGAGAGTCGCATACAGGTAAAGATGTTAAACGGGAAATTCCGCCGGCTATTGAAGCTTATTTAAAAGCCAAACAAAGCGAGGTAGACCTGTATAAAACAGTGCCGCCCAGCCTAAAACCATATTATAAAGGGTTAGCTGAAAAATATTTTAGGTCGCTTTCTATACAACAATAAAATATGGATTGCGTAGAACAAGAACCTAAAGCATCTGATTTTAACAAGTGGCTGTTATGGTAAACAACAATAAAGGCTTTATATATTTGTAATTTGGCGGGCCTTGGCTTTATTTGCGGTTGCGATAACCAGACACGAAGAGGGTTTTTTAATAAACGGACCGTTTGTTAAAAGATGTTTTTTGAATCATTCAATTAGTATAATTTCGCGTGCAACTTAACACACGCTCACATGCAATTAAAAACAGACGTGAAAACAATTAAATTCTCATCCAAGCCTGAAAATATTACCATCGTTGAGAAGTTCATAGACGACCTTCGGAACGAAGTTAATATCGGAGATGATGTTTACGGAAACATCCTGATTTCACTAACAGAGGCTGCCAATAATGCCATGTTGCATGGTAACGATGCCGATGAAAGCAAAAATGTTGAAATATCATACAGCCTTGATGACCGTGGTAAAAATCTTTCATTCATCATAAAAGACGAAGGCCCCGGTTTCGACTATAACAATTTACCTGACCCAACCGCTCCTGAAAACCTGGAAAGAACCAGTGGCCGTGGTGTGTTTTTGATGATGCAACTGGCAGATATGGTTGTGTTTTCGGACAAAGGAGCAACTGTTGAAATGCAGTTTAGAATATAGGTTGAGTTAAACTCAATTATCACTTAAAGAAAAGGCCCCATTCAAATTAAGTGGGGTCTTTTTAATTACAAGCATTGATGCCGACACCTGAAAAAAAGCAATTTTTTATTGTTGAAGTTCTTAAGAGCAGTGTAAAACTGTATATGAAACACGATACCTCTACGCTGGGTGCTGCACTTTCGTATTATATGGTGTTTTCAATTGCGCCGGTAATTATCATCATCATATCGCTGGTGGGGGCTATACTGGGCCCACACGCAGTGCAGGGCGAAATACAAGACCAGCTGCAAGACTTTTTGGGCAGGGCTGGTGCCGTACAGCTTGAGAATGTAATAAAAACAGTTTACCATCCGGGAAAAAGCTTAATAACCGGAATTTTAGCCACTCTTTTATTGGTAATGGGCGCAACGAGCGTTTTTGGCCAAATGCGCACCTCGCTTAATATTATTTGGGAGGTTAAACCCCATGCAAAAAAGCCCGTATTCAAATTTTTACTGAACCGCATTTTTTCATTTGGCATGATTATTTGCGTGGCCTTTTTATTACTGGTTTCATTGGTATTCCACGCTGCGCTCATAGCCTTTACCGGGTTTTTAAACGAGCACCTTCCGGGACTTTCGATTTGGATGATACGGGCTTTAGACCATGCACTTTCAGTGTTGGGCGCTACCATTTTGTTTGCGTTCGTTTATAAATACCTGTCTGACGCCAAACTAAAATGGTCGGGCTTGTGGGAAGGGGCTTTGTTTACCGCTGTTTTATTTGTGGTCGGCAAGCATTTTATAGCCATGTACATTGGCCGCAGCGGAGTAACAAGCACTTACGGGGCCATAGGGAGCGGGGTAATGATTTTAGCCTGGGTGTATTATTCTTCGCAACTCGTTTTTTTCGGGGCTGAGTTTACCAGGGCTTTGGCTATGCATAGAGGATACTCCCTTGATCCTGAGGGCATTGAGTCGCATGAAGAGGCTCAACAGAACTTGGAAAGAACCAGCGCAGCGTAATCGCACTAAAAAAGTTTTCTTTCCCGTGATCCAACCTTTTCTTTCAAACGTAAATGAAAACGTTAAACCATAAAACTAATAACAATACCCCCCGGTATTATAAACTGATCGTTCTTTCTTTCTATAGTGTGGGTTATACAAAGGAGGCGCTGAATATCGCGCCTCCCATTTTTTAGACAGGGAATTATAAAGTTTATATTTGGGAGCATTATCTAAATATCTGGAACAGGGAAAAAAATATGATGAGGAGCAGCTCTTTATTGAGTTAAAGGCCCGGAGCCGTAAAGCTTTTGAATACTTATATGACAACTATAGCCCGGCGCTGTACGGTGTCATTTTTAATGTGTTGAGGGATGAAGAGTCAAGCAATGATGCCCTACAGGAAATTTTTGTAAAGATTTGGAATAACTTTGATTCGTACGACCCCGTTAAATCCAGACTTTATACCTGGATGTTGAATATAGCCAGGAATCACTCAATTGACAGACTGCGCTCCAGGAGTACGGCCGACAGAAAAGACCTGAAAAAAGACAAGGACTTTGTGCGACAGCACGGCATACAACCCGAACAGTTTACCGATGGGATAGGGTTAAGGAAATTGATTGACCACCTGGAAGAAGAACAAAAAATTGTTATTGATTTGCTGTACTTTCAAGGCTTTACGCAGGTGGAAGCGGCCGAAGAATTGAATATCCCCCTGGGCACTGTAAAATCCCGTGTAAGAATTGCTATTCATAAATTACGAAAATATTTTGTATAAATAAAGTGGATACTAAGGAAATCATAGAATCTGGCTCGCTCGAGTTATACGTAATGGGCGCTCTTACTCCCGAAGAAATGAAGGAAATTGACGGCCTCCGCATCTCACATCCTGAGTTAAACGCGGAAATAATACGCATCGAAGATGCTATGATTGCCTATGCCGATAGCCATGCCATTAAGCCGAAGGAAGAATTAAAAGAAAAAATTGCAGAGAAGTTAACTTTTGCCGTTAGGTTGGATATGGAAAGCGAAATGGTTGATTCCATTTCCATACAAATGCCCGGTATTTACCGCTATGCCGCCGCTGCCGCTATTGCTTTGATTTTCGTTTTTGGTGCGGGAACATTTTACTATGCCCATGAGTACAGCCAAACAAATATCCAACTGTCAGCTTTGCAAAATGAAAAAATGGTTTTGGCCAACCAGGTAAAACTATTGACGGGAGAATCGAATATAATTAAAGGCGAGCTAGCGGTTGCCATGAAGCCCGAAAACAAGAAAATAACACTGCCCGGTTTAGCCATACACCCTGACGCAAACGCAGTGATATATTGGAATACAAAAACCGGGAGTACCTACATAAATTCTGAAAACCTGCCTGTAGCGTCATCAGACAAACAATACCAGCTTTGGGCCATTGTGGATGGCAAGCCCGTCGACCTCGGCGTAATTTCAAAAGACTCCACATTCAGCACCATGAAACACATTGAAAACGCTACTGCCTTTGCTATAACGCTTGAGCCACTGGGCGGAAAGCCATCGCCTACCATGGAGGCTCTGTATGTAATGGGCGGGGTTTAATTTGTCCGTTAATCCCCTTTGTTACTAATTTCGCTTTTTGCATTATAAGCTGACTGCAAAGCATAAATAATATCATGAGGTTCCTGTTTATTCTGATCATACTCTCACGGGGGTTCATTTTATCTTTCGCTCAAGGCGATGAACCGGTATTTGTAATTAAAGCAAACCCCAATACTTCTGGTGATCCTGCTGTCGGAAAAGCAGTTGAAATTTATTGGGAGTGGAAATCGCCTATGAAAGATGGTCAGGAACAATGCAGTATTGTCAGCAATTTTAGAGGCTATCCCGGTCGCCCTTTTACTTACCGTAACATCGGCACTATTGATTCCACTTTTTATAATTATGAGTCATTGGATGTACGTATTGCCAATAAAATAAAAAGCGCGGAATATCATTCCAACAATAATCGAATTACTCCCGAGATCTCTTCGGCCTTCAATAAAATGATAATTGGCACAACAGTAACTTTCAGGCTTAACCGAAAGACTTCTTCTGGTGAAAACAAGACGGAAACCCTGGTTTACCATATCATCAGTTTTGCCCGGTTTATGGGTCAAAAACGAAATAATTGGCACAGGATAAACAAGGGTCTACCTCCTGTTTTATAAGTAATGACTGATGATACGTTATCTTTTATTTTTTTCCATTTATGCGTTGTCTGTTACCTCCAGAGCTCAAAACGATGGGCCGGTTTTTGAAGTGAAGGCAAAGCATGTATTTGATACACTTGAGCGAGGCGTTGAGATTTACTGGATTTGGTCAAACCCGGACAAAGATGGTCCTGTACACCAACAAGCAGCGTGGAACTTTAAACGCTATCCCAATGGCTGGTTTGAATACCGCGATAGTAGCGAGATAGGCGGAATCAAGCATCCTTATCAATCTTTTGATGTAAGCTTCACGCACAGGAACAAAACCGTAAATTATCACTCCGCAAGCAATCTGATTACCCCCGACATAAGACTAGCCATTGAGAAACTTCGACCGGCAACTATTATTGTCTTCTCGCTTCATCGCACGTCGCTCAAAGGAACTGGTAAAACTGAAACGTTGACCTATCGTATTATTCGCTTGCCCGCAAGTGTCTGGATAAAAGCATTTATTAAGCACGGAAAACGAATTTTCCAGATCAACAAGGCTTCGGGAACCAATGTTTAATCGCAATGCACTATCTTAGCAAACATGAATCGGGTTTGTATTGTCATTCTCCCGGTGTTAATTACCCTCCTCTGTTTTAAAGATGCCAGCGGACAGCTTTTTTCGGATGTTACTACCGTGGGCGTCAATGGTGGTGGCAGTGTTGCTGCGCCCTGTTCTGAAATTTTAGCATTCAATCATTATAACGATAGCATAGCAGGCTCAAGCAGTGGGCAGAACTTCGTTTTTATTCTCGGCAACAGCGATTCCCTGTTTTTTAACCTGAAAAGAACCGGTGGCAATACTCTGGCCGTTCCTGCAGCACCTTTTACCGGTGGGGCGTTTGGCAATTACGGTTACCTCGGCACATCTGGTGATGTAGTGCTATACCAGGTTAATTCCGGAACCACAACAACCCTTTTGTTTGATAGTATCCTTCTTAAAGACCGGTTGGGCAACCAGGTTAGCAATTATACCTTTCTGGTTTACGATGGAGAGTCAACCACAGAAGGTGAGGCCATGCAAATGTCTGCTCCACTTGGCTATCATTGGTATTATTGGGACTCTGTAGCTCCTGTTGGCCAAAGCTACAACACCCCGGCTCAAGCAGGATTGGGAACAACTACAGTTGAGTGGAACGGAGGAACTTTAGAGTCTGTTTATAACCTCTGTTGGGCGACAGCGGTCAACTCCCCACCAGGTTTTTCTGTAGCGCTAATTCATACCTCAACAGGTCGCGAAGGAGCTATCATTGGCATTCAGCGGACGATTCTTGCATTAAATGATACAGTATGCGGTAATGGTAATATTACCATTGAGCCAATAAACGCTCCTTTAGGCACTACGTATACGTGGGACAGCCCGGTCGTTAATCCTTTGGGCAGTACAATAGGAGCGACAGCGCAAAATACACTGGTTACTAATATCGATCAGTCGCTAACGTACGTTGGACCGGGCGTTTCCACAGTTACCTATACTATTACCCCAAATGCCTGTGGCATCATCGATTCACCCTTTACGGCAACTGTGATTCTCGGAGTTGGTAATACCAGCCATATTTTACCAGGCAACGACACAACCTACTGCGCTCCCTTTAATCGGGTACTTTCAACCAACTTAGCCAACACGCTTTGGTCAACCAATGAAGTAGGACCCCAAATAACGGTTAATCATCCCGGTGTGTTTTGGGCACAAACAAATAGTGTCTGCGGCAATACTCGCGATTCAGTAGTGATTGTTCAATCAGCGCCGCCTGAGCTTGGTTTTACTTCACTTATTACTGATTGCCCTGATGACACTATCACGCTAAGGCCCATTACCACCGGATATAACTTTTTATGGAGCACCGGCGACAGCACACAATCTATTCTGGTTACGCAACCGGGCATTTATAATGTTGAAGCCTGGAATAATATAGCCTGCCCTGCTTATGCAAGTGCAAATGTAACTGCCGCAGGAGCACCGGTAATTTCGCTGGGCGGCGACACCAGTATTTGCGGCAATGCAACTGTGCTGCTTTCATTACACGTGCCTAAGGCGCATTATCTTTGGCAGGATAATTCGGTAGATAGTTTTTACCAGGTAACCGTTAGCGGTACTTATAGTGTAACAGTATCAAATAATTGCGGCGTCACAACCGCACAGAAAACTATTAATATTTATCCTAACGACTGCTCGCTGCTGATTCCTTCTGCATTTAGTCCAAATGGGGATGGTAAAAATGACGTTTTCAGAGCCCTCTCATACTGTCCAGTCAAGCAATTTTCGCTCAAAGTTTATAATCGCTGGGGGCAACTAATTTTTGAAACGACTGATATTGGAAGCGGCTGGGATGGTATCTATAATGGCATCGCACAGCCATTGGGTGTTTATGTATATTACGCTACATACTTTAATTTCTGCACCAGGGCATTAGAAAGTAAGTCGGGTAACCTGACACTGTTAAGGTAGTTATCCGGTTAAGGTTAAAACCCCCTTGGCTATCCGATAGCGCAGTACCATTGCCCTCAAAATAACCACATTTCCAAATCCCGTCTCTCCTTATAACTTCGTTGCCGGTAAAACAAATTATGCCCTCGATACTGCAATCAAACATTGAATACCTAAAGGGCGTTGGTCCGCAGCGCGGTGAATTGATGCGTAAAGAGCTCGATTTGCATAGTTTTGATGACCTATTAAAATATTATCCCTTCAGGTATGTTGACCGCTCGGTTATTCATACTATCAGAGAAATAACGCCGCAAACCCAGTATATCCAGTTAAAAGGGCAAATAACAGGTTTCAGACAAATAGGAGATAAGCGGCAGAAAAGGCTGATGGCCACCTTTAGAGATAAAACTGGCGAAATTGACCTGATTTGGTTTCAGAGTGTTGATTTTATTTTAAAAACACTGAAACCAAAAATTGATTATCTCGTTTTTGGAAAACCCAACGTTTTTAACGGCGCTTACAACATCGCCCATCCCGATGTTGAATTGTTCACCGATGAAATTAAAGCTTCCGGAAAAGGACTGCAACCAGTTTACCCCTCTACTGAAAAAGCAAAAAAAAGAAATCTCGACTCCAGGGGAATTCAACGCCTTCAGCAAACTCTTTTCGGTCAGCTAAGGGAAAAAGATTTACCGGAATTTATGCCCGCTGAGATTTTGAAAAA
>Ga0364881_10356_pt1 | contig 28323 bp, 23 predicted proteins | sample ExccelJu500001D4_5_FD_206923 | JGI IMG/M metagenome (GOLD analysis project Ga0364881, IMG submission 206923) | Enriched cells from Trout Bog Lake Hypolimnion, Wisconsin, USA - BchlTB.July30.5000.01.D4 | ecosystem: Environmental > Aquatic > Freshwater > Lake > Hypolimnion/Profundal zone | place...
TGCCTGCGGATAGCGCCGTATGGAGGTACAGGATATATGATATTGATTACATTACCCAGATAAATGATTTTATTTTGTTTTCCAGGGGCCAGGATACTATAGCCAATGGTCATGTTTACCACCAAATATTCTCCCGTTCAAGTATGCAAACCGGAGGCATAGGTTTTAACCCTCCCATTGTAACCACCGAAGCCAACTTGCCTGATCTTTATTACGGGGCAATAAGAGATAGCAATAAGATGGTTTATTTGCTTGAAGGTAGCGGGGAAGAATTAATGTTTGATTTTAACGCGGGGATAGGTGATTCTGTTCCAGCCAATGCCGGCAAGATTAAAGTGACAGGGATTGATTCGGTATTGCTTGGCAGTGAGTTTCATAAGCGGTATCACACAACAGATTCTCTTTTTTATCTAATTGAAGGTGTTGGTAGCAGTGAGGGATTATTGCCTTCAATAGTTGATGGCAGCGGGGCCGTGGTTTTTTATTGTTTCACTTATAACACCGAAACTTTTATCCCTGATACCATTTACCCTTGTACCTATATTTATCCTGAGGGGTATTATGAAGCAGTCTGGGGGGTAAATATTTCAAGCGGGGATCTAAATATATATCCATTACCCGCCAGTGAGTTTATTCATTTTAATGTACCATTGGGTAAAAGTTTTGATGGGGAAATTTTTAATGCATTGGGGGGCCGGGTCTGGAAGGGGATAATTGCTACATACTCAGACCTGGAGGTAGTCAAATGGCCTCGTGGTATATATTATGGTAAATTTACTTTTGACGCCGGGCAATGTATAGTGAAGAAAATTATTATTGAATAGCTGATTGATTTTAACAAATGTGTATTTTTATATATTTAGGCAAAAGGGATGGTTTTCCAAAAAGTAGATTTTTGTCGAAATCTATTGCATATCATCTTTTTATGCATAAATACAAATAAATATACTATTTATTTGTATTTGAATTTCATTTGAGAAATTTTTTTTTTGGAAAAACCCAAGATTTTACCGCATTTTTACGTCTATATATATAGGCAGGTTTTTTCTCTTTTTTCAAGTCAGAAATAAAAGGGAAAAATTTGCGGGTTTTAATATATTTTTTTAGCTTTGTAACTTTATAATCAGAACCAGAATGAAAAACAATTATTTCTTATTATTGCTTGCATTGATTTTTGTTTCAGCAGGTACAGGGGCGCAGACAGTATATCCTTGTTATACAACTCAAAAAACAAAGTTGTATAAATCGCAACATCCCGAAATCACTGCAATAGAAAAACAGTTGGATGATCAAATCCATGATATGATCGTTAATAAAAACCTGAGCCAGTTTGCAAGGGGAAAGAAAACAAATTCATTACATGTTAATTGGGATGACTATTATGATATTCCGGTTGTTGTACACGTAATTCATAATTATGGCCCTGAATTAACACAAACCACCGATAACCAGATTTATGGGCTTATTGCTGAAATGAACAGATTTTATTCACTTGAGAATGATACGTCGGCTGTAGTGAAGGCATTCAAGCAATACGTGGGAATGCCAAAATTCCGCTTCCATCTTGCATCCCTCGACCCTAACGGAAATCCAACAAAAGGTATTACTCATAGGTTTAATTACCTTACATACGGAGGTGACGATTATGCCAAATTTGACCAGTGGGCGCCTACAAGTTATATTAATATCTGGTTTATCGGAAGGATTGGGGAACAAGTTCCTAATGGAATCGTTGTTGCCTATGCTGTTCAGCCTCCCGATGCTGCAGTTGATCCATATAGGGACGGGATAATTGCTAATTATTCTTTTATAAATGATGCTGCCAGCTTTGGTTCTACCGGAGGCAGTATAGACCATGAAATGGGTCACATCATGTATCTTTGGCATACCTTTGGCAAAACTAATGATCCTGGTCCATCCCATACCGATCCTGCAACAAATTATTCCGGATACTGTAGTGATGATGATGATGTTGATGATACCCCCCCTACTGATGGTTGCCTCGGTTGCTGTAATCTTACTGATACAGTTTGCAGCCAGAATTATTTTAAAATTTATCCAAGGTTAGATAGTGTAGCTAAATATGGCGCTGATTCCCTTGTGGTATATCCAAATATTGCCTACGAACAGGATATTATGAACTATGCTTCATGCAAACAATCCTTTACAAAGGGACAGGTTGAGCGTATGCGTGGAGCGCTTAACAGTAATGTTGCTGGCAGAAGCAATCTCTGGACTGATACTAACCTTATGTACACCGGGGTAATTTATCCTAATCTTTCTTTTATTCCTACTCCTGATCTTAAGCCTATTCCTGATTTTTCGGTTAAGAATGCTGCCGGCGTAAATACCTATTTTACCACCCCTACAGTTCCATTGACCTTTACAAGCCAGTGTTTTAACGACACCGTAATCAGTGTTAACTGGACTTTCAGTAATGGCGCTTCATTAGCTACAGCAAGTAACTCCGAATCTGCTTTATCAAAGAATAATGTAGCCAGTTCAGTTTCAAACACCTTTAGTGTTCCTGGTTGGGTTACTGTAAGCATTACCGCTTCTGGAAATAATACAGGCGATTCCACACTTACCAATACCAATGCAGTGTTTGTTGCAGATGCAACAGGTACCAACCCTACCAATTATATCCAGGATTTTAACCCTTCAGGCGACAGGGCTAAATGGCCAAGTTTTAATTATTACAATAATAATTTCATGTGGCAGCTCAATGATCAGGTTGGTTTGTATGACCATTCATGTATTCAGTATGTGGGTTTTGACACCAGAAGTTTCCCCCAAAATGCTGTTGGAATGCCAACAGGTGATTTTGACGACTTTTTCAGTGTTCCTGTTGACCTTTCTTCTTTTGGCACCGGGCAATGCAATCTTAATTATTCCTACTCAGGCGCTACCCGCACAAGCAGTGCAAATGATATGAATGATACGCTTGAAATTCTTTATTCTACTGATGGTAGCAAAACATGGACACTCCTTAAAAAACTCTCACAGGCGCAGATAGCCAACATGGGTTCAGTTGCTACCGCATATGTTCCGCAATTTGAAACCGACTGGGCTCCAATGACCATTCCTATTCCTCAGGCTGCAAGAACTAATTACACTATTTTCTGCTGGCGCTATCGCCCAAGCACAAATGGTACTAATGCATTTAGTGAATTGTATTCCACCGGAAATAATTTCTACATGGATAATATCTATTTCAGCAATATTCCTGAAGGTCTCACTAATCTGAAACTTGGCTCTACGGATGTTGCGGTTGTTCCTAACCCTACAACAAGCGATGCTTATGTGATCATCAAGGATGCCAGCAACACCGAAGCCAAAATTGTTGTAACCGATGTAACAGGTAAGACAGTTTATAGCACATCAGATATGATTATCAATGGCGAAGTTCATGTAACTATTCCACATGAAGTAATTTCGGTTCAGGGTTTATACATGGTTCAAGTTTCAACTGGTAACCAGGTTCAGACTAAGAAACTGGTGGTATATTAATCATTTTGAATGTTATTAAGAAAGGCTGCTTCTATAAGGCAGCCTTTTTTAATTGTGCCATTTAAAGGTTAAATCAGCGACTTTGTTTTGAAAGGTGGAAAACCTATCCTATATGGGCAAGCCCTTGATGAACCCTGGTTGCTGAGCTATAGGAAAGGCTAAATTCAGATTCCAGACTTCCAAATTTATCCCTTCTTCCTTAAATAAGAATTTGTACCTGGATTTTTTTTGAGGGAAGTAAAAAACTTATTTCCGCCCAGCTTAAGGTTATGAATATAGTAAAAATAAAGTATTCATATCTTCAGAGAGATTTTGGGAATAAGACCACATCGTTGCCTATCCCTAAACTTATTGCCAAAAAAAAAGCCCCCGACCGGGGGCTAATCATTGGATTTTCTTTTATGTAAAATTCAGCATCCTGAAACCAAAACATGTTTAAGCCAGGTGGCTCTCAACGGTTGTTTCGCAATTGTATAATTTGGTAACCAGGCAACCTGAACCGGCTTCAGCAGCTATGGTGTTGAATTGTTCAGCGCTGATGCCAGGGACTTTTCCGGTAACCTTCAGTTCGCTTTTGGTTATCACACCATTTTCAAGCGATATGTCGCACTTTGTTGACAATTCATCAGGTGTGAAACCTGCACCGCCAAGCATGAAAGTAAGTTTCATGGTGAAACAACCTGCATGGGCCGCTGCAATCAGTTCTTCGGGGTTAGTGCCAACTCCTTCAGCGAAACGGCTGTTGTAAGAATACTGAGTATTGTTAAGCGTAGTGCTTTGAGTGGTAAGATGACCATTGCCTTCTTTTCCGGTTCCGTTCCAAACGGCTGTTGCGTTACGTTTCATATAAAATAATTTTTTTTGATTTATGAGCAGCAAAGGTAAGGTTAATGCCCTTCTTGCCCAATGTATTTATGTTATCTGCTTATCAACTTTTGGTATAGGCTTTCCTGTAAATGAGACTTTATGAGTTTATTTCATTAAATGCATTGCCATAAAATCTTATTTCTTCAGCGATTGATAAAATGCAGGGTCTATTTGTGCAAAGCCCAGTTGTTTGGCCTTTTCCACGTCACTTAGTGCGCGCTGATTATTCCCTTTCTGTGCATAACATCTGGCCCTTAGGTAATAAGCTTCTGCGTCTTCCGGTTTGAGGGCTATGGCATGGTCATAATCTTTTATGGCGAGGTCATATTTAGTGAGGCGCATATATATCCTGGCCCGGTTCATATAAGGAATCAGCGCATCAGGGTTTTGCTGGATAGCATAGGCATATTCAATAAGTGATGAATCTACCTTGCCCACAATATCGAGGTAATTGGCATAATTGCTATGCCCCTCCGGGAAATAAGCCTTCAGGCTTATACCTTTCTGGAAACAATAGGCAGCAGAATCAAATTGTTTTTTGATACTGTACACAACCCCAAGGCCCAGGTAAACACTCTCATTTTTATCGCTTATTTTCATTGCCCTGTAGTACGTGGCTTTGGCGTCATCAATAAGGCCATAGTTGCGCTGCAATTCACCTATGCATATAAGGGGGTTAATATAGTCTGGTTTACGGGCCATAGACATATTGAAAAAATACAGGCTGGAATCACCCAGCATTTTTTTCTCATTGGCATTTACTGAGGCTTCATAACGGGTAAAATATTCCTGACCCAGGTAAAAATAGGCCACCGGCCCGTCAGGGTGCTTTTCGGCATCATCTTTCCACATGCTTATGGAGTCGTACCAGTCTTTGCAGCGCTCATTGCTCACATAACCCAGGATAAGGCAATAAACAACGGCTATTCCCAGCACTATTTTCCCGGTACCAATCCTTGATTTGTCTTCAAAAAAGTCGGAAACAAACCAGCCTGCCATAAAAAACAGGCCCAGATATGGTATATATCCATAACGGTCGGACATGATGGCCCCGCCGACCGGGAGGAATTGCAACAGCAGAACAATATTGATCAGGAAAAACCCGATACCAAAAATCACAACCTTGTTTTTGCGGCCAAATCGCCATACAACAAAGATGAGGCCAATGATCAGCGCCAGGTAGGAATAATACAAGAAAGGAAGGGCGTCACCTATTTTAAGTGGATATGGGTAGAAGTTGCACAAGCCCGAAGGTACTACGCATTTCCAGAGGTAATTGGTAAGGGCGTAGCAACCCAGTGCAGCCCTTTCAAAAACATTAAAATTGGCGTCAAGCGAGGCAAGTGCGCCTATTTGTTTCTGGGCATAAATCGACAAAATACCAAACAATAATGATAACCCGAAATGGGGCAATTTCTCCACCAGTAGCATGAAATTCAGGCTTTTACTGCCATCTTCTTTAATAATAAATAGTGGGCGGTTCTCAAAATAGTCGAACAGAAACAAGGTTACCGGTAAGCTTACTGCCACTGATTTGGCGAGCAATGAAAGGGCAAATAAGAGGATCCCCCCTAAATACCAATACAATTTCTGCTTGCCTATGGTGCGTATATATTTGATATAGGTGGTACAGGTAAGCACGTAAAACAGGCCATATAACACATCCTTTCGTCCCGCCCCCCAGGCTACAGATTCCACATGCATGGGGTGCAGCCCGAATAGCAGCGCCGTCACAAGGGCCGCCACTGGCCGACGGGTGAAAACTTTGGTAAAAAAATAAACTGCTATGGTGCATAGAACATGAAGCAGGAGGCTGTCAAGGTGGTAAATCATTGGCTCAAGGCCGTGGTAACTGTATTCTATAGCATAGAGAAGGATGGTAAAGGGGTGGTAGTTACCCATAACACAAGCTTCATAAAACCCATCGAACCCGAAAATCCGCTTAATACCCGCCATCGAACTGTCTTTGATGAGTGGGTCGGTAATGATATAACCCAGGTCGTCCCAGTTGGTGAGTTTATTATTGATGATGGTTTTGAAAAATAAGAATGTGAGCAGCCCGATTATTGCAGGAATCACCCAGTTGGCATAAACGTCGGGAATGAGTGGTGCTTCAGTAGCTGATTTTGAAATTCCAATGCCTGCTTTTTGTTTAGGCTGGGGCATAGGTTTGGGTGAATTTGCCGGTTGTGCTTTAGGCGGTGCACTTTTGGACTGGGTACTGCCCGTTGTGGCGGGTTGTGTATTTTTCTTTTGTGCCATGCTGAAAATTGCTATGCAGTAAAACTAAGGAATAGTTTTTAAAGTCAAAAGTTTTGGGGTATTCACAGTTGACATTGAGTTTAGACAATCCTTTCAAATAAAAATCTGATGCAAATATAATTCTATATAGTTTGGTCTTAAATGATGGAACTCCCCTCCTTTTTATATTCTAAGGCCATCAATGGTAAGCCTTGGCCGACTTTAAACAAGGGTTATTAGGTGCGTATCAGGCGGCCATGGCGGTACAGGCGCTTTAATTACTACTATGTATTATCCAGTTTTTGCCTCAGTTGCATGGTCATACCCCCGGTATAGGACCTCCATTTTTCTATTACCTGTTGCATATCATCAGGCAATTCTGAATTGAACTGCATCCATTCACCGGTAGTGGGGTGGGTGAACCCAAGCTCTTTGGCGTGGAGGGCTTGCCGGGTAAGGATGGCGAAGCAATTATCAATAAATTGTTTGTAACGGGTAAAAACGGTACCCTTTATAATACGGTCGCCTCCATAGGTGCCGTCGTTGAATAAGGGATGGCCTATATACTTCATATGCACCCTAATCTGGTGTGTGCGCCCTGTTTCGAGCCGCAATTCAACAAGAGTCACATAGTTGAACCTTTCTAATACCTTGTAATGGGTAATGGCTTCCTTGCCATAATCCCCATCAGGGAAGGCATCCATAATTTTCCTGAATCTAAGATTTCTCCCAATATGGGCTTCAATTGTGCCTTCATCATCGGCCAGGTCGCCCCATACCAAGGCTATATATCTACGGTGAACGGTATGTTTCTTAAACTGTGCCGCAAGCAAGTTCATGGCCGCTGCCTTTTTTCCTATTACCACAAGACCGGTGGTATCCTTATCAATCCTGTGTACCAGGCCTACCCGTGACAGATTTTCCAGGTCCACATGTTCCTGTTGCAGGTAGTAGCTCAAGCCATTTACCATTGTGCCGGTATAGTTGCCACAACCGGGGTGCACTACCATGCCTGCGGGTTTGTTTACCAATAACAGATCCTCATCTTCATAAATTATATTCAGGGGTATGTTTTCTGGAATTATTTCCTGGCTTTCGGGCTTCCTGGTCTCAAATAAGACAATTGTATCACCCGGTTTTATTTTGTAATTAGATTTTACAATTTCATCATTAACCAACACGTAGCCTTCGTCAATGGCCTGCTGTATTTTATTCCTTGTAGCATTTTCTATCCTTGCCACCAGGAATTTATCAATCCTCAGTGGTTCCTGCCTTTTGTCAATAATCATGCGCAGCCGCTCTACCGGCGCTTCTGCAACCTCAGTCACATCACCTTCAGGGTCTTCATCATCCCAAACATCTTCAGTTTCATTTTCATTAATCATAATGCAAAGATAATGGGTTATGGCTTATAGGTTCGCCGGTTATGAAAGATTTGATAATAAATCAACAGTAAGTTTGGCCGGGCAAACCCAATTCATTTGGTTATAACAAATTACTCCCTTTTAACCTTCCCTTTTCCATACAGAACCTATAAGGCATACCATACAGCTTATTTATTCTTAAAAGATTATCTTTGCAGCGCAAAACTGGTTTGCCGGTCCTTTCTGCCTTTGCAGGGGCAAAACAACCAGGTAAATAAAATATAAAATGAATAACGCATATTTCGATTTTGCTGAACCTAAAAATGAACCGGTACTCAGCTATGCTCCCCACAGCCATGAGCGCAAGGCCCTGCAGAAAGCCCTGGCCGAATTGAAAAGCCAGGTTGCCGATATCCCGATGTATATAGACGGGGATGAGGTGCGCAGCGGCATTAAGAAAGAAATTAGGCCTCCGCATGAAACAGCCCATCTTTTGGGCCACTATCATGCTTCAACCGAGGAGCATGTGCATGAGGCTATTGATGCGGCCCTATCAGCCCGCGAAAGCTGGGCAGCCACGAGCTGGGAACACCGCGCCACCATTTTCCTTAAAGCAGCCGACCTGCTGGCCACCAAGTACAGGTTCAAAATGAACGCCGCCACCATGCTTGGCCAAAGCAAAAATGCTTTCCAGGCCGAAATTGACAGTGCCTGCGAACTAATTGATTTCCTGCGTTTTAATGTTTATTTCCTCAGCCAGATCTATAAACAGCAACCCATTTCAGGCCCAGGCATGAACAACCGGATGGAATACCGTCCGCTTGAAGGTTTTGTGCTTGCTGTTACGCCTTTTAATTTTACGGCGATAGGTGGAAACTTACCCACTGCTCCTGCTATGTGCGGCAATGTGGTGGTTTGGAAATGTGCCAATACCCAGTCGCTATCGGCAAGTGTGTTTATGGAGATTTTGATGGAAGCCGGCCTGCCTGATGGGGTTATTAACCTTATTTACCCTCCCGGCCCGGTTGTTGCCGATGTTTGTTATGCCCATCCTTATTTTGCGGGTGTGCATTTCACTGGCTCTACCGGCGTTTTCCAGAGCATGTGGAAAAGCATCGGAGAAAATATTCCCCGTTACAAATCTTACCCCCGCATAGTGGGCGAAACCGGCGGAAAAGATTTCGTCTTCGTGCACCCAAGCGCAGATGTTGATGCGGTTGTTGCAGGGCTGGCCCGCGGCGCATTCGAATACCAGGGACAGAAATGCTCTGCGGCTTCTCGCGCCTATCTGCCTGAAAACCTGGCCGATGAGATCAAAGAAAAACTGGTAGCTGAATTAGCCACTATGAAAATGGGCGTGGTTGACGATTTCACCAATTTCATCAATGCTGTTATTGACGAAAAATCGTTTAATACGATCTCCAAATATATTGATAATGTTAAGAACAGCAATGGCGCTGCCAAAATTCTGTGCGGCGGCAAATGCGATAAATCGAAAGGCTGGTTTGTGGAACCTACCGTAATTGAAACCACCGACCCTTCGTATGTTACCATGTGCGAAGAAATCTTTGGCCCGGTGCTTACCATCTGCGTTTATGAATCGGATATGTGGATACAAACCCTTGAAGTACTTGACCAGACTTCTCCCTATGCGCTTACAGGTGCTATCTTTGCCACTGAAAGGTATGCTATTGAATATATGACCAAAGCCCTGGTAAACAGCGCCGGTAATTTCTATATCAATGACAAGCCTACAGGGGCCGTTGTGGGTCAGCAGCCATTTGGCGGCGCCCGTGCGTCAGGCACCAACGATAAGGCAGGCTCCATCCTCAACCTTTACCGTTGGCTCAGCCCTCGCACCATAAAGGAAACTTTTGTACCACCGGTTGATTACAGGTATGCTTTTCATCAGCCTGAGTAATTGTTAAGAACAAAAATATAAATAGATTAAGGGCTTGCCATTATTCCTCTTTAAAAGGGTGGTGGTAAGCCCTTATTTTATTTTTCGTTATTTTAGGGTCTGCGGAAAAAGTAAAGGTGTTGCAAAAATTACCACAAAGAGGACACAAAGTTGAGCCATAAAGGCCAAAAAATGTGCTTTGTGGCCTTTGTTAATTTCTTTGTGACCTTAGTGGTAAAAAAATAAATGCATGGATTTTTGATGATTTTCAATAAAAGCTTTGCATCCGAAAAAAATATGGAAGCCTTGAAATGCAAGCTCTACAAGGACTTGATACTTAAGCAACAGACCCTATTTTAATGTGAATTCGAGTATTTTTTTGACCAATTTGTGGTCATCAGATAGAACGAAAATCAAAATTATATTTCCCAAATCTACATTGTCTTAACCCTTATTAAACTCCGTCATTGCCTTGCCAATGCCCTGGGTTGCAAAACACTCAAGTGCATCCACGCTTTTCAGCAAAGTTTCCTTTACTATCGGAACTTCGGATGGTTTCCATTTACCAAGCACAAACTCCACCTGCCTCCCCTTGGGGAAATCACTGCCTATACCAAACCTGAGCCGCTGGTATTTATCAGTAAGCAGCGAAGCCTCTATGCTTTTTAGCCCATTATGCCCTGCATTGCTACCTGATGCCCTAAGACGAATGGTGCCCAGGGGCAATGCTAATTCATCCACCACCACCAGCAGGTTTTCCAGGCCTATCTTTTCTTTATCCATCCAGTATTTCACGGCTTTCCCACTCAGGTTCATATAGGTAGTGGGCTTTATGACAATAAAGGTTTTGCCCTTCCATTTTATTTCCGAAACAAAAGCATGGCGGTCGAGCTCGTAATTGCCCCCGTTTTTGAGCACAAAGGTATCGGCCACTTCAAAGCCTATATTGTGGCGTGTGGCATCATATTCGGCGCCAATATTACCTAATCCGGCTATAAGGAATTTCATGGGTGCAAAATTAGATAAAACAAGGAAAGAAATGGGGAAAAACGACATCTACCAACCAAAAAACGAAGATATATACTGCTAAAGTTTGAGAAATGCCAAAACTGATTTGTTTGAAAATTACCAATTTGAATCACCCTGTTCCTTCTTATAAAAACACAATCCGACCCTGATACCGGCTGTCAGATCGGGCCAGGCATAGAGGCCGGGTTGCAGGCCATTTCTGCCTATATTATCCTCCATCATATTGTATGCATTCATAGAAATTCCGCTTATGTTTTTGAATCTTGCGCCTATGCCCACGTACCAATCCAGCAATAGGCGTTTACCAGGCTGTATCATTTGCGAACCCATAATTACATCAAGGGTGGTCACATTTTTTATCACGAATACCTTTACAGAGTTTGCTGCAATAGTACTGTGGGTGCTGTCGGTATAGCTTATTTCATCGGGGGAATAGGTGTGACTTTTGCGGAAATAAGCCAGCCCCAGGTAGCGGTCTTCCCCTTTGAGGATATTTATGTGGTAATCTTTTATTTCTATTTTCAGATTATTTCCCGAACCCTCAAAATAAAATCCAGGCTCAACTAAAAGGCCAACACTGTTATTGAAAATCCTGCGTTCAATTGAAAACCTTAACCCTTCCTCTTGTTGCAGAAAATCTATCAGACCGGTTGCGTTTATCCCTAAACTCCATGTAGGGGTTAATTCGCACATGATTCTTTTCGATTTTTGGTCTTGGTTTAACGAATTGGTTATCACAGAATCTTTTTGGGCATATGAATGAAAGTTGATTGAAATAACGAATAAAACGAAAATGAGTCTCATTGTGCCTGGTTTAAATAGTTAAGGAACGATGGGTTGGCTGTGATAAAAATTCAATCCTACACTTATACCTGCCGTTAAGTCTGGGATTTTATAAAATCCTGGTTCAAGGCCGCTTGTGCCCAGGTTATCTTCAACAAGGTTATAAGCATTCCAGCTAATTCCGGTTATATTTTTAATTCTAATCCCACCGCCTACATACCAATCTAAAAACAGGTGTTTGCCAGAAATAGGTGTAAATGACCCAATGATTAAATCGTAGGTTGTCACATTCTTTATCACAAAAACTTTTGTACGGTTATCAGCTATGGTTGTTTGTGTGCTGTCGGTATAGCATATTTCTCCTGGAGAATAGTTATGGCTTTTATGGAACCAGGCAAGCCCGATATAATAATTGTCAGGTATTCCGAAAAAAGGTATTTGATAGTATTTTATTTCTGCTTTTAGGTTATAGCCTGATCCCTCAAAATAGAAACCAGGTTCTATTAAGAAGCCCACCTTGCTATGGAATAATCGGCGCTCAATGGAAAACCTCAATCCCTCCTCCCCTTGTAAGTAATCTATAAGCCCGGTTGCGTTTAACGCAAATGCCCAGGTATTAATCGACTTGTAATTGGGATTTTCTATATTTGATTTTTTTCCAAAATCCGGGTTGTCCTCAATAAGGGGCTGCTGCTTACGTTGTTTCCTGTAAAAATCAAAACCAACCCTAATTCCTGCGGTAAGATCGGGCCAGACGGTTTTTCCGGGTACTAAACCAAAACTTCCAAAAAAATCCTCTACCTCTTGAAATGTTTTTTCAGTTATGCCTGCATTGTTTTTAAATCTGACTCCAAACCCCACATAAGAATCAAGCCAAAGTTCCTCTTTTGGCTGCAAGGGAGCTCCAATTACAAAATCTAATGCATTCACATTTTTTTGCACCGGAACATTCCTCTCCGCTACATTATTAAAGGTAGAATCTATATAATATTCCTCTCCAGGTGAATAGGTATGTTTTTTTTGAAAATAGGCAAGCCCTATATAACATCCTCCCTCTTTCTTATCCTGGCGGACATATTTTTTCACTTCTGCTTTAAAATTATATCCCGATCCTTTAAAATAGCATCCGGGCTCAACCAGTAGCGCAAATTTATTATGTAAGAACCGGTATTCGCAGGCCAGCCGCAATCCCTCTTCTCCCTGGGGAAAATCTATAAGTGCAGTCCCATTTATGCCAATTCCCCACCTTGCATTAGTTGTATAAACAGGTTTATATATAGATATATTTTCGTATGTTATTCCTGATTTTGATAAAGCCGGATCCATTTGAGCTTTTAAAGATAAGCTCATAAAAATAATACATATAACAGGAATGGATTTCATTATGCCCCGTTTAATGGTTACTCAATTTGTTTTGTTTCCTCCGGTAAAAGTTTATACCGACCCTCACTCCGGCGCTAAGGTCGGGGTAAACATATTTACCCGGCAGTAAGCCCCATCCTCCAAACCAATCCTCCATATACCAAAAGGTATCTTCAGTGATGCCGCTGATGTTTTTAAACCGGATGCCTAAACCCAAATACATGTCACCCCAAAATCGGGAACCGGCTTTTGCCAGGGGCGCGCCAACTATACAATCTATGGCGCTCACATTTTTTATTACAAAAACCGATTTTGTAGTCACTGCAATCCTGCTTGAGTCTTTATAATATTGTTCTGAAGGTGAATAGGTATGGCTTTTATTAAAAAACGCCAGCCCGAAATAACTGTCATGGGGTTTTCTATAGGGTTTTCTGTATTTTTTAATTTGCATTTTAAAGTTGTACCCTGAACCTTCAAAATACATGCCAGGCTCAATCAATAAAGACATTTTTTTGTGCATTAACCTGTATTCAAACGCGATTCTCAATCCTTCTTCTTCCTGTAATATGTCTATTAGCCCGGTTGCATTTACGGCAATACCCCACCTTGGCAATGCCGTATCCACTTGCCCAAAAGTTGATTTGCCTATTAATAAGGATATAACAAATAGAGTATATTTATTCATGCATTCTTTAGTTCTTTTACCCGGTATTCCACGTCAAGATACATAGTCCCCTTGCCATTAGCGCTTATGTATTTATAAATTGCCAATGCACTGGAGGTCAATTTTTGTTTCACCTTGGCATCATCAGTTTCAGTGGCCATGGAGTAAAGCAGGTTGCCAAAAACACGCAGGTGTTCCAATGAAAATTTTTTTACATTGATAAGATAATCCAGAGCGGCATCTTCTTCCATTAGCAGGAAGGAAGTAAAATCAATATCCAGTTCGGTACTTAATTGTTGGGATATCACACTTATTGGGTCTTTGGTTGGGTCACGTCGCTGTAACAGGATATTGATGAGTTTACCCAATACAATTCCTATCATATCCAGTTCCCTTTTTATTTTATCTTCCTGTGCCATAAAGTAAAAATAGGGGATTTTATGATTGTATTCTACTCAAAGGCAAAGTTTTCAACGAAACAAAAATGGAATAGAACAAGTCAATAGGAATATTTATTTCTTGTAAACCCCTAAGGTTTTAGCTATGGAAGGATGACAAAATAGGTCCATTAATTAGGGTCTGATGAATAAGTAAAGGTGTTGTAAAAATAACAATAAAGGACTCAAAGTTGAGCCACAAAATGTGCTTTGTGTCCTTTTTGAATTTCTTTGTGACCTTAGTGGTAAAAAATAAATGCATGGATTTTTGATGGGTTTCAATGAAAGCTTTGCATCTGAAAAAAAATGGAAGCCTTGTAATACAGGCTGGACAAGGGCTTGATACTTAAAAAGCAGACCCTGATTAAGGGGTTAAATTGAATATGGCAATTGCCAGCCAAACCCTTGACATTCTGATTGTCTTTTTTGTAATGCGTTATAGGTTGGGCAATGTTTTTTTCAAACTTACCCTAATATCCATCCTTGTTTAACCTGAATTTTCCGGGTGTTTCAAACTCGGATTTGTTTTGCAAATTGGGGGATTGGCGCCCAGTTCTGCCTGGCTATTGTTGCGGCGCCGTAAGAAACTATGAACTGTGGCTGATCAATTATTTTAATCTCCCTGCCAAATTTCACCGAGAGGATATTGCTGAGGAAAGGGTGGTATGCGATAACGCCACCTATCATATAGATGGGCAGGTTGTGGGCCATCTTCATTTTGGCCACCTTATTGGCTATGGAAATATAAATACCTCTTGCGATATCGGATGTAGGCATCCCATCAAAAACCCAGTTCATAATTTCAGTTTTGGCAAAAACCGCGCAGAAACTGTTTAATTCCTTGTCGTATTCCGAGTGTGCCGCGAGGCTGCTCATATCGCCATCATTGATACCTGCCCTTTCCGAAATTTCAGAAAGGAAGGCGCCTGTACCAGCCGCGCACTTATCGTTCATATAGAAGTTGGCCACATGGTTCTCGTTGTCGCACTGAATTACCTTTATGTCTTCACCCCCTATATCAATGATATTTTTGGCGCCGCTGAAATATTCCGAAGCGCCTGCGGCTGCGCAGTTGATCTCTGTTTTTATAATATCGGTATCTGTAAAGTGTTTCCTTCCATACCCGGTTGCGCAACTGTATTTGATGTTGAAAAAACTGTTTATGGCCTGTATCACCGATTTCATGGCCTGGCGGTCCTTATTCACTGTTTGAAGGATATACCGGAACAAAGGAGTCCCTGTTTCGTCAATAACTGAAAACTTGGTATATGCCGAACCCAAATCAATGCCCAGAAAGCAATTGGATTCCTTGTAAAAGAGGTTGGACTTGTTTTTATCAACAATACCCTTATTGATGATTTTTTTATTCATTTCTCCCGTTACCCCTGGCATTCTTGAGATGACATTTTTATTGGTCATTGCCTTCACCATATTGGTAAAGGCCAGGTTGAGCGAGGTCTTTACATAGTGCTTCTTGCCATACTCTACTATTTTTCCATTGAAATAGTCTATTTCAGTCTTCCGGTTATTGATAATATCTACCGCAAGTGAGGGGAAGTGGTCTCCACCGGCTTTGAGGTAGCGCAGGCATTTGCGCAAAAAATCATCGGGAAACCTTATTTTTTCCTTTTCTGCTACTTCTATGCCTTCATTGATTATTTGTTCTACAAGTTCGCAGGTATCGGCGTCGGCCATAGCTTCCGCCATGGTAAGCCGGCCTACTCCGCAAAGGGCGCTAAGGGATGCATTGAGAATTGTTTTTTCCCAGGCCCTTTTGACCAATTGGAATGAATCCACATTTTCGGTTGTGAATCCTATACTGTTCAATTTATCAGAGAATAATTGCGATTGTTTTGTCCTGTTATCATCAACCGAGCCTAAATAATTGGGTGGAGTGAAAAATGAAACCCTTACTGTATTAGGAGACACCATGTTCCCGGCATAATTGATAATCATGCGCAGGGTTTTGGATTCTCCGAAGGTGGGTATCAGTAATTCTTCAACTTCTATTCCGTTCTGTGCGGCGATAACCGTAAGTTTTTCCGATTTCAGAATTTCAGCTTCCCTTACCGCTGAGGGTGTATGATAGGATTTAAGGGCGAATACCAGGTAATCAAGGTCCATATGGCTCATGTCGTTTACCGAATCATAAACCCGGTCAAAACGGGTTACCGATGTATAAACATTCTGAAGCACAATTCCTTCTTCTCTTATCTTTTTTAATTTAAATTCGTCTTTGTCGCACAATGCAACCTCGCAGCCGGCCTCAACCAGTTTCACCGCCAGGATCATCCCCACAGGTCCTATGCCTACAATTCCCACCTTTATTTTATTATCGTCTGTCATTTTTCAAGGTCAAAAATCAAAAGTTAAATTCAATAAACATTTATGCCTGTTTGTTATGGTTGAGTGAATATTATAATTTCATTTTGAATGACTCTTCACTTACCGGGAAATTTCCGCCAAACAGGTTTTTCAGATGGTTGCCATATTTTTCAAGTATTATTTCGGCATTGGTTTTCAATGCGGGCGTAAGGGTGCCGTCTTCAACCGAGAGTGGGGAATTGATAATTATTGCTGAGTACACTTTGGCCGAACCCTTCATTAACAGGTTATTCATGGTATTCATGCACCCAGTGAGGCATCGACCTAATTCAGTCAGGTTCCTTGGGCAAAAACAACCTTCTTCAGGGCTCTTTTCATAATCTGGATTCGCCAATAGTTTGCGGTTTGGAAAGATCATGGCTACCGGCAATTCTCCGTCTTTCAGGCAAATAACCACATACTCCACATAATGGCATATTTTTCTTATCTCAAATTCCAGTTGATTGGTATCAACCACTTCGCCGCCGGGCAACAATATCAGTGCACTTTCCGTAGGTATGAATTGCATAGTCTCAGGTTGATCATTGTTCCTCAATTAATAAATCAATATCGAATATTCAGAAACCATCCATTCTTTCAAAATCAAACGTAAACCTTAGAAGATTCTATTTGTTCCAGGAAGGTTTCAATTTTTGTAATGCTCTGGCCTTCAGAATAAAACCTCAGGTCGCACAGGTCACCTTCTATAACCAGGGTAGGGATACCTAAAGCTTCACCCAGCCTTTGAGGCATACCGAACCTGGAATTGGAATTATTGGCGCAGGTCTTGGCATCATGGAAGAGAATACCATCAATTCTGAAATCCTTTACCAGGCCGGAAAGTATCCTTTCTTTGGCGCTCTCACTCCGATTTATGAATATTTCGGTATAAGCCTTAGCCGAAGATTCAAAAGGGTGCCTGTCATCAAAAGCGTCGAAAACCCAACTGTTGCAATAAGTGGAAGCTACCACAGCCGCTTTATTTTGTAAAAATAATTCAGACATGGGCCTTAATTTTCCCCAGATGGGCATTCCGTCCCAGTATATGCGGCATTTTTCTTCGTCAAGGAAACCAATTCCTTTATCTACATTACCCTGAAGCTCGTCCCTGAGCATCTTGTAATAATCTTTGGCAATCTGTGTTCCCCTCAGCACCACGATCGGGCCCATATGTATGGTAGCATCAAAAAAGCTTATGGGTGAGGGTGATGCAGTCGCAGTCCATAAAACCTCTTTCCACAGGTCGGTAGCTTCCTTGCTCAGTTTCAGGGTTTCCCTGAAACGGTCAATATCAAATTTCATACCGCTTACCTGTTCCAGAACAGGGATCATATTGCGGAATTGGGTAGCAACGTCTTCTATTTCTTCCTTGCCCACTTCATCAAGGTGGCGGGGTGGGGTGATGCCTATTACCGGGCAGCCCAGTTCCTTGCCGAAATAATTAAACCAGTCCTGCACTTCCCGGCACTGATTGGTATTATAAACGATTACTGACGGCGTAGGTGGGCCATTCAAGCCATAATGCTTGGTAAGGGGTGTTTCTTTTTTAAGGTAGGAACCAATATCGGCTGTTAAATAGGAACAGATATCATTTGAATATCCCAGCCTTGATGTTTCTGGGATCATATCGCCCGCAGTGCGGGTTGTGCCTAATAAAGCGCCATGATTTTCAGGGAAATGAACTTCAAAACCAAAAGACCTCAATAATTCTGCCGGACCTACGCTGGTGCACCAGGCATATTTCTTCTCCTTATCTTTCATCCCCAGGAAATAATTGCCCATTATTTCCTTCAGTGTTTTTGCCGATTCAATTTTATACATACAAAATAGTTTAGTCAATTTTTATTCTTGCATCTACCGCAAATACCTTATCGCCCAAGGCAATGATTGGGTTCATGTCCATTTCTGTTATTACCGGGAAATCAGTAACAAGTTGTGATACGCGCTGAATGATTTCAGCAGCAAGGGCTTTATTGATTCCTTTTTCGCCCCTTACCCCATCAAGCAATTTCGCTGCCTTTATTGAGGAGAGCATTTCATTGGCCTCAACCTGTGTAACTGGCGCTATTTTGAAAACCACATCTTTCAATACTTCAACATAGATGCCGCCCAGGCCAAACATGACCAGATGGCCAAGACCGGCTTTAGTGCTTACTCCGGCAATCAATTCCTTGCCACCCGGCAGAAATTTTTGTACCAGGAAATTGAGCCCTTTTTCCCCGAACGCCTGTCTCATCTTCTCAGCCGCCGCTTTAACTTCGGCTGCATTTTTTAGATTGATAACCACGCCACCCATATCACTCTTATGAATCAGCTTTGCCGATTCAGCCTTAAGAACCACGGGGAAGCCAATTTTTGTCGCGGCATTCATGGCTTCTTCAGGGTCATGGGCCATCCACCAGTCGGCTACCGGTATACCATAAGCCGATAATATTTCATAAACCCGGTCTGCCGAGAGGTAAGATTTCCCTTCCTTTTTGGCCTGGCTGAGGATGACTTCTGCTATTTTTTTATTGATGCCCGGAAACACGGTGGGCAAACCAATATCCCTTGACCGGGTTTTGCTATAACGGTATAAGGCCCCGAGCGCTTTTGCTGCGGTAGTAGGGAAACTATAACAAGGCACGCCACCGTCCTTAAGGATCTTTGCAGTTTCCCTGAACCTTTCCAGGCTCATATTGGTCATGAAATTGCAAACGATGGGTTTCTTTCTCATTTGGTTTACTTCAACAATATTCCTGGCCACTTCATTAGTATCGGTGAAAGGGGCTGTAACAAAATTGATATAAACTGAATCAATATCTTCTTCATCCATAAGCACATCGAGCGCACTCCTGAAGTGGACGCCACCGCCGGTAGCTACCACATCTATGGGGTTGCCTATTGTGGCTTCGGGCAACATGGTCTGGTGAAGGATGGATTTGGCCCTTTCAGAGAGCGCAGAAAGCCTGAGGCCCGAACTTACAAGTTCGTCGGTGGCTATTACCGCCGGGCCGCCCGTATTGGTAATGATACCTACCCTGTTGCCTTTGGGGAAGGGCTGGGTTTCAAAGGCCATGGCTACCTGGCACAATTCTTCCTCATTATGGAAGGCCAGGATGCCGGTTTTCTCAAAAATCAGTTCGGTCGAAATATCCACGCCAGCCAGGGAACCCGTATGCGAAGCGGCCGCCTTGGCCCCTTCTTCAGTCCTTCCGGCTTTCATGGCCAGTATCGGTTTCTTTTTGGTCACTGTCTTGGCCACTTCCATAAATTCTAAAGGGTTTGAAAGCCCTTCAGTATATAATATGATTGCTTTGGTTTTTTCGTCGTTCCCATAATACCTGATCACGTCGGGTATGGAAACATCACATGCATTGCCATTGGAGGCATAAAGCCTCATGCCTATTTCAAGGTCAAAGAGACTTTGCATGATAAAAGCGCCCACTCCGCCGCTGAGGGCAACTATGGAAATGCCGCCTGGTTCGGGAAAGGTAAAGGTGAAATTGCAATAAGCGCGGTATTCCGGGTCGGTATTGATGATACCCTGGCAATTTGGGCCGAATATCCTGATGCCATACTGTTTGGCAATAGCCAGGAATTCTTTTTGAAGGGCAATTCCCTCCTCACCCATTTCACTGAAACCCGCCGAATTGATGATGACCGCCCTGATTCCTTTTTTGCCGCAATCCTCAATGGTTTGTGGGACGAATTTTGCAGGGATGATTACATGGGCCAGGTCTATTTCATCTTCTACATCAAAAATGGTGGGGTAGGCTTTCAGCCCCCTTATCTCACTCATTTTGGGGTTTATAGGGTATATAGATCCGGTATAACCGTAATTCACTAAATTTTTGATGATTACATTGCCAATTGACAACTCCTTTTGTGAGGCTCCGATTATGGCAATTGATCTTGGTTTGAATAGAGCATCCAGTTCATTCCCGGTTAATAAAGCCGGTGCCATTAGTTCTGCTTCCATCTTATCTGGATTTTAGACCTTCTTTAAATCATTTTGATACTTTAAGATTTTTAGATACCGGTTCTCCCTGTTCCAAAATTCCTGGATTTCTTTTCTGGTGTTTAACAGGCAGTTTGTCTTAATAATTAAGCCACCACTGCTTGTTTTTCTTTTAATTTGAAGTGACGGTAGCCGCCCCATAATGCTGCGCCTATTGCGCCGGCATAAATAGAATCGGGGTGGGCTTTGATCACGAATTTTTTACTGCCTTCCTTCAGTGTCTCGTCTATTGCCTGTATCATTCCCTTATTAAGCGCCATGCCACCGGTAAGGACAATGGGTGATTCGGCTTTAAGCGACCCCAGCAGTTTGATAACACGCGAGGCAATGGAAAGATGGATACCTTTAATAATATCGGGCGTTTTTATTCCGCGCGACACCATATTGATCACGTCTGTTTCAGCCAGTACCGCGCAAATACCTGAAGAAATTTCGGGGTTGGAGGCCTGTAACGAAACTTCCCCAACCTCCTCAATACTCAGGCCCAGGTACCGGGATATGTTTTCAAGAAACTGACCTGAACCTGAAGCGCACTGCCCGGTCATTTTATAATCTTCAACCCTTGCGCCTTCATTCACCCTTATGCAGCGAACATAGAGCGCGCCAAGGTCAACAACCGTTCTTGCTTCCGGGAAAAAAAAATGGGCGCCGCGTGCATGGGTGGTCATTCCATAGAAATGGCCGCGTTTGCGTTTTACCAGGTCTCCTTCGCCGGTGGAAGCCAGGTAAGACACATCTTCATAGCGGAGATTGTTTTTATCAAGCATTATTTGCACCATTTCATCCGCAACCTGTGTTGGATTACGCTTACGGATCTTTTCAGTATGCTTGTCAATTATTTTGGGCTGATCGGAATATTCCATCAAAACCAACTTGATAAAGTTGCTGCCAACATCTATCCCCATTGTATAAATTGTCTCAGTCATATTGTAATTTTTTCTGTTAATTAAGATTGAATTTTCATTCCTTTTTTCAAAACCTGTGCTTAGGCGCAAATTATTTAGCCATTACTTTTTTGGCGCTTGGCAAGTCAACGTTGATATTTCTGCGGGCAAACATGGCTCCTCCCAGAGCTCCCATAAAAATGGAGTCAGTATGGATATTGATCTTGATATTGTCGCCGTAATTTTCCTTAACCAGTTGGGCCAGGTATTTGATAACAGCCTGGTTACGGGCAACTCCGCCGGTAAAGGTGAATTCATTAAATACCCCGCCTGATCGGGCAATCAGAGACATAGCCCTCATAATGATTGCTTTATGCAAACCGCCTAATATATCTGCCCTTTTTTCGCCCATATTGGTAAGTTCGCGCAATTCTGCGCCGGCAAATACCGTGCATGTGGAACAGATGGTTACTTCCTTTTCGGCTTGCATGGCCATAGGGCCAAGCTCATTGAGAGAAATGCTCATTTCATCGGCTATATAACCCAGATACCTGCCACAACCCGCGGCGCAACGGTCGTTCATTTGAAAACTGGTCACCAGACCGTATTTATCTACCTGAATGGCCTTGGTATCCTGTCCGCCAATATCAAGCACCGTGCGGGTATTGGGGAATACGGCATGTGCGCCAAAAGCATGGCACAATATCTCGGACCTGATACATTCCTGTGGGAAAGGCAGCAATGCCCTTCCATACCCGGTGCCGGTCATGTTCTCAATATTAAATTCCAGGTTGGCAACTTCGTCAATCCGGTCGCGCAGCGATTCTGAAACATTATGGAAATCACCTTTTAGCAGGTACATTTCGGCATCAAAATTCTTTTCAGATTCTATGGAAATATTTTCAGACTGGTCGGGAAGGTTTTCATACTTTTCCTTGAGCAGGTCCATTGCCTGGGTAATCAATGATTCAAATTCGAAATTCACCACCTCATTTTCAGCAGCAGTGATACTCTTGTCCCAGATGGTCATCAGGGGTTCAAAAAGCGAAATGTCGAATTTGTTTACTTCTTCATTGTATTTTTCAGACACTATATCCCTGAAAAACTGGTTCTTGTCGCCCAGGTTTTCATAAATATAGAGGTGCTTGATCTTTGGCTTTATTGCTTTGCGAATGAGCCTGAGGTGGTCCACCATCTGCAGGCGCCTTTCCCCGTCAAAATAATTATAACAGGTTTTGAGCAGTTCATCCCCAAGTTTATCAATTCTTACTTTGAATTGTTCATACTGAAATACGCTTTCCAGGTCTGAAAGGTATTTGCGGTATTGGGGTTTTGATTCAATCTCCCTGGCCAGGTTCTTTTTCAGGATGGAAAACCGGGCATTATAGATGGCTTCCATCCGGGCTATATCAGCGGCTACCGAATAGTTGGCGCGCGTATTAGTGATGCCGCGACCTATTATCTCATCCTGTTCATTGATTATTACCGCTTTTGAGGTTGTTGATCCAAGGTCAATGCCTAAATAATATTTGCTCATTATTTTTAGTTTCGCTTTTGTTAGAAAAATTTCTTTCAATCATTAAACATTAATAATTAAACTGCCACTTCTTCCTGCGCCAGTATCACCTTACGTTGTCCCAGCATCTGGAAATAAGATTCAAGCCTGTTTTTGATATTGGCATATGAAAAATAGCGGGGATCAACAAGGTCGCTTTCTATAAAGCCTACAGGGATACCGCACCTCTGTTCTACTTCGCGCATCATCAGTAGCTGACCTGCAGAGAATGAATTGCAGCTCTTGATGGAATTGATCAGGAAGCCATCTGCTTTATATTCCTTTATATAATGTTCTATTAGGTCCACGCGTTGTGGCAGGTTCAGGTTGGTATAGCACCCCATACAATACCTTGAAAGGCTTTCCAGAGGTTTGCCCGGTTCATGTCGGAAGCCCTGATCATACAGGCCGCCCACCTTAGTATAGGTTGAGGCTACGATTACCGCTCCCATATCATAAAATATCTTCCAGAACTCCCTGAAATTAGTCCAATTGGGTGGGCCTTCCACCACAAGCCTGAATTTTTCTTCCTTCATTTCTCCTTCAGGGGTTACCGGGCTCAGTCCCAGGTTCATCCTTTCGGTCACTTCCTTTAAAAGCTCTTCATAATATTCCACGGCTTCAGAGGTGCCGCGGAAAGCGGTATTGAGCGGCCCCATATAGTAAACCCCGGCAAAGTAGGAGTCAATAGGCGAAGGCCGGTTCTTGGCGGTTTCCAGAACTTTTACCCACAGGTCTTCAGCTTTGGCGGCATTATCAAGCATATGGGCAAGGCGGTCATAATCCAGTTTTTTACCTGCCACTTTTTCCATTTTTGGTATCACATCTTCTTTCAGTTGTTTTACCATATAATTGATCTGGTCCTGGGTAATTACTCCATCTTCCTGGTAGGGTGTATGCAGCATGGCTATCTCCACGCCGGGATACAGCCTTTCCAGGTTTTCAAACCATTTCAGGAAGGTGAAACATCCGGTATAGCTAAGTAATAATAAATCCGGTTCGGGTAGTTTTTCGCCGGTCGGGCCTATATTGCCATTGAGCATCATGCCGATATCGCATTTCACATAGGTGCAAACGTCTTCCGAAAACCCCAGTTTTTCTGCGTCCTTAATATAAGAGCCCGATTTTTTGCGCATTCCCGACTGAAGAGCATTGATCTCGGGATAAACCGGAAGCATATCCATTGCCAGGATCAGTTCGGTAAGGTTTCCAGGCACAAATGTGTAAACCACCTTTTTGCCATTGGCTTTTGCATTGCTCAGTTCGGTAAAAAGGTTAGCCAGCATTTCCTTCTGGATCACCATGCTTTTTTCCTTTATTGCGTCTTTAGGATTGGCCATTTTCTAATTATTTAATGGTAAATGTGTTGTAGAAATCCTTTTAAAAATTCAAAATATCCAGATTTTTATCCATGAATATTTCATCCGACTTTTTTATACCCACAACTTTATGGAATCGGAAAAAGTGCCTGCCTGTTCTTTGATTACTTTAAACTGGCCGGTATTTTCATGAAATTGGAAATTGATATGTGCTATACCTGCTTCATCACAGGCTTTCTGAAGATCGGGCCTGTCGAGCAGGGCAGGGTCGCAGAAGCTTGCCGCACAGAAAATAACCCCATCGGCATTCCTGCTTCTCACCTGTTTTACCAGTCGGGCGCTCTTTGGGTTGCCCACATCATAAATGGCCGACGATGGGCCGCTTTTGGTAAGAAATGCATCTACGATTTCATTGAGCGGATCGTGGCTGTTATCATTTATGTTGCCCTTGATCCATCTTGATCCCAGCATAAAGTCATCATCAACAATATAGCATCCTGCCATTTCTATTGACTTTATAAGCCCAATTGGCGGTTGTTCGCAGAATGAGCCTGAAATCACTACCCGGATATTATCCAATGGCTCGCCAAAGTCATTGCTTATCAGGTCCACTATTTCTTCAAGCATTTCATTATGCTTTTCTACATTAATTACCATTCCGGCCCTGATGATATGGTACACATCAACGGCTGATAAACGCCAGGGGAATTCCTGCCTTATATCATAAATGGCTTCAATCAGGTCCCTGTTCTTGTTATACAACTTTATGGAATCATTAAGATGGGCTCCTGTTATCTTCATGTCATTGATCTTAAACATGTCATGAATGATGGTCTCAAGCAGTTCCCTGTAAAATGTACCTCCGATATGTTTTTCGAAATTCTGCGGATAATCGAAATACCGGGTGAATTTGCCCTTCTTTACCAATTTGAACATACCGCTCAGGTTACGAACGCAATCACAAATTGAAGGAAACAGAAATCCGTCGAAATTGTCCAGGTTATTATCCAGCGCCATTTCTATAACGCCACGGGGCAGATGGCAGATGTAAGACTGATAATAGGCATCACCTTTTATTATCTGTTTCCGGTCACCCACGCCCATTATCCCTACAGGGATTCCGTTAGCCGCATGGATTATTTCCCTCGGTACATAGATTGGCAGATACCCAACAATTAACCTGTATTTTGATTTTGCCTTCCATTGCTTTGCATAACTGAAATTGAGATCGAATGCCAGTGTTTTGCATTCATCCAGAATGGAATTCAAGCGTTCTTGTGCCTGTTTCATCTTTAGTAGCTTTTTTTGACTGTCTTATTGCCTGAAATTCCGGCAAGAAATCAGGTCACAATTTCCGATTTATAAAAAGCGGGGATTATGATTACCATCAGAGAAAATATTGATTTAAATCAGTAATTTTTTTCACAAATCGAGTCAATTTGCACATGTTCCTGAATAGGGATCATGAAAAAAATTAGGTATCCTGACTCGTTCTTTTATATTTTTTCTTTGATTTCAAATCTGTAAGGGTTTTCAGGGAATAGTTGTTCAATAGTGGCGCTTTATTTTTCTTTTTTTCGTTATTGGGAAAGCTTCGAAATTTGAAATATTTAAAGATTTTACAAGGGCGAAAAAATGGAATGGAACAAGTCAATTTGAGTTTTTATTTCTTGACAACCCCTATTTGTTCACTATTCGCAGTGTTGAAGCTTTGAAGAGGAAAATTGAAAGCTCCAACTAACCGGATTTATTTTTATCAAGGTTCCTTGTTTAGGAGGTAAGGCTTAATTATTTTATTTTTAATAAAATTAATGTTGATGCAAAAAAACGGATTTGAACAAACCATTTGTGTTATTCTTTCCGGTGGAATATCATCAAGAATGAAAACCCATAAGGCATTACTTCCGTTTTCTGACAATAAAAGTTTCCTGCAGCATATTATTGAAGTTTATCAAAAAGCGGGTATCTCCATGATCTATGTTGTAAAAAATCATGAAATAGATTTAGGGGAGTTTAATAACGGAGCTCATATGCCGGGTGTAATTGAAAACAGGTACCCTGAAAAAGGAAGGTTATTTTCACTTCAGCTTGGACTGAAGGCTGCCCCAGGAGTTTCTTATTGTTTCATCCAGAATATCGACAACCCTTTTGTAACCGTTAAGCTTATTCAAAACCTATTTGCCGTCAGAACTGAAGCCGCCTTCATTTCCCCCGAATACGAAAGCAGGGGAGGGCATCCAGTGCTTATTTCAGAACTTGTTATTAACCGGATTAAAGGTTTGACCGATTATAAGGGTACACTGAGGGAAATACTTGACGAATTCAGCAGGTATAAACTAACAACAGATGATGAACAATGTATCAGGAATATCAATACGCCCGAAGATTATGAGGCATATTTTGGTAATTTAAAAACCACGGCATTTTCATGAACGATGTTTTTGAGAAAATTTCGGAACTGAGAAAGCAGAATTGCGAATTCGCACTTTGTATTATTACTAATACCAGGGGGTCTGTACCCAGATCTAAAGGTGCAAAAATGATCGTTTTTCCGGGTGGAAGGATTTATGGCACAATTGGAGGTGGCAAGATTGAAAAAAAAGTGATTGAGGACGCTTTAGTGGCTTTGGAAAAAAGGGAACCCTCCCTGCATCATTATGATTTGCTGCAAAACCTGCAGATGAGTTGCGGGGGTAGCCTTGACATGTATATAGAACCAATTATGAGCAGGAACAAACTCTATATTTTCGGAGCCGGGCATACCGGGTCTGCGCTTGCAAAGAGAGCGGCTGAATTTGATTTTGACATAAAACTGATCGACGATCGCAAAGATTACCTTGATGACATAAACCTGCCAGGTATCAGTAAGATATATGGCGACTACCAGCAGATTCTTCCTCATCTTTCTTACGGTGACAATACCTACATCACGGTGATGACCTATACTCACCAGATTGACAGGGCGATATTGGCCTGGTGCATCAAACAGCCAACTGCCTACCTGGGCATGATGGGTAGCCACCGTAAGGTTGAAATGACAAAGAAAATGTTTCTTGAAGAGGGATTGGCTACCAGGGAAGAACTGGAAAAAGTGGACATGCCTATGGGGATAGAAATAGGCGCCGATGGCCCCGAAGAAATTGCTATAAGCGTTATTGCAAAATTACTTTCCGTAAAAAATAAAATCACTGCAAAATGAATAAAAAACCGGTAGCTATAATTACAGGCGCTGCAAAAGGTATTGGGAAAGCTATATGCATAAGGCTGGTGAATGATGGTTTTTTTGTGGTTGCCGCTGATCAGGACGCAGAGGGTGAAGCCGGATTGGTGGATGCTATAGGCAGGGACAACCTGGATTATGTAAATATGAGTATAGGCAATGAAGCCCAGGTAAAAGAATTGTTTGCAGGTGTGCTGACAAAATATAAATCGGTGGATGCGGTAATCAATAATGCTGGGATCATCCGCGACAATATGATCTGGAATATGAGCGTGGAAGACTTCGATGCCGTAGTCCAGGTTAATCTCAAGGGTACATGGCTGATGTGCCGTGAGGCCTCTCTGATCATGAAATCGCAGAAATCCGGGAGAATTGTAAATATTGCTTCGCGGGCATGGCTTGGCAACCGCGGCCAGAGCAATTATTCTTCTTCAAAAGCCGGTGTCGTAGGCCTTACAAGGGTATTGGCGCTGGAAATGGGCAAATATAATGTAAGTGTAAATGCAGTAGCTCCAGGTTTGATTGATACCCCGCTTACTCAGAAACTGGACAAGGAGGTATTGCAAAAACTGATTGAGGCGCAGCCTTCGCGCTCAATGGGCCAGCCTGAAGACGTTGCTGCGGCTGTATCCTTTTTGGCGTCACCGCTCACCCGGTTCATTACCGGTCAGACTTTATATGTAGATGGAGGCAAAAGCATAGGCGCTAATATGTAATAACTTTAATGTTTTGAATATTTTTTTGTTTATCCTTTGGAGAAAATAGAAAGGTGGGTGAGTTATGAGTTATGCGCGACTCTTTTTTAAATATAATTAATTATATAT
>Ga0364881_10337_pt1 | contig 27494 bp, 23 predicted proteins | sample ExccelJu500001D4_5_FD_206923 | JGI IMG/M metagenome (GOLD analysis project Ga0364881, IMG submission 206923) | Enriched cells from Trout Bog Lake Hypolimnion, Wisconsin, USA - BchlTB.July30.5000.01.D4 | ecosystem: Environmental > Aquatic > Freshwater > Lake > Hypolimnion/Profundal zone | place...
AATGAGGATATTAGTTGTAGCGGGCGTTTTGGCGGGGTCTCACATCAAATCATGGTTCCGATTACATCGGTGATTGGAATATTTGCCAAAGAGAATGGACAGGGGTTGGTATTTCAGGGTGAGGACGCACTGCCGACCGTCAGTGTTCCGTTGCAAAGTAAATCTGGCGCTAAAGACGAACCACCAGACGGCCCGGCTCCGCAAGGTAAGCCGAAGCTCAGGATCGTAAAATAGCCTGAGGATGCTCGGTGCATGTGCAAATATTTGCCGGGAACTTGCAAATATACTATCGAGCGCATGCATTCATAATTGCCCAATACTACGGTCTGTAGTAATCTCGGCCTTATGCAACCAAATGTGTTAACGATAGCATTACAAAACAAGTGACCGTGGTCGAAACTTCGCCAAAGCCTTTGCGTCTGGATAACTTTATTGCCAACCTTCCGTGTATGGCATTTCAGTTATTGTTAAGCTCAAATAATTCCTTTTCTTTTTCCTACATTGGCGACGGGAGTCAGGCATTACTCGGCCTTTCACCTGAAGATCTCAAAGCAGACATTAATTTATTTCTTAAATTAATTCACCCGGAAGATAGCCAGGCGTTTACAACAAGCATGTTTCACTCAGCTCAAAATCTTTCTTTCTGGAGCTGGGAAGGGCGCGTTACCTTAGCCAATGGCGAACTGAAATGGCTGACCCTAGGCTCATCCCCGCAAGTTAGAACAGACGGGCAAGTGGAGTGGGAAGGGCTTGTGGTTAATGTGACCCAGACCAAGTTGGACGAACTCGAGCTGCTGCGCTCCCAGCAGCAATTGCGTGAATTTTCTTCTCACATACAGGATGCCAAAGAAGAGGAACGTTTGCGCATTGCGCGAGAAGTGCATGACGAAATCGGCGGGTTGCTTACCGCGATTAAAATGGACTTGGCCTGGATGAAAGAGCGTCTGCCCAAGACTAAAAAAATCCTGACTGATAAAACAACCACTATTGAAAATATGGTGGACAAGGCTATGACTGCCGCACGCAATTTGGCCCACAGTCTTCGTCCCGGCTATCTGGATAGTTTTGGAATCGTGGCGGCCATAGAAATGGAAGCCGGTGAATTCGAACAACGCACTGGCATAAAATGTTCGCTCTCACACAATGATGAAGAGTTGGAAATTGATCTTCACCCCGATGCTTCGATTGCACTGTTCCGCATCTTTCAGGAGTCGCTCACCAATATTATGAAGCATGCTCAGGCCAGCGAAGTGAAAATACTAATACAGAATAGTCCACAGTCAATTGAATTGACCATTAGTGACAATGGACGGGGCTTTAGTCAGGATGCTCGCCTCAAACCCAGGTCGTTCGGGCTGCGTGGAATTCAGGAACGCGTGGCGCATTTCGGCGGACAAGTCAGTTTTACGAGCGCCCCGGGGCAAGGTACGACCGTCTCAGTAGTCGTCCCACATATACCACTTGATACGGCTTCAAGTGATACACTATTGCAACCTCAACAACCCCTGTTCTAACTACTTATGCGTAACGGAGCTAGACGATGATAAATGTGCTCATAGCTGACGATCACACACTCATTCGCAAAGGGTTAAAACAAATTTTGGATGATACCGCCGACATGCGGGTTACGGGCGAAGCCGAGACTGGTGCGCAAGCAATACAAATGGCGCAAAAAACAGTTTTTGATATGGTGTTGCTGGACATCAGCCTGCCTGACAAAAACGGAATTGATGTTTTGAAACATCTCAAGCTGATTAACCCGGATGTTCCAGTGCTAATGTTAAGTATGCATGCGGAAGATCAATATGCGGTGCGCTCTATGAAGGCAGGCGCGTCGGGTTACCTCAATAAACAAAGCGCTCCATCACAATTGGTCAATGCAATCCGCACAGTTGCCAGCGGGAAGAAATATATCAGCGGCGAGCTGGCAGAACAACTCGCCAACGGACTCTCCCAAGGCTACCAGGAATTGCGTCACCAGACACTTTCAGACCGCGAATATCAAACCCTTTGCTTAATGGCCTCGGGTAAAAAGTTGAGCGAAATGGCCAAGATTATGTCGCTTAGTGCAAAAACGGTCAGCGTGTATCGTGCCCGCTTGTTGGAAAAAATGAATCTTAAAACCAACGCAGAGGCAATACATTATGCTATCAGTAATCATTTGATAGAATAATCCGCGATGCGGTATTTGCATGAATTAAATTGAAAATTCTAACTTTGAGAGAATCGTATCCATCATTCTTTTCGCAGACTAAAGAGTATTGAGCATCATTAAAGCTTTGAGAGTCGCCTCGTCTAGAAAGACAAAATGAAAAAAGTACTTACCCCGTCAGAAGCTGCGCGAGAAACACTCATCGTACTGGCATCGCGCAAATTAGCCCCCACTCCGGAAAATTATTCAAAGGTTTATCAGGAAATTACCGGAGTTCCCGCTCCTGCGGGTGCAACAGATCAAGCCTCCGGTGGTGATGCAGTCAAACTAAATGTCTCATGGTCGGCACTGATACAAGATATGTTGCGCCAGCTGGACACAACACACAAAGGCATTACGATCACGCGAAAAAAAGATGGATTGGAAACGGTGTTGAACCGCTTCGGCGCCAAACCGGATGAGTTGTTCGACAAACTTCAGTCACTCATGCGTTCATGGTCAACTTCTCCCATAGTTAATATGGAAGCCCCTCCCTCACTACCATCAACAGATGAGGTAGCGACAAATGATGTAGCCCAAGCCAGTGCGGCATCCACCCGCGTGAAACCGCAACAAGTAAGCGGAGCAGTTGCTCAGGCCCATCAGGAGCTGATTGCACAATTGCGGGAGCTATTGGCACAGACGGTCGAAAACTCGATAACGGCTCAGCCCGAACTCATTACGGAAATAAAAGATCTGGCGCGGCAGGTGCGCGCAACCGACAACAACCAAATACATGCACTTACTTCAAAATTGCGCCATTTCTGGCTTAAGTTAGAATTGCGCGGAGGTGACAAGGCAAAAATTCAGGAAGGCTTGGTGCGACTATTGCGGCTGTTGGTTGAGAATGTGGGCGAGCTCGTTGCGGATGACCAATGGCTGCACGGACAGATTGTGACGCTACAAGAGATCATCGCAAATCCAATCGATAAACGCGTTATCGCCGATGCTGAACGCAATTTGCGCGATGCCATCATCAAGCAAGGATTGCTGCAAAAAAGCTTAACTGATGCAAAGTCAACTTTAAAAGGCTTGATGACCACCTTTATAGATCGACTCGGGGAGTTTAGTGAAACCACGGGTCAGTACCATACAAAAATAGAAGGCTATGGACAAAAGATCGGTGGGGCAAGCAATCTTGCCGACCTTGGGCACATATTGGAAGATATCATGCATGACACGCGAATCATTCAAGATAGCGCGTTACGCTCCCATGAAGAGTTGCTATTCACTCGTAAACAAGCTGATGAGGCCGAAGCTCGCATTAGACAACTTGAAAGCGAGTTGGCGCAGGTTAGCGACCAAATACATACGGATCAGCTAACGGGAATCCTCAACCGCCGTGGCATGGACGATATTTTTGCAAGAGAGCTGCAACGTGCCGATAGTAACAAAGTTCCTCTGTGCGTTGCTTTGCTCGACATTGATAACTTTAAAAAGTTGAACGATACACTTGGGCATCAAGCCGGAGATCAAGCCTTGATTCATCTGGCCCAAGTAATCAAAGAGAGTCTGCGTCCCTCTGACAATGTGGCACGTTATGGCGGCGAAGAGTTTGTGATAGTTTTGCCGGATACTCCACTGAAAGAAGGGGTGGAGGCGGTAGAACGTTTGCAACGTGAAATGACTAAAAAGTTTTTTCTGAACAATAACGAACGCATTCTTGTTACGTTCAGCGCGGGAGTAGCCTTGCTTGGCAACGAAGAAGATCAGGAAGATGTAATCGGGCGTGCCGATAAGGCTATGTATATTGCCAAAACGACTGGCAAGAACCGCGTCGTAGCTGCTGAGTAAAGAGAAGATTTAGGGCAGCTAGGGACGGCGAGGAAAAGTTATCGCTGAGGATAGCGGTAATTTTCGCTCATTTTCCATAGTGCGTCTTCAAAGTTTTTGCAAAGCGAGATGCGACGAATAATGGGGACGCTAGCACCTGTTGGCGCAAACGATTTCGCAAGGCGACAAGCTTTGTTAAATCGTTAGCCAGAGTGATCGCTTTGGCAATGTACTAAATTGGGCCAATGATTGCCGCCAACGACAGCTTTTCGGCAAGCAATTAGAAATTATGAATTTCGGGATTGTGCCAAATGCTCCCCATCATGGTCGGCAAATCCGTACCAATTTCGGATAACATTAAGTGCTTTGAATAAAGATAGTCTTGGCATACAATCCGCTGAACAGCGACCCGAACCCCGTTGCTCCTTTACTGCGATGTAGTAATTCTCGGAGCGTCCACTCATGGGGTTAATATCTACTCTAAACTTTGCTTGCGTCGAGCGTATAGATAACCTTTGCCTTTTCTAACTTCTTGCTAAATATCTTGAAATGAAAAGTAGCAAACAAATTAGTGATGCCTTAGACATCGGGGATGGTGGAGCTAAATGCTGTGCGCGCCAGTGGATGGGCACTAATTTAAAGTTGTGCCTTAGGGATTTTACTAAATGCGAATGGGCGCTATTTTACAAAAGCGAGTTATTTTTTTGTCGTCATCCTGATGCACAAAAATTTGTTTCATCCGAAATCAAGGAATAACCCATGTTTGGCAGAGCAAGCGACAAGCCGCAAAAGCAAATCGATTCATTAATCGGTGAAGGAACTTCAGTGAATGGAGACATTAGTTTTAGCGGTGGCTTGCGCATAGACGGGAAAATGATTGGCAATCTTTTGGGGGCTGATGACTCAAGCACTACGCTAGTTATTGGTCAAAGGGGCAGCATTAAAGGTAACATCAACGTAACTCATCTTATGATTAATGGCTTGGCAGAGGGATGCGTTCAGGTTGAAGAAAACTTGGAGCTACAAAGTAATGCCAAGATCAAGGGGGATGTTAATTATAAAAAGTTGGAGGTTCAATTGGGTGCGGTAATTGACGGGCAAATTAAACAGGGCAATAGATAAAATTCGTATCGTAATACGTCAAATAGCTAGAGTTTTAACCCGCTGATTAATCATTTACTATTTGTAAACTTGTATTACATTGCAGACAATGTCGCTACTGACTAGTCAACCCAGTAGAAGCATTATGTTCAACCTTCATGCGCACATCCTTAAGAAAGATGTGCGCTTTCTTTTTTAGCTAGTACATTTAGCCGGTGTAAACCCTTCAACTTTTTTATACATAGGAACTGTAGGCAAAAAAGATTGCCCTGCTGAGTTTACGGGCCGCCGCTCATACTTTATAGCTTTCGTTTGAGTGTCAAAAGCTTTAACGCATTCCATCGTCTCACCTGAGATGCAAGAAGTTTTGCTATTCTGTGCTTCAGTGCAAAGAGTGGATTCAGCGAATGCTAAATTTGTTGCAAATATAGACAAAACAATTACGACGATTTGTTTCATAGCTTCCCCGAAAATAATACCATAATTAAATTACAGCGATATTGCCGAGTAACGGGTGACAATCAATCTAGGAAATCGAAATCAGGAATTTCGCTGGTACATTGACCTATTTTAGATAGTGCGATGCCTTCCAACTACAATTTCAAAGGCAGCTATTCATCTAAACAAACAACGGGAACATATCGCAACTTACCCATCACCACGGGCAGATTCGCGAAAGTTAAAGTGGTTTGAGCATGACGAGCAGCTTTGCTGCTTGCAATATTGAGCGATGATAGGCAACGTCGTGCCATTTGCAGCCAGTCAAACGGCGTGTAATCATGTCGGCACTTCATTTGAGGGGATGTACTTGTACAGGCAACAAATGTTAAATCGCTCATGGACTCGCTATGCTTCTGCATTTTTGCTTATAGCACTGGCGTCAGTCTTGAGAATATGGCCGTTGAATGAACTCGGTTCGAGCCTTGCTTGGCTGACTTACTACCCGGCCGTAATGATAGTAGCTATTTATGGCGGGCTTTATGCTGGTTTGCTGGCAACGTTTTTGTCCTGTCTTACGGTCACGTTTTTATGGACATTGCTTGTTGCTACGCCTTTCATCAAAAATCCTGCGGACTATCTGGGAATGTCTGTCTTTATTCTGACTGGTAGCATGATTTCCGGTGTCGCAGAGGCTATGCGGCGTGCCCAAGCTCAATCTATCAAAGCGCAGGAGCATGCAGAAGCAGCTAACAGGGCGAAGAGCGTATTTCTATCAACTATGAGCCATGAATTGCGCACGCCGCTGAACGCCATTCTCGGCTTTTCCGCCATGATGCGTAACGATCCTGAGCTTACAGAGGGGCAGCGCGAAAACCTCGATATTATTAATCGTAGTGGTAAATATCTACTCGGTCTCATCAACGATGTTCTCGATATGGCAAAAATAGAAGCTGGACGAGTTGAATTGGAGTTTAAACCGTTCGACCTCGGCACTTTGGTGCGTGACATCACAGACTTGCTGAGCAAGCGTGCAGAGGAGAAAGGCTTACAACTTCTGCTGGACCAATCTTCTGAGTTTCCACGATTTATTAAGGGTGACAAAGAAAAGTTGCGCCAAGTGATCGTCAACCTAATAAGCAATGCCGTCAAGTTTACCCAACATGGAAGTGTGACACTGCGTTTTGGCGTACAAACAGGAGAAGACGAGGAACGGCTGATCATTGAGGTGGAGGATAGCGGAATAGGTATTAGCGAAGCCGATCAGACGCGTATTTTCGAAGCCTTTGTGCAAGTGGGTAAATCATCCACCCAAAAAGGTTCTGGTCTGGGGCTGGCTATCGTTCACGAGTACGTAAAATTGATGGGCGGCGATATTAGCGTCGAAAGCACACTGGGCATAGGCACGTTATTCCATGTGAATCTGCCAGCACAAAGAGCCGAAGAGATTGAGGTAATATCTTCTGAGTCAGACAAGGGAAGGGTTGTCGGAATTGAGTCAGGTCAACCTGATTATCGCATCTTAATCGTCGAAGATCAGGTAGAGAATCAATTATTGCTGCAGCGACTGTTGATAGATGCGGGCTTTACAGTAAAAGTCGCTGAAAACGGCACTGAAGCAATTGCGATGTTTCAAATTTATCAACCTCATTTTATTTGGATGGATAGGAACATGCCGGTTATGGATGGAATTGAAACGACGCAACGTATTCGTGCTATGAGCGGTGGAAAAGAGGTCAAGATCGTAGCCGTCACTGCATCGGCGTTTTCCGATCAACGCGAAGAAATGCTGGCTGCGGGGTTAAACGATTTCGTGCGTAAACCTTATCGTCCTGATGAGATATTCGACTGTATGACGCGCCAACTCGGTGTTCATTTTGTTCACCAACAAGTCGCACACGCTGATGCTGATTCGCCCCTATCCCATTCGTCACTGGCTAAACTAGCCGAAACCGTGCGCCACGAACTAATTGATGGTTTGGTTCTGGGCAACACCGATCAGCTTGCCCAACTCATACTACGCATAGAACAACAGGATGCTGCACTTGCAAAAGTATTGGCGCGCCATGTGGCGAACTTTAATTACATGGTTATTCTCAATGCGCTGGAAACTTTAGATAAACCCCAAAAGGATAAATAATTATGATTGGAAATATTCTCATCGTTGACGATGAGCCAGGCGCATTAAAGTTGTTGAGAGATATTTTGGCTGATGATGGTCATGTGGTTCGCCCTTTTAATAACGGTGAACTGGCATTGAGGTCTATCATGACCGAAGCGCCAGAGCTGATTGTACTGGATATTCGCATGCCGAGTTTGAACGGATTTGAAGTTTGCAGACGGCTTCAGGAAGACGAACGATTGATGGACATTCCTGTGATTTTCATTAGCGCAGCTTCCGACATGGAAGACAAAGTGAGAGCTTTTCAAGAAGGCGGCGTTGACTATATCACCAAGCCATTTCACAAAGAAGAGGTCATTGCACGGGTTAGAACGCATATCGCATTGAGCCACACCTTGCAGAGAATGAAGAAAGTTGCCGAAGCTCTACGAATTAGCGAAGAAAGCTTGAAGATGGCTCAGGCCATTGCACATCTCGGACATTGGGAGCTGGATATAAAAACAGGTCAATTCATCTGCTCAGAAGAGATGTACCGAATTATGGGATTGGAGCCTCAAGGACAGATAGCGAACGAGGAAACCTTTTTGTTGACTGTACACCACGAAGACCGAGAGCGTGTGGCAAACCACTTGAGCAAGGTTTTGTCAGGAAACAGCTTTGACATGGAGTACAGAATCATTTTGCAGAGCGGCAAAGTGCGCGTAGTGCATGGAAAGGGCGAAGTGTTTTGTTTGGGGAACAGCAAGCAGCCGAAAGTCATTGGCACTATTCAGGATATTCACGAACACGATCAAACGAAAATGCTGGGGGTTGTTCAGGATATTACCGAGCGTAAGGAGCTGTACAATAAACTTGAAGAGCAAGCCAATACAGATGCGCTAACCGGCTGCGATAGCAGAAGACATTTTTTGGAACATGCAGGGCAGGAATTATTACGTGCTCGCCGTTACGGTGGAGAATTGTCCATGCTTATGCTTGACCTAGATCACTTCAAAAATATCAACGACACATATGGTCACCACGTCGGCGATATCACCCTTAAAAAAACGGTACAAATTTGCCGAGAGCTCTTGCGTGACGTAGACGTAATTGGCCGACTCGGAGGTGAGGAATTTGCCATCATGTTGCCGGAAACGGGAAACGAGCGGGCAATTGAAGTTGCCGGACGCTTATGTCAGGCTGTTGCTGCGGTAGAAATTTCCTTGGAAGATACCGCCACGCTTCGATTCACGACATCCATTGGCATTGCCAGTTTGGCAGCGGAAGATTTCCGTATTGATGAAATACTTAATCGTGCAGATCAAGCGCTGTATAAGGCGAAACATTCTGGGCGTAATAGAGCTTGCACTTAAATTTAGATGATTGTTTTGTGAGTACCGTAATGTCTCGTTATCAGCCCTTGAGTCAGTTCCGCTATCGGGAAGTCTGATGAAATTGTGGTTTTGTTATGCTATGGGTAATCTCGGAGAGTGGTATTGAAGCAATCGAAATTGAACAGAAATGAAACACAAACCCAGATGCCGAACAAAATTTACGAGGTAACTTCCCATTACAAAAAGGCAGGGGCTATTGTTATGGAAAGATTTAGCACTCAACCTGAGGCGCTAGTCTTTGCAAGGGACGCTACTGATTGCCTCGAACCGAGGTCAGATGATTCGCTAGTCTCTGTCACTGTAACCAATCTAGCTACGAGGCAAACCTTGAGTACCTTCTACCCGGATTTTTATGAGGCTGATAGCCTAGATGACGATGATGATGGCTAATCTAGATGTCGATCTATATTGAGGAGCGATTAGCTCTACGTTAAATGGCTTTGGCGGATAAGTCTTGGAAGCCGTCTAACGCCAAGTTCTAGTTTCGGGAAGCCAATAATTGCTACTGGCAGGTATTATCAATCTGATCGTTTAATCGGATCAAATTTGATCTAACACAATTATTATCAATCTGCGTCCTGACTTCCCCACGGTGAAAAACTACTTAGTGAAAGCTTTGATAGCCTTGAGATAAGGCTACTCAAAAAGCGTCCATCATCATCAGGGGGAAGGTTGCGGTGAAGGGCTTTCAATGTCAATTTAGAATCTCCAACCCCATAATTAATTGAAATAATTTACGCGGCCCTAAAGTTTTTTCAAAACACTCCGATAACACTACTAACGGCGGTTAATGTACCTATAAAAAAGGCTAACCTAAGTAAACGGCAATTAAGCCGGATGTGTTAATTAGAGTCAAAAGGAGAATTAAAATGCCTTCAACAATCAATACCAATCTAGCATCCTTGAATGCGCAACGTAATTTGAATGCTTCTCAAGGTGCATTGCATACATCATTGCAACGCTTGTCTTCCGGCATGCGTGTCAACAGCGCCAAAGACGACGCTGCGGGCATGGCCATTGCCTCCCGCATGGAAAGCCAAATTCGCGGCCTGAACCAGTCAGTTCGCAACGCCAGCGACGGTATCTCGCTCGCTCAAACAGCTGAAGGTGCCTTGGGAGCCATTCAAAGCAACATGGCGCGGATGCGCGAACTGGCCGTGCAAGGTGCGAATGCGACTTCCGGCTCTGACATCGCTTCGATCAATGCTGAGTTTACCCAGCTTAACGCTGAAAACCAACGTGTGATTAACGCCACTTCGTTCAACGGTATTAATTTGCTGTCGCAACCGGTTAACCAAGTATTCCAAATCGGCGCGAATAGTGTTGCCGGGGTGGATAGCTTCACCGTTTCTACACCCAATGCTATCGCACCGACATCGGTCTCGCTGGGAGAATCATCGGCAACCGCTCAGGCAGAAATTGCCAAGCTGGATACAGATATCTCCAACGTGGCTTCAATGCGGGCTTTGTTCGGTTCGGTTCAGTCGCGCTTTGAGTCGGTGATCAACAACTTGCAAATTGCTTCGGAGAACCAAACTGCTGCCCGTAGCCGCATCATGGATACAGATTACGCCGCAGAAACCGCTAACTTGACCCGTGCTCAAATACTGCAACAAGCAGGTACGGCGATGTTGGCTCAGGCAAACCAATCGCCTAACAGCGTGTTGACACTGTTACGTTAATGGTAGTGTAGTAGCATGACTACTCAGCCGATGGGTCAAACTGTCGGTTGAGTAGGTCAGAAAGCAAGAGAGAAGGAGCATTAAAATGCTAATTCAAAATACAACCAACTCAGTGAGCTCGATGTGGCGTACAAGTGACGGGGGGGGAATAGCAGTTTCCACTGTGAGGCAGGAGTACAATCCTGCACCGCAGCCCCAACCGGAAGCACTGGATACGTATCGACCCACTGTGGCACAATTAGAGGGTGCGGTTCGGGATTTGAATCAATCAATGAAGGCAAACAATTCCAGTCTCGCTTTCAGTATTGATCCGGATACCGAACACCCGGTGGTTAAGCTGATGGATTCTTCGACGGGTGAGGTTATAAAACAGTTTCCGTCAAAGGAGGCGATTGCCATTTCCAAAGCAATCGGTGAAATTCAACAAGGTTTGTTGCTTAAACAGAAGGCATAAAGAGGAACGATCATGGCGGTTTCAGGTCCGGGTGGTGCAGGGCCTCCTACGTCGGGGGGGTCTAACATCGATGTAAATGGTATCGTCAGCAAGTTGATGGCTGTCGAACAGAGGCCGCTTACAGCCATTAATGCCAAAGAAGCTAGCTACCAATCAAAAATTTCTGCATTCGGTCAGGTGAAGAGTGCGTTATCTGCATTCCAAACTACGCTGCATGGTCTGGATAGCAATAGCAAATTTCAAGCTAACAACGCCACATCTTCAGATCCGAGTTCATTTACGGTGACTGCAACGAACTCGGCTTCGGTTGGACGCCATTCAATTGAAGTTGTCAATCTGGCACAGGGGCAGCGCTTGGCGGCAACGGGAATCCCCAGCGATACAGCAGCCATTGGCAAAGGGACGCTGACTTTTGACATGGGTACGGTTTCCGGCGGCGAATTTACCCCGAATCTCGGGAAATATAAAGCGAGTACGCTCAACGATGCCGCGATTGCCAACCATAAGGTTCCGGGAAAACAGGGAGCTACGATTTCGCTGGCGGATACGACCACGCTTGCTCCTGACGCCGATAGTTCGGGAACGATTCCATCCGGTACGCTAACAATCAACGGAGTAGAGGTTAGCAAGATTCATCTGCTTGATGGGGATAGCCCGTTACATAGAGCGATGAATTTAGCCGAGGCTTTTGATGAGGCCTACGTTGATTCGGGCGGGAAAGCCGGAACTTTCACGGCATCAAATGGAAAAGTTGTTATCAAATCCGACACTGGTGGAAAAAAAATTACATTTGGTATTACGGGCACGGCATCTGATTCGGTTACGGCCGCTAAAACACTGGAAACTTTATCAAAGCAGACTGGCTTGTCCGCAGCCCAGCTTGGTACTCAAGCAAGCACCAATTCCACGGTAACGGTGCCAAGCACAACCGGCATGTCTATTGGTGATCCGGTATCTGGAAATGGTTTTCCGGAGGGTACGACTGTTGCGGCAATTATCGACACTACGCACTTTTTGACAACAGATGCGGGTGAAGAAGGAAAAGGCGTTACGCTAAATACAAGTTCTGCTTCCGGCGCCAAAACGATAGCCATTGATGACTCAAATAATACCTTGGAGGGGATTCGCGACGCTATCAATTCAGCCAAGATCGGCATCACCGCCAGTATTGTCAATGATGGTACCAGAGCGCCGTATCGACTTCTGCTTAATGCCGATACGCCCGGCGCAAATAGCAACATAAAAATAACGGTCGGCGGGGGCGATGCTGCATTGACCAGACTTCTCAGTCAAGACCCCACCGGCACTCAAAATTTGTCTGAAATACTGGCCGCAAAAGATGCGTCTCTGGTAATAGATGGCATAAAAGTGAGCAAGCCCGGTAATGTGATCAATGATGTTATTCCGGGTATTACGCTCACACTACTTAAGCCTACCGGCTCAACCGGATCAGTTGATGTCGCCCGCGATGTGGCAACGGTAAAGACTTCGGTAGAAGACTTTGTAAAATCCTATAACGAATTAAAGAAAACGATCACTGATTTGACTGCATACAATGCGGCCACGAAAAAAGGTGCGGCATTGCAAGGTGATTCTGCCATGCGTTCATTGGATTCGCAGATAGATGCCATATTAAACACGCCGCTAAATACTCCGGCCGGTTCACTTACAACACTGTCGCAGATTGGTGTAAGTCGGCAGGCAAATGGATCGCTTGCTGTCGATTCCGCCAAGTTCGGCGCAGCACTCAACACCCATTTCAATGAAGTTGCTGCGCTATTTGCCGCGATTGGCAAGACGACTGATGAAATGGTGAACTTCAAAGGTACCGGCGCGCATACGGTGCCGGGCAGTTATGGGGTCTCTGTTTCAAGCTTGGGCACTCAAGGTAGTAGTGTCGGCAATAGAAATTTGAATTCCGGATCAACAACAATTGAAAAGGGAACCTCGATAAAGGTGGCAGTAGACGGCGTAAGTGCCTCAGTTCCACTAGTCGCGGGATTGTATTCAGCGTCACAATTGGCAACGATGTTACAAACTTCTATAAATGGATCGAATGATCTCTCTGTCAAGGGAAAATCAGTCAACGTAACGGTTAATGACCAAGGGTCTCTGATTGTCAATTCCAATACCTATGGGGCAGCTTCCAGTGTGGAGTTGTCGAAGGGCGCAGGAACCTCAGTGTCTGAATTAATGGGGTCAACCACTAATACAAAAGGGACGGATGTTAGCGGTATGATAGATGGCGTTCCCGCCTTGGGTAAAGGTCAAACGCTAACCTCAAACACGGGCAAATCAAATGGAATGCAAGTTCAGATAGCGGGAGGTCAGCTCGGAGAGAGAGGCTCAGTTAATTACACTGAGGGATATGCCCACAAACTTTCCGAGTACATTAACGTCGCATTGAGTAATAATGGCGTACTTACCGGTAGATTGAACGGTCTTGGTTCGTCTGTGAGGGGGCTTGCCAAGGAACGTGACAATATCAATTCCAAATTGGTTACAGTGGAAGAACGCTACCGTAGACAATATACAAAACTTGACGCTACACTAAGCAATATGAATTCAACCAGTACTTATCTATCCCAACAGCTTGCCAAAATGTAAGCGGAGAATAAAATGAATATGAAAGCAGCTGTTAAAGCATACTCAAACATTGCCATCGAATCGAAGGCTCATTCGTCGGATCCGCACAAGCTGATCTTGATGCTTTATCAGGGTGCGCTACTTTCAATTGCATCGGCAAAAAATCAGATGTTGCGCAAAGAAGTTTCTGCCAAAGGTCAGTCTATCAGCCAAGCTATTGCGATCATCAACGACGGACTGAAGGCTAGCCTGGATTTAAGCGTGGGGGGAGAATTGGCATTGAACCTGTCAGATCTCTATGGCTACATGATTCAACGTTTATTGCAGGCTAATATGAAAAACGATACCGCGATTCTGGATGAGGTAAGCGGCCTGTTGATGGAGTTGCGAGGTGCATGGGAAAGCATAAGGCAAGCTGCGCCGCGTCCTCAGGTTAATACTAGTGCGCCGAGTCAACCTACTGAAAAGACCACGCTGGTGTATGGAAGGATGTAGGCAATGAGTGCGGTCATCGAAAAATATGAAATGCTCGCAGAGATTACTGCAAAAATGCGAGAGGCGGCAGTCCAAAACGAATGGGATTTACTGGTCGAATTGGAAGAACAATCAACGTTTCAGGTTGCCGAGTTGAAAAAATTAGATCTGGCACCGATTGACGAAGCAACCCGCTTGCGCAAGGTTGCGTTAATAAGAAAAATTTTGGCCGATGACGCGGTCATTCGCAGCAAAATGGAACCGTGGATGGCGCAATTACAACGAATTATGGATTCTGCCCGTAGCGAAGACCGTCTGCAAAAAGCTTATACAACAGGGGCGAGTTATTAGTCGCTATTATCGCCTGCGCTTTTTAACCAACAGCTAACGCGGGAGCCTCTAAAAATTCAATTTTCTAAGCTAGGCAAGGCGCGAGCAAAAAATTGCGCCGCCGCATATGTATATATGTAAGAAGTAATTTTTTGTGAGCAACGCCGCATAGCAACGAAAATTGGATTTTTAGAGGTTCCCGAATGCTTCCCACCGATGTTCTAAACACACTCAGAGCGCTTTCACTAAATGAAAGAACGCCAATAACACCGCTGCCGGATAAAGATACCAGCGGCAAGGGTGGATTTGAACTGGGCCAAAAAGTGCAGGGAACAATCCAGTCGCAGGTTGAAAGCGGGGTGTTTAAAGTTCGTGTGCTCGAACAAATGATGCACATGCAACTTCCTGAAAATCTTAAAAGTGGTGATGTGGTTGAGCTGCAAGTCGTTTCCATTCAGCCCCGCCTTACCTTTAGTCTGGCGGCGTTAAGTAATCCACTTTCTGCGCCGGAAAATCTGAGCAATACATCATTGTTGCTTTCGGCACTTTCACAAAAGCCGCAGGAAAAAGCCTACGTGAGCGCGATTCGCAATGAGCCTTTGATGACAATAACGACAGCACCACCGGACACTACCGCTATTGCCGACAAGTTACAGGATTCGCTAAGTAAGAGCGGCCTGTTTTACGAGTCGCATCAGGCACAATGGCTCTCCGGCTCGCGCAGCACGGCACAGTTATTACAAGAGCCGCAAAACTTAGTGGCTCAGGCCACTAGGGCGACAGCTGATGGATCAAGGAATGTAGACGCGGGAGCCAGCGGGTCACGGCAAGATATTTCCAGTACCAATATTTCCAACCAGCTTCAGCCGCTGGTTCAGCAACAATTAAATGCACTGGAAACACGTCAGGTGTTATGGCATGGACTTGCCTGGCCGAACCAACGGATGGATTGGGAAATTCACGAAGAGTCACCTCGCAAAAATGCTCTTGGCTACGAAGAATCTGGCAAGCAATGGGCTACACAAGTACGCCTTGATCTGCCCAACCTGGGGGAGGTTGCCGCGATGTTGCGTTTCGGTAGTCATGGACTTAGCATCACACTTGATGCGTCAGGAGATTCGACTCGCGCACTTTTTGGGGCTGCAAGCTCACAATTGACGGCCGCGCTTGCCGAACGCGGGATTACGGTTTCCAGCACATTGGTGGCTCCGCATGTCAAAACCTGATGTGCGCCAAATGGCGGTCGCGCTCGCGTACCAGAGCGGGGCGTCAGCCCCCAAAGTTGTAGCGCGAGGGCGTGGCATCATCGCGCAGGCCATTATCGATCGTGCAAAAGAACATGGAATTTTCGTGCATGAGTCTTCCGATCTGGTCGGTTTGCTGATGCAAGTGGAATTGGATGAACACATCCCTCCCGAGCTTTATCTTGCCGTGGCGGAGTTGCTTGCATGGATATACCGTTTGGAGCACAAGGAAATCCCCTCTATTCCCGGCATCAATTCTGGTCACGCCAGATAAAATAATACCTAATGAGAGTCGCCCCAAGTGAATCGGGTGATTTCGGTGTATCACATTCGGGTGTTACCTAGAAATGATTAAAGAAAAAGAAATTCCACTCAAGTTCGAAGTGTTTTCAGAAAATGAAGACAGAGAGTTCTCCATTTATTCAAAGTCTGAAATAGTAAACATTCTGCGAACAATATACACGCGCAACACCCGCGCGGCGCTGTATTACGACGAAGGTAAAAACTTCGCGCTGACTATGCTTCTGGGAATGACGGAATATGGTATGTGGATTGACCCCCCCTTCAATAGGACCGATAACCGGAGTATCCTTTGCAGTAACGATATCATTTTCGTCAGCACCCACAATCAAGCTAAAGTACAATTCACCGCGACTGAGCCGATGACGGGTATCTACAACGGAAGAAATGCAATATTTTTGGAATTTCCCCAGAAGTTGTTGCGATTACAACGGCGGGATTCCTTCCGTCTTTATACCGGACAAAGTCCGCTTAAGTGTATTTTTAAGCCAACGGCTAACTTGAGAAATTTTAGGCACGAGGTGACTATTTTGGATATTAGCGTAGGGGGAATTTCACTTGCAGTTCCCGATACGGATCTAAATTTAGTTCCGGGGCTCACTTACAAGAATTGTGAAATCAAGCTGCCCCATGTTGGCACCATAACTGCCACGGTTGAGGTGAAGAGTGAATTTGAAGTTGTCGGGTATAACGGGAAAAAGGAACGTCGTGCCGGTTGTGAATTTGTTAGGCCGGATGGCGATGCAACAAATTTGTTGCAACTCTATGTGACACATATGCAACTTGAGGCATAAAATCCAACTTTCGTTGCTATGCGGCGTTGCGTGAAAAAATTACTTGTTACATGTGCGCCATCGACACGTTACTGCGAAGCAGTCGTTTGCGGTCATTCTCGCATATGCTGCGGCGCAATTATTTGTTCGCGCCTTGCCTGGCTTAGAAGCGGGGTAAGCAGGGATGGGCGGTTTTTGCCCAACTCGCAAAGTTGAATTTTTAGAGATTCCCAAAAACATTAAAGAGTAAATTCGAACGGAGCATTACACCATGCAAACGCTGCACGAGGACGAGGCTGAGAGCCACTACTTGGGACAATTTATTCCATTGCACTACCATCACAATATGTTGACGGACAAAAATCGCATGGACAACTTTAAGGATGCCATCGAATTTGCCGTTTTTGAAGGTGCTAAAGTGCTGGAGCTTGGCGGTGGTACGGGAGTGCTTTCGTGTCTCGCGGCTGCCACGGCAAGTAAAGTATGGTGTGTTGAATTTAATCCCGATATGGTTGCCGAGTCGCGCCGACTTTTGGCATTAAACGCAAATGGACACAAGGTTGAAGTAATTCATGCCGATGCTTTCGAATACCTGCCGCCGGAGCCAGTGGATGTTGTGATTTGCGAAATGATTCATGTTGCCATGCTGCGCGAAAAACAGGTCGACGTAATAGAAAAATTCAAAGTGCGCTATCGTCAACGCTTTGGTGACAAGTTGCCCGTTTTTATTCCCACTGCTGTGGTTATGGCGGTTCAGCCGCTGCAACAAGATTATATTTTTTCCGGCTTCTATGCCCCCATCATTCAGTTTCAACGCGTGTTTGCCGAGCACCCCGGAGCAATTGAATTGGCTCCAACGCAAACATACAGCGTGCTGGACTTTACCCAACCGACTTCGCTGGAGATTGCATGGCAGGGTAGCTTTAAAATGGAACGTGATGGCACGGTCAATGCCTTGCGCTTTATCACCAAAAATATTCTTGCCATCGACCCGGCGAAATCCGCCACCATAGACTGGCTGATAGACTATCTCGTACTGCCGTTGCAACAACCAGTCGAAGTAAAAGCAGGAGATGAATTGCAAGTGTCATTCCATCATCTTGCCGGTGGATCAATACGCTCTCTGGAAAGAAATATGCGTGCCACCCTGAGCATTTCTGAAAAGAAGCAATGAGTCTTCAGGAACGCAATGAGCTTTGCTCGTGCGGAAGCGGAAAGAAGTACAAGAAATGTTGCATGGGCAAACTCTCATCTGCCCCGAATATTGTAACTCTATCCGCAGATCAGTTAGTGCAAGCCGGTCTGGTTCATCATCAGGCGGGACGGTTAACGCGGGCCAACGAGGCTTATCAACAGGCGCTTAAGCAAAATCCAGATCATCCCGATGCACTGCATCTGCTTGGCATGATCGCTCACCAGATAGGTGACCATCCGCTTGCCGTCGAACTTATTAATAGGGCGATAGGCTTTAGTCCGAAATCGCCAGACTTTTACTGTAACCTTGGTACAGTGTTACAGGCACAGGGCAAATTTGACGAGGCGATAAAATCTTTTTGTCAGGCGCTCGCTATTAATTCAAGCAATGCTGCGTTTCACTATAACCTCGGTTATGCACTTCAATCCAAAGGCGAGCTACAAGCAGCCGTTGCCAGTTACCGGGCCGCTATTGCGCTGGCTCCAGATCACATTGAGTCGCACAGCAATCTCGGACATACTTTGCAGGCACTGGGGGGGTTGGATCAGGCCGTTGAAAGTTACCGCCGGGCTATAGCCATAGCCCCCGGCTTAGCCGAGATGCATTTCAATCTTGGCACGGCACTTAATGCGCAAGGGAGGCTTGATGCGGCGGTTGCAAGTTACCGGCACGCGATAGCACTTTCTCCCGGCTATGCGCAAGCGCACTGTAATCTCGGAGCGGCGCTGCTGACACGGAATAAATTTGACGAAGCAGAAGCCAGTTATCAGCGTGCCATTGCAATTAATCCAAATTTTAGTGAGGCTCACTATAATCTGGGCATTGCCCTACAGGCACAAAATAAACTTGATGAATCGATTGCCAGTTATCGTATAACACTTGAACTTCAGCCGAATTTTGTCGAGGGTTACTGTAACCTTGGAAACGCATTGCGCGCGCAAGGCCGTTTACCAGAAGCAATCGATTGCTACCAAAAAGCGCTGGTTATCAAACCAGACTATGCCAACGCATATAGCAATTTGCTATTTCTTCAGAGCTACCATGCCGAAATTTCGCCTGCTGAATATTTAAGTCAGGCACGCGGCTGGGAACTTGCCTGCATACCTGCCCATGTCAGGCAAGCTGCGCGTTCTAAAACATTTGCACGCTTGCCGCTTTCGGGTAGACGCTTAAAAGTCGGCTACGTGTCGGGAGATTTTCGCAAGCACGCGGTTAGCTATTTCATTGAGCAGATATTTGCCCGGCATGACCGCTCACGCATAGAACTATTTGCATACTCGAATAATCGTTTTCGTGATGATATTACCGAGAGACTAAACGAATTGGTAGATCACTGGATGCCGATAGTCGCCCTGACCGATTTAGAAGTATGCGCGCAAATGGAGGCAGATCAACTGGATGTGCTCATCGATTTATCAGCGCACTCGGCGCACAACCGCCTTGGTATATTCGCACGCCGCGCGGCTCCCGTGCAGGCGACCTACCTGTATTTTGCCAGCACAGGTCTGACGGAAATGGACTACTGGATCGGCGACGAGATACTGACTCCGCCGGAGTTGGATGAACAATTCAGCGAACAAGTATGGCGACTTCCCCGTACATGGCTTTCGTACAAGACCATCAGTGAAGCACCAATCCAGAACTGGCAGCCAACCGATGACGGAACTATCTGGCTGGGCAGCTTTAACAATCTGGGCAAGATCACGCCACACACGCTTCAGCTATGGGCGCAAATACTACACGCTCTGCCCGAGGGATGCCTGCTACTCAAAAACAAAGAACTTGCCGATATCGGCAATCAACAACGAGTTCTCGACGAGCTGGCTGTATATGGCATTGATGCCAATCGTATCGAGCTTCAACCTGGCTCAGACTGGTTTGATTACATGGCGCAGCATGATCGCTTGGATATTGCGCTTGACCCGGTTGGCGGGCATGGTGGCGGAACTTCGACTTGCGATGCATTGTGGATGGGGGTTCCCGTCATACACTTATTGGGAGAACATGTCGGCTCACGTTTTGCTGCCTCACTGTTAACCGCTATCGGACACAGCGAATGGATTGCTCATTCTGAAGCAGAGTACATAGAAAAAGTAATTGTGCTCGCAAGAAATTTCGAACTACGCAAGCAGCTTCGATTCTCCCAGCGCGAAACTATGGCACTCAGCCCGTTGTGTGATGCGCGAGGCCTTGCGCATGCGTTAGAAGATGCTTACAGCAACATGTTCACGCGGTGGTATGATTTTCATTCGAGACAGAATGAAGTATAAAATATTTGACTCAATTTTTGAGAGCCCAAACTATGCAAAATATTACCGCTCCGGACTACTATCCAAAATACAACTGCATTGGACAAACGTGTGAAGACACTTGCTGTAGCGGCTGGTGGAATGTAACTATCGATCAGGACACTTTTCAAAAGTATCAGCAAAATACACACCCGGAACTGGCTCCGTTATTTAAACTTGCGGTAAGCAAAAATACGCTATCCAGCGCTGACGAAGGAAATAATTTCGGCCTGATGAAAATGAAACCGGATGGCGAGTGCTATTTTTTGCAAGAAGATAAACTTTGCGCAATTCACCACTATATGGGTGCGCGAGCCCTCAGCGACACCTGTCGACTTTACCCCCGGAATCTTAATCAATTCGGCTCACAGCTTGAGCGATCACTAGGCATATCGTGTCCAGAGGCTGCACGATTAATATTATTGAATCCGGAGCCGATGCAGTTCATCTCAATTTCACCGGAGCCGGCGATAGATGGCAAGACATTCACCTCGTATCGCTTTCCGTCGAAATCGGAAGGAGACCCGCTACAAATTGCCGTGTTGAATGATTTCCGTGCAGTCATATTTGCCATTCTGCAATTTCGCGAAGTGAGTTTGGGTGCTCGCGTCATGCTATTGGGGTTTTTGCTGGAAGAGGTGGAAAAGATACTTTATGCCGAGCAATTTTCACATGCATCTGAACTGATTCCCACACTTGAAGCTTTTGTGGGCATGTTCGCGCATCCTGAAAAGATTGAGGCTCAGTTTACACAGATTGAATCAGGTCTTTCTCGCAAACTTGAAATCGTGGCACAGGTGGGTTCACAATTATTGAAAAAAGCCTCAAGTCGCTTCAAAGAATGTTTGCAAGCCGCCTTCGAAGGCCTCAACACTGACAAAAATACGCTCGCAGAAAATGGCGACTTGCTGAACCAATATCAGCAAAATTACGAAGCCTTTTATAAGCCGTTTTTTTCTGACAAGGAGTATATCTTTGAAAACTATCTTGTGAATCAGGTCATCACTCGCCTGTTTCCGTTCGCTCGCGGATCGTATTTGGATTTATACCGTGAACTGGTGGGTAATCTTTCCCTCATCCAAGTGTTGCTGGTGGGCATGGCCGCCAAGCATAAGGGATTAAGTGAAAAATTAGTCATTCAGCTATTTCAAACCTTCGTGCGCAACTCAAATCATAATAGCAAGCATTTGGATAATCTTATCGCATCATTGCATTCCGACGAGCACGACTCTTTCGTCAATGTCATGTGGATGCTGAAAGAAACGAACCCGTAAATTTCGCTTGTCTGCCAGCTACGCAGAATCAGATGCGGGGTTGGTAGCGGACATCTTGAGGGACAGCTTTCTGGTGGTTGGTAAGTTGTCGCGCAATTCGGCACTACGCCATTTGCCGGCATTGTGAAAATACAAAATTTTTTCAACGCTAATGTAAGTTTGGATAACGCGAGAATTATAGAAGCGAAATAAATACTTCACAGACTAGTAATATATAAATGTTAAGCTCATGACGAGACATCCGCCAATGCATCATAGAGGACACAAAATTTATTGAATTGACGCAAAAATTTCTAGTCTAGGAGTTCAGCATGGGAAAAGATGATTATGAACATAACACATCCTTTAATATCAGAATACTTCTAATAATTTACACGGCTATATACGCTGCACTAGTCTATATATCCAGTTTTATAATAACGATTTCATTTGTTTATATCCTTCTTATCTTAACCACGATTCTGTTTTTCGTGTTTGCGCCATTTAGAATCCCTTTGGTTGGAAATATATATTCCTATCTTAGGCGGGGAAAGTGGATACACAATCTACGCAGGGGAAATTATTTGAAAACTGACTAAGTTTTCATGAAAAAGAAATAAGCACATTCACGAAATCCCACCTGAACGGTTATCAATTAATCTCAAAGATAAACCGGGAAATACATTTTTAACTCGAAGGCACGGACGAGCCTTATTGCTTGAGTCATTCGGTTGCATCCCTTAAGGGGTAAGGTTCGATTTGGGGGCTACCAGTAAGATGTTGAATAGCCACTAAACGGAAAACGAACGTCAACTATTTCTCGAAACCACTCTTTCGTACAGTCCTGTTATGCGGCGATGAAAGGTTAGAACGATTTTTCACTTTCGCGCGAGCAAAGTTGAACTACTCAAATAATCTTATCTGCAACAAGGCATTGGCGTCATTCCTTCATTGGAGCGCGGAGTTGGGAAAGGTTGAGGTTCAGCTGATTTTTTCGTTTTGGGGGGAGATGAGGGAGCCGACTTACATGAGGCTACAGACAGGCTGATAAAAAAGCAGAGAAACAAGTTTATTGTTGCAGACTTCACGTTTATTCCTAATGTGGTTCAAGTACAAGCAGATTCACAGGGCTGACCCTGCGGGTGCTTTCATCCTAACTTAAGCAATTGTATTGACGTTCCGTCCCATGTGGCTAGGCAAGTTCGTAGTGCTTGCTTCCACTAGTTGTAATGCTGATTGAGGCTCAATTTCATTTGCTTTCTTCAATACGCTCATGCCTACAGAGTCAATCTTGCTCTGTGCAGATGTTATCGCGGGATTAACACTTGTGTCCATGATAAAAATCCTCAGTTGTTGATGAGTATTTATCGACAGATTTGTGGAAATATTTAGGGTGTGGAGAGTTGTAGCTCTTCGTTGTGTCGTGGAAACTTGGTAGTCTATAAAGCGAGATTCATCATTAGACCGAAAGTCCGTCATTGATATAACAACTAGCCATTCCACTAAGCCCCAAAGTGCGGGGCAAGTGGCTGGTTATCCCGCGCAGGCGGGAATGTCGGTCAAATGGTATTTTGGGTATATTTTACATTTCACGAGCCAGCTTCGCGACTTTATCCAGCGCCTTCAGTGCGCGCTCAATTACTACTTTTTGATTTCTACCATTCTGCTGCATTGCTTCTACCACCAAGCGAGAGCTAACGCATAAGCGTAGTGCGCTTACGGTAATAACACCGCGTCTGCCGCAATCTACCGGCTGCGCCAACTGCACTAGGCCATTCGATTCTTCCTGCAATGCATGGTAGACCTGCACCATTTCTTCGCTGTTTAACAGCGCTTTTCCCTTTTCGCCAGCCGGGCGGGTCAGTAGAAATGGAAATATGGTTTGAATATTGTCCCATCCCTGCACGTTATCGAACCGCTGCAATTCTGGAACGGGCAATAATTCGAAGATAGGATTATCTTTCATATGCTGTTTAATGGCATCAGCAAAGTTCTGCAAAAAATGCATCGTTACGATGTTGGACAAGGAGTGAAAAGCGCGCAATTCCTTTATTGCGCCTTCCCAACGCAACAGCAATCCAAAATTTGGTTTTTTGTAGAGACTTTTGCTGGAACTCCAACCTACAGGCCAATCTGCACGGGCAGAGTATTCCTGTAATTTACCTACGCGTGCACATGCGCGCAATTCTTTAGAGATAGAGGACGGAATAAGCAGGGCACCAGAAAAACTGGGGCCGCTGATAAATTTTGATCCTGTTATTCCCACTAGAAACCCTTGCGCCAGGTATTTTTGCAAAGTGACTGGTGCAAGGCGAAATTGGCAAGCATCAACCAGCACATCAAGTTTGCTGGAATAGCGACGATGTAAATCAACTGCGCACTTGACGCTAGGGACGATCATGCCGGTCTTGGAGACGTCTACCATGGTGAGTAAAACGCGCTCTCCGGCGGCGACAGCTTCCGCAACCTGACGCTCAAAGTCGGCATCTATATCGGCACTCGGACGCGGTGTTCCGTCCGCCAAACGCAAAGGAATCGCAACGACTTGTCCGTGTTCTGTTCTTCCGATTTTGGCACCTTGCGCAACTGATTCACCCAACGCGGTCCGATTACTGAAATGCCTGCCGGACAAAGCAGCAGTTACTCCGCCGCCTGTTTCCATAGTGTCGACCATTAACATGCGCAATGGGACGGATTCATGCTTTGCGGCAAGTTGTGATGCAATCAAATGAACGTCAGTGCCGGAGGCTGCAAATACAATGTCAACACCGCTATTGCGCAGTCCGCATAGATCGCTTAATTCTTGCCGGATACGATTCATCTGGTCGGCATATATTTCGGCGGCATCTTCCCGTGTAATATTTAGAACCAAGCGGTTGCGCAATTGGTTTGCTGCAAAATACGAATCTTCGGAAATTGTCGAAGCGGTAGCAGAACCAAATGCGGCAATGCGTGCATCTGGCTTGGGACTGCATCCATACTGGTTAGTTTTTGATGCCGGATTCAATGCAATGCGGGCGTCTCCACCTTCGGTCAACAGTTGTTCTGTCGAAGGAAAATGGTTGGTACGTGCGGGCGCTGCACTTTTTTCCTGCAACATGACGAATGACATATCAACTGCATTCATTTGGAACCTCCAGTTTGGATGAGTAGCGCTCTAAAAGCGGCAAATACTTTTTGCATTTGTGTTTGTTTATAAGGAAATATTTTTGCTGAATCGAAAGCGTGAATAATCATGTTGCTGTCTACCTCAAAAATCAATAATTCGCCCGCTTGAGTTTCAGCGCAATCAATGCCCAGATAGTCCAATCCCATCCGCGCATAAATTGATTGGAGTGCTTTGGCATGCCGCAGCGCAAAACCGTTTTCAAAATTAGCGAAACATTGTTCTTCTTCCGCCCGCTTTTTTGCACTGTCCGACATTCCGGCATTGAGATAGTGGATCAACCAATTGGACGATATGGCCAAGTGGCAGATGTAAGGGTATCCATCAATCATAATGATGCGGTACTTGCGGAAGAGTCCGTCAGTGCTGCAATAGTCGACAAATGGCGATATATAAAAATCGTTTTCGGGCATCGCTTGCAGGTAATCAAGTAATTGTGCAGCCTGCTCAATTTTGATCAGACCTTGCCCGGCTTGAGATCCGAAAGGACGAACAATGATGGGAAATTCTCCTTGAGCCAGAACGCTCTTAAGAGTCGTTTGTTGAGTGGCGATAGCCGCGAGTACATGACGTGAAACTCGCTTCGCAGGGGGCATATTCACACCGCTAAGTTCACTCAACAGTGCGGAGGTAATATCTCGTGGCAACAAGGCAATCCGGCTTGGTGAATTTAAAACGGGGCGAGGCCAATTGCGTACCATTTCGGCAAGATCACGCAATAAATACTTATTTTTATCCGATTCTGATACAGCGACAAAAAGTACATCATGATCGGGCACCATTTCCGGGAAGGTCGAGTCGGGCGTGATATAGAGCATTTCCAGATCGATGTCTGAATGCTCCAATAAACATTCCACTGGCGTATTGGACAACAAATCACAAGCCCCCATTATTACCAGAAGGCGAATTTTGGCTGGCTGCACGGTAGCGGGAATGGTGAATAGACGCTGAATTTTCAACGCTTCATTTTGTACTTGCATACCAAGTTCGTGTTGAAAACTAAGTTGCAGAATGGTTGATAAATCCATCAGAGCGTTGGCATCAAGGGGGTTTTGCTTGGAGCGGGTGGTCAGCTCTGCGAACAACGGTTTCAGGTCGGCGCCTTCGAAAACCATGCGCATTAGTGCGGCGAAACCGATTAATGGAGGATTTGTATTCGCGGTGGTGCTGTTTTCTTCGGACATTTGCTTTTGCGAAAGTGCTTCACCAAGAGCAAGCGTTTCGCGCAATAAGTCATCTATGTTTTCCCGTGTTGTCCGGTGATTAACGATAGCGGCACGAATTGCAAAACAACCATTCACTGTAGTAGTGGAGGGGGCTACGATGCCAGATTCCTGCAATGCCACGACGATGTCAGCATTTACCCGGTCAGCATCATTGCAACGGAAACGGAAGCATACGATGTTCAGCGCAACCGGAGCCAGTAATTGAAGTTGCGGAAATGCTTCAATGCGTTGTTTCATGTACTGTGCCAAGGCGCAGGTATTGGCAATGGATGCTCCCAGCTTCTCTGTGCCGTAGACTTTGAGGGTGAACCAGGTTTTTAGCGCGCGAAAGCCGCGCGAAAGATCGGGGCCGAAATCACACGGCCACGGTGAACCTGCTGCCATGCCGCGTGCATCCCGCTTTAAATAGGCGGCAGGCGCGGCGAAAGTGGAGTGATGTAACTCGCTATCACGCACTAGGATGAATCCGGCATCGTAGGGAACTTGGCCCCATTTGTGGAAATCAAAGGCAATCGAATCGGCACGTTCTATTCCGTGCAAAAGCGGGGCGAGTTCGGGAGACAACTGTGCTAGTGCGCCAAAGGCGCCGTCAATATGAAACCAGATATTTTCGCGCGCGGCGATGTTCGCCAACTCTGTCAGATCATCAATCGCTCCGACATCCACTGAGCCAGCGGTACCAGCGATGAAGAAAGGGGTAAATCCTGCCGCCCTGTCACGGGTAATGGCGTCTTGCAATGCGACAACATCTATTTCGAAAGCGTTATTTATGGGAATAACGCGAAGTGCGTCAATTCCAAAACCGGCTAAATCCATTGCTTGAGCAATGCAACCATGAGCTCCTGCAGAAGTGTAAGCCGTGAGGCGAAGATTGCCGGTAAGCAAGCCTGTATTGCGGGCGTTGGTACCCAAAATTTGGGTGCGCGCAACCCAGAGCGCAATCAAGTTTGCCATGGAGGTACCGGTTACAAACAAGCCGCTTGCCGAGGCCGGAAATTTGAATAATTCACGAACCCATTGCAACACTTGTCGTTCGACTTCGATTGGCATCTGGTCGCGTCCGCCCAAATTGGCATTCAATCCCGCTGCCAGCATTTCAGCCAGCATGCCGACAGGAGTTCCGCCACCATGTACCCAGCCCATGAAACCGGGGTGTGCGTTTCCAGGTCCGAAAGGTACTATCTCACGCATGAAGGTCTCGTGGGCATCAGCGAGATCGGATGAATGTAGCGGAAGCGGTTGCTGAAAGTTGGCACGCACTTCCTGCGGAATTGGCTGCCATACCGGGCGTGATCGAATGTGCTCGATATAGTCCATCATGTCATCCATCATTCGATGGCCTTGCGCCCGTAGCAAAGTCCAGTCTGTTGGGTCAAGTGTGGTAGATGTATTCATGAGTTTAGTTGGATTCGTAGTGGCGTATGGCAATACGCCTTAATTATTTAAACTTGCATATTCATGATGTCGTTGTAGGCGGCAACCATTTTGTTGCGTACCTGAACCGTCGTTTGGAATTCAATATTCG
>Ga0364881_10369_pt1 | contig 27440 bp, 27 predicted proteins | sample ExccelJu500001D4_5_FD_206923 | JGI IMG/M metagenome (GOLD analysis project Ga0364881, IMG submission 206923) | Enriched cells from Trout Bog Lake Hypolimnion, Wisconsin, USA - BchlTB.July30.5000.01.D4 | ecosystem: Environmental > Aquatic > Freshwater > Lake > Hypolimnion/Profundal zone | place...
TTGAGTTGACCGTGACCTACACAGAGCCAGGTCTGCAAGGTGATCGCTCCTCCGGAGGAACTAAGCCGGCAACGGTCGAGACTGGAATTCAGATTCAGGTACCTCTCTTCATTAAGCAAGATGAGAAGGTTCTCGTTGACACCCGCACAGGTGCATACCTGGGCCGGGCTAATTCCTAGTTCGGGAGCAGTTAAGTGAGCGCGCGGCGCAAGGCGAGAAAACGGGCCCTGGATATTCTCTTCGAGGCTGATATGCGAAATACCGCTGCCGCGACGCTTCTGGAAGAGCGACCCATTGACGAGATATCGCAAGCAGATTATCTGCGTGCCTTGGTCCTAGGAGTGGTGGAACATCGAGAGAAGATCGATGAAATCATCCATACCTATGCCGAAGGCTGGGATATGGACCGGATGCCGATCATTGACCGAAATCTGATTCGTATTGCGCTCTACGAGATCTTGTGGAATCCCGAGGTTGACGACAAGGTTGCGGTATCGGAAGCGGTCGAGATTGCTCAAGAGCTCTCCACAAAAGATTCAGCCGCCTACATAAATGGAATTTTAGGCCGAGTAATCCTCCTTAAGTCGGTCATCTCACTCTCATAAAAGGGCTGGTATCCTTGCCGGAGCGAGATAACTCGCCCATCCTTTAACTGACGTCCTGTGAGGCGGCAAAGGAGCTTGTATGAGTGTTGTTTTGGATCAGAGCGAGATAGATCGTTCGCTTAAGCGCATTGCTCACGAGATTATTGAGCGCAATCATGGCCTTGATTCAGTGATTCTCTTAGGCATTCCCACGCGCGGAGTCACTCTGGCGCAACGAATCGGAAATTTTTTAGCGCAGATTGATACCCAAGTTCCAGTGGGCTCACTTGATATCACTATGTATCGCGATGATCTTCGCCTGCGTCCGCCGCGGCCTCTAGTACCTACCCAGATTCCCGCCGAAGGCCTAGAAGGTAAGAATCTAGTTCTCGTCGATGATGTTCTTTTCTCAGGTCGCACCATCCGCGCTGCGCTAGATGCCATAGGGGAGTTGGGTCGACCAAAGACCGTGCAACTAGCTGTTTTAATCGATAGAGGACACAGAGAGTTGCCTATTAGGGCCGACTACGTGGGAAAAAATATTCCCACCAATGCTCGCGAAAGCGTTCGAGTTCAACTTCGCGAAATTGATTCTCTTGATCAGGTGGAGGTGACGCTGTGATTACCTCTGGCCACCTGCTCTCCATCAATGACCTAACTCGCGATGGAGCGTTCGAAGTACTTGATACCGCACGAGAGCTCTCTCGGATTACTGATGGAGCAATCAAAAAGCTGCCAACGCTGCGAGGAAGAACCGTTGTGAATCTCTTCTTTGAAGATTCAACACGCACCCGTTTAAGTTTTGAAGCGGCGGCAAAGAGATTGTCTGCAGATGTAATAAATTTTTCGGCCAAGGGCTCTAGCGTCAGCAAGGGTGAATCTCTTAAAGATACCGCCCAAACTCTAGAGGCTATGGGCGCGGAGTTAGTGATTGTTCGCCACGGCTCATCTGGTGCTGCTGCACGGTTAGCACAGTCGGGTTGGATTAGATCTCATGTTGTAAATGCAGGTGATGGGATGCATGAGCACCCAACGCAAGCTCTCTTGGATGCATACACGATTAGAGAGCATTTCCCAGAACACGATAGAGACTTCTCGGGACTGCGCATAGGAATCGTTGGCGATATTCTGCATTCCAGAGTCGCCAGGAGTAATGCGCTCCTTCTTACCTCATTGGGTGCACAAGTAGTCTTGATTGCGCCCCCAACTCTCATTCCGATTGGTATCTCAAGTTGGCCAGTAGAGATCTCGTATGACCTTGATGCCGAGATTGAGTCACTTGATGCAATCATGATGCTTCGAGTTCAGAGCGAGAGAATGAGTGATGCCTTCTTCCCGTCAGAACGGGAGTATGCACGAGATTACGGTCTGGGAGCAGAGCGTGTAAAGGCGCTGAAAGAACGCGCCATCATTATGCATCCGGGCCCAATGAATCGAGGGCTTGAGATCTCTGCTTCAAGTGCCGACTCAGAAAGATCTGTCATCTTGGAGCAAGTTGCTAATGGAGTGTTAGTTCGAATGGCTGTCTTGTATCTGCTTATGGGTGGGACTGCGATTCCAACAGAGGGGGTTTTAGTGTGAGTAGCTCCGAGATAGTTTTGAAAGAAGTTCGGCTAGCAGAAGGTGAAGTTGTTGATGTCGAGATTCGTGGAGGAGTTATCTCTGCGATTTCTACAAAATTTACATCTGATCTTCCAACGCTAGATGGGCGAGGACTACTTCTTCTGCCAGGCCTCGTTGATCTACACACTCATCTTCGCGAACCTGGCAAGGAGAGTTCTGAGACGGTCCTTTCAGGTAGTCAGGCCGCGGTCAAGGGTGGCTACACCGCCGTGAGTGCTATGGCTAATACCTCTCCCGTTGCTGACACAGCAGGTGTGGTCGAACAAGTGGCGCGACTTGGAGTGAAGGCTGGGCTCTGCGATGTCTTTCCTATTGGGGCAGTCACGGTAGGTCTCCTAGGTGAGCAACTCGCAGAACTCTCTGCCATGGCTGATTCAGCTGCGGGTGTTCGAATCTTTAGCGATGATGGTCGCTGCGTCAGTGATCCATTACTGATGAGACGTGCGCTGGAGTATGTAAAGAGTTTCAATGGAGTAATCGCGCAACACGCGCAGGATCCAATCCTGACCGCCGGTGCACAGATGAATGAGGGGGCGGTATCTAGCAGACTTGGGCTACAGGGTTGGCCCGCGATCGCCGAGGAGTCGATAATTGCCAGAGATATCTTGTTGGCGAACTATGTGCAAAGTCGCCTCCACATCTGCCATCTCACGACGAAAGGTGGAGTAGAGATCGTGCGCTGGGCTAAGAGTCAGGGCATGGCAGTTACTGCAGAAGTAACGCCACATCACCTTTTGCTTACGGAAGATTTGGCGGAAGGCTACGACCCGATCTACAAGGTCAATCCTCCGCTGCGCACCCAGGAAGATGTTGAGGCACTTCGTGCGGGGTTGGCGGATGGAACAATCGACATTGTTGCGACCGATCATGCGCCTCATCCAGCCGAAGATAAAGATTGTGAATGGAACGCTGCCGCATTTGGCATGACAGGTCTGGAGACTGCCTTTTCAGTCGTTAATACTGTGATGGTTCAGTCTGGCAAGATGGATTGGCAGACTCTGGTTGAACGCATGTCGGCCAAACCGGCGGAGATTGGCGGATACAAGGATCATGGCAGAATTGCGGTTGGCTCACTCGCAAATCTAATTCTGGTTGATCCGACCAAGCAATGGAAGGTAGATAGATCCAAGATGCTCTCGCGGAGTTCTAACACACCCTTCCACGATCTGACATTTACTGGCGAGGTGCTTCACACCTTCTATCGAGGAGTTCATGTCATGCGAGATGGTCAACTGACGGGGTTGAAGCATGAGTAAGGCATTTCTCGTTCTAGATGACGGTGCAATTTATGAAGGGGAGAGTTGGGCTGCGCAGGGCGAAACCTTTGGCGAGGCGGTCTTCTCCACCGGTATGACTGGGTATCAAGAGACTCTTACTGATCCCTCGTACCACAAACAGATCGTGATCATGACGGCTCCTCACATCGGTAATACAGGAGTCAACTCGGAGGATATGGAGTCCTCAAAGATTTGGGTGGCCGGTTTCGTGGTTCGCAATCCATCGCCTCTCGTAAGCAATTGGCGATCGGAGAACTCTCTTGAGGTTGCACTGATTGAGGCCGGCGTTGTTGGAATTCAAGGAGTCGATACTCGAGCTATTACGCGCCACTTGCGAGAACGAGGCGCAATGCGGGTTGGTATTTTCTCCGGTACTTCGTACTCAAGGGATGAGATGGTCGTAAAAGTTCGTGCCACCTCTCAAATGGCGGGCGCATTCTTAGCAAGTGAGGTCACTACATCTCAGCCTTACGTGGTTTCTCCTCCAGCGGGAGTCAACGTTAAATATCGCGTTGCAGCTATCGATCTCGGCATCAAGAATGCGACGCCACGTTCGATGTCTGAGCGAGGCATGGAGGTAACTGTTTACCCAATGGGTACATCAGCCCAGGAGATCAAGGCGAGCAATCCAGATGGATTGTTCATCTCAAATGGTCCGGGTGATCCAGCAACCATGACTCACGTCGTAGATATTGTTCGAGAATTTCTTATTGACGAGATCCCGGTCTTCGGGATCTGTTTTGGCCATCAAATTTTAGGTAGAGCCCTGGGATTTGAAACCTACAAGCTTCCCTTTGGTCACCGTGGGATTAATCAACCCGTAAAGAATGTTCAGAGCGGACGAGTGGAGATCACTGCTCACAATCACGGATTTGCCGTTGAAGCACCACTAGATACCAATTTTCGAACTGTCTTTGGCGCTGGTTTCGTGAGTCACATCTGCCTCAATGATGGAGTTGTCGAAGGATTGGAACTCCTTGAGAGACCCGCCTTTAGCGTTCAGTATCACCCAGAGTCAGCGGCAGGTCCGCATGATGCTGTCTATCTCTTCGATCACTTCGCGGAGATGATGTCTAAATCCCGATCTTCGAGAGGTACGCATGCCTAAAGATACGAGCATCGAGAGCGTTCTCGTTATTGGATCTGGTCCGATTGTTATTGGTCAGGCCTGCGAATTTGATTATTCCGGCGTGCAAGCTTGCCGCGTGCTTAAAGAAGAGGGCATTCGAGTCATCCTTATTAACTCCAATCCAGCAACGATCATGACCGATCCTGAGTTTGCGGATGCGACATATATCGAACCAATTACGCCAGAATTTATTGAGAAGATCATGGAGATCGAGCGACCTACCGCTGTGCTAGCAACGCTCGGTGGCCAGACCGCCCTTAATGCAGCCATGGCGTTACATGAACGTGGCTCCTTTGAAAAATACGGTGTTCGACTTATCGGAGCCAATGTCGATGCCATAAAACGAGGCGAGGATCGTGAGATCTTCAAAACAATCGTTGAGAAGGTTGGGGGAGAGTCTGCTCGCTCTCGTATCTGTCATTCGATGGCGGAATGTCTTGCCGCCGCCGTGGAACTTAACTACCCCGTAGTGGTTCGGCCCTCATTCACAATGGGTGGATTGGGTTCGGGTATCGCTTTTAATCAAGAGGAACTTGAACTTATTGCTGGAGCAGGTTTGCGTCACAGCCCCACTCATGAGGTCTTGTTGGAAGAGTCGATCCTTGGTTGGAAAGAGTTTGAACTCGAGGTAATGCGAGACCACAGGGACAACGTGGTTATCGTCTGCAGTATTGAAAATGTTGATCCCATGGGCGTACATACGGGTGACTCAATCACTGTGGCACCGGCACTTACCTTGACAGATGTTGAGTACCAAAAATTGCGCGATCTCTCGATTGAGATTATTCGTGAAGTAGGGGTTGAGACTGGTGGTTGCAATATTCAATTTGCGGTAAACCCACTCAATGGCCGCATTATCGTCATTGAAATGAATCCACGAGTCTCTCGCTCCTCGGCTCTCGCTTCTAAAGCGACCGGGTTCCCCATCGCCAAAATTGCTACGAAATTGGCGGTCGGATATACCCTCGATGAAATCGAAAATGACGTTACAAAGAGCACTCCGGCATCCTTTGAACCAACCCTCGATTACATCGTTGTTAAAGTTCCGCGATTCGCCTTTGAAAAATTCGCCGAGGCTGATCCACGACTTACTACAACGATGAAATCTGTTGGCGAAGCGATGGCAATGGGTCGCTCATTTGCCGAAGCGCTTCAGAAAGCTCTGCGCTCTTTAGAGAAGAAGGGGAGTGTCTTCTCCTGGCGCAAGGAGGGCGATGACCTCGCACTATTGCTCACCAAGATTGGAATTCCTACCGAGTGGCGTTTACAGCAAGTGCAACGCGCCTTATGGCTCGGAGCCTCAATTGAGGAGGTTCATCAGATCTGCAAGATTGACCCTTGGTTCTTGGCTCAAATTCAAGCAATTAATAATCTCGCCGATGAGATTGCCAATATTCCTCACTTAGAATCGAATCTGCTTCGCAGGGCAAAGGTAAATGGATTCTCGGATGCGCAGATAGCGGAGTTGCGGAACGTCACGGCGTTATCCATTCGAAATGAGCGGATGAGTGCGCACATTCGCCCCGTCTACAAGATGGTTGACACATGTGCAGCGGAATTCGAATCGAGTACACCTTATTACTACTCGTCGTACGATCTTGAGACCGAGGTATTACCTCGCTCTAAACCAGCGGTGATTATTTTGGGAAGTGGTCCGAATCGCATCGGCCAAGGTCTCGAATTTGATTATTCCTGCGTTCATGCTGCCTTTGCCCTGCGCGATGCCGGGTATGAGACGATCATGATCAATTGCAATCCTGAGACCGTTTCGACCGACTACGACACTTCGGATCGACTTTACTTTGAACCACTTACTCTTGAAGATGTGCTTGAGGTAATAGCCGCCGAGTCGGCTGCGGGACCCGTCCTGGGTGTGATCGCTCAACTTGGAGGTCAAACCCCACTTGGTCTAGCTCGAGGATTGTTGGATGCGGGTGTCACAATTCTTGGCACAAGTCCACATGCCATCGACATGGCGGAGGATCGTGGTGAGTTTGGTCGGATACTTCAAGAGAACTCCTTGAACGCTCCGCAATTTGGCCTGGCTCGCTCTTACGAAGAGGCAGTTGCGGTTGCCGCAGAAATCTCATACCCAGTGCTCGTGCGTCCATCTTTCGTGTTGGGTGGTCGAGGGATGGAGATTGTTTACGACGATGAATCCCTTAAAGGCTTCATCGAGAAGGCGACCGAAATTACGCCTAATCAGCCTGTCCTCATCGATCGTTTCTTAGATGATGCGATTGAAATCGATGTGGATGCACTCTTTGATGGCTATGAACTTTATATGGCTGGAATCATGGAACACATTGAGGAGGCAGGTATTCACTCCGGTGACTCAGCATGTGTTCTTCCCAGCATCTCACTCGGGGAAGATCAACTTGAGGCGATACGAATTGCGACCGAGAAGATTGCCCGCGGAGTCGATGTCCGAGGTCTTATCAATATTCAGTTCGCCATATCTCGATCAGACGGCGTTCTGTATGTGCTGGAAGCCAATCCGCGTGCATCACGCACCGTTCCCTTTGTCTCTAAGGCAACTGGTATTCCGCTCGCAAAGGCTGCAGCCCTCATCTCGATTGGGCGCTCCATCTCGGATCTGCGAGGCACTGGATTACTTCCATCGCAAGGAGATGGTGTTCCATTCGGCATCTGCGTGAAGGAGGCTGTCCTTCCATGGAATCGCTTCCGTCGAGCAGACGGAACTGGCGTCGACTCTGTACTTGGTCCGGAAATGCGATCCACTGGTGAAGTTATGGGTATTGCAGAGACATTTGGAGAGGCCTACGCCAAGAGTCAGACCGCCTCGTTTGGCGCACTGCCTAAGAGCGGAAATGTATTCCTCTCACTCTCCGAACGTGACAAGGCAGCGAGCGTGGCACCAGCACGTGAGTTAACTGAGCTAGGTTTCACGCTCTTCACAACAATCGGAACACATACCTTGTTGGCTGCGCACGATGTAGCTTCAACTGTCGTTCGCAAGAATTCTGAACCTGGAACTGGATTATCCGCCGTCGATATCATCAACACGGGGCAGGTGAATCTGGTTATCAATACGCCGCTGGGACGCGGAACGAGACATGATGGTTGGTTGATTAGAACCGCTTCTGTGCAGCGTGGAATTCCTATCATCACTACGATCGCTGGCTTTAAAGCGGCGGTTGCAGGCATATCTGATTTAAGTGATCGCGAACCTTCCGTGCGTTCACTTCAGAAGTGGCAGAAGTTGGTCGGACGATAATGAATTCAAGAGCTACCCAAATTAGCGCTGAGGTTCTCTCCAACAAGCGCGTTGGCTCTTACAACCATATGGTCTTTGCCGTGGATGGCCTTGCAGCTCATTGCAAGCCGGGAAATTTCGTCGCAATCTCAGTTGGTGGCCCAACCTCTTCAATGATTCTGCGTCGTGCCTTTGCAATCTATAGAGCCACCATGAGAAGTGATGGAATCGGTCTCCTTGAGTTGGTTGTTGCCCCAATGGGAAGCGGTAGCAAATGGCTTGCGAGCCAACAACCGGGCGACTATGTGGATCTAATAGCTCCTCTGGGAACTGCATTTGGAATTCCTAAAGATCCTGTCAACGCTCTGCTTATTGGTGGGGGATATGGTTCGGCTCCCCTCTTTGCACTTGCTGAGACTCTCAAGCAACGCGGTTGCCGCGTCGATATGGTCCTAGGTGCAAGTACCGCGGGGAAAATTTATGCTCCTCTTGAAGGAAAGCGATCAGTTAACTCACTTACAATAACGACGGACGACGGAAGCGCCGGAACCACTGGGCGCGTGAGTGATGTTCTCCCAGAGTTAATCAAGGAGCACGAAGTAGATGTGATCTACTCCTGTGGACCAATGGCGATGCTTGAGGCAATTACTAAGATTTCGCAGAGCTTCGGCGTTATCCACCAATGCTCCGTTGAAGAATCCATGGCATGCGGCATTGGAGTCTGTATGACTTGCGTGCTTCCTGTCGAGGGTGACGATGGTCTGATCCGAATGACTCGCACATGCATTGATGGCCCAGTGATGGATGGAAATAAGGTTCTCTGGACCCATTCACGCGAGATTCCAGATGGAGTGTGGGGCAAATGACTCTTAATTTCAGCACCTCACTCGCTGGTGCCTTCTTTCCCAATCCAATATTTACAGCATCAGGATGTGCTGGATCGGGTAAAGAGTTGTCGCAATTCTTCCCACTCACATCGCTCGGCGCCGTTGTAACAAAATCAATCATGATTAAACCACGAAGTGGTCGAGCTACCCCACGGATGGCTGAGACCCCTAGTGGAATGCTCAACTCGATCGGGCTGCAAGGTCCTGGTATTGATATCTTTTTAGAGAATGACATTCCCTGGTTACGGGAGCAAGGCGCGCGCATCATTGTCAGCATCGCAGGGGAGAGCGTTGATGATTATGCGGTTTTAGCTCGTCGGTTGCGAAGCGTGCCTGGGATCAGCGCACTCGAAGTAAATATCTCCTGCCCAAATGTAGAAAATCGCGGTCAAGTTTTTGCTTGCAATCCAGTAACCGCGGCTGAGGCAATAACAGCGGTACGTAGAAATATTGGTGGAGAACTTCCGATTATTGCGAAACTTTCGCCAGACGTCACCGATATAACGGAGATTGCTCAAAGCGTTGTCGCCGCTGGAGCTGATGGCTTGGCCCTCATAAATACCCTTTTAGGTATGGTGATTGACACTAACTCCATGCTTCCACGTCTCTCGCAAAAGACTGGTGGTCTTTCTGGTCCGGCAATTCGTCCAGTTGCAGTACGTGCTATTTACCAGGTGCATGCTGCTCTTCCACACATTCCTATCGTTGGAATGGGCGGTGTGGCATCAGGTAGAGATGCATTTGAACTCGTGCTAGCAGGTGCTCGCGCTATCTCTGTCGGAACAGCCACCTTTGGTAATCCCTCCGCCGTCATAAAGGTTCGTGACGAGTTGGAAGAGATCTGCACGTCGCGCGGCTTCTCATCATTCTCAGATGCAGTTGGATTCGCCCATAGATTGGAGTCTTAAAATGAAATCTCTCTCACCAATAATTTTGGCTCTCGATACTGACGATATCTCGGAAGCCCAGTCGTGGATCGAGCTAACTCGAGAATCTATCGATATTTACAAGGTTGGTTTAGAGTTTTTTCTTAAGCATGGTGCAACTGGTTTACAGCATCTACGTGAATCTTCAAATTTTGAATTGTTTTTAGATCTAAAGTTGCACGATATCCCTAACACCGTCTCAGGCGCGGTCGCTTCCATTTCGCATCTATCTCCTAGATTCCTCACTGTACATGCGGCGGGTGGAGCGAAGATGGTGCAGGCAGCAGTGGATAAAGGACCGCATATAGCGATCACCGCTGTAACAGTGCTGACCTCGCTAGATCAAGAACAATTGCTCGCCATGGGAGTGGCCTTGACACCGATTGAATATGCAATTGCGTTGGCCAAGAATTCAGTGGCTGCTGGAGCTCGCGCAATCGTCTGTTCACCACTTGAAGTAGAGGCGATTCGGCAGGCTGTAGGTCCCGGTATTGAACTCATCACTCCAGGAGTTCGCCCTCTCGATGCAGAAGTAGGGGATCAGAGCAGAGTAATGACTCCTCAGGATGCGCTATCTGCCGGAGCAAACTATTTGGTGATAGGTCGACCAATCACGTCGTACTATCAAAAATCACCGGAAGCTATGCGCGAACGAGCTCTTGAGATAAGAGAATCTCTCCGTTGAGTAAGGTTCCCCCTCCACAACTCTCTGTTGAGGAACGGCGAGCGGCGCTAGAGAAGGCAAAGTCCTCGAGGCAGGAGCGCGCTGTAGTAAAAAGAGCGATTGCAAGCGGCGAGATATCTATATTTGATGCGATGAACGACCCACGCGAATCCATTAGGCGCATGAAGGTGATTGATCTCCTATCGGCTCTACCCGGAGTTGGTAAATCTAGGGCTTCACTCATCATGGAACGTCGTAATATCTCCCTTACGCGCAGAATTGGTGGTCTAGGCCAACTGCAACTTAAAGCACTGGGGAAGGAGCTCGCTTTGTCTAAAGGAGATCCCGCCCGTGGCAAACTCATTGTGATTTCAGGACCCGGCGGAGTTGGCAAGAGCACGATCACATCTGCGCTCAGGGGAGATCCGAGATTTTGGATAAGCGTCTCAGCCACAACTCGTGAACCTCGCGTTGGAGAACGCGATGGGGTCGACTACTTCTTCCACTCTCACGCCAAATTCATGGAACTTATAGAACGTGGCGAGTTCTTAGAGTGGGCAGAGTTTGCGGGAAATTTGTATGGAACGCCGCGTTCACCCGTAGAGGAGTGGCGCAATCTGGGAAAACACGTGATCTTGGAGATCGAGATCGCTGGCGCCAGACAGATCCGGGCTCATGAGCCGCAAGCCACCTTAGTGTTCATAGCCCCACCTTCCTGGGATGAGCTCGTTCGAAGACTTACGGGCAGAGGCACGGATTCCCCGGAGAGGCGCGCTGCCAGGCTGGCACTGGCCGAGCAGGAAATGGCTGCAGCAAGTGAGTTCGATACCATCCTTGTTAATGAGAGTGTCGAAGGGTTGATTGCCGAACTGGTATCCTTGGCGACTGCTTAACTGACGAATAGAGGGACATGCATGTCTGCTGAACTAACTGATGGAATTACCCACCCTTCAATCGATGAGCTCTTAGAGGCCGCCGGTTCTAAATACAGCTTGGTTCTGTACGCTGCTAAGCGCGCCCGTCAGATTAATGCTTACTATTCCCAGCTTGGTGAAGGCTTGCTCGAGTACGTTGGTCCACTTGTTGAGACCTACGTTCACGAGAAGCCACTTTCGATCGCCCTACGTGAGATCAACCAAGGTCTCTTGACTATTGAAAACCTAGAGCCAGTGGCCGAAGCACCTATTTCAGAAGTCTCCGCCTAACTCATTACCTTCATGTACCCACCAGGACGCGAGATTCTCCTCGGCGTAACTGGGGGTATTTCGGCATACAAATCGTGCGATCTGCTCCGTCGATTGCAGGACGAGGGCTATCTCGTTACGGTCGTTCCGACCAGGGCAAGCCTTAATTTTGTCGGAGTTGCAACATGGGAGGCTCTATCAGGTCGCCCAGTTCCGGTTGATATCTGGAACAACGTACACCAGGTGCCCCATATTTCTTTGGCCAAGAGTGCTGATGCCATCGTTATAGCTCCAGCGACTGCCGATCTCATCGCAAAAGTTGCCAACGGAATCGCCGATGACCTTCTTACCAACATTATTCTGGCGACTAGCGCTCCCATTGTTTTTGTTCCAGCTATGCATACCGAGATGTGGTTGAACAAAGCCACCCAGGCGAACATCCGCACCCTGCAAGAGCGTGGATATCTGGTCGTAGAACCCGCAACCGGAAAACTCACAAGTGGTGACAGTGGGGTTGGTCGATATCCAGAGAGCCACACGATCATCTCCACACTCAATCAAACCCTCGATCATCGCGCCGATCTAAAGGGTAAGCGAGTCCTGATCTCTACTGGCGGGACGAGAGAGGCCATTGACCCTGTTCGATTCATTGGCAATCACTCCAGCGGGAAGCAGGGATACGCTCTCGCATATGCGGCAGCAAAGAGAGGAGCGAGCGTTACCTTGGTTGCTGCAAACAGCTCGTTGCCAGATATAGAAGGCGTGGAGACGATACATGTCGGCAGCACCCGCGAGATGCTAGAAGCGCTCGAGGCTGCCTTTGATGAGAGTGATGTATTGATCATGGCGGCTGCAATATCTGATGCACGTCCAGCTCACCAGAGCGAGAGAAAAATTTCGAAGGATGAACTCACTGAGATTGCATTGGTCCGCAATCCAGATATCACCCAGGAACTTGCCTCCCGCAAGCAGAAACAAGTTCTTATCGGATTCGCGGCTCAAACCGAGTCCCAGGAAGTTGAAGGAGTCGCCTTGGCTGCACATAAGTTGCAGTCAAAGGGGCTCGACTATATTTATTTCAACGATGTCTCACAGGGTCAAATTTTTGGCTCGGATGAGACTAAGGGAGTCATCCTCGGAGCAGATGGATTCAGGGATTTATTTCCGGTCGCTTCAAAAATGACACTCGCCAATAAACTTCTGGATTTGGCCCGCAATAAGTTAGGTTTGCCCAATGACTAAGCGCCTTTTCACATCTGAGTCCGTTACAGAGGGCCATCCCGACAAGATTGCAGATCAGATCTCTGATGCAATTCTCGACTCCCTCTTAAGCCAAGATATTAAGAGCCGTGTGGCTGTTGAAACACTCATTACTACGGGTCAAGTTCACGTAGCTGGTGAGGTAACAACCAAGGGCTACGCCGATGTAATGAGTATCGTGAGAGACACAGTTCTCGAAATCGGTTATGACTCATCAGATAAAGGCTTTGATGGAAATTCCTGCGGAGTCTCACTCTCCATCGGACAACAATCAAGCGATATTGCCCAAGGTGTTAATTCGGCGTTAGAGAACCGAGTTTCCTCGTCGCAAGATCCTCTCGACTTGCAAGGCGCAGGTGATCAAGGACTGATGTTCGGTTATGCCTGTCAGGACACAGCCGAGCTCATGCCTCTGCCGATCTCACTAGCGCACCAACTTTCTCAGCAACTCTCACACGTGCGCAAGAGCGGTGAACTTGACTACCTTCGACCTGATGGAAAGACGCAAGTCACCATTGAGTATGACGGCAGTCACGCAGTTGCTCTCAATACGATAGTTATCTCTTCGCAACATGCGGCTCATGTTGATCTCACAACACAGTTGGCTCCAGATGTGGAGAGGTTAGTTATCGCTCCTGTTCTAGCGGAGTTAGAACTAGATCACTCGAATGTACGTATTCTCATAAATCCAACTGGTCGCTTTGTGACAGGTGGTCCGATGGGAGATGCTGGCCTTACTGGTCGAAAGATCATCGTCGATACCTACGGCGGAATGGCTCGCCATGGTGGGGGAGCATTCTCTGGAAAAGATCCTTCAAAGGTCGATCGTTCAGCCGCTTACGCAATGCGTTGGGTTGCTAAGAATGTCGTTGCCGCCGGATTGGCTTCACGTTGTGAAGTTCAAGTGGCATATGCAATTGGAAAAGCGCAACCTGTTGGACTCTTCGTTGAATGTTTCGGAACTGAAAAGGTTCCGGTTATTCAAATTGAGGCAGCGATCGAGCAGGTCTTTGATCTACGTCCAGCTGCAATTATTCGCGATCTGGATCTTCTGCGTCCGATCTACCAAAAGACCGCGAGCTATGGCCACTTTGGGCGTGAACTTCCACAATTCTCATGGGAGAAGAGTGATCGAAGTGCACTTCTGCAGAAGGCAGTACAAGGCTAGTTTGTCGTGGCTGAGTTAAAGCCACTCAAACTTAAAGCGCAGAGCGCGCCTCTTACTCGAGCTTTGGCGAGCGAGGATCCTTTCGTCCGAGTTCTCGTCGATCATCAAGTTCCACATCTTGATCGAGTTTACGAATACTCCCTTCCGGAAGAGCTAAGTGACTCCACCCAAGTGGGCTCCTTAGTTGAAGTTGAATTCGGACATAACCTCACACAGGGAATAGTTCTTGCTCGTTCACCTAAACCAGAGTCAGCGGGACAACTTAAGCAGATTAGAAAAGTTCTCTCGCAAGAGCCATATCTTCTTGAACAGCAGCTCTCGCTCATAGGTGTTGCCTCGCTCCTATATGGCGCCTCGGAATGGGATTTCATCCGCAGCACCGTTCCGCCGTTCTCCCGGCAGGGGGAGCGCAAACCTATAAGTACGAAAGTCTCCTCGATCACACCCCCCGGATCGACAAATCTTCCTCAATCACTCAGTGATTTTTTACTAAAGACCCCACTTCTCAAGTGCGCAGTAGAAGTACCTATATCTACTCCGTATTGGGATATCGCCATAAAAGTAGCTCTGGAACTTGAACGAAGAGGCCCGGTCTTGCTCCTTGTTCCTAATGAGCGAGAACTTAATCTCTTTGAAGGTCAACTGAAAGAGATTGGAAGGCAAGTCATCGTCATTCGCTCTGGCGATCCAAAGAGCGAGCGATATGCGCATTACCTACAAGCTCGCTCGACTGAGAACGGATTGATTCTAGGAACTCGAAGTTCGGCACTTTTGCCGGTTGTATCCAATGGTTCGATCATTCTTGTGGATGATTTGGATGAGTCACATTTTGAGCGTAAGGCTCCAACCTGGAATACACGCGAGTTGGTGCAGTTGCGCGAAGGGGCGAACTCAGTTGTCTATATCAGTCCTAGTGTCAGTACGGAATTAGCCGATCGCGTCGATCGCCAAGAGATTCCTCTATACCGATTCCCGCAGTCAACTTCTCCAAAATTTTCCACTGAATTGACGGAACGAGAGAGAAACTATTTTCCTTTAATCCAAAAGGGATTGAGCGAGGGTTCGGTACTTATAAGTGTTCTCGGTACCGGATATGTAACAGCATTCTCATGTCAAAAGTGTCGCAATATTGCCTTATGCTGTTGTGGTGGCAAGCTCTTTCTGCCTGCAAAGGGAAAGAACCCGCGGTGCGCAACGTGCACTCTGGAGCAGATTGAGTGGAAATGCTCTTGGTGCCGTGAGAGTAAGCCGCGAGTCGTTAGTACTGGAATCCATCGATATGCAGAGGAGTTCGGACGCGCCTTCCCACACCATCCCGTGATTACTTCAAGTGCTGGTAACGCAGTCTCTACTTTGCCACCTGGGAACCATCTAGTGATAAGTACACCTGGGGTCGAACCTCGAGGCTATTACTCATCCCAGATCTTTCTAGATTTAGAAGTTCAGTTAATGAGGACGACCTTGAGGGCAAAAGAGGAGTTGCGGTTACATATCTTCAGAAACCTGAGTTTCCTGGCTCCAGGTGGAAGCGTCTATTTCTCACTTCTTCCGAGTGACTCTTTTCTGCAAAGTATCTTGCGAGGGAACTCTCTTCTTGCAGCCCAGCGAGAGATTGAAGAGCGAGACTCCGTGCAATTACCTCCACGCTTCGTTTCAATCCTCGTCTCTGGAGATTCCATCGAATCGTTGAGCAATATTTTTAATGAAATTCCTAGCGTGCAGATGATCGGACCATTCCTGCGAAATAAGAAGAAAACTCTGCTTCTGAAGGCGCCGGCTGCGGAGAGAGAAAAGCTGGTTCAACTTTTGACACAAGTAAACCGGGTGCAAAGTATGCGTAAAGAACCTCTTTTGACCTATCAGATCAACCCCTATTCTTTGAATTGAGTTGACGCCTAGTAGACTAAATGCATGTCAATACAGCCCATTCGCCTCTTCGGCGACCCTGTTCTGACGACTCCAGCGGCTCCCGTTGAAGTCTTCGATAAAGAACTCCGCAAGTTAGTTAAAGACCTGACCGACACCATGAAAGACGCTCCTGGTGCTGGTCTTGCCGCACCCCAGATTGGCGTTCCACTTCGTGTATTTGTCTGGGATGTAGATGATGAGATCGGTCATTTGATCAATCCTTCGCTCTCGTTGAGTGAAGAGATGCAGGATGGTCAAGAAGGCTGTCTATCTTTTCCTGATATTTACTATGACACGCCTCGGGCTCTCAGAGTGGTAGCGCGTGGAATGAACATGCACGGTGAGCCAATCGTTATTGAAGGCTCTGAGTATTTGGCGCGCGCGATTCAACATGAGACCGATCACCTTGATGGGATCTTGTTCATAGATCGTATGCCTGGAGAATCTCGCAAACTCGCTATGAAAGAGATCAGAGAGAGCGACTGGTTCGGCTCAGCAGTAGCGCATGGTCGCGAACCGGCAATTAAAGTTTCGCCACATGCAACGCGCGGCCTAGGAATATAGGTTCCCTTGCAGATATCTGTAGCTTCCTCTTCCTTAATAGCTGTACCCATTATCGAAGCAATTCTTGCCTCGGAACATACCTTGGCCTCTGTCATTTCTACGCCTGATAGAAAATCTGGACGTGGCCAAATTGAAACTCCAACACCACTAGCCAAATGGAGTGAGGAGCAAGGTTTCATAGTTGCTAAACCTTTCGACACCCCGACCCTCAATCAACATCTTTTGGCCGTGCAACCACAGCTCATCATTACAGCCTCTTATGGAAAATTGATCCCAGTCGAAGTTCTCCATGGACCCAGGTTTGGATGGCTCAACGTGCACTTCTCGTTACTTCCTCGTTGGCGCGGTGCCGCTCCAGTCCAATGGGCCCTGCTCGAGGGTGACGCAACTACCGGGATCTCGATATTTAAGTTGGACAAAGGGATGGATACTGGTCCTATCTACTACCAAGAAGAGGTTGAGATCGGTGCTTCTGATACCACAACTGACTTGTTAGAGCGTATGAGTATCTTGGCTGCCTCCCGCATCATGGACGTGGTGGCTGATATTCGCAAGGGAGTTAAGCCAAAACCACAGCCCGCCGCAGGAGTGACTCTCGCGCCAAAGATCTCCAAAGAGATGGCAAAGATTGATTGGTCCACAGGAGCAGATGCGATACTCCGTCAGATCAGAGCGCTTGATGACCGTCCGAGTACATGGACCACATTTCGTTCAGAGAGAGTTGTGATTCACAAAGTTCATGAATCCCTTCTCGCTAATACATTGAAGAAAGCTGGTGAAATTGCGATAGTCGATGGCGCTCTATTGGTGCGATGCTCGGATAGTGTCCTAGAGATCGCCGAACTTACCCCGGCTGGCAAGAAGCGTATGTCGGGTGCTGACTTTGCGCGGGGAGCACGACTCACTACAGGGGAGAGCTTCGAATAGTGGCTAACGTTGGCAAGAAGCCAAAGGCCGAACCAGCCCGTTTACTCGTCTTTCATCTTCTTACTCAAGTTAATCGACAAGGTGCGTATGCGAACCTACGTCTGCCAGAACTTTTGGCAGAGTCAAAACTAGAGGAGCGAGACCGAGCATTTGCAACAGAGCTTGGTTACGGCACGCTTCGAATGCAGGGTAAGCATGACGAACTCATCAAGAGACACATAGATAGACCTTTCGAAGAGGTTGATCCTGGAATCATCGATATTTTGCGCATGGGAATTCATCAAGTGAAAGAGATGCGCGTTCCTGACCATGCAGCGGTTAGCGAGACGGTTGAGGTCGCAAGGGCAACGATTGGTGAATCTAGAGCAAGTTTCGTGAATGCCATCCTGCGCAAGTCCACTGCAGATCTCTCCTTTGATGAGGATCTCGCCAAGATCACGGATGTTAAGAAGAGGCTTGCGCTTACCTATTCACATCCAGAGTGGGAGGTCGCAGCTTTTTATGACCAACTCCGCGACTGGCAACGAGTAGAAGATTTACTTGCGGCAAATAATCGACCTGTAAAGCCTCACCTCATTGCATGGCCCGGGAGAAGCACAGCTCAAGAGCTGCTATCAGAAGGTGGCGAAATTCTCGAATGGACTGAGCATGGGGTTCTCTCTTCAAAAATGCCTGGGCTGTATACGGCAGTGCGAGAGAGAAGAGCAGGTGTTCAAGATAGGGGATCACAATTAGTTTCTCAGATATTCCTCAACACCGCTAAACACACGACGACAACTTTGTCGTGGCTGGATATGTGTGCTGGACCTGGTGGAAAGGCATCAGCGATCTTCACGGAGTTGCACCAGACAAGACCCGATGATGAATTCACCGCTAACGAACCAAGTGAGCATCGTGCCCGACTCGTATCACATGTGATCCCCTCTGAAAATGTAATCGTTCACTCTGGTCAGGAACTCCCTGGACTTGGAATTAGTTATGACCGGATCATTATCGATGCACCTTGCACTGGATTGGGTGCTCTGCGCCGCAGGCCTGAGGCTCGCTGGCGTCGTACTCCTCAAGATCTCAAGGAACTTGTTCAAATTCAAAAGGAGCTACTAACCTCAGGATTGAAACTTTTGAAACCTGGGGGAGTCTTGGCTTACGTCACCTGCTCGCCTCATCTACTTGAAACGAAGGCACAGGTCATTGAAATTCTCCATCGCAATCCTGAATTAAAACTGCTTAATATTGAGGAATTTCTTCCGGAAAACGTCCCTAGTCGCGTTGTCACAGACCAAGGGTCTTTGCAGCTATGGACAGATACTGATGACTCTGACTCAATGTTTATGGCATTACTGACTAGGTAAAGCCCTCTAGGTAGAGTAGGTACATGGCCATTCGAATCTGTCCCAGCATTCTTAATGCCGATTATTCCCAACTCAAGAGTGAAATAGAGAGAGTTGCGACCGCAGATTTATTACACCTAGATGTGATGGATAATCTCTTCGTACCCAACAAGACTTTCACTTTAGATGAGTGCAAAGAGATCATCTCTAACTCTGCGATTCCGGTCGATTCACATCTGATGATTGCCGATCCAGATATCTCTGCTATTAAGTATGCCGAGGCAGGAAGTTCCAGCGTTACCTTTCACCTTGAGGCCAGCCAGAACCCTCTTGCAACAGTTTCGCAATTGAAGCGCTCTGGCGTACGCGTGGGAGTAGCAATTAAACCCAAAACAACATTTGAGAGCGTCGCTGATCTACTAGAAGATATTGACATGCTTCTCATCATGACGGTTGAACCTGGATTCGGTGGGCAGACCTTCATGACAGATCAACTTCCAAAGATTGAAGAAGCTCGCGCTGCGCTACTAAAACTGGGGAGCTCTCACCCCTGGCTTCAGGTTGATGGGGGAATTTCGCTCGCGACGATCGGTCTGGCTGCTAAAGCAGGGGCAGACACATTTGTCGCGGGAAGCGCAATCTACAAAGCAAACGATCCGGCAGAGATGATTGCCGCGCTCAGGGTGGCAGCTACCATTTAAACGTAAAAGTGGAATTTTGAGAGTGCTGTGAGACAATTAGCCCACGTTGTTCCGGGGTCGGTGTAATTCCGAACCGGCGGTTAAAGTCCGCGACCCGATTGCATCCAGTTATCGGTGGATTTGGTGAAATTCCAGAACCGACGGTGAAAGTCCGGATGAGAGGGACACGTAAAGGCTAGATTCTATTCAATTGAGTCGTTCCTCAATTGATTAATTCTTGAATCACACCTTGATGTGGCTACCCCGGAGTATGCGCTGAAACTAACGCAAAAAGGGGGAACAACAAATGTCATTTATTCACTGGTTATTTAATGCACAAGTGCATTTTGGAAATAAATATACGCAAGCAATTTATTGGAAAGAGATCATCGGAAACGTTTTTGGTCTAGGCAGCGCCCTGCTTGGAATGAGACGCAAAATGTGGGCTTGGCCGATTGGAATCATCGGCAATGTTCTTCTATTCACTCTCTTCATCGGAAGCATCTGGGATCCACACCAGACAAGTCGCATCATGTTGGGTCAAGCGGGTCGCCAACTCCTCTTGATCGCTGTGAGTCTTTACGGTTGGTGGACCTGGACTCAGAATCGCAGAAAACCAAACTACGACGGGAAACCACCCGTTGAGATTCGATGGACTACGAGTAAAGAGAAATTGATTCTCGTACCTGCCACTGTGGCCTTTTACTTCGCAACATTCTTCATCATCACCGCTATTGGTGGTTCATGGAATATCGCGGCGGACTCATGGATCTTCACTGGAACCGCACTAGCTACATATGGACTAGCTCGGGGGTTTGTTGAGTTCTGGCTAGTTTGGGTTGCGGTCGATGCCGTCGGCGTCCCATTAGATATTCGGGGTCATTACTATCCCACCGCCTTTATGTATATCTTCTATGGTGCCTTCGTAATCTGGGGTTTTGTGACCTGGTTATTGACGGCCCAGCGCGAGAAGGTGGCCGTCGCCGTCTAATCTGGCACCTCTCAAGCGCCACTCCAATTAGAATGAGCGCATGAAATCATTCGATCAACTGTGGATTGAGCTGAGCGGGAAGGCGAAGAGTCGACCCGCCGGTTCATCCACGGTAGAGGCGCTAGATGCAGGCATCCACGCAATGGGTAAGAAGATCATTGAAGAGGCTGGCGAGGTCTGGTTGGCTGCAGAACATGAGAGTGATGAGGCGCTTGCCTTGGAGATATCACAACTCCTCTATCGGTTGCAGGTGTTAATGCTAGCTCGGGGTATTACCCCGGAAGATGTTTATAAAGTTCTTTAATTATTTCCGGACGATCACGAGGAGTTAAGCATGCTTAAAGTGGCCATACCTAACAAGGGGAGTCTCTCCGACTCTGCCATAGCTGCACTCAAGGAAGCTGGTTATCGCCAGCGCACAGATGCAAGAGATCTGACTCTCATAGACCCAGAGAATGGCGTCGAGTTTTACTACCTAAGGCCTCGCGATATCGCGCTTTATGTTGCAAGTGGCGAGTTAGAAGTTGGAATTACTGGTCGCGATTTGCTCATCGACAGTGGAGCTGATGCATCGGAAGCTTTAGCGCTGGATTTCGGAAAGAGCACATTTAGATTCGCAGCACCTGTCGGATCCTCCTACAGCGAGTCAGAGTTAGGTGGAAAGCGAGTAGCCACCGCGTATCCAGGATTAGTCGCTAACCACTTCGCAAAACTAGGAATTGATGTTGAAGTTGTAAGGTTGGATGGCGCTGTCGAGAGTTCTGTTCGACTTGGAGTAGCCGATGTGATTGCTGACGTGGTCTCGACCGGAGGAACTTTGCGTCAGGCAGGTTTAGTCATCTTTGGTGATCCGATCCTTCATAGCGAAGCGATCGTGATTGAACGCCCGTCCATTAACCGGTCGGAGGCGGCAGAGACTCTTCTGCGTCGCCTGCAGGGTGTTGTCATTGCACGCCAATATGTTCTCGTTGATTACGATGTTAAATCTGAATTTCTTGATGCGGCCTGTGCGCTAACTCCAGGGATTGAATCTCCGACTATTTCGCCGCTGCAAAGAAGTGATTGGAACGCAGTGCGCGCCATGGTTAAGAGAAGTGATATCAATCGAATCATGGATGATCTGTGGAAGGTTGGTGCGAGAGGAATTCTCGTCACTGATATCCACGCCTGCAGACTCTAATCTTTTGGGACTTTTCTTACGCACTCATCCCCATGAGACGAATCACTTCGGAAAGATCTCCGTTATTGATTGAGGCTTTGGCTTTCTCTTGAACGATTGGCTTTGCATTAAAGGCGATACTCAACCCAGCGATCTCCATCATTCCTAGGTCGTTGGCGCCATCACCAACTGCTACCGTCGCTGCGAGGGGTATTTCTAAAAAGGCCGATAGTTCGCGTAGGTAACTAGCCTTTGCCTCGCGATCAATAACATCCCCGATCGTCAGGCCGGTGAGCTTCCCATCAATTACTTCTAAGGTATTTGCCCTAAAGAAGTCGATCTTCTCCATCTCTAAAAGAGGGGCAATTACATTGTTAAATCCGCCGGAGACGATTGCAACTGCATGCCCACCCTCGTGCAACCGCGAGACCATCTCTCTAGCGCCCTTTGAAAGTGAGATCTCACCACGCACTACCTCGAAGATCTCCTCTGGAAGTCCCTTGAGCAGGGCTACCCGCTCTCTGAGTGAGGCCTTGAAATCTAATTCCCCGCGCATCGATCTCTCTGTGATGGCTGCGACAGCCTCTCCCACACCAGCATGACTTGCGAGTAGATCTATTACCTCTTGTCGAATGAAGGTGGAATCCATATCGAGTACGACGAGACGTTGATCAAGTGTCATCTATGCGGCGCCACCCTCGGAGTAATCAATCGCGGCATCAAATCCGGTCGCTGTACTCCAGTTGAGGATGTCCTCCTCAATTGCGAGAACATGTGCTGGATCACATCCGATCAGGATGCCCACAATTAATTTCCCTCTAAGGCTGATCCTCTGAGTATCCAGGATTTCCAAAGAGAACGGGGCTAGCACTTCACGAAGGGACTCTTCGGCGCCAGATCCGGAAGCGGTGGAGAGAAGAATCAATGCGGTGAAGTCATATTTGGGGAGAGCCATGAGCGGAAGATTAGCCTGTATAGGCTAGCAAGCGGGTATCTTTCACCTCTGTGGGCCACGTATTGGAATTTAATGACGTCTCGGTAATTCGTGATGGAAGAACCATCTTGGGGCCTCTCTCTTGGCGAGTCTCTGAGGGGGAGCGCTGGGTTGTTCTAGGACCCAACGGCGCCGGTAAGAGCACGCTCTTTGCCTTGGCTGGTTCTCTGATTCACCCCTCAAAAGGCTCGGTGACGATTTTGGAATCACCACTTGGTAGAACCGATGTCTTTGAACTCCGTCCCCGCATAGGAATCACCTCAACCTCGATTGTTGAAATGATTCCCGAAGATGAGACCGTCATGAATGTTGTGATGACATCTGCTTACGCGATCGTTGGACGATGGCAAGAGAGTTACGACCTTTGGGACGAATCCCGTGCACTCAGCCTCCTTACGATTCTCGGGGTTCGAGAGTTAAAGGAGAGAACTTTTGGAACTCTCAGCGAGGGAGAGAAGAAGCGGACCCTCATCGCACGTGCATTAATGCCAAATCCCGAACTCTTACTCCTTGATGAACCAGCTGCAGGATTGGATCTAGGTGGTCGAGAGGACTTATTGCGCCGACTTAATTCACTGGCCGAGGATCCTACGAGCCCTGTCACGGTGATTGTTACGCATCACGTTGAGGAGATCCCGCGAGGAACAACACACTGCCTTCTTCTGTGCGAGGGACTAGTTGTCGCACAAGGTGATTTGAGAAGTGTTCTTACTTCCGCGAACCTCTCAACGGCATATGGCATTGCGGTAGATATTCAGGAAGATGGCGGGCGCTTCTTCGCCCGCGCCAGCGAGGAATAGAGGGCTCAATGTTTCATTTTACTTTCCTACAAGCAGCCGTCACTGGCCTAATCCAGGGCATAACTGAGCTATTTCCAATCTCAAGTCTGGGTCACTCAGTCTTAGTTCCCGCCTGGCTTGGTGGTTCTTGGCGTGCATTCTCAAACACTCCTCAGTATTTACTTGTGGCAGTTGCACTACATCTTGCCAGCGCCGTAGCTCTCTTTTTGGTCTTTGCCCCGCGCTGGGTTGCCATTCTCAAGTCAGTTGTAACGTGGAAACGTAATTCATCAGCCTTCAAAATTTTCTGGCTATTGTTACTGGGGACTGTTCCGGTCGCGCTGATTGGTTTCGCCTTTAACAATTTCTTCCAACGCAATTTTCAAAAACCCTTGAGTGCAGCCATCTTCTTAACTCTCAACGGATTGATCCTGTTTGGTGCAGAACGGTTAACTTCGCGCCGCCATCCTCACACGGTTCCCGCGGATGAGAACTTGGCAATCGTCGAACGGGTCTCTCCTGGCCAAGCGGTCGTAATAGGCGTAGGACAAAGTGCTGCTCTCTTTGCTGGTATCAGCCGCTTCGGAGTCACTGTCTCTTTTGGACTTTTAAGAGGGTTGTCGCGTTCTGTTGCCGCGGATTTCGCCTTCCTTCTCTCGTTCCCAGTGATCTTGGGCGCATCTATCGTGAAACTTCCTAAACTTGGTCACGGCGCTCTCGCTGGCTCCTATGGAGCACTCACCTTCGGCGCTGGAGTGGCATTCGTTGCCACAATCTTCAGCGTAAAAGTTCTCACAAAGTGGTTCAAGAGTAATTCTTTGCGTCCCTTCGCTGCATACTGTCTGATCGCTGGATTGATTTCGATCATCAAGTTCGGCTTCTTTAACTAATGTTCGTTGGTCTTGGAACTGTAATAAATATCGGGACAATCGTCCTTGGTTCTACTCTGGGCATTCTTGGTGGGGCACGATTCCCCGAGAAATTGCGAATCCTCATCACCGATGTATTGGGCTGCGTAACTCTGATTAATGCCGCGGATAATTTGAGAAGTGTTTGGGCTCCCACCTTTGTAAGTGCGGTACCAAAGGGGTGGACCACATTAGGAACTTTGGCGTCCCTTATTTTGGGTGGAGTAGTGGGTTATTTACTACATATTGAAAATAGATTGGAAGGTCTTGGCACGGCCATCAAGTCGCGTTTTGGGGCGCACGACAAAGGATCATTCTTAGAGGGTTTCATGGCTGCATCCCTTCTCTTTGCAATAGGACCGCTGGCAATATTGGGAAGTATTAGCGATGGAATGCATACTGGAATTCAGCAACTAGTTCTCAAGAGCACTTTGGATGGATTCGCCGCGATGGCATTTGCAACGACATTCGGTTGGGGTGTGGCTTTCTCTGCTATCCCGGTGGCGATCTATCAATTTAGCTGGACTGCAATCGGTTATTTCTTGGGAAATATCCTCTCGCAATACCAGATCCACTCACTCACCGCAGTCGGAGGGGTGATGCTTTTTGGTATCGGGTTGAGATTGTTAAATCTAAAATTCATAGCGATTGGTGATCTGTTACCAGCACTCATCTTTGCGCCACTAGTAGCCCTAGTGGCGCATCAATTTATTTGATCCTTTTTTAGAACGAGCTCGCATCGATCACGAAACGATACTTAACATCACTCGCAATCGTGCGCTCGTACGCTGCATTTATGTAATCAGCGTTAATCACTTCTACATCACTCACTATGTTTTTCTCGGCACAAAAGTCGAGCATTGATTGGATCTCTGGCAAACCGCCGATCATTGAACCAGCGAGCGAACGTCGGAGTCTTAGTAAGTTGAAGGCATCGACTTCGTATGGCTTACCAGGCAACCCGATGACAACCAAAGTTCCATTGAGCTTCAAAAGCTTCAGGTATTGGTTGATATCCAACTCAGCTGAGACGGTATTGAGGATGAGGTCGAAGCTCTCCGACTCCTCGTCAAAGACCTTTGGATCCTTGGTGACGACGAAATGGGCCGCACCCATGCGCTTAGCATCAGCCTCTTTGCTGGCCGAATGAGAGAAGACGGTGACTTCGGCACCCATAGCGGCGGCAAACTTGACTCCCATGTGGCCTAATCCGCCGAGTCCAATGATGCCAACCTTCTTGCCCGGTCCCGCATTCCAGTGCCGCAAAGGCGAGTAGAGGGTGATTCCTGCACAGAGAAGGGGAGCGACGCCGGTCAGATCTAGGTTTCCTGGAATCTTGACTGCGTAGTCCTCATCGATAACGAAGTTATTGGAATATCCACCTTGCGCAACGGTAACTCCATCACGCTCGTACCCGTTATAGGTGCCGGTCATGCCGTCTTCGCAATACTGTTGTTGACCCGCCAGGCAATTGGGACAGGTACGGCAGGAGTCGATAAAGACACCCACGCCGATTCGATCACCTACTGCGAACTTGGTGGCCTCTGAGCCGACAGCGGTTACCACTCCGACAATTTCATGGCCGGGGACCATTGGAAAGATCGCCGACCCCCACTCTTCACGAGCCTGGTGAATATCTGAGTGGCAAATTCCAGCGTAGGAGATATCAAAAGCGACGTCGCGCGGACGTAACTCACGCCTCTGGAAAGAGAAGGGTTGAAGGGGTTCTTTTGCTTTTAGTACTGCATATCCACGAGATTCCATGGAGGGAAAAGTACCTTAGATACTCACATCGTGCGTGTCCGAGAGGGGACTTGAACCCCTAAGCCCTTGCGGGCACTAACACCTCAAGCTAGCGCGTCTGCCAATTCCGCCACCCGGACAGGTGCAGCCTGGAACTTCTTTCGAAGGTCTGACTGAGTGAGTAAGGATACCAACAGAAATTGGATGGGGAAGCCATGGCTACGGCAGAATAAGGAGATGGACCAGACCCAACTTTTAGCGCTCGAGGAAGATTGCATCCAACTCCTTCAGGAGCTCATCCGTATCCCAAGTGTGAACTACGGCGAGGGAAAGGGTGACGAAGAGGCTGTCGCTCGCTTCGTTGCTGCGAAATTGGGCGAAGTGGGAATCGACTCGGAACTTATTGAGACCGCCCCAAAGCGTTTCAACGTGGTGGCTCGAATTGCAGGAGCAGATCAATCCCGCCCGGGCCTGGTAGTACATGGCCATCTAGATGTTGTTCCGGCCAATGCGGCGGATTGGCAGGTAGATCCATTCAGCGGTGAGATGCGCGATGGTTACATCTGGGGACGTGGTGCCGTTGATATGAAGGATGGCGATGCAATGTTTCTCGCAATCGTCAGATCCTGGGCCAGATCAGGTTTCGTCCCGCCTCGTAACATTCTTCTAGTTTTCTTCGCTGATGAAGAGGCCGGTAGTTCATACGGTTCACGCTGGTTAGTTAAGAATCGGCCAGAGTTATTTAATGGATACAGTGAAGCTATTTCAGAGGTTGGCGGCTTCTCAGTAACAATTACCGGAGGTCATCGGCTCTACTTCATCGAAACCGCCGAAAAAGGTATTCAATGGTTAGAGATCACAACCAAGGGCACTGCGGGACACGGTTCTTTTATCAATAACGACAATGCTGTAACAAAGTTAACCAAGATCATCACCAAGATCGGCTCACATGTCTGGCCACAGCGTGAGACCGCTACAGGAGCAAAATTCTTTGGCAAGATCGCTGAACTAACCGGCGATGTGTATCACCCAGATCGCGCCACTGATCTCTTGAAACATATTGGTGGAGCAGCGCGCATGATGGGTGCCACAACGCAAAATACTGCGAACCCAACAATGATCAATGGTGGCTACAAAGCAAATGTAATTCCCGGCTCAGCTACTGCTGTTGTTGATGGTCGCTTCTTGCCCGGCTTTGAGGATGAACTTGCCGAAACGATTAAGTCACTCGTTGGAGATGACGCTGACATCACCGTGCAAGTGCGTGACAAGGCGCTAGAAGTGGATTTTTCTGGCCCTCTTGTAGAAGCCATGATTGCCGCCATCAAGTCGCAAGATCCTGATGGAATTCCCGTTCCATATTTAATGAGCGGCGGAACGGATAACAAAGCCCTCAGCGATCTAGGAATTGTGGGTTATGGCTTTATGCCAGTGCAACTTCCAGCTGATCTCGATTTCTTCGCCCTCTTCCACGGCGTCGATGAAAGAATCCCCGTTGAAGGCGTCAAATTCGGCGTGAGAGCGTTAGTAAATTTCT
>Ga0364881_10376_pt1 | contig 26847 bp, 27 predicted proteins | sample ExccelJu500001D4_5_FD_206923 | JGI IMG/M metagenome (GOLD analysis project Ga0364881, IMG submission 206923) | Enriched cells from Trout Bog Lake Hypolimnion, Wisconsin, USA - BchlTB.July30.5000.01.D4 | ecosystem: Environmental > Aquatic > Freshwater > Lake > Hypolimnion/Profundal zone | place...
CGGACTGGAATTGCGCGGCAACGCTTGCAACTTTTGACGTGCTGCATAACGCTCTTCTTCGCTCAGCTTGATGTTGCCGACAATCGCCTGCAACTCAGCACGCTTGGCAGCAAACTTCTTGACGGTGTCGCGACGTTTCAGGTCACGGTTAATGACAGATAACTTGGCCATTTTGCCCTCAGTTTTTCAATGGGAATTTGAATGCCAACAGAAGGGCACGCGCCTCTTCGTCGGTCTTTGCGCTGGTAGTAATGGTAATATTCATACCACGCAATGCATCAATTTTGTCGTATTCGATTTCCGGAAAAATAATCTGTTCCTTGACACCCATATTGTAGTTGCCACGGCCATCAAAAGACTTGCCGGATATACCGCGAAAATCGCGGATTCGCGGAATCGCAACCGTTACCAGGCGATCCAGAAATTCATACATGCGCGCCTTGCGCAAGGTGACTTTGCATCCTACAGGGTAATTTTCACGAATCTTAAAACCCGCGATGGACTTTTTGGATTTGGTCACGACCGGTTTCTGACCTGCAATCTTCTGCATGTCACCCACCGCGTGCTCCATCACCTTCTTGTCGGCCACCGCCTCACCCACACCCATATTCAGGGTGATTTTTTCGATACGCGGCACTTCCATAACGGACTTGTAGCCGAACTTTTTCATCAGTTCAGGTGCTACGGTATCCTTGTAGTAATCAAACAAACGAGCCATGCCCTATTACCCCTTTACGCGTCAATCACTTCGCCGCTGGACCTGAACACACGAACTTTGCGGCCATCTTCCAGCGTTTTGGTACCTACACGGTCAGCCTTTTTTGACGTCGCGTTATAAATAGCCACATTTGATACGTGGATGGACATTTCCTTTTCCACGATTCCACCAGTTTCACCCTTGACCGGATTAGGCTTCTGATGCTTCTTGACTTTATTGACACCACTCACCAGCAGGCGGTCATCCAGCACTTGCAGCACATTGCCGCGACTGCCTTTGTCTTTTCCCGCGATGACAATAACATCATCATTCTTTTTAATCTTGCGCATGATTTTTCCTTGACTGCAGATTTTTTCTGGCTACCTGGGCTCTGTTTACAGCACTTCAGGCGCCAACGACACGATCTTCATGAATCGCTCGGTACGCAATTCACGCGTTACCGGGCCAAAAATACGCGTGCCGATCGGCTCCAGTTTAGCGTTCAACAGTACCGCTGCATTGCCGTCGAACTTGATCAGCGAACCATCCGGACGACGCACGCCCTTCGCAGTACGCACCACCACGGCGCTGTAAACTTCGCCCTTCTTTACGCGTGAACGCGGAGCAGCATCCCTGATGCTGACCTTGATCACATCACCGACTGCCGCATAGCGACGCTTTGATCCGCCCAGCACCTTGATGCACATGACAGAACGCGCGCCTGTATTGTCGGCGACAGTCAAAACCGATTGCATTTGTATCATTTTTTTATTTCTCCAACTTTATCCGCTCACAGCGGCTAGTTTTGGAACCCGTTCGGGTTAGGCCGCCACAAGCGGCGGGTGAAACGAAGCCGCGCATTATATGCAAACTTATGCAGAAGCACAAGCGATAAATGCAATTAAATTTAATAAACCGTACCGGGAGTGAAATTAGGCCGTCTGGCCCTTTTCCATCAACTTGGTCACACGCCAGTTCTTGGTTTTAGCCAAGGGACGACATTCCTCTATGGCAACCACATCACCCTGGTGAAACTCGTTGTTTTCATCGTGGGCGTGATATTTTTTCGAAACACTCACGATCTTTCCCATCAAAGGGTCCTTGACCTTGCGAACAACCGATACAGTCACGGTCTTATCCATCTTGTCACTCACTACCGTGCCGGTCAGCGTACGTTTCAGATTCGTTGCACTCATTGCTGCATACCCTTTTCTGTCAATATGGTTTTCACGCGGGCAATGTCGCGGCGCACCTTGCCAAGCTGGCTGTTATTGCTCAACTGCTGGGTAGCCACCTGCATACGCAGGCCGAATTGCGCTTTGGTCAAGGATAGCAACTCCTGCTCCAGGTCCGCTGCGGATTTTACTCTCAGTTCACTTGCCTTTTTGTTTGCATTCATAATCACGCCCCTACCTGTCTGACAACAAATGTCGTGGCGATGGGCAATTTGGCAGAAGCCAAACGAAAAGCCTCGCGCGCTATCACTTCCTCAACGCCATCCATTTCATACAACATTTTGCCCGGCTGAATCTCAGCAACATAGTACTCGGGATTACCCTTACCGTTACCCATACGAACCTCTGCAGGTTTTTGCGAGATCGGTTTATCGGGGAAAATACGGATCCAGATACGGCCACCGCGCTTGATGTGACGCGTCATGGCACGACGAGCCGCTTCAATCTGGCGTGCCGTCAAACGGCCACGAGCAACAGCCTTGAGGCCGAACTCACCGAAACTGACTTTGTTGCCGCGAGTAGCAATACCGGTGTTGCGACCCTTCTGCTCCTTGCGATATTTTCTTCTAGATGGCTGCAGCATGTTTTACTCCCGACTTTCTTACTCTCTTTTCTGGTTCGGACGCTGCAGGCGCAGCAGCCTCTTCCACTCCGGTGTACTCGCCCTTGTATACCCACACCTTGACGCCGATAATGCCATAGGTGGTTTTCGCTTCGGCGGTACCGTAGTCGATATTGGCACGCAGCGTATGCAATGGCACACGGCCTTCGCGATACCACTCGGTACGCGCAATTTCAATCCCGTTCAGGCGACCGGCGCTCATGATCTTGATCCCCTGTGCACCCAGACGCATGGCATTCTGCATCGCGCGTTTCATGGCACGGCGGAACATGATGCGCTTTTCCAGTTGCGAGGTAATGCTCTCGGCGATCAACTGCGCATCCACTTCCGGCTTGCGTACTTCCTCGATGTTCAACGCTACATCAGGCAATCCCATGCGCTTCCGCAACTCGGCGCGCAGAAACTCGATATCTTCGCCTTTCTTGCCGATCACCACACCGGGGCGGGCGGTATAAATCGTAATTTTGGCATTCTTGGCAGGACGCTCGATGACTATTTTGGAAACACCGGCTCCGGCCAGTTTTTTCTTCAAATAATCGCGCACTTCAATATCCTTGAGCAGCATGCCTGAAAAATCCTTGCTATTGGCATACCACTTCGAAGTCCAGTTCTTTTGTACGCTCAACCGGAAGCCGATTGGATGAATTTTCTGTCCCATATTTACCCTCAGTTCCCGACGGTTATCGTAATGTGGCAAGTCTGCTTCTCAATCGGGGTGCCTCGCCCCTTTGCCCTGGCTATTTGCCGCGCCATCGATTGTGCCTTGTCCACATATATCGTGACAACTTTCAACTCGTCGATATCGGCTCCATCATTATGCTCGGCATTGGCAATCGCAGATTCCAGTCCCTTCTTGATAATCACGGCCGCCTTCTTCGGGCTGAACGTCAACAGGTTCAGCGCTTTCTCCACCGGCAAGCCGCGAATCTGATCGGCCACCAAGCGACCCTTCTGGGCCGAAAGATGGACACGCTTTACTACTGCAGTAGTGTTCATCATGTCTCCTATTTCTTGACCGCTGCTTTTTTGTCGGCAGCATGTCCCTTGAATGTGCGTGTCAACGAAAACTCACCCAGCTTATGGCCCACCATATTCTCGGAGATATACACCGGAATGTGCTGTTTGCCGTTATGCACGGCAATCGTCAGACCGACAAAATCCGGCAGCACGGTGGAACGGCGGGACCAGGTTTTCACCGGGCGCTTGTCGTTGGTCGCGCGCACCGTCTCAACCTTCTTCTGCAGATGAGCGTCAACGAATGGACCTTTTTTAATGGAACGTGCCATATTCTCTTACCCCTTAAACCTGAAAGCGGCGGCGAACAATCATGCCGCTGGTGCGCTTGTTGCGACGTGTGCGGAAGCCCTTGGCAGGCACACCCCATGGACTGACCGGATTACGGCCGGCCGCTGTCTTGCCTTCGCCACCGCCGTGCGGGTGGTCAACCGGGTTCATCGCCACACCGCGCACTGTCGGACGCACACCGCGCCAACGCATGGCACCGGCCTTGCCGATCGAACGCAGGCTGTGCTCGGCATTCCCCACTTCACCGATAGTTGCCTTGCAATTCACGTGCACTTTGCGAATTTCGCCGGAACGTAAACGCAGTTGCGCATATTCACCTTCGCGCGCCAGCAATTGCACGGAAGCACCGGCCGAACGGGCCAGCTGCGCACCCTTGCCCGGCAGCATTTCGATGCAATGTATGGTCGAACCCACCGGAATGTTGCGCAACGGCAATGCGTTACCCGCCTTGATCGGCGCTTCCGCACCGCTTACCAGCTGCGCACCTGCCGCCACGCCCTTCGGGGCAATGATGTAGCGCCGCTCGCCGTCGATATAGCACAGCAATGCCAGATGCGCCGTACGGTTCGGATCGTATTCGATATGTTCAACCGTGGCGGGAACACCATCTTTGTCACGCTTGAAATCGACCACGCGATAATTTTTCTTGTGACCGCCGCCCATGTGACGAACCGTAATGTGTCCGTTGTGGTTACGACCGGCCGTTCTGTTTTTCTTTTCCACCAGAGCCGCATGGGGCTTGCCCTTGTGCAGATCGGGTGTGACCACGCGCACAACAGCGCGGCGTCCGGGTGAAGTTGGTTTTAGTTTGATCAGTGCCATGATATTTACCCTTGCTCGCCTGCGGCAAAATTGATTTCCTGACCGGGCGCGAGGCATACATAAGCCTTTTTCCAATCCTTGCGCCGCCCCATGAGTCTGCCGAAACGCTTTTGCTTGCCCTTGACGACGGCAACTTGCACGTTCTCAACATTCACTTTAAACATCAGCTCGACTGCCGCCTTGATTTCCGGTTTGGTGGCATCCGATGCCACACGGAAAATCACTTGCTCATTCTTGTCGGCAACGTAGGTCGCCTTTTCGGAAATTTGAGGCGCAAGCAGCACATTCATCAAACGTTCCTGACTGAATTTTTGGTTGCTCATCCCAGCATCTCCTCAATTTGCGCCATTGCAGTGCGCGTCACCAGAACCTGGGGAAAACGCACCAGACTGACCGGATCCGCCTGATGCACTTCAACCACCAGCACATTCGGCAGATTGCGCGAAGACAGGTACAGGTTTTCATCAAAATTATCGGTAATGATCAACACGCGGTCCGAACCCAAACCGATGCTCTTGATTTTCTGCGCCAGCAATTTCGTCTTGGGGGAATCGACAACCAGACTATCCACCACCGTCAGACGATTTTCACGCACCAATTGCGAGAATATCGAAGCCAAGCCGGCGCGGTACATCTTGCGATTGACTTTTTGTGTGTAATTTTCTTCCGGGCCATTCGGGAATATCTTGCCGCCGCCGCGCCACAACGGGCTCGACGCCATACCGGCACGGGCACGACCGGTGCCTTTTTGCGCGAAAGGCTTGCGCGTGCTTTTGGCGATTTCGCTGCGGCCTTTTTGCTTGCTGTTGGAAGAGCGGGCATTGGCCTGATAAGCCGTCACCAGTTGATGCACCAGCGCTTCATTGTATTCGCGACCGAACAGATCGTCGGAAGCGGACAGACTTGCAGCAGCCTGACCGTTGTCGTTAATGACTTTAAGTTCCATTATGCACCTGCCTTCACTGCCGGATGCACCACCACGTCGCCACCCTTGGCGCCGGGAACCGCACCCATCACCAGCAACAGCTGACGATCGGCATCAATACGAACGATTTCGAGATTTTGCACGGTGCGCTGCACGTCACCGAGGTGACCTGTCATGCGCTTGCCCGGAAAAACGCGACCCGGATCCTGCGCCATACCGATAGAACCCGGTACGTTATGCGATTTGGAGTTACCGTGAGAAGCGCGACCGGATTTGAAGTGGTGACGCTTGATCGTACCGGCATAACCCTTACCTATGGTAACGCCGGTAACATCGACCTTCTGGCCGACTTTGAACAGATCCACCCCCAGCGCGCCGCCGGCTTGCAGGCCGGACAACTGTTCCGCAGTGGCGGTAAATTCTTTCAGCACGCTACCCGCTTCCACACCCGCCTTGGCGAAATGACCGGCCGCAGCCTTGGTCACACGGCTGGCCCGACGCACACCAAACGCAACTTGCACTGCGCTATAGCCATCGGTGGTAGCGGATTTGATTTGGGTAATGCGATTGTTGGACACGTCCAGCACCGTAACCGGCAACGATGTTCCGTCATCGGTAAAGATACGGGTCATGCCAATCTTGCGACCGACAAGTCCTAAACTCATTTTATTTATCCTTCATTAAGGGGCTGACTACAATTGGCCAGCCGATTCAGTGTTACAAATTCAGTGAAACGTGAAACGGGAAAAGTATCGTGGCGGTTAGCCAACATTTCACCTTTCACCTGTTTTATTACTGCAACTTGATTACTACATCCACACCGGCCGGCAGATCCAGCTTCATCAGAGCATCAACCGTCTTTTCAGTCGGATCGATGATGTCCATCATGCGCAAATGGGTGCGAATTTCGAATTGGTCACGCGATGTCTTGTTGACATGCGGGGAACGCAATACGTCAAAACGTTCAATTTTTGTGGGCAATGGAATTGGCCCCTTGACCACTGCGCCTGTGCGCTTTGCCGTATCAACGATCCGCAATGCGGACTGGTCTATCAAACGATAATCGAACGCCTTCAGGCGAATGCGAATTTTCTGACTATGCATAATACTCACTCTACTTTTGCAACCGGCCTGAAAATCAGACCAACTGCGGATTAAAGAACGAATTCGCGTGAACGGTGCCACGCGAGGGCGCGCATTGTATTCTTACTTAGTTAACTTTGCAAATTAAATACTGTGAAAAGTGAAACGTAGCGGCCATCGCCTTGTTTCATTTCTCACATTTCACAGGTTTTCAACTTACTCGATGATCTTGGCAACCACGCCCGCGCCGACGGTCCGACCGCCTTCGCGTATCGCGAAGCGCAGGCCTTCTTCCATCGCTATCGGCGCTATCAGCGCGACCGTGACCGACACGTTGTCGCCAGGCATCACCATTTCGGTGCCAGCGGCCAGTTCAACCGCACCGGTCACGTCGGTGGTACGGAAGTAGAACTGCGGACGATAGCCCTGGAAGAACGGCGTATGACGACCGCCTTCGTCCTTGCTCAGCACATAGATCTCGGCGGTGAACTTGGTGTGCGGGGTGATTGAACCCGGCTTGGCCAACACTTGGCCGCGCTCGACTTCTTCGCGCTTGGTGCCGCGCAGCAGCACGCCCACGTTGTCGCCTGCCTGCCCCTGGTCCAGCAACTTGCGGAACATTTCCACGCCGGTGCAGGTAGTTTTCAGGGTTGGCTTCAGTCCCACGATCTCGATTTCTTCGCCGACCTTGATGATGCCGCGCTCGATACGGCCCGTCACCACCGTGCCACGGCCGGAAATCGAGAATACGTCTTCCACCGGCATCAGGAACGAACCGTCCAGAGCGCGCTCGGGTTGCGGTATGTAGCTGTCCAGCGCGTCCGCCAAACGCATAATCGACGGCTCGCCGAGGTCGCCCTGGTCGCCTTCGACCGCCTTTAGCGCGGATCCCTTGATGATGGGAATGTCGTCGCCGGGAAAGTCGTATTTGGTGAGCAGTTCGCGCACTTCCATTTCGACCAGTTCCAGCAGTTCTTCATCATCCACCATGTCGCATTTGTTCATATATACGATGATGTAAGGTACGCCAACCTGACGCGCCAGCAGGATGTGCTCGCGGGTCTGCGGCATCGGGCCGTCAGCAGCGGACACTACCAAAATGGCACCGTCCATCTGGGCTGCGCCGGTAATCATGTTCTTCACATAGTCCGCGTGTCCCGGACAGTCAACGTGCGCGTAGTGGCGGTTGGCTGTCTCGTATTCGACGTGCGCGGTGTTGATGGTAATGCCGCGTGCTTTTTCTTCCGGCGCCGCGTCAATCTGGTCATAGGCCTTCGCTTCGCCGCCAAACTTCTTCGACAGCACCGTCGTGATCGCCGCCGTCAATGTCGTCTTGCCATGGTCCACGTGACCGATGGTGCCCACGTTCACGTGGGGCTTCGTACGTTCAAATTTACTCTTTGCCATGATTTTCGCCTCTATTTAAAATTATTTCCTGCTGCTCATCACCGCTTCAGCCACATTCTTTGGCGCTTCGGTATAGTGCTTGAATTCCATCGTGTAAGTAGCACGCCCCTGAGTCGCTGAACGCAACGCAGTAGAGTAACCGAACATCTCTGCCAGCGGCACCTCAGCTTTCACCACTTTGCCACCCCCCGCCATATCATCCATGCCCTGCACCATGCCACGACGGGAAGACAGGTCGCCCATTACCGTACCAGTATAGTCTTCCGGTGTTTCAACTTCCACTGACATCATTGGTTCAAGCAACACCGGGCTGGCTTTGCGCATACCGTCCTTGAAGCCCATTGAAGCCGCCATCTTGAACGCGTTTTCGTTGGAGTCAACATCGTGGTAGGAACCGTCAAACAGCGTGACCTTCACATCCACCACAGGGAAACCTGCCAGCACGCCATTCGGCAAAGTATCTTCCAGCCCCTTCCGGACAGCCGGAATAAATTCACGTGGAACCGTACCACCCTTGATGGCATCCACAAACTCAAAGCCCTTGCCGGTTTCATTCGGTTCGATCTTCAACCACACATGACCGTATTGACCGCGACCACCCGACTGCTTGACGAATTTACCTTCAACTTCAACCGGCTTGCGGATAGCTTCGCGATAAGCCACTTGCGGGGCGCCCACGTTGGCTTCGACGCCGAATTCACGCTTCATGCGCTCGACCAGAACTTCCAGATGCAATTCACCCATACCGGAAATGATGGTCTGTCCCGATTCCTCATCGGAACGCACGCGGAAAGAGGGATCTTCCTGCGCCAGGCGATTCAGCGCCATACCCATTTTTTCCTGGTCAGCCTTGGTCTTCGGCTCAACTGCGACGTGAATCACAGGCTCAGGAAACACCATACGTTCCAGGGTGATTATCTTGTTCGGATCGCACAGTGTATCACCCGTAGTCGCATCCTTCAGGCCGACCGCAGCGGCGATATCACCGGCAAACACTTCCTTGATTTCTTCACGCTCGTTTGCGTGCATCAACAAAATACGACCTATACGCTCTTTCTTGCCCTTAACCGGGTTATAAATCGTATCACCCGAGTTAAGTTTGCCCGAGTACACGCGGAAAAATATCAGTTGACCGACGAATGGGTCAGTCATGATCTTGAACGCCAATGCCGCGAACGGCTCATCGTCGCTGGCCTTGCGCTCACCGATAGTCTCGTCTTCCAATTCCCCCTTGACCGGCGGAATGTCGGTCGGCGCAGGCAGATAGTCGAGCACAGCATCCAGCATGGCCTGCACGCCCTTGTTCTTGAAAGCCGAGCCGCACAACATTGGCACTATTTCTCCGGCAATAGTACGAATACGCAAGCACTGCTTGATTTCGGCTTCAGACAAGTCCCCTTCTTCCAGGTACTTGTTCATCATCTCTTCGTTTGCTTCGGCGGCGCTTTCCACCATCTTCTCACGCCACTCTTTTGCCGTTGCAAGTAAATCAGCAGGAATGTCACGCAACTCGAACTTCATGCCTTGCGTAGAGTCATCCCAATAGATGGCTTTCATGCGAATCAGGTCTACCACACCCTCGAATTTTTCTTCCGCACCAATCGGTATTTGAATGGCGATGACGTTGGCGCGCAAACGCACCTTCATCTGGTCATATACCTTGAAGAAATTCGCACCGGAGCGATCCATCTTGTTGACGAACGCCAGACGAGGTACGCCGTACTTGTTAGCCTGACGCCAGACAGTTTCCGACTGCGGCTGGACGCCACCGACCGCGCAATAAACCATGCAAGCGCCGTCCAGCACGCGCATGGAGCGCTCCACTTCAATGGTGAAGTCCACGTGCCCCGGGGTATCGATGATGTTGATGCGGTGTTCGGGATAGTTCTTGTCCATCCCCTTCCAGTAACAGGTCGTTGCGGCGGATGTGATGGTGATGCCACGCTCCTGCTCCTGCTCCATCCAGTCCATCACGGCGGCGCCATCATGCACCTCGCCGATCTTATGGGATACGCCGGTATAGAACAGAACGCGTTCTGTGGTCGTGGTTTTGCCCGCATCGATGTGCGCGCTGATACCGATATTGCGGTATCGTTCAATGGGTGTTTTACGTGCCACGGTAGCTACCTAAATAAAAAAGACTTAGAAACGGAAATGCGAGAATGCCTTATTGGCTTCTGCCATACGGTGAACTTCTTCACGCTTCTTGACAGCACCACCACGTCCTTCGGACGCATCAATCAATTCACCCGCCAGACGCATGCCCATGGACTTTTCACCGCGCTTGCGCGCAAAATCCTTCAACCAGCGCATTGCCAATGCCATACGACGGGAGGGGCGAACCTCCACAGGAACCTGATAGTTGGCTCCGCCGACGCGACGACTCTTGACTTCAACCTGAGGCTTGACATTGGTCAGTGCCAGGTTAAATACCTCAATCGGATCTTTGCCGCTCTTCTTCACGACTTGCTCCAAGGCACCGTAAAGAATACGCTCGGCAACAGACTTTTTGCCCGCTGTCATCAATACATTCACGAACTTGGACAGATCCTGATTGCCGTACTTCGGATCCGGCAGGACATCGCGTTTGGGGACTTCTCTACGTCTTGGCATATCTAAACCTCGTATTATTTATAGCAAGTAAAAGGTGAAAAGTGAAATGTGAAAGATTTTACTTTTCACTTTTCACAGACTTTATGCTTTCTTTGGACGTTTCGCGCCATATTTCGAACGCGACTGCTTGCGATCTTTCACACCGGCGGTATCCAGACTCCCGCGCACGGTGTGGTAACGCACACCCGGCAAATCCTTCACACGACCACCACGTATCAACACCACCGAGTGTTCCTGCAAGTTGTGGCCTTCACCACCAATGTAGGAGATCACTTCAAACCCATTGGTGAGGCGAACCTTGGCTACCTTGCGCAAAGCAGAGTTCGGTTTTTTCGGCGTGGTGGTATACACACGGGTGCAGACGCCGCGCTTTTGGGGGCTCCCCCCAAGTGCTGGAACTTTGCTTTTGACTGGTTCGGCCTCGCGACCCTTGCGCACTAACTGATTTACGGTTGGCATGATCTTAAAATATCCCTAAATTCTCTAATGTATCAATATGATGCAAAAAACAACAGCCGTCACAGCAAACCTGCTTCATCTTGCCGTGACGGCTAAAAAGACCGCGCATTCTAGAGACGAAAGCAAAAACTGTCAAGCAAGGTGAGCATTGTCCTGCGATTCTGACAATAAATCACCTTCGCTTAATACCGCTACCGGCGCCATATCCAAACCAAGCCGCTGCTTGCGGCGGGTAGTATGGTAGGCCAAACCGGTGCCTGCCGGGATCAAACGACCGACAATAACATTTTCCTTCAATCCGCGCAGATCATCTTTCTTGCCCATGATCGCAGCTTCGGTCAGCACGCGCGTTGTTTCCTGGAAGGAAGCGGCGGAGATAAACGAATCTGTGGACAGTGAAGCCTTGGTAATACCCAGCAGCATGTATTCAAAAGTTGCCGGCTGCTTGCCTTCTGCCACCACGCGCTCATTTTCCTGCAACAACTCTGCGCGTTCGACTTGCTCCTTAGGAATAAACGTGGTGTCGCCGGCATCCTTGATTTGCACACGGCGCAACATCTGACGCACGATGACTTCAATGTGTTTGTCGTTGATCTTCACACCCTGCAGACGGTAAACGTCCTGTACTTCATCGGTGATATAACGCGACAGAGCCGCGACGCCCAGCAAACGCAGGATGTCATGCGGATCAGCCGGGCCGTCCACAATCATTTCACCCTGATTCACCACCTGGCCGTCATGCACCAGAACATGCTTGTCCTTGGTAATCAGGAATTCGTGCGCCACGCCTTCCACATCGGTTATCACAAGACGTTGCTTGCCCTTGGTATCCTTGCCGAAAGATGCCGTACCGGTCACCTCGGCCAACATACCTGCATCCTTAGGTGAACGTCCTTCGAACAATTCCGCCACACGCGGCAAGCCGCCGGTAATGTCGCGTGTCTTGCTGCTTTCCTGCGGAATACGTGCCAGTACATCGCCTACGCCGACATGTTGACCATCTTCCACGGTAATAATACTGCCGGTCTGGAAAGTAACCGAGATCGACAGGTCAGTGCCGGCAATCTTGATTTCACGTCCTTCATCGTCAAGCAGCCGCACCAATGGGCGCAATGCACCTTTGCCCTGTGTTCCGGCACGCTTGGGATCAATCACCACCAAGGTAGACAATCCGGTCACTTCATCAATCTGTTTGGCAACGGTGGAACCTTCTTCCACATTTTCGAAACGCACGCGACCGGCATATTCGGTAACGATAGGACGGGTGTGCGGATCCCATGTGGCTAATACTTCGCCGGCTCGTATAGCACTGCCTTGACGGACAGTCAACATCGCGCCATACGGAACCTTGTGGCGTTCGCGTTCGCGCCCATGGTCATCGGTCACCATCAGCTCACCGCTGCGTGCTACGACTACCAATTCGTTTCGTGCCGTGCTGACCGTGCGCATGTTCGCGCTATACTTCATTAATCCATTGGACTTGCTTTCAACCTGACTGGCCACTACGGTACGCGATGCCGCACCGCCGATGTGGAACGTGCGCATGGTCAACTGGGTACCCGGTTCTCCAATGGACTGCGCGGCAATCACGCCAACCGCCTCACCCACATTCACCAAGCCACCACGACCCAAGTCACGGCCGTAACACTTGGCGCACAGGCCATAGCGTGTTTCACAAGTCAGGGGGGTACGCACATGCACTTCGTCCACACCCAGCGACTCGATGGTTTCCACCATATCTTCGTTCAACAAGGTACCGGCTTCATACAATGTCTCACCGTTTTCCGGGTTGATAATATCCGTAGTGGCGACACGGCCAAGGATACGCTCGCGCAACGCCTCAATCACTTCCCCGCCTTCAACCAGCGCCTTGAACGAGGCTCCCGTGGTAGTACCGCAATCATCCTCGATCACCACCAGATCCTGTGTCACGTCGACCAGACGGCGCGTCAGGTAACCCGAGTTCGCGGTCTTCAACGCGGTGTCGGCCAAGCCTTTTCGTGCGCCGTGGGTGGAAATGAAGTACTGCAACATGTTCAACCCCTCGCGGAAGTTCGCGGTGATCGGGGTCTCGATGATGGAGCCGTCCGGCTTGGCCATCAGGCCGCGCATTCCGGCCAACTGGCGTATCTGTGCGGCGGAACCGCGCGCGCCAGAGTCCGCCATCATGTAGATGGAGTTGAACGACTCCTGCATCACGGTCTTGCCCTTCTTGTCGGTGCGCACTTCGCCCGTGGCGCGATCAATTACCGGTTCGCTACCCAGTTGATCCATCATGGCTTTGGCCACCACGTCACCGGTGCGGCCCCATATGTCCACCACCTTGTTGTAGCGTTCGCCCTGGGTGACCAGACCGGAGGTATATTGCACGTCGATCTCGTGTACTTCTTTTTCCGCTGCACCGATCAGCTCGTTCTTCTGCGGTGGCACCAGCATGTCATCCAGACAGATCGAGATGCCGGCACGGGTTGCATAAGTGAAACCGGTGGACATCAGTTTATCTGCCATGATTACCGTATCGCGCAGGCCACAGCGCCGGAAACTGGTATTGATCAGTCGCGAAATTTCCTTTTTCTTGAGTGCCTTGTTAATCAGGCTGAACGGCAGCCCGACTGGCAATATTTCAGACAAAATGGCACGCCCTACTGTCGTTTCATAGCGAGTAAGTTTGATCTGATGTTCGCCGTTTTCATCGGTATGCGATTCCTTGATGCGCACTACAACCTTGGCTTGCAGGTCGGCGTGACCGGACTCATAGGCGCGCAAGGCCTCAGACACATTGGCGAACATCGCTCCTTCGCCCAATGATCCTATTTTTTCGCGAGTCATGTAATACAGACCCAGCACGATATCCTGAGATGGCACAATAATCGGTTCACCGTTGGCTGGTGACAACACATTATTCGAGGCCAGCATCAGAGTGCGGGCTTCCATCTGCGCTTCCAGCGACAACGGTACATGCACAGCCATCTGGTCACCGTCGAAGTCGGCGTTGAATGCAGTACACACCAGCGGATGCAACTGGATCGCCTTGCCTTCAATCAGGATCGGCTCGAATGCCTGGATACCCAAACGGTGCAGTGTAGGCGCACGGTTCAGCATTACCGGATGTTCGCGAATCACGTCTTCCAGAATGTCCCACACTACCGGCTCTTCCGCTTCCACCATGCGCTTGCCCGCCTTGATGGTGGTAGCCAGACCAAGTATTTCCAGTTTGTGGAAAATGAACGGTTTGAATAGCTCCAGCGCCATTTTCTTGGGCAAACCGCACTGGTGCAACTTCAATTGCGGCCCCACCACGATCACCGAGCGTCCGGAATAGTCCACGCGCTTTCCCAGCAAGTTCTGACGGAAACGACCGCCTTTGCCCTTGATCATGTCCGCCAGAGATTTCAGCGGACGCTTGTTGGCGCCGGTCATTGCCTTGCCGCGGCGGCCGTTGTCCAGCAGTGAATCCACCGACTCCTGCAACATACGCTTTTCGTTGCGTACGATGATTTCCGGTGCTTTCAGTTCCAGCAAACGCTTCAAGCGGTTGTTACGGTTAATCACGCGACGATACAGGTCATTCAGGTCGGAAGTCGCAAAACGTCCGCCATCCAACGGAACCAGCGGACGCAGTTCCGGCGGCAATACCGGCAGCACGGTCATCACCATCCATTCCGGCTTGATGCCGGAAGACACGAACGCTTCGAGTATCTTCAGGCGCTTGGCAAATTTCTTGATTTTGGTTTCAGAGCTGGTCGCTTCCAGTTCAGCGCGCAGTTTCTCCACTTCAGCGGGAACATCCAGTGCGCGCAACAGTGCTCGCACACCTTCCGCACCCATCACGGCAGAGAATTCATCGCCGAATTCTTCCAGCTTGGCGAGATAGTCATCCTCGGACAGCAATTGACCGCGATTCAGCGGCGTCATGCCCGGTTCGGTTACTACATAGGCTTCAAAATAAAGTACCCGCTCGATGTCACGCAAGGTCATATCCAGCACCATACCCAGGCGTGACGGCAGCGATTTGAGGAACCAGATATGCGCCACCGGAGAAGCCAGCTCGATATGGCCCATGCGCTCGCGACGCACCTTGGACAGCGTCACTTCCACGCCGCACTTCTCGCAGATCACACCGCGATGTTTGAGGCGCTTGTACTTGCCGCACAGGCACTCGTAGTCTTTTGTAGGGCCGAATATTTTGGCGCAGAACAGACCGTCCCGCTCCGGTTTAAAGGTACGATAGTTAATGGTTTCCGGCTTCTTCACTTCGCCATAGGACCAGGAACGGATTTTCTCCGGCGAGGCTAACCCGATCTTGATCGCGTCGAACTCTTCCTTTTGCGTTACCTGCCTGAACAAATCCAGTAATGCTTTCATGTGTAGCTCCTTGTGTTCGGGGATCAGGAATCAGGAATCAGATGTAATGTGCGGCCTCGCCGCACGTATTTTCTGATTCCTGATTCCCGATTCCTGATTCCTGTTAATGCCTTTCCAGATCGATATCAATACCCAAGGAGCGTATTTCCTTGGTCAAAACATTGAATGACTCCGGCATGCCGGCATCAATCTTGTGGTCACCCTTGACGATGCTCTCGTAAACTTTGGTGCGCCCGTTGACATCGTCGGATTTGACCGTCAGCATTTCCTGAAGGGTGTAAGCCGCTCCGTATGCTTCCAGTGCCCACACTTCCATTTCACCAAAACGCTGTCCACCGAATTGCGCCTTGCCGCCCAGAGGCTGCTGCGTCACCAGACTGTATGGTCCGGTCGAACGCGCATGCATCTTGTCGTCCACCAAATGGTGCAACTTCAGCACATGCATGTAACCCACCGTAACCGGACGGTCGAATGCAGCGCCGGTGCGGCCATCATGCAAGGTAATCTGCCCGGTACGCGGCAAGTCCGCCAGTTCCAGCATGTGCTTGATTTCCATTTCGTTCGCGCCGTCGAATACCGGCGTTGCAAATGGCACACCTTTTTTCAGGTTACGGCACAACTCGATCGTTTCATCATCACTGAACGCAGCAATATCCACCGTCTGTCCGCTGGTGTTGTATATCTTCTCCAGGAACTTGCGCACCTCGGAAATTTTGGCTTGGGAATCCAGCATCATGCCGATCTTCTTGCCCAACCCCTTGGCCGCCCAACCCAGATGCACTTCAAGTATTTGGCCGATGTTCATACGCGATGGCACGCCCAGCGGATTCAGCACCACGTCAACCGGAGTACCGTCCGCCATGTAAGGCATGTCTTCCACCGGTACGATGCGAGATACCACGCCTTTGTTACCGTGACGACCCGCCATCTTGTCACCGGCTTGCAGGCGGCGTTTAACTGCTACATATACCTTGACCATTTTCTGCACACCGGCTTGCAGTTCGTCTCCCTGAGTCAACTTACGCTTCTTCAGTTCAAATGCCGCGTCGAATTCCACCCGTTTCAGCGCCAGGCTCTCTTTCACCTGTTCAAGTTGCGCCGCCGCTTCTTCATCGCTAAGGCGAATGTCGAACCATTGATGGTGTTCCAGACTTGTGAGGTAATCCTTATCGAGCTTGGTGCCCTTGGCCAGTCTCTTTGGTCCGCCATTAACCACCTTGCCCAACAGCAGTTTTTCCAGGCGGGTGAACACGTCGGATTCGACGATACGCATCTGGTCGGCCAAATCTTTCTTGTAACGATTCAGTTCGTCGTCAATAATTTGCTGTGCACGTTTGTCGCGTTGCAGCCCTTCGCGGGTGAATACCTGCACGTCGATCACCGTCCCGGAAATACCGGCTTGAACGCGCAGGCTGGTATCCTTAACATCGGATGCCTTCTCGCCGAAGATCGCGCGCAGCAGCTTCTCTTCCGGTGTCAACTGGGTTTCGCCCTTGGGGGTAACCTTGCCGACCAGCACATCGCCTACGCTGACTTCCGCACCGATATGCACAATACCGCACTCATCCAGACGCGCCATCTGAGCTTCGGACAAGTTGGGAATATCACGGGTAATTTCTTCCGAGCCCAGCTTGGTATCGCGCGCAACCACCGTCAGTTCTTCGATATGAATTGAGGTGAAACGATCTTCTGCCACCACGCGCTCGGAAATCAGAATCGAGTCCTCATAGTTGTAGCCGTTCCACGGCATGAACGCGACCAGCATATTCTGCCCCAGCGCCAGTTCCCCCATGTCGGTGGAAGCGCCGTCGGCAATCACGTCGCCACGCGCAATCACGTCACCCATTCTGACCAGCGGACGCTGGTTAATATTGGTGTTCTGGTTGGAGCGGGTATACTTGGTCAGATTGTAGATGTCCACGCCGACTTCACCGTGCGTGGTTTCTTCATCGTTGACGCGCACCACAATACGGCCCGCATCCACATAATCCACACGACCTCCGCGCCATGCCTGCACGGTCGTGCCAGAATCCACCGCCACAGTGCGTTCGATGCCGGTACCGACCAGCGCCTTTTCCGCACGCAGACAGGGTACTGCCTGACGTTGCATGTTGGCACCCATCAATGCGCGGTTCGCATCGTCGTGTTCCAGGAACGGAATCAGCGAAGCAGCCACCGACACCACCTGTGCCGGAGCCACGTCCATGTATTCAATCTTTTCCGGTGTGGCCAGCACGAATTCATTGTGCTGACGCGACGACACGATGTCATTGGTGAAATGGCCTTTCTTATCCAGTTCGGCGTTGGCCTGCGCGATGGTGAACTTGCCTTCCTCAATCGCGGACAGATAATCCACATCATCGGTCGCCTTACCCTTGATCACCCTGCGGTAAGGCGTTTCGATAAAGCCGTAATTATTAGTGCGCGCATACAGCGCCAGAGAGTTGATCAGGCCGATGTTCGGGCCTTCCGGTGTTTCGATCGGGCATACGCGGCCATAGTGCGTCGGATGCACGTCGCGCACTTCGAAGCCTGCACGTTCGCGTGTCAAACCGCCCGGGCCCAGTGCGGAAATACGGCGTTTGTGCGTCACTTCCGACAATGGATTGGTCTGATCCATAAACTGTGACAACTGGCTGGAACCGAAAAACTCCTTCACCGCAGCGGAAATCGGCTTCGCATTGATCAGGTCATGCGGCATCAGGTTGTCCGTTTCGGCTTGGCCGAGACGTTCCTTCACGGCACGCTCAACGCGCGCCAGACCGGCACGAAACTGGTTCTCCGCCAACTCACCCACCGCGCGCACGCGCCGATTGCCGAGGTGGTCGATGTCGTCAATTTCGCCGCGACCATTGCGCAATTCGACCAGAATCTTGATTACCGACTCAATGTCGTCATTGGACAGGATGCCGGAACCGGTCAGCTCTTCACGCCCGACACGGCGGTTGAATTTCATACGACCCACAGCCGACAAGTCATAACGTTCTTCCGAGAAGAACAGGCCGTTGAACAGATTTTCCACTGCGTCTTCGGTAGGTGGCTCACCGGGACGCATCATGCGGTAAATGGCGACACGCGCTGTCCACTGGTCGGTTGTTTCGTCAGCTCGCAAGGTCTGCGAAATGAAAGATCCCTGATCCAGATCATTGGTATACAAGGTGTTAATCTTCGCGATCCCTGCCGCCTGTAATTTGCCAAGCAGGGTTTCGGTAATCTCGTCGTTGGCATTGGCGATAATTTCGCCGCTGTCTTTGTCTACCACGTTATGCGCCAACACACGGGTCAACAAAAAGTCGTCACCCACCGCCAATTTATCGATGCCGGCTTCCTGCATCTCGCGGATGTGGCGCACGGTAATACGTTTACCCGAAGCCACGATTATTTTGCCACCTTTGCCAGCAATGTCGAAACGCGCGATTTCACCGCGCAAACGTTCCGGCACCACTTCAAACTGGATACCTTTTTTGCCGAACAAAAATGTATCAACCTCAAAGAATGCGGCCAATATCTGTTCAGGAGTATAACCCAGCGACTTCAACAAGATAGTAACCGGCATTTTGCGACGGCGGTCAATACGGAAATATACATAATCTTTCGCGTCGAATTCAAAATCCAGCCAAGAACCACGGTAAGGAATAATGCGCGCAGAGAATAGCAACTTGCCGGAGCTATGAGTTTTACCACGGTCATGCTCGAAGAATACACCCGGCGAGCGGTGCAACTGTGACACGATCACGCGCTCGGTGCCATTGATAACGAACGAACCCGTATGCGTCATCAGCGGGATCTCACCCATATAGACTTCCTGCTCCTTCACTTCCTTCACTGTAGGCTTAGATGCTTCCTTATCCAGCAGAGTCAGCCGAACGCGCGCGCGCAGCGGAGAGGCGTAAGTCAACCCGCGTTGCTGGCATTCCTTCACGTCGAACGGCGGCAACCCCAGCGCGTAGCTGACGAAATCGAGGCGCGCATATTTGTTATGGCTCTCGATCGGAAAAATTCCGTTAAACGCGGCCTGCAAGCCGTCATTGATGCGCTGTTCAGGCGGCAAATCGGCCTGCAGGAAAGCGCTATAAGACTCCAACTGGGTGGACAGCAAAAAAGGCACCGGCAAAGCACCGATCCGTTTTGCGAAACTCTTACGGATACGTTTTTTTTCAGTAAACGAATAGTTCATGATATCTCCACGACCGAGGAAAAAGACAAGGGACAAGAGGCGTAATCATCGCCCGCTGACCGTTAACTTCTTAAAAAGCGGAAAAGGCTGACGGGATCCGCCAGCCTTTTGCCACATGCAAAAGTTACTTGATTTCAGCGGTTGCGCCAGCCTCGATCAATTGCTTCAGTACGGCATCGGCATCAGCCTTGTTAATGCCTTCCTTGACCGGTTTCGGTGCGCCGTCTACCAAGTCCTTGGCTTCTTTCAAGCCGAGACCGGTAATTGCACGCACCACTTTGATCACGTTCACCTTGGCATCTCCGGGGCCATTCAGAATCACGGTGAATTCAGTTTGCTCAGCGGCAGCAGGAGCTGCTGCCCCACCACCTGCGGCTGGGGCAGCCATCGAAGCAGCGGAAACGCCAAACTTCTCTTCAATTGCCTTTACCAGTTCATTCAGTTCCAGAACGGACATGCCGTCCAGTGCTGCCAAAAATGCGTCTTTATCGAATGCCATTTTATAGTTCCTAACTTTATAGATTAATTGTGGATGGTTAAGCTGCTGCTTTTTGTTCAGCCACAGCGCTCAGTACGCGTGCGAAACCGGAGAGCGGCGATTGCAGCAAGCCGCACAGTTGCGCAAGCAAGACTTCCTTGGAAGGAACGGTAGCCAGGGCATTGACGCCCGCAGCGTCCAACGCCTTACCGTTGTAAGCGCCTGCCTTGACCACCAGTTTGTCGTTCGTTTTGGCAAATTCATACACCACCTTCGCAGCCGCAACAGCATCGGCACTGATGCTGTACACCAGCGGACCAACCATTTTTTCTGCCAAGGCTTCAAATGGAGTTCCCTGCACGGCACGGCGTGCCAGCGTGTTTTTCAATACGTGAAAATACACTCCTGACTTGCGCGCATTCGCACGCAGCTTGGTGATATCTGCCACTGCTATGCCACGGTACTCTGCCAAAACGATAGTCTGAGCTTGTGCCACTTGAGCACTCACTTCAGTTACCACCGCCTGCTTTTGTTGCAGATTAAGACCCAATGTCTTTCTCCCTCTTCAACCGGAACATTAAACTAAAGTTAAATATTCCATCATTAACAACCGCGTCCTTAAGCCAAGATAAAAATAACTCTTGCTCATGGGCACACCATCTAAGCTGGGTTCAGGAATCAGAAATCAGAAATCGGGGATCAGTAAACCCCTAATACCAGACCACTTCGTCCTTCAATTAAGCATCCGGATTTCGGTCATCTGATTTCTGACCTCTGATTCCTGATGCCCCTGCTGTCTTTGATAATCTGCCTATCATGCCAGCAGTCCAAAGCCTTCCAGCGGTATGGTGCAACTGCGCGCCATACCGCAAATTCGAAAATTTATGCAGCCAAACTTGCTTGTTCAATACGGATGCCGACGCCCATGGTACTGGATACAGATACCTTTTTCAGGTATACGCCTTTGGCAGCAGCAGGTCGTGCTTTGTTCAACGCATCAATCAAAGCCAGAATATTTTCGCGCAACGCTTCCGGCGTGAACGAAGCACGCCCGATTGTGCATTGCACGATACCGTTCTTGTCGGTGCGGTACTGCACCTGACCGGCCTTGGCATTTTTCACCGCACCCGCCACGTCAGCAGATACCGTGCCAACCTTGGGGTTAGGCATCAAGCCGCGCGGACCGAGAATCTGACCCAATTGGCCGACAATACGCATTGCATCCGGGGAAGCGATCACCACATCGAAATCCATCTTGCCAGCCTTGATGCTCTCCGCCAGATCTTCAAATCCGACGGTGTCAGCACCGGCGGCCTTGGCTTCTTCAGCCTTGGCACCCTGGGCGAATACGGCCACGCGCACAGTCTTGCCGGTGCCTTTGGGCAACACGACGGAACCACGAACCAGTTGGTCGGATTTCTTGGCATCGATGCCGAGATTGACAGCCACATCAATCGACTCGTCAAACTTGGCCTTGGCGGTTTCTTTCACCAGATTCAAGGCATCAGCCAGAGGATAAAGTTTATTACGGTCCACCTTGGTGGCGAGCGCTTTATAACGCTTGGAAACGTGTGCCATGTTATACGCCCTCCACGGTAATACCCATGCTGCGGGCGCTGCCGGCAATGGTGCGCACTGCGGCATCCATATCGGCGGCCGTCAGATCGGGCATCTTGGTCGTTGCGATGTCTTCCGCCTGCTTGCGGGTCAGTTTACCCACCTTGTCGGTATGCGGCGTCTTGCTACCCTTCTGCACACCGGCAGCCTTCTTGATCAGAATGGTCGCGGGCGGCGTCTTCATGATGAAAGTGAAGCTCTTGTCCGCAAAAGCGGTGATCACAACCGGGATCGGCAGACCGGGCTCAACGCCCTGGGTCTGCGCGTTAAACGCCTTGCAGAACTCCATGATATTCAATCCACGCTGGCCCAATGCCGGGCCGATGGGTGGGCTGGGATTTGCTTTGCCCGCAGGCACTTGCAGCTTGATATAGCCGACTATTTTCTTTGCCACGTTGCTACTCCTTATGAGTGGGTTAAACGCATACCGCCATTACTCCGGCACGCTCCCCGTTTTTAAACTACAGTGAAAAGTAATGGGTGAAAGGTGAACGGGAACGCCCTATCGCCGATCACTCGTCACCCATCACGCTTTTTCGACTTGCCCGAAATCCAGTTCCACTGGGGTCGCCCGACCAAAAATGGTCACTGCCACCCGCAATTTATTCTTGTCATAATTGACATCATCAACTGTGCCGTGGAAGTCCGTGAATGGCCCTTCCTTAACGCGCACTGCCTCGCCCACCTCGAACAATACCTTGGGACGCGGCTTCTCAACACCCGCCTGCATCTGTTGCATGATGGTGTCCACTTCCTTCTGGCTGATCGGCGTGGGTTTCATCGCAGACCCGCCGAGAAAACCCGTGACTTTAGGTGTGTTCTTGACCAGATGCCAGCTCTCATCGGTCATTTCCATTTCGACCAGCACATAACCGGGAAAGAATTTTCGTTCACTGAGAACTTTTTGCTGACCCCGTTTTTCAGTCGTTTTCAATTCAACCACTTCTTCGACCGGAACCAGAATCTGACCGAACAGGTCTTGCATACCTGTACGCGCAATGCGTTCCAGTAATGCACGCTGTACGCTTTTCTCGAACTGCGAGTACGTATGAACAACATACCAACGTTTGGCCATTACTCACTCCGTCCCATCAGTTTATTGACTACCACCATCAGGCTTGCATCCACCGCCCACAAGAACAGTGCCATGGTCACTGCAAACGCGATCACCACTCCGGTCGTTTGTATGGTTTCCTTGCGCGTTGGCCAAACCACGCGTTTGGATTCGGTCACAGATTCCTTGCCAAATATGATCAAGCGCTTGCCGGGATCCGTCGTCCAAATTACAGCAGCGGCCAGCAACAATCCCAGCAACATCACCGCCAGTTTCACCACGGAAGCGCTCTCGTGGAGCGCGTAAAAGCCTGCGATCCCCGCTGCAACCAGCAGGAAAGCCACGCCTAATTTAATCTTGTCCGCCATGCGTTCTGTCCGTTTACTTGTAACTGGCAGGCCAGGAGGGTCTCGAACCCCCAACCCTCGGTTTTGGAGACCGATACTCTACCAATTGAGCTACTGGCCTAAAAATCGGTGAATGGTGACAGGCAACCCATCACCTATCACTTATCACCCTTCACCGCTTTACTTACTCGATGATCTTGGCAACCACACCCGCGCCGACGGTACGGCCACCTTCGCGTATCGCGAAACGCAGTCCTTCTTCCATCGCGATCGGGGCAATCAGCGCAACCGTCACCGACACGTTGTCTCCGGGCATCACCATTTCGGTGCCGGCAGCCAGTTCAACCGCACCGGTTACGTCGGTGGTGCGGAAGTAAAACTGCGGACGATAACCCTGGAAGAACGGCGTATGACGACCGCCTTCGTCCTTGCTCAGCACATAGATCTCGGCGGTGAACTTGGTGTGCGGGGTGATTGAACCCGGCTTGGCCAACACTTGGCCGCGCTCGACTTCTTCGCGCTTGGTGCCGCGCAGCAGCACGCCCACGTTGTCGCCTGCCTGCCCCTGGTCCAGCAACTTGCGGAACATTTCCACGCCGGTGCAGGTAGTTTTCAGGGTTGGCTTCAGTCCCACGATCTCGATTTCTTCGCCGACCTTGATGATGCCGCGCTCGATACGGCCCGTCACCACCGTGCCACGGCCGGAAATCGAGAATACGTCTTCCACCGGCATCAGGAACGAACCGTCCAGAGCGCGCTCGGGTTGCGGTATGTAGCTGTCCAGCGCGTCCGCCAAACGCATAATCGACGGCTCGCCGAGGTCGCCCTGGTCGCCTTCGACCGCCTTTAGCGCGGATCCCTTGATGATGGGAATGTCGTCGCCGGGAAAGTCGTATTTGGTGAGCAGTTCGCGCACTTCCATTTCGACCAGTTCCAGCAGTTCTTCATCATCCACCATGTCGCATTTGTTCATATATACGATGATGTAAGGTACGCCAACCTGACGCGCCAGCAGGATGTGCTCGCGGGTCTGCGGCATCGGGCCGTCAGCAGCGGACACTACCAAAATGGCACCGTCCATCTGGGCTGCGCCGGTAATCATGTTCTTCACATAGTCCGCGTGTCCCGGACAGTCAACGTGCGCGTAGTGGCGGTTGGCTGTCTCGTATTCGACGTGCGCGGTGTTGATGGTAATGCCGCGTGCTTTTTCTTCCGGCGCCGCGTCAATCTGGTCATAGGCCTTCGCTTCGCCGCCAAACTTCTTCGACAGCACCGTCGTGATCGCCGCCGTCAATGTCGTCTTGCCATGGTCCACGTGACCGATGGTGCCCACGTTCACGTGGGGCTTCGTACGTTCAAATTTACTCTTTGCCATGATATTTCCTCATCAACACTGAATTAACGAAAATAACCTCAACCAAATCCCAAAAAACTTTGGTGCCCAAGGCGGGAATCGGACCCGCGACCTCTCCCTTACCAAGGGAGTGCTCTGCCACTGAGCCACTTGGGCCAACTCAAACTGGAGCGGGTGAACGGGATCGAACCGTCGTCGTAAGTTTGGAAAACTTCTGCTCTACCATTGAGCTACACCCGCACAGCTTTGCCGCTAAAACGACAGCAGCCAAGCACACAATCACTACACCGGCCCACTCAAGCAACCAGCAAAATCACAAAATCCAATGCCTAACAAATTCTTTTTGGTGGAGGGGGAAGGGTTCGAACCTTCGTACTCATAAGAGGGCAGATTTACAGTCTGCTGCCTTTAACCGCTCGGCCACCCCTCCAAACTGAACCCGCGATTATCCATGTTCTTGGCTATCCTGTCAAAGGGAAAATGCAGATTTTGGAGCAAGAAGTGAGCCATTGGGAGAATTCATCGGTAGCAGACCGAGGCTGGTCACTGTTCTTTAGGCCGTTCGTGGCTTGTCGAATAACCTGCTACTTACCCAAAGGCAAACCAAGCAACTTCGCCGGTGGCAGACCGGCAACTGATTACCTTTCTTGTCTTGCCAAGAAATGTAACCGAAAGAAGGCGTCCCCAATCCGCCATCCCTCACGGGATTCCCTGCGTTGCTCGACTGGTCAGGCTTCCTCATAAACTCGCACGATCCGTTATGCGTCCACGTGCTCAAACATATTCGTCAGAATTCCCTGACCAGCCTGTGCTACTCGGTGGCGGATGAGGGGAAAGGGGAGGTACGCAAAGAGCGCATCACGAAATATTCCAACTGCTTGCCGAGTTGGGAGATATCGAGTTTAATCTAGTCTGCATAATGCGGGAGTTTTCGCGCATTGCTCAACTACACCTGGAAGGTGTTTTACAGGTGCGTATTAGGTGTCTATTTCATTCGTTAGTTTGCTGGAGGTCGCTTGTCGCAAATAACTGGAATAACAAAGCTCTATTATGCCTATCTCGATCACTTGAGGCAGACTAAAACTCGGGGCCGTATTGCACCACTACAACTTAGAGGAAAAATCGAAGACTATTTGACTAAGGAATTTGTCTCATTTGTCCTAACAGCGTCAGAGGGTTCAAGATTTGCTATTGTAAACAGCGGCAATAAGAATGAACCAAAAATTGACCTTGCTCTCATAAAAAACAGTAAGGAGGGTTATATTGCCGAATCATTTATTGAAGCAAAGTATTTCCAAAATCGCCACCGTCTATCCAACAAAGACATGGATGCTGTTGACCAGCATAATGCATCAATTTTGGAATTGAAGCGGCAGCTTTCCTATGCCCCGGAGGAAACCCATGGTTTCCATGATGTCAAACTTCGCTCTAAGACCACGAAAATTTACGGCCTTGTCTTTGTTTCGTACGTACGACCGGAAATCTCAGATGACGGCCTAGAGGAAACTAAAGACCGCCGTGAAGAGTACTACAAGCATTTTCTTCAAAGAGCCAAAGAGCAAGGCATGCAATACCACGATCTGAAACTTCCATACCTTCGGAGCGTCTACGAGGAACTCCCGATTGACGTACTTGGAAAGCGTTGGCTGATCACGCTAAAAGGTGCATTGTGGAGAATCGCAACCTAACCTTAGAGAGGGGCTGGCTACGCCAGTCCGCGCGTAATAACCAACGGGCATTGCGCCGTATGTTACGTGTCATCCGGTGCAATGCGCTACGCCCTTCGGCTGTGCTCAGGACAGGCTTATTGCACCCTACCTAAACTCTTTGCGCACCTCCACTTTCCCCTCATCCGCCACCGAGTAGCACAGGCTGGTCAGGGAATTCTGACGAGTATGTTTGAGCACGTGGACGCGTAGCGGATCGTGCGAATTTATGAGGAAGCCTGACCAGTCGAGCAACGCAGGGAATCCCGTGAGGGATGGCGGATTGGGGACGCCTTCTTTCGGTTACATTTCTTGGCAAGACAAGAAAGGTAATCAGTTGCCGGTCTGCCACCGGCAAAGTCCGTTACCCTTTCCTATACAACGCCGACTGCGCATGAGCCTGCAAACCCTCGCCGAAGGCCAGCTCTGCCGCTATCGCGCCCAGCGTCTGCGCGCCTTTTGCGGATACCTGGATCAGGCTGCTGCGCTTCTGAAAATCGTACACACCCAAAGGTGAAGAGAAGCGCGCGGTGCCGGAGGTGGGAAGAACGTGATTCGGCCCGGCACAATAGTCACCGAGC
>Ga0364881_10303_pt2 | contig 26717 bp, 20 predicted proteins | sample ExccelJu500001D4_5_FD_206923 | JGI IMG/M metagenome (GOLD analysis project Ga0364881, IMG submission 206923) | Enriched cells from Trout Bog Lake Hypolimnion, Wisconsin, USA - BchlTB.July30.5000.01.D4 | ecosystem: Environmental > Aquatic > Freshwater > Lake > Hypolimnion/Profundal zone | place...
GCAGTGAACGAGACAACAGAGCGATTCTGGGACAGGATCCGCGAGGGCGTGTTCCTGGGTTTGCTGGCGCTGCTGTGCCTGGTGTTGTTGGTGATTCAGTATCGCTGGACTGGCGAACTGAGCCGTGCCGAGGGCGTGCGCTTACGAGCCAGTCTGAGTGAGGGGCTTCAGGCCTTGGGTCGGGCATTCGACACCGAGCTTCGAGAGAGCTGCATGGAGCTCCTGCCCGCTGCTGATGACATCGACGGCAAGGGGCGGGAAGCAGCGCATGCGAGCCGGCTTGAGGCGTGGAAGGCGGCTCAGCATCGTCCTTGTTTTGCCAGGATGGGAGTGGCTGTGCCGGAGAGTGGTGGCGTGAACCTCCTGACGATGGACCTCGCTTCCGGGCGGCTTAGCGCCAATTCTTGGCCAGCCGGTTGGGAACGACTCAAGGAACGCTTCGAATCCGTGCGGCTTGGCGGTCCGCCAACGGCGCCAGTAGCGGACCCCACATCCGCGGTGCTTGAGTTTCCTGTGTTCAGCGGTTCGGCGCCCGGAGGCCGGCGAGGGCGCGAACGGGAGTGGCTGCTCCTCGAGTTGGATATGGACTACGTGCAAAATGTCTGGATGCCCGAACTGGTGCGCGCCCAACTCAACCCCGGCCCTGAACCCTTGTTTGATCTCGAAGTGCGACAGGCGGTCGCAACCAACACTGTCATTTATGCCTCACACCCGAGCATCGGAAGCGGCGAATGGCGACCCGACGCGACGTCCTGCTGTTTTGCGGTGGAGTTGCTCCACCGGCGTGGCCATGGTGAGATGGGCCGGGATTCGCCCGAGGCTGGTCGCTGGCTGCTGATGGGCCGTTGCCGCGGTGGCCAACTGGAAACGGTGGTCGCCCGGGCGCGGTGGCGCAACCTGGGAGTGGCCGGACTGGTGAATGCGCTTATCCTGGCGGCCGGAGTGCTGCTGGTCAGGCAAACCCGCCAATCCCGCCGCGTGGCCGATTCCCAAATGAACTTCGTGGCCGGGGTCTCCCACGAATTGCGCACGCCCTTGGCTGTCATCCGCAGTGCCGCCCACAACCTGCTCAAAGGGGTGGTTCAGGACCCGGCCCGAAAGGCGGAGTACGTCCAACTCATCGCGAACCAGGCGGAACAACTATCGCGCATGATCGAGCAGGTGCTGGTCTTCGCCAGTCTGCGCCGGGCCAGTGGGTCGGCCATCCCGGGCCCCCTTGCAAGGCACTCTCTGAAAACCATACTGAATCGCTGTGGTGATGCCCTGGCGGCGGAGATGAAGGCAAGCGGCTGCCGAGTCGAGGTCGAGATCCCCGATGACCTGCCGCCCGTCAATGGCGATGCCGGAAGCCTGGAACGGGTTTTCCAAAACCTGGTGGGCAATGCCGCCAAGCATGGCGCCTCCGGAGGCTGGATAGGGATCTCCGCCCGGAAGATAGAGGTCGCCGGAGCGGCTGTCATAGAGACCCGCATTGCCGATAAGGGTCCAGGCATTCCTCCGGGCGAGCAGGGCAGAATCTTCGAGCCGTTCTTTCGAGGCGAGCGGGCACGAAAGCACCAGATACACGGTTCAGGCTTGGGGCTGAGTTTGGTCCGTGAAATCGTAGAGGCGCACGGTGGAAGCGTCTCCGTGCGGAGCGAGGAGAAATATGGAACTGAGTTCTGCGTGCGATTGCCGGCGGCTTCGCCCGATTCCGCGTCATGAAGTCGCGAATTCTATTGGTCGAAGATGAGCCCGGACTGGTCATGGCCCTGTCCGACCTTCTTCGTGCGGAAGGACACGAGGTCGAAACGGCCCTGGATGGCAATCAGGGCCGTGAAATGGCCTTGCAAGGCCGGTTCGATGCTCTAATTCTCGATGTCATGCTGCCCGGTGTTGATGGATTCGAGATTTGCCGGGCGGCCCGACAACATGGGTTCGACGGGGGCATCCTCATGCTGACCGCCAGAACGCTGATTCCGGACCGAGTGGCCGGCTTGCGAATCGGGGCCGACGACTATCTCGTCAAACCTTTCGACCCGGAAGAACTGTTGGCCCGCGTCAACGCCTTGCTGAGGCGGGTCCACAAAGCGACTCTCACGCCCGTCGAGCGGTTTCAGTTCGGTGATGTGGTGGTGGATTTTGTGCGGGGAATCGTGTCCAAGGCGGACAAGACCGTCAATTTCACCGCCAAAGAACTGCAACTGCTCCGCTGTCTGGTCGATCATCGCGGCGAAGTAATGACGCGGGAGCAGATTATCCAACGGGTCTGGAAGGAGCAGCCATTTACGACTGCTCGAACGGTGGATGTGCACGTGGCCTCGCTACGCCAGAAGCTCGAAACCGAACCGCAATCGCCCAAGCACCTCCTGACGGTGTGGGGTGCGGGGTACCGGTTCGAGAAGTGATCTCGTTTTGTTCCGCTGGAGTTGGATTAAGTTGGGCGGCGCGGAACCTCGGGCGCAATCTTAACACTTCTTAACAAGACCTTTCAGGCCGCTTTGGTGATTCTATTACGGTATGAAAAAACCCGAGCGGGCCGCGACCTACAGTGATAGAACCTCGCCGCTGCTAAGCCGCCGTTCTGGAAATAGAGGCAACACAGTGATGCAACCCGCAGCACGCAGCTTGGCAATTTTCTGCACGCTCCTGGTGGCGACGCATGGCTTGCTCGGCGGGTCAGAGGCTGCAACTCACGAGCATGTAAAAGACGTTGCGGCGATCACCGAGGTTTTTGGAGACGGGCAAAAGGTAAGCGCGGTGGTGGTCGAATACGACCAGGACGTGGTCAATGCGAAGTTGAATCCATCGACGTTCGCGGTGCAGGGCCGGACGGTTGCCAAAGTCTACGCCAACTCGACCGCGGCAAAAGCCACTGACGGCACAGATGGCCGCTACGTGATTATTGAGCTTGCCAGGCAGCCGCAGAGCTCCTCGGTTGGCCCGCGAGGCCGCTTTGGCAGGCCGGGTGGCCCCGGTGGTCCCGGTCCTGGCGGCTTCGGTGCGGGTGGAAGCGCAAAACGGGGAGTTCTCAAGGCCTCCGTCACCCAGGTGGGCGAAGTCAGCGTTTCTGGCGGGCAAAGTTACCCGGCTATAACCACCACCATGGAAACCGCCAGGACCATCAACCTGGTCGTGGATGATTTCCAGCACTTCACGTTCAAAGATCCTGAGACGGGCCTGGAATTGATGTACAACCTTTACCTTCCAAAGAACTACGACAAAAACAGGCCCTACCCGATGGTGCTCTTTATTCCCGACGCTAGCGCGACAAGCGATCAAATGACCACCACGCTGACACAGGGAGTGGGCGCCGTGATCTGGGCCACACCGTCCGACCAGGCCAGGCACGAAGCCTTTGTACTCGCCCCGCAGTATTCGCGCGGACCCGTGGTGAACGATAACTCTGAATACTCGGAGGACCTGGATGTCACGGTGAGACTGGTCAAGGACGTTGCTAATCGTTACAGCATCGACAAGAATCGTATTTACACGACGGGCCAGTCGATGGGTTGCATGATGTCGATCGCCATGCAAATCCAGCATCCGGACCTATTCGCGGCCTCGATACTCGTCGCCGGCCAGTGGGACCCGGAAAAGATGAAGGCCATCGCGCACAAGAACATGTGGATCCTGGTCGGTGAAGGTGATTTCAAAGCATTCCCCGGCATGACCGCCTCAACCGCTGCCATGGAACAGGCTGGCGGGAAGGTGAGCCGCGCCAGGTGGAGCGCGCGCGCAGGCGGAGCCGAAATGGCAGCCAACGTCAAGCAGATGATCGACGAGGGCAACAACATCAAGTTCGTGGTATTCGAGAAGGGGACGGTGTTCCCCGAGGGCGTGGCTGGCGGCATGGAGCACATGCAAACCTGGGTGGTGGCCTACTACATAGACGGCGTAAGGGACTGGCTGTTTACGCAGCACAAATAGGCAGCCACCTTGGCGGTTTATGTCTCGATACTCTGAACCGGCCCCTTTAACCCCATCTTAAGGTGGGTGCACTACTCTAAACCTATGGAACACAGAACAACGCGAAATTTCGTCAACTTACTCCTTGGGGTGGCTGCCTTTCCCGTCGCGGCAGCAAACTGGCCTGCCTGGCGCGGCCCCGACGGGAACGGGGTTTCCCCCGAAAAGAATCTCCCCTTGAAATGGAGCACCAACGAGAACGTTCGCTGGCGCGCGGCCTTGCCGGAACGCGGCAACTCTTCCCCCATCGTGTGGGGGGACCGTGTTTTTGTCACGCAGGCGATAAGCAGCGAGAATCGTCGCACAGTCATGTGCTTCGACCGAGCCAACGGCAAAGCCCTCTGGCAGGCCGGGGTGAGCTACTCGGAGTCTGAGCCAACTCAGTCCAACAACGGCTATTGTTCGGCCTCGCCCGTCACCGATGGCGAGCGGGTGATCGCGTGGTTCGGCTCCGCTGGCCTCTACTGCTATGACTTCGCCGGGAAAGAGCTTTGGCATCGCGACCTGGGTAAACTCAGTCACATGCACGGCAATGCGTCGTCGCCCATTCTGGTCGGGGATCTTTGTGTGCTGCATGTGGGCCCCGGCCAGAATGCCAGGCTGCTCGCGGTCAACAAGCGGACCGGGGAGACCGTTTGGGAGGCGGCGCAACCCAAGCTCGACCCCGGCGAGCAACCTATGGGGGGCGGCTTCGGAGGCCCTGGTGGACCGGGCGGAAGAGGTGGGCGCGGCGGTTTCGGACCCGGCAACATGCTGGCGGGGCGGATGCTCGAGCAGGCTGATAAGAACGGCGACGGGAAGGTGAGCCAAGAGGAGTTTACTGTCTTGGCGGACGCGTGGTTCGACAAGCTGGATTCCGCGAAAGCAGGAAAACTGGATCAGGAACAATTCTCCAGGGGGTTCAACCAAGTCATGGGGCCGCCGCAAGGGTTTGGACCTCCCGACGGCGCGCCGGACGACGCCGGCCCTCCGGACGGCGGACGTGGAGGTAGTGGCCCCGGCGGATTCGGCCCAGGGCGGTTTGTTGGAGGCGCCCTGTTTACGGCTGCGGATTCTCACCAGCATGGGGCGCTGACACGCGAAGACCTCAAGACCGCCTTCACCCAATGGTTCACCCAATGGGACACGAACAAGACCGGGGCCCTGAACGAGGAGCAACTCAGTGCCGGCCTGAACTCCGTGCTCCCGCAGCCTCAATTTGGGCGCGGTGGACCGGGCGGTGGTCCTGGGGGGCCCGACCAAGGTCCGGGAGGTCCTGGCGGACCGGGCGGCTTCGGCGGGCGCGGTGGTCCGGGAGGGTTTGGACCAGGCGGCACCAGCGGTTCATGGAGCACCCCGATTCTGATTAAGAACGCTGATCATGACGAGTTGATTTTTACATTTCCGAATCGAATTCAAGGCTACGATCCCTTGAGCGGCAAGCAGCTCTGGTTCGCGAAAATGGAGGGGGAAGGCTTTCGCTCCAGCCCCGTTTTTGGCGAGGGCACCTTGGTGGCGATGACCGGCGGCATGGGCAGGGGTAACAGCCTGGCACTGAAAGTGGGCGGCAGCGGTGACGTGACGGAAAACCAGCGGCTTTGGACGTCGCAAGCTCGTAGTCAGATCGGGTCCAGCGTGATTTGGGAAGGCCATCTCTACTCGATCGCGGAAGACGGCACGGCCGGATGCCTTGATCTGGCGACGGGCAAAGCCGCTTGGGAACAGCGACTCCGAGGCTCCAGCGGCCGCAATTCCTCGTGGTCGTCCATCGTCTTGGCTGGCGGACGACTCTACGTGCCCAACCAGGCCGGGGACGTGTTCGTGCTGAAAGCGAGTCCGAACTTCGAATTGTTAGCCACCAATTCCGTGAAAGAGCGAACCAACGCCTCGCTCGCCGTCTCCGATGGACAAATCTTTCTGCGCACGGAGAAAAGCCTCTGGTGCTTCGCGGCGCCGAACTAACCAGCAGCAATCGTTAAGGGCTCCGAAGATGAAAACTACCATCCGTTCACAACGCGCAGAACGTGTTCACCGCGCAAACGACCGGGCCTCATCGACGGCAACGGGTTTAAAACTGGTTCGTGCCTCTTTGAACGAGGTGGTCATTACTGCATTGGTAGTGTTAACGGCCGCGACGGGCTGGGCCCAAATACAGGATGGACCAAAGCCCGCGACCTCCAATGTGCGGGGAGCAAAGTACCCGGCCGTGTACTCGGACGGGCGGGTGACATTTCAGGTGAAAGCACCGACGGCCCAGAAAGTGCAGGTTGAGCCCGGCAACAGCATGCTGCAAAACAACGGCTACAATGGGCTGGGGAAGGCGCCCTATGATATGACCAGAGACAATGATGGCGTCTGGACTGTGACGACTCCACCGGTTGTTCCGGGCCTGCATTATTACTGGCTGTTGGTGGATGGGGTCGCTGTCAACGACCCTGCCAGCGATACTTATTTCGGCTACAATAAGCAGACGAGCGCGGTGGAAGTGCCGGAACCAGGGGTCGATTTCTTCGTGGCCAAAGATGTTCCGCACGGTGAAGTCCGCGCGCGTTGGTATCATTCCAAGGTAACCGGCGGCTGGCGGCGGGCATTTGTTTATACGCCAGCTGACTACGACGCCAAACCAGCGCAGCGCTATCCGGTGCTCTACCTGAGACACGGAGGCGGAGAAGATGAAACCGGCTGGATCAAACAGGGGCAAGCCAATTTCATCATGGACAACTTGATTGCCACTGGAAAAGCCAGACCGATGATCCTCGTCATGGATAGCGGCTACGCTTTAAGGCCAGGGGAGACTCCTCCTGGGCCGGGAGGTCCGCCCCAGGGTGGCAGGGGACCGGGTGGACCACCCCAGGGCAGCACGGCGTTGATGGAGGTCACCATCAACGAGCTAATCCCCCTGGTCGACAGCAACTACCGCACTCTTCCAGACCGGGAGCACCGCGCAATGGCTGGCTTGTCTATGGGCAGCGCCCAAACACTGCAAATCACCCTGGCGAACTTGGATAAGTTCTCCGCTATCGGCGTCTTCAGCCGCCCTCCGGCGCGGGACTTCAATCCCAAATTGGCCTACGACGCGGTGTTTGCCAATGCGACTGAATTTAACGACAGGGTGCGTTTGTTCTGGTGGGGGGCAGGCACGGCCGAGGGAGGGATCTACAACTCCGTAAAGGAAACGCTGGAGGCTCTCAATCAAGCCGGCATCCGTTACGTTTTTGTGGAGTTTCCGGGTCTTTCCCACGAATGGCAAAACTGGCGCAAGAGCCTGTACGACTTCGCGCCACGGCTTTTCCGGGATTGACTCGAGCACCGACAGTCACTCGCTTTCCCGATCTCAACCAACTGCATACAGAATGAATACAATGTTTATGCTCACCAAAAAACTCGTTGAAGGAACAAAGGAATTGAAAAACTCACAAATGCGCAAATGGTCTCTCGGTTTCCTGGGCTTAGTCAGCCTAATCTCGTCGTTGACCATAGGGGGCTCAAGCGCAGTTGCCGGCAGCGGATATAGCCTGGTCTTCGACACCAATCAATTCACGGTCAAGACCTTGAAAGTGGGAACCCAGACCGTCACCTACCGCGCCTATGAGGGCATCGTGTACGTCACGAATCCCGTAGACACGAATTACCAGAGCATGAATGTCTATGTGCCGGCGGAGTATTACGAAGCCAAGTCCGTTGGCTCCTATAACGCGGAGACAGCTCCGATCTTCTTGCCGATTACCGTCGGTGGTTACATGCCCGGAAGACCGGCAAGACCGGGGGGCTTCGGAGGTCGTGGGGGCCCGGGCGGAGGTCCTCCTGGCGGACCCGGAGGTCCCGGTGGGCCGGGCGGGCCTGGAGGATTTGATGGCCCTGGGGCGCCCGGAGGCCCCGGCGGGCCTGGAGGATTCGGAGGTCCCCGAGGTTTTGGCGGACCTGGCGGGCCAGGAGGCCCAGGAGGGGGCGCCCTTGGCACCGCCCTGTTGAAGGGTTTGGTAGTGGCGGCCCCTGGGGCACGTGGACGCACGCTGCAGGACCAGAGCGGCCGGTATACAGGAAAGGCACCCGCCTGCATCGTCGATCTCAAAGCCGCTGTGCGCTACCTACGCCACAACGCCAAGCTCATCCCCGGCAATGTAGAGAAGATCATTTCCAACGGCACCAGTGCTGGCGGGGCGCTTTCCGCGCTGCTGGGCGCCACGGGCAACAACCCCGATTACGAGCCCTATTTGAAGGCAATCGGGGCAGCCGATGAACCCGACAGCATCTTCGCTGCATCCTGCTATTGCCCCATCACCGACCTGGACAACGCCGACGCGGCCTACGAATGGCTCTTTAACGGCATAAACAATTACGCCGGGAGGGGGGGCGGTGGTTCGTTGACCCCTGATCAGGTCAAGGTTTCCGATCAATTGAAGTCCCTTTTTCCGGCGCACTTGAACAGCCTTGGCCTGAAAAAAGCTGACCGAACCGCGCTGGCACTCGATGCCAATGGTGAAGGCACTTTCAAGGATTACGTCAAATCCTATGTAATCGCGTCAGCGCTAAAGGCTTTAAGGGAAGGCAAAGACTTGTCTGGGCTGACCTGGATGACCATAAAGGACGGAACCGTCACTGACATCGATTTTGCCAAGTTCGTCGCCTACGCCACCCGGATGAAGACGCCTCCCGCTTTCGATTCGCTGGAGCTTCGCTCCCCTGAGAACAACGTGTTCGGAACTGCGACCATCGACAACCAACACTTTACCAAGTTCTCCAAGGACCAGAGCGCGGATCATTCACTGGCCGATGCATCGGTCGTGAAGATGATGAACCCGACGTATTACATCGGCGCTGAAGGGACCACTACCGCTCCGCACTGGCGCATCCGCCACGGAACGGTGGACCGCGATACCTCCCTCGCCGTCCCCGTCATCCTTGCCACCACGCTGCAAAACCACGGTTTCAATGTCGATTTCGCGATGCCCTGGGCGCAAGGGCACGGCGGCGACTACGACTTGGACGAGCTCTTTGCCTGGATCAACCAGGTTTGCCGCTAGGCTTGCAGGGACGCTGAACAGCCTGAAGCCCGGCCGAAAGCCCATACAAAATATTGTGTGTCAATGGCTTGTATCCGAAAGTCTGGACTGCATTGTGATGAGGGTTCGATGCCCTTCACCCGCTCCATTGATTATCAAGGACTCACGAATGAGTGCAAGTAAAGTGCAAGTAAATCCTCAATCCAAGAGTTTTCTTCCTATCTGGTAGTTCAACCATTTCACGAACGCGGCCGAAGCTGGCGCGCGAAGGCCAGAAATCATCCACGGGGATGCCCCTTATCGAGTCTTGAATGCTCGGTTTTCGCACCATGATGGCCAGACCTCAGAAAAGGCACCCATTCGCCGGTCGTTAAACCGTGCGGGCGCCTCCTCTGGAGGCAGATTTGCTCACGCCGGTTCGTCGGGTTTGGCGGTAGGAATTTGGCACCCGTATTTCCGTTTCCATGCCCTGCACCAAGGACAGCCTCCGAAGGTCACAATCTCCTCGACCTTCTTGAGAAACCGAGCAAAGCGGTTTCCTTGTCGCGCTTTCACGCAGACGCGGCAGCGATGCTGGCAGTAGTCAGGGTCAAATAGCTTCCAGATGACATTTCGGCCGGCCATATCTAGTCGTCTTCGCTAAGTTGGCTTTCCGCCGCATCACGCGAATGTCAGGGCGCTGAATCCGCGGGGCCGTTACTCACCACCTTCTTCCAGTCGTATTTCTTCTTGCCATCCCCGTCGAGCAACAGCAGGTGTTTGTCATCGAGTTCCAGGATGAGCTCATCCACACGGTCCCCCATCATTTTGAGGATTGCCTTAACTCTGCCGCTGGGCTTCCCGCCAGTGGTGCGCTTCTTGAGATGTCCGCCTTCGACAGACCAAACCATGTCAAATTCCAGGCGTTTGGCATACAGAGCTCCCGTCACCCCGGTGAGCTCCACGACCATGGTTGCTGTGCCATCCTCGTTTACCGTCATCGCTCGTTTGCCCTGGTAGTGGTCGCGCCAGACACCCACCACGAGCTTACGCAATTTGGCGTCGGTATCGGTGCTGGGCGCTTTTCTGTCGCTGTCTTGAGCAACCGCAAAGGCAGCGGTGATGAACAGTAATGCGGCAGTGCATAAGCCGTTTCTCAGAAGGGGCGCGGTTTGGAGGCAATGTGTTCTACTCATGGTTAGTTCCTGATGCCGCGTGGGATCGGAACCAACCATGCCCACACGCCCAGTCCAGCACTGAGCGCGGCGTAGGCGAGGAAGGCTGGGGCATACAATCCCGTGATTACATGAACCTGGGCCAAGACGCGCGGTCCAAACGCACCGGCCACGATGCACAGGCCTTGGGCGACGCCTTGAATCTTGCCGAGATGGGCCTGCCCGTAGGCGTGACTCCAAATGGAGAAGAAGATCACAGTGACCAAAGCTCCGGCGATCCCCATCGTGACGGCATACACGATCACCCCGGTCTGAGATGAAATATTCGCCAGGAGCACCAACGCGCCAGCCGGCAGGGCCATCGCGAGTGCCATCAGCTTTCCCAGCGACCAGCGCATGCCGGCCCAACCTCCAAGAAAGCTGGCGATGAGACCCGCGGCAGTCTGAATCACCAAAACCAGATCGCGCGTGTGGGCGCCAAATCCTCGCTCCTGGAGGATGGACTCGTAGAACAACATAATGCCACCGAGCAACATTCCAAAGAATGCCGAGGACAAATCGAAAAGCCAGAAGGCCGGAGTCCTTAACGCTTCGCTGCACGTCATACCCACTACTTGAGTCCCAGTTTCCTTTTCGAACTCGCCGGAGAGCCCCACGCACCCAGGTGTTGCCCGCACGGCAACCCAACCTAGCGGCGCTACCCCGAAGAGGATCACGCACCCGAAGGTCTGCCAGGCAGTACGCCAGCCATATTTTGGAATGGCCGCGCCGAACACCGTAAAGGCGATGATGAATCCGATCACCACCAAGATGGAATACACCCCCATCGCCAGGCTGATACGACGGCCAAACCATTTCCCGACCAACGCCATGCTGGCTATTGAGAGCGCGCTTTGGCCGAGGATACTCGCGCTGATGGCGGCGACCCACAACTGTCCAATGCTGGTCGTCCGACTCAGGCCGATGACGGCCAACCCCAATGGAATCAGAATGCACGTCAGCACCACGCGCGAGCCGAAGCGGTCAATCAGTTTGCCTGTCGGAAAGACGAACAGCGCCCCGAGCAGCGCCGCGCAAAGAGCGATGGTGGACCAGTGGAGCTTGTCGATGTGCAAATCCTGAAGTAATGATTCGGTGATCAGCCCCAGGCCCTGGTCGCTACCTGCGAGCGTGATGACCATCGCCATCGCGGCGATCACGACATTCACCCAGCCGTAATAGAATGGGAATCGTGTGAACACCCCGCCGGCCGTCAGAATTGGCGTCTCGCCATCCACAGGCTTGTATTCTCGGAAAGAACTCATCCCTGGAGCGGCTCCAAAACGCGAGTCATTCCGAATTTACCGGTTCCGCCACCGCCTTGGTATTTGCCGGAAAACTCAAGGGAAGTTGCGCGGCCGGTCCAAACGAATAGGCCGTTCGGGCCAAGATCAACTTCGCCTTCAAACCTCACGGCAGGCCCACTCCCAAACATCGGATCCATCGGTTTGCCTTTGAGTTGAACGGTGTATTGGTGAGAGGAACCACATTCCGCGGTGAAGTGGGCAACCCAGGTCTGCGGTCCGGTTTGGGTCGTCACACACGACAACGATCCCTCATGTCCACCACTGCCTTGCCACCGCCCGCGCCACTTTCCGGAAACATCCAGGCTCGAAGCGGTCCGCGCAGCGGGCCTGAATCTGCTGGAAACAAGATCGCGACACATGCACACGTTCAAACCGGACGCGCCGGGGGGCGTGAGTTGGTATTTAGCGAAGAGTTCAAAGAAGCCCTGGCGGGCGCGACGGTAGTAGTCGAGGCCAGGTGGCGTGGTGGACCCGAGCACGGGACGCCCATGCGGCATCCAGATGGAGAAGAGAGGGACGATACCACGTTGCGCGGCCCACTCGGCTCCGGCGAGCAGGCTTTCAACCGGTTCAAGGCCGATCACGAACGCGCTGCAAACTTTGTTGGGGCCATGTTTCTTGGCTGCGTATTCGATGGCACGGAGTTGTTGAGCGCGTCCGATGTGCCGGGCGATGCCGGGGCAGACCTGGGCAAAAATGGCTTCATCCCAGATGTTAAGGTCGTAGGCCACGCGGTCGGCGCCAGCGGCGAAGACTTCGTCCACGGCAGCCGGGTCTTTGGGAGCGCTGGTGTAGAGATAGATTTCGCCGGGAATGTTTGCGAGGCCGAGTTTTTGTTCGATGGCGGCAAGGACTTCAGTGGCCAAGGGCAGTTCGCCACGTCCGGCATCGACTTCGGAACCACCAGTAAGCTGCACGTCGCGGAAGCCTTCTTCGCGCACGGCGAAGGTGACGGCTTCCGCCACATCGGCAGGCCGCGGATTGGGCGGGAGAGTCTGGCCGGCCTGTTTCATCGCCAGCGTGATGTTGCCTTGATAGCAGAAATGACAGGGGTTTCCACCGAGCGCGAACTGACACGGCCAGAGATAGGGAAAGGAAATAACATCCAAGCCCTGCAACACGGCCATCAATTGAAACGGGAACCCGCTGCTGGTGCGCTGTTCGTAAAATCCCGTGGCCGGCGGGAAATCCACTTCCGTCACCGCCTTGCCTCGGTAGGTAAGGCAGGCGCGGCCCGCGTCGTTAACAGTCAGGCTGAAGTCCGCTGCTGGCCCGATATGGAACATGTGCGCCGGGACGCAACCCGGCAGCAGGAGACAGTTACAGGCGAATGGATGATTGGTCGGAGCCAGTCGGTGGGTGCGGCCGAACCGCTCGACAATAGCGTCTGGCACGTTGATCCCCCGCGTAATAAGCAGGGTTTTTAGGTCGAGGACGTCAACTTCCTCTCCTTCCAGGGAGTATTTCTTGGAGTGAAACATACGGGTTTAACTGTGTAATTTTGCTCTGCCTCTTGCGTGTTGCGTTTAACCGCCAGCACCTTGTGCAGGTCGGCCGGAATTCGTGCCGCCATTCCGTGGCGCAGGAATATTGGTCTCTGGGTTTTCCAGTCCGTCGTGCCACTTCAAAGGTGCGAGATAGACCCCGCCTTTCCCCCAACCGCAGCGGCTGACGAACCATTTCCCCCCCTCATCACGCACGACCTCAGCAGCATGCGCCGGGATATGCCCGACCTTGTCGTCGATTTTCCAGTGGAACGGGTCCTTGCTCAAAAAAACATCTGTTCCGTCATAATCCGGACGCGGCCCGACAAACAGGTAGTAGTTGGGACCGCGGCGCACGACGAACGGGGATTCGGTCGGCCCTCCATAAGTGCCTTGGCTTGGGTCCGTGTATACGGTCTTGGCGCCACCCCATTCCACCAGGTTCGTGCTGATGACGCATTTCACCACATGCTGGCCGCCGGTGGGATTGCTGTTGGCGGTGTAGTATAGCAACCACTTGCTCGCGTCTTTCATGAGAAACGGGTCACGAGCGTCAAACCCATCAACCACGACCGGATTCTTGGGATGGCGAGTCCAGCTTTTCAAATCGTCTGAGGTGGCCAGGTGAATCTTGTATTTCGAGTGATCGCGGGCGCCGGCACAATAGAACATAAGGTAGGTGCCGTCGGCGTAGGTCACATGGGGAGCCCACAAGTGTTCCTCGTTCCAGGGCGCCTCCGGTGCGTAGGCCATAGCCGGCGCCTGCTTGTCCCAGGATTGCTGCAGCAACGTCTTTGCCGTCGCATGCGCAAAAACCCGTTCCTCCATGGGAGCCGCAGGCTCCTGGTGGGTAATGCCGAAGAGATGCCAAAGCCCGTCCGCCCCACGCACGAAGCAATGGTCGTTGATGTACCAATTTTCCTTCGCTCCAACGCTGGGGTCATACACATGGACAAAACTGCCCGCCTCAACCAGGGAAGCTTTCTCCGCCGCCATGCATGCGCCAAAGCCGCCGAGCATGGTGAAGAGCAAGCCCATCAGGCATCGCCTTGGGTTTGTGAAGCTCGCGGGTCGGGGCATAGTCCCAATCATTTTAAACATTTTCATGTCGTGCAATGGTTTACCAGGGTCAGGTGCTCGTGTTTGAAATTCCAGGTTTCTGAGCCATCCACGGACAATCATCCCTCTGCGGGCACTCGCTGCAAGCATGGCGCCGGGAAACCAGAGGAAGGATGACGTAGGAATTCAGCACAAACGCGCCGAGGAGCCAGGCCATTCCCGAAGAAAAGCTCTGGCGCAGTACGAGGCCGCCACAGACCGGCGGAATAAGCCACAGGGGAACAATCACGGGAATGTGGCGCTTGAACTTGGAGGCAAAACACTCGTGCTCGCCTTTGCGAACCAGCCGGGCTGCCCATTCGCCGTAGCCGCACGGACAGCCGCGGGTGCCGAAATATCCGCAGTAGCGGCAAATGAAAACCATAAACCAGACCGCCCCGCTCAGCCCGTAAAGCACATACGCACCAGCCCCGGTCCAAGCCAACGGGGAAAAGGCAAATGCCGTGGCAATGACGGCCCCGCCCGACAGGAGCATGATCGTGTAAGGTAGATTGGCGGTCAGTGTCTGTGTCCGTGAATACTTTCGCATGGGCTTCCTCAATAGCTCGGCGGATGGGACGTTTACTTTTCAGATTCTTGGTTCTTCATGACCATGGAATTGTCGATGTGGTTAATGGGCTATGGAAGGGTTTCGGTTTTGCGGGATTGTTCCGGGTTAACGGTTCGCAAAGCTGCACGTGTGTGTTCCTGGCACCAATGGAAAGCGAGGCACAGCCCGGCGCCAAAGCCAATGCCGTAACACACGCCCCAAAGCAGCTTCGCGAGCGCCGTCTGTGCGGGCTTTGCCAGGACGACACACAACAGCGATAACTGTTTAGTCCCCATGACCGCTCCCTCGAGCCAGCCGCCTCCAAAATAGCCAATCGAGTTGAGCGCGAACAGGGCAGCGATGACACGCCCGGCACTTCCTTTCGCAGCGAAGGCGCTCGCCAGCATCCAGCCCATGGCCGAAGTGCCTGCCAGGAGGCCTGTCACACTGCCCACATGACCGCGCAGGGTCATCCAGCCTGCAATCCACAACACCGAATAGGCAGCGAACGTGACGCCGAAGACTTTGTAAAAACGGGCCAGCGAGCCAGGCCCGAGGATCAACCGATGCAGCAGCGGTCCGCTCAATCCAATAAACACGAGTGCACAGACCGCATAAAGTCCGCCCTCACCGATATTCCGGTAAAACCAACGCCCCGTAACCGCCCATGGCGTAAAGCCCGCGATGCTGAGAACCATGAATCCAACGACGCCGCGCCGGAGGGAGGTTCCCACGCCGGGGATCTCGTCCGGACGGCCGTTGGTTCGAACGCGCTCAAGGACGCTGCCGGGATCAAGTTGGCACCAGCTCATGGTTTTGGTGGGGAATCGTCACGCATGCACTAGTTCTGTTGATCGGCGGATTCGAAGACCTGAAGGATTCTGTCGAATGCGTTGTAAAGATCCGCATTGTTCCGAAGATCCACGGTATAACGCCGGTCCGCATTCTTGAGAGCTTGCACGTGGCCGTCAGTGAACAACGTGGTGACCGATTGCTGCTGATGATGTGTGCGGGGCTTCACATTGTAGGTTGCCACGCTGAAGGAGCACAGGAACTGGGTGTCCAGGGCCAGCGCGCGGATTGGCCTGCCACTACGGTTGAGCCCGGGATTGTCCAACCGCGTGCAGTCCGGTTGGGCCGGCGGCGTGTAGAAAAGCGTCGTCACACCGCCGTGCCGGTAGTAGTAGCTGCTCTGCGCCTGCGAAATGCCGACCTTGGCCAATTCAACATCTGCATCCAGGGGTTGGTCGCTGCCAGGGCAGAAGAGAACCTTGGGGGTTCGGGCCAACTCGTTCGTGAGCAGCAGTCCGAGGCCCGCCACGGCTCCGCTGCGGATCGAGAGCAAACTCGTGGGGGAACCCGTGGAAGGGTAAAAGTCCGCCGGGTGGGAGAAAGGCGGCGCGTTGGGACCATAGGGAATCCGCCCTTCATGGTCCTGGGCATACATGTGCACTGCCGCACCGACCTGGCGGAGATTCGAGATGCAGGCGGCACGGCGACCGGCACTTTTCGCTTTGACCAAGGAGGGCAGGAGCAGCGCAGCGAGAATCGCGATGATGGCGATGACGACCAGCAACTCAATGAGCGTGAATCCGCCGCATAGCGGCGGATGGTCGACCTCAGAGCCTGGTGTTGGCACCACCACGTTTCATCCTTATGGCGTTGGCCTCACCCGACAAAAGCGTTGCCCAAGGACCGCGTTGGTATCGAACACGGGGAGGCTGCCGGTATAATTGGTAAAGATGCCTAAAATGTTCCACTGGGCGGAAGGCAACGCAGCATTTGTGCTGGCTAAGACCGCGTATTGCCCCGCTGCGCTTTGCAGGTTGAACCGGAACTGGCCGCCCGCAATCTGGGCATTCTTCAACACTGGGTCCTCCACGCTACGGAAGCGCACATTGTCCAGGTCCCAATACCCGCCCATTTTGTCAAAGCCCACAGTCGAGGCCAGTTGGACGCCAATCAGCTTGCCTGCCCAAGGGTCGCCAAACTTAACGGTTGGCACTTGCACAGCGAAATCCGTCAGGTGTGTGTTAGCGGGGAACAAGCCGGGTGTGTTGGTGATGGTAGTCGCCGCGACCGTCACCTTGTTGCTGGCCGCATCCCGGTAGTAAAAACTCAGTTCGAGCGTGGCTCCATTCGTCATACCGCCCCCTCCTCCGATCACGCCGACGGTGAGCGTGTATGATTTGCCCGGCTCGAAAGCGCTGCTGGCCCCTCCGGACGGGCTGCATTCCTGAAAGATGGCCACTTCGGGTGAGGCGAACAAATACGCAGCCTGTTTGCCGTCCACATTGTCAATGTGGTCAGGGCTCCCGTTGGTCGTATTCAGGAACTGCCCCATTAGTGCCTCCCAAGGGAACGTTCCGGTCGGATCCACATACCAGGCCGGTTGCGGGGCTTTCTGCCAACCGTCCATCGGTGGAGCGGCAAAATCTGTTTCCGGCGACTCGAAAGAGCTGTTAGCCAGCGGGCTTTCAGTCAATCTCACGTTATCGAGATCCCAGTAGCCACCCAGCTTGTCGAACCCAACGGTCGAGGCCAACTGAACGCCGATGTGCTTCCCGACCCAAGGGTCGTTGGTTCTTACCGTTGGGTCGTTCACTTGGAAGTCGGTGAAATACGTGTTGGTCGGAAAGAGTGCGAGCGAGTTCGTTACGGTGGTGGCTGCCACCGTCACCTTGTTGCTCGCCGCATCCCGATAATAAAGGCTGAGTTCCAGCGTCGCGCCGTTCGTCATTCCACCACCCCCACCTAGCACTCCGACCGAGAGGGCATAGGCTTTGCCGGGCTTGAAAGTGGCGTTGAACTCTTGCTCGGGAGTCGTATTGGTGCCGCCGATGGAGTTGTAATCCTGGAAGATGGCGACGTCGGGATTTGCGAACAGGTAGGCGGCTTGATTCCCCTCCATGTTGCTAATGTGGTCCGGACTGCCGTTGGTCGTGTTCAAGAATTGACCCATCAGTGCTTCCCACTGGAACATGCCGGGGGGATCCACATACCAAGCAGGTTCCGATGCCTTCTCCCAGTTGCCCATCGAGGGAGCGGCAAATTCCGTTTCCGGAGACTCGAAGGAATCATTTGGCAAGACACTGTCGGTCAACCGCACATTGTCCAAATCCCAATAGCCGCCCATCGTGTCGAAACCAACGGTCGAAGCAATGCGGATTCCAATCCGTTTGCCCGCCCAGGGATCGGTCGGCTTCACGAATGGGGTGCGCACCTGAAAGTCGGTGAAATGTGTGTTGGTCGGGAAGAGCGCCCTGGAATTGGTGATCGTGGTTGCACCCACTGTTACCACTTTGTTGGAGGCGTCGCGAAAATAGAGCGCGATTTCCATGGTCGCGCCGTTGGTCATCCCACCCCCGCCTCCAAGTACCCCCACCGTGAGAAGGTAAGACTTACCTGCTTCGAATTGGGCATTGAACGGGTGCGTGGCCGCAGCGCCACTGCCCGAGATGGTGCCGTAATCCTGGAAGATGGCGACCTCTGGTGACGCGAAAAGGTAGGCGGCTTGGGAGCCGTCCACACTGTCGATGTGGTCAGGGCTTCCGTTGGTTGTGTTCAGAAACTGCCCCATAAGTGCCTCCCAAGGGAACGTCCCAGTCGGATCCACATACCAGGCAGGCTGCGGAGCCTTCTCCCAGGACCCCATCTCCGGGCCTGCAAAGTCAGTGATCGGCGACTCAAATGAACCATTGGGGAGGAAGATCGTGGCTGCGCGTGCCGTAGTGGCCCACACTCCCCCGATCGCCACCACGACGGCAAGAGATTTGAGAATCGAACGATAAAGTTCATCACCGGCTGTAACCGGACCGCCCCGTCGATAGCTTTTAGAGTTCATTGAACGTGTGCGCAAATGTGCACATGTTGGACGAACCTCACAAGCTCGATCTTCGGGCCATTCTTTGGGCGAGTTGACTCAAATTAAAAGACACCCGGGGAGGTAAACTGGGAGGAGGCCGAGAGGGTCGTTGACTCACGGAAAAAAGACACCGGAGATCTGTGGGAATGAATATGAGTCAGGAACTAAAAAGCGAATGGTTGCCGAAGGCCCAAGCCCGTTACGCCCGGCGCAATCGGGAAGGCAAAAGCGGGATGCTCGATGAGTTGTGCGCGGCCCACGACTACGAGCGCAAGTATGCGATAAAGTTGTTGACGGGAGCTTTGGTGCCCCCAGACGGCCGGGCTCACCCGGGGCCGGAACGACGCTACCAGGTGGTGGAGCCGGTGGTACGGCAGATCTGGATGACGGCCGAGCAGCCGTGTGGCAAACGGCTGGTGCCCATCCTGGAGCAGTGGCTGCCGTACTATGAGCAGCGTTTTGGCCAGTTGAGCAGCTGGCAACGCAAACTGGTACGACAAGCCAGCGCGGCCACCTTGGATCGGTTGCTGGCCCCGGCCCGAGCCCAGCATTGGCGGGGGCGCAGCGGGACTAAACCCGGGAGCCTGCTGCGGTCGGAAATTCCGATTCGGACCGGGACTTGGGACTTGAGTCGGGTGGGCTATTTGGAAGCCGACAGCGTCGCCCATTGTGGCGGGAGTCTGGCGGGGAATTTTATTTGGAGCCTGACCTATACCGACATTTTGAGCGGGTGGACCGAAGGTGGGGCCGTCTGGAACAAGGGGGCCGTGGGCGTGCTGGGCGCCACCCGCGAGGTCGAGGAGCGCTTGCCCTTCCCGCTGCTGGGCTTCGATTCGGACAATGGCAGCGAGTTCCTCAATCACCACCTGTGGTCCTACATGCGCGATCGCCCGCACGCCGTGGACTTCACCCGTTCGCGGCCCTACCACTCCGACGACAATGCGCATGTGGAGCAAAAGAATTGGACCTGGGCACGGCAGTTGCTGGGCTATGGCCGGTTGGAGAATCCGGAGTTGGTCCAGCGGATCAGCGCGCTGTATCGGGAGGTGTGGGCGCCCTGGCAGAACTTCTTTTTGCCGTGCCTAAAACTGGAGCGCAAGTGGCGTGTGGGCAGTCACTGGCACAAACGCTATGAACGCCCCAGAACCGCTTACGCTCGGCTGTGCGCGCCGGGGATCCTGCCGCTCAAAGCGCGGCGGCAGTTACGGGAGCGTTACGCCAGCCTGGATCCCTTCGTCTTGAAGGACGAGTTGGAGAAAAAGCTAAAGCACATTCTAGCCACCAAAGCCAGTTGACATCGCCCCCCGGCCCCCCCCCCCCAAGCATTCACGTGCAAGGTGATTCCGCCGCAGGGGGGCGCGTGCTATAGAGCACGAAGCCCGCCCCCCTGCTCGTTTTAGCTTGAAATCGAAAACCCGAAATTATATTAAACCTCAGAAACCGGAACCTGGGTTCAGAACGACTGGCTTACTCAGAACCCCCGGGTGTCTTTTCTCCATGAGTCAACGGGGGGGGCGAAGTGAAGCCGTTCGCGCCTGTAACGGAAGCAACGCGCCACAAATTGGTGCATGGGTTGGACAGGGCGGAACAATTACTGGCGCACGGGTCCCTGCAAAACCGAGTTGTGCCTCTGAAAGCCGTGCTGGTGGCAAAAGCGCTAGCCAAGAGCCATTGGCAGGACGCGCTTTTCGATCAGAGGAGCTGTCCGGTAATTGGTGCGGGCAAGCCGGGCGAACTTTTCCTACGCGGTTCGCGGCAGGGGATCGGCCTCCTGAAGAAGCGGATTGAGCATGGCAACACCCTGCAGACCGTGAAAGAGATCTCAGCACTCAAAGATCTCAGGCCAGTCGAACCCGCTGACCGGCTGAGCGGAAAAAGCACGCGGGACCTGTTTGCTGCGGCGCCGGTGGCACACGGACGAAAAGCAGTGAAGGTTAAGTTATTCGACTACGGTGATGTAGACATACAAGCACACGAACGGGCGGTGTTTGAGGCTGGATTGCAGTCGAACGCGATTTCCTTTGTGCGACACCCCCAGTACGAGGGGCAGGATGTGTACACCGCGACTTGCAAAAGCGAAGGTGACGTTGGCTTTCTGTCAGGCCTGCTGTCCGTCCGAAGTGTCGGCCTGATCCCGATGTTTCGGACGTTACGGGAGCACCGCATGAACTCGAGGCCGCTGCCTGACGGGGTTCTGCGCGCCGAGTCGGAGCCTTCAACCTGCCCTATCGTGGCGGTGGTAGACAGCGGCGTGACAGGCAGCATCCCTGATTTGGAGAGCTGGATTTACACGCGCGAGCGATTCGTTGCCAAGGCAGAAGAGAACACCTACCACGGCACGTTTGTTGCCGGACTGTTGGTGTGGGGACATGTGCTGAACCCGGCCCAGCCGGAGATTGGACGGCATCCCTGCCGCATTCTAGACATCCACGTGTTACCGAATCTGGATCCGACCCACGGCGAGGTTGGCAGCATCACGGAGACGGAGTTGTTGCAGGATCTGGACCAAGCGTTGGGCAGACACTCCAACGAGGTCAAAGTCTGGAATTTGTCACTGGGGAGCGACGAGATCTGTCGCTTAGACAGGTTTAGCGATTTCGCCGTGCAACTCGATAACCTCCAGGAGAAATACGGCGTCACTTTCGTGATAGCGGCGGGGAATTATCAGATCCCACCACTGCTTCGCTATCCGAGGGCTGAGGCGAGCGCCGACGCGAGCAGGATCACAAGCCCTGCTGACAGCGTGTTGGGGGTAACGGTGGCTTCAATATCCCAGTTGGACCATCCGAGCAGCGGCACACGGCGTGGGGAGCCTTCGCCGTTTTCCAGGAACGGGCCTGGCCCAAATCACATCATCAAGCCAGACCTAGTGCATTTTGGCGGGAACGTGGGGGCTGATTTCAGTCATGCGCTGGGGATGACATCGTTGGAGTGCGGTCCCAAGCTGGTGGAGGACATTGGAACGAGCTTCGCAGCCCCATTGATATCGAGGCAGCTCGCCTCGGTCCACCACCGGATTACGCCGACGCCGTCAGCCACCTTGGCCAGGGCCATACTGACCCACAACGCTCTGGATATTCGGACGAGGGAGCGGGTCAAAGACGGGGAGGATCACTACGTGGGGTTTGGCACGCCGTTGGAAGTCGAGCGAGCGTTGGAGTGCCGACCGTGGATGATGACGCTGGTGTTCGAGGAGACCCTGCGGCCTGGCTATTACCTGGAATGGGATAACTTTCCTTATCCCGAGTCGCTCACCTCAAGCGGAAGGTACACAGGGGAAATCTGGATGACGCTGGCTTACCGTCCAGCTCGAAACGCCAGCTTCGGCTCGGAATATTGCGAGACGCACGTTAGCGCTCATTTTGGTGTGTACACGGGGGATGGTGATGGTGAAGCGTTCAAGGGAATGGTTCCGCCGGAGCATGCAAACCCGGGCCAACTTTATGAGTCCTTCCAGGTGCAGAGCCTGAGGAAGTGGGCGCCAGTGCGGACATATCACCGGCTCCTGTCGAAGGGCATCACCGGGAAGCGGTGGCGCCTGTGTTTGGAACTACTTTGCCGCCATGGAGTGGAGCACACCGTGGCTAGTAGTCAGCCATTCGCACTGCTCCTGACGATCGCCGACCCGAACCAAAAGGCCCCCGTTTACGATGAGATGATCAGGAGTCTTCGTTCACGGTTCCAGACGCAAAACCTGACGCTGCGTACGGGAGTGCGGGTACATTCGGCGGCGCGGACTTGATGCAAGTCGAGAGCAGCAGCAGCATGCCCCGGTTGGCGGAGGCTTGGGAGGTCACTCGCGCCTCCAAGCACGGCAGTAGGCTCTGTGGTATTTCCGGATGAAAGCGTCGTATTTGACCGGCTCCTGTTGTTTGAGGCGCAGCATCTCAGCCAGCTTTTCCGACGCCTCAATCATCAGACGTTTCATTTCGTCATCCGAGATACGGCTGTAGCCCGGCTGGTCAAAAAGGGGGGAGGGTTTGCCGGCATGGAGATCCTCCAGGAGCCCGTTCCGAAAAGCATACGCGGTGACGGCGTTCGCCTCGTCCCGAAGCGTGAGCTTGCCTCCCGAGGTTGCCTGATCGATGGCCAACCGATTTTGGGCGGCGATTGCCACGTCTTCGGCGGTGGCAAGCGATGGGCACAGATTCAAGAACACCTGCTTGCTGCAACAGCCGTCGCTGTCCTGATCGTGGTACATGACCCTGCCGCCCTCGACGGCATCGATGTGCCTGACAAAGAGCCCGTTCCGGTGGAGATAGGAGGCGCCGACGACGAGATCTTTGGCCGTGAGTTTCTTTGGTGTCGCCATGTGAATGACGGTAAACGCGCTACGCTGAAAAGCAACCGGAAAGGGGGCGGCGTGGCTTAGGGCTCGATAGTCAATGTCCCCTCGGTTTTCCACTTCCCAGTCTTAGACCGTTTGTACTTTAGAAATTCGGCGATCTGCTCCTCATCGCCGGTTAGCTTAAAGGGGGCCGACTTAGCCAGCGCGTCTTTGGCTTTATCGAGCCATTCTCGGTCTTCACGAGCATCGATTATTATCGTTCTTGATTTCATAAAGTTCAGCCTGCTTGTCGCCGCCTTTCGCTGCCCAGGCCGGGCAGGCCCTTCAAGCCGATTGGGCTCAGTGGATTTCAGCACACCAGGACCCGGGGAGATTGGCAAGACTTTTTGTCCGCTGGGCAGGCCCTAGAAGCCCCTATTTCGGATTAGCCGGACGCACCAGACACACTGAGCCCCAGCGACACTTTTCCGTATCACGCTCTGCGCGCCCCCCTCCCTGCCTAGCTCGGGGGATAATTCGGCAAAATCTCCCCGAATGTGAAGCTCACCCGCCAGAGCCTCACGTTGATCTCGCCTTCTTCCCCGCTGGGCACCGTGGCCACGCCGTCCGTCCGCGGCACGAACTCGTAATCCGTTTCCATTTCTTCCGGCAGCCGGTAGCCGTTCCCGTCGGCGTCCACCCCCAGCAACACCCGTTGTTGGATGGCCCAGTCCTGCGCCGCCGCCAGGCTCGCCGCCGTCACGGTCCCGCGCACCGTCCGCCCGCCCTCCGTCAACCCGCCGTCCTGCACGATGCTCACACCCCCATTCCCGGTGGCGGCGCGCGGCACCGGCTGGACCACCCACCGCGTGCCCGAGTACTTCACCGCCTCGGATACGTGGCATTCCAGCACGCCCGCCAGTCCCGTGATCTTGTCCACGGCCTCCACGTCGAAATCGAGCTTCAAGGTCTTCGTCGTCGTGATGGCCCCATTCCATTCCAGGTCCTGCGTCCGCTCGTCCTTCAACACGCGGCCTGTTATCCCAGCCTGGATCGCGTCCGCGAACCCGTTCGCATCGGCCAGCGTGGCCGCATAAACACTCCCGCGTATTTGCGTCCGCCGTGTCAGCGTCAGGTAATCGTTGCTCACCGTCACCGAATGCCGGCCCGCCGCCGGCCCGGCCCGGCCCGGCAATAAAACCGTGAACGAGTATTCCAGCCGCAACCACTGGCTCACCATGGTCCCCGGCGTCGCCGTGGCCGTCACCGTGTAGTTTAACGGCCCATAGTTTATCGCCCCCGCCACGAACAGCAGCCCGTAACTCCCCGCCGTTCCCGTGTCGGTCGCTGTCAGTTGCGCCGCCACCTGGCCCGAGGGCGCGTCCATCACCACCGCCGCCCGCAATGTCCCCATCCATTGGAACTGCACCGTCAACCCCGTCAGATCCACCGGCGCCCCGTTGCTGCTGATCTGGTAGGGCACCGTCACCGCCTGGCCCATCACCAAATCCGTGCTGCCCCCCATCTCGGCGGGCCTCTGGAATTGCGCTGCCGCCGTCCGCACCCTTTCCTCCGTCACCATCGCCGTGGCATAACTGCCGCGCACCGTGGCCTGGTAGAGCATTCGCGCCGTCGCCTCGTCCATCGCCACCACCGCCCCCGAGACCGCCGTCGTGTCCACCCCGATGGCCGTGTAATTGGTTTCCGTGCTCAACTGGACCTGCGACCACCCGGCCCCCAGCTTGGCTTGGTACTCGAACGCGAACGCCAGCCGCACCCCTTCCTCGATGCCGGCGGCCGTCACCTGCCGCGAGTCCCAGGTCAGTTGCTCGCTCAGCTTCACCGCGCTCGCCCCGAGTTGCGACGCCCCGCGAGCCGCTAGCCAGCGCGCCTTGGCTACGGCCGCGTTGTAAGCTGGCCCGATCGCTCCGCCCGCCGCCACCGTCCCGGTGAACGTCGTCATCACCAGCCCCGAACCGCCGTCCGATTTCGAGGCGCTCTGCATCGCCCAACTCACCAGCGTCGCCACGCGGCGCCGGTACTCCTGCTCGAACGATAGCTCGATGAACGTCGTGCCCTTGAAGTCGTCGCTCTGGTCTTCCATCGCCGCCCGCCCCGCGGTCTGATCCCCATTGGCATAGACCGAAACCACCTTCACGTCGTTGCGGATCGCTTGCCCCGGCGCGTAGCCGTATTGCTGTGCGACTTTCGCCATCAACGCCGCCAGCTTCGCACGCGCCAGCGTTTCATCGGGGGCCAGGATGCGCCCCGACACGTTCAAGGTCTCCTCCCCGTCCTCGTTGTTGGTACGCGGCGTCGCCGTGAACTCGCACGTCGCATACCCGCTCTCGTTGGGGAAGAGGGAATAGTTCGCCGTCATGGTCCAGTCGATCCCCGTGATCGCCTGGTTGATGTTCGCCCGCAACTCTTCCACGCGCACGACCTGCTCGAAGGCGCCGTAGGTTAACGTGCCATCCGCCCCGTTCACCTCCGCCAGCATCGCCTCCTGGGCCGCCAGCAACGCCGCCCGCCGGTCGGTCAGGCTGTCCGCCGGGTTGCCCGCCAGGGTGCCGCTGGCCGACAGCGTGCCGCCCGCCCGTTGCCGTTGGGAACGCATGTCGTTGAACCGCCGCCCCTGGTAGGCCAACTCCCAGATCCGCACATTGCCCAGGGGAACCGCCTCGGTGTTGCCCGTCTTCGTGAATGCCGCCTCTTGGTTGTCCGCCCGCCAAGTCTTGAACTCGATGGTGAACGACAACTCCGTGAACGTGCCCCCGTCCGCGTTGGCTGATACCGTGTGCGGGCTCGTGTCGCTTCGCATCTGGACAACGTTGTCCCCGTCGTAACCGTATTGCGCCAGTGCCACCGGCAACAGCGCCGCCAATTGGCCGCGCGCCAGCGCCTCGTCGGTCGCCGTGATCTTCCCCGAGAGCAACAGAAACTTCTCGCCCGTCTCCGGGTCCCGTTCTTCCGCCTGGTAATCCACCGTCGCGAAGTCCGCTTCATCCGGGAAGACCGCGTAGCTCGCCGTGAACGTCCAGTTCACCGCATACAACAACTGGTCAATCTCCACCGTCGGCCGCTCCGGCCGCACCACCCGGTTGAACACCGATCCCTCGGCCCCGAACTGCAACAGCCCGTCCGCCGTGGTCATCGCCGCCAGGAAGTCCGCCTTCGCCTGGGCGAGGGCCCCGCGCCGATCCGCTAACGCCAGCGTCGTGTCCACCAGCAGCCAACCGCTCACCGACACTTCGCCCTTGACCGCCACCCGTTGCGAATGGAAGGGGGAGAACCGCTCCGCGCTCGCCGCCTCCGAGAACCTCGTCACATTGCCCAGCGTCAACGCCTTGCCGTTGGTCGGCGTGTAGGTCAGCGGCAAATTGTTCGTCACCAACCCCTGTTCGTAATACATGAACACGAGGTTGACGGGCATCTGATACGTGCCCCATTCCTCCGGCAGATCGCTGCTCACCACCGTCACCGTCTGGTTCACGTAGTCGGTCGCGCTATCGTCGTTGGTCCACTGGAGCACGCCGTTCTGCGTCCGCAATGCCGCCGTGATCTGTTGCACGAGCGCGTAGTTGTCGAAGTAGGTCCGCTCGAACAGCGTCACCGCCACCCGCAACGTCACCTTCACCCGCTGCCCGTCCTCGAACTCGCGTTGCTGCGTTACCGTGAACTCGCCCAGGTCGCCGATCTCCAATCCGCTATAGCTCAGTGTCATCACTCTTCCTTTTGCATTTTACACTTTGCACTCGGTCAGTGCCCCACTCCCGCCCCACGTCCACCCGCCTGGGCCAAACGTGGCGCCGCTCCGCCGGCTGCCGGCGACGCCGCTCCCGGCCCGTTCACGGTCAGCGTACCCTTGAAGATCACCGTCGGCGCGGTCACGTTCACCGTTCCCGCCGTCACGTTCATGATCTTGGCAGCCGCGTTGTAAGCCGCCCGCCCTTCCGGGTCCGCCTGGCTCACCACTCGGTTCAACCGCTCGCCCAACTCCGCCAGCCGGTCCGCCGCCCGGCC
>Ga0364881_10378_pt1 | contig 26716 bp, 16 predicted proteins | sample ExccelJu500001D4_5_FD_206923 | JGI IMG/M metagenome (GOLD analysis project Ga0364881, IMG submission 206923) | Enriched cells from Trout Bog Lake Hypolimnion, Wisconsin, USA - BchlTB.July30.5000.01.D4 | ecosystem: Environmental > Aquatic > Freshwater > Lake > Hypolimnion/Profundal zone | place...
GATGGCTTTTTGTGCAGAAACCAACCGGGCAGTTTATTCCTTAAATAATGGTGATAGAAGTATGGAAACAGCTACTATGAATGTATCGCTGTTTGGAGGAAAAGCTGTGGAAACCTGGATTGCATTTGTTAATGAGGAAGGAACCAAATTTTCTGACAGTGTGTATTTGGGAAATGTGATGGTGGAGTAAGTTGAAAGTCTGGAGTCTGGAGCCGGGAGTTCTGAGTTTGTAGTCTGGAGAAAGAAGACTGGAGTTTGGACAGAGGACTATTTAAAAACAAAGGAAACCTGCCTTTTGAGTCGGGCAGGTTTCTTTCAAAACAAAAATTTTATGCAATTAATATTAAAAAGGGAATACCTGCCAAATGGAACTAATGGCGTGATTAGCCTGGAAAATGAACAAATCTGTTTCAGTATTGAATTACCCTGGAGAAATAATTTAAGGAGTGTTTCCTGTATACCTGAGGGAAACTATGCTTTGCGCCGGAGAAACAGTGAACATTTTGGCTGGCATCTGGAAGTGCTGGATGTGCCTGGAAGGGATGCTATTTTAATTCATCCTGCCAATAGTGCCCTGAAAGAATTAAAAGGATGTATAGCTCCAGTAACCATATTAACTGGAGATGGAGAAGGGGAAAGCTCAAGAGCCGTATTCTCGAAACTTAAAATGATGGTTTTTCCCTTATTGGCTAAAGACGATGAAGTATGGCTGAAAATTGAAGAAAGCCAGGAATCTATAACCTGGAGGCGGGAAAATGGTTTGTGGCGAAACACAACAGGAAAATCTGAATGGAAAACTGAACTGGACGTTTAGCGTGTAGCTGTAATTTAATTATACATTGTTGATTTTAAACAAAAAAAATGAGTATGAATCTTATAGAAAGAGCAAAGTCGCCTACACCGCGTTTTTTTAAAAAGTTGCGTAATGTGGGATTGATGCTGGCAGGCATTAGTACGGCTATTGCATCTTCACCGGTTACATTACCTGTGTTCGTGGTATCCATTGCAGGGTATGCAGCGGTTGCAGGTGGGGTGATAGGAGCGGTGAGCCAGTTGGTAACAGATACGGAAGACACGAAAAAAGGAGGAAGTGATGGATAATGGAACCAGGGCTGGAACTGTTGGCGGTACAATGCTGGCATTTGTCAGCAATATCCACCAGGACGATATCCTGAAAACTGTGATTTTGACGATGATTGGAGCTGTAGTGAGTTTTCTGGTATCGCTGATTTTACAATGTATGGTGGGTTGGTTAAAAAGGAAGAAGAGGGATAAAACTCCGGGGTAGGCCCGGAGTTTTATTTAAAAGGTATTTGGGTGAAAGGAAAGACTTGACTGTATAAAAAGTATCTATATTAAGATTAGAAATAGATTTTTATTTTCTAGAAATGGCTAATAGATTTAGAGAAGCATTGAATTACGGATACATTATCCGTAAAATTACGGATAGGTTATACCGTAATTGTATGATTAAAAATATCCAGTTAACATATATTTAATATTAAAACAAAAAAATGGGTGTTTTTCACATTTGTTATATCAAAATTAATCCTCAATTTTAGTTTGTGAAAATGAATACCAAAATTACTGTTTAATTCCTGTTAATTAAGTGGGTTTAATTATGATTCTCGGGGACACAGTTTATTTGTAGTGCCAAAACATTTCAATCTTCAGAAACTTTTTATTTGTGTATGTAACTATTATAGGGTACTAAATGTACCTATATGACAGTGATATGTTGTTTTGAAATTAACTAGAAAACAGTTGAATAGACGGAGCTTTTAATAAGAGGTTTGGCGCCTTATATTAATTGATTATGTATTATTGAGATGAAGCAAAATTAGTAATTATATCAGTTTCGACGTAATACTGAATTGATATAGATGTGATATTATTTAATTGTAAGTAATGAGAATATATATAATATTATTTATTTGCGAGTTAATCAGTTTTACGGCATTTTGCCAAACGAATACATTCCCGTCTAGTGGGAATGTAGGTATAGGTACATTAACCCCAAGGGCAACATTAGAAGTTGGGGCTACTAATGGGGTTTATCCCAGTATTGTATCAGGTAGTGTTATTGAAGTAGCCGGATACAGGGAAGTAGCACAGTCTGCCAATGTATCTGTTACTGGAGGAACTTTAAATAATGGGGGGCCAACTTCCAGAAATGGGATGGGGAACTGGACAGTTACCAGCTTTCCTGTAACCATTACAATCTGTACAAGAGGCTGGTGGTCTTTTGGTGGAATATCTTTTACGGCAGATAATGTATTTAATTATCCAAATGGCGGGGGTGCTAAATTACCATCCAGCTTTTTGATTGAAGCTAGCCCTGATGCCGTAAACTGGACAACTGTTGATGATGTTACGGGCTATACTTCCGCATTATATTATAATCCAAATGTTATTACAGGAAGTGGTGCTTGTATAAGGATTACAGCCCGAGCACCACAATCAGGAGAAACCATCAGTAAAATTGCAAATATTCAGATTTATGATACTTACCGGACAGGTAAAGGTCCATTTACTGTTTCTCCGGAAGGAAATGCAGTATTTATTGGTGGGAATGTTGGGATTGGAGTGATCAACCCGCAGAGTAGTTTAGATATAAACGGAGGTATCAATGCAAATACTGAATCTCATTTTGCTACAGGTAGTTATGTGGATCCTAATCCGGGCTTTGCAAATGCATTAAAAATTGGTTCCGGAGGCATTGCAGTTAATGGTAATTCAATATTTCCTAATGGCACAGTTGGGATTAATACGAATAATACACAAGGTTACCAACTGGCAGTTAATGGTTCTGCTATTTGCACCAAACTGGTTGTAAAACAACATAACAACTGGCCTGATTTTGTATTTGATTCGTCTTATCATTTGCAATCACTGACTAAGGTTGAAGAATTCTTAAAGTTAAATAAACATTTACCTGAAATGCCCTCAAGTAAAGAAGTGGAAAACAGTGGAGTGGATGTTGGAGAAACAGAAAGATTATTGTTAAAAAAGATTGAGGAATTAACGCTATATATGATAGAGGTAAAGAAAGAGAATACAGAACTAAAAAAACGAATTGAAAATCTGGAAAATAAAAAATAGTATGAATAGACTTTTACTCATTATGATATTGGTTTTTTTTGGCTTTACTGTTACAGCGCAATCATCTAGTACACAAACAATTAATACATCCTGGGGTAATTATGTTAACACAAATGTTTATGGATATGGCAATACTTTAATACAGGTTACATTAAACGGACAAAATTCCACTTGGAATGGCATGTTTTCAGTAAATGGAGGAAATTCCTACACACCAAGTATTATCTGGAATAATGTAAAACTTATTTCTTTTTCGGGTTATAATGCGGGTACAGATGATGTACAGGCAATAATTATGTCATCCACTTCAACTAGTGGTTTTGGGGGAACAACAGTCGTTTTAAAGTCGAATAATCCGGCTACTGGGTCTGCAACCATTACAGTAACAGTAATTGGAGCAAATGCTTCGCAATTATCTCTGTCAAGTTCTGCTTCATCACCATTTGCCTATACAATGGCCAGTTCTGCAGGAACCTATAATACTTGGACAGTTAATGGTAATTTAGGAATTGGAACAAATACTCCTCATGCAACATTGGATGTTTATGGTGCAGCTAATTTTAACACTCCTTCAGATTATAATAATCTAAGTTTAATATCATCCAATAGTAATGGAAATGTAGCAATTAAGTTTTTACAAAATCAGGCTGGTTATTATAATTGGAGAATAGACGTACAAGGCCTTAAAGCAAATGCAATGTGTTTTACACCTGCTGATATTTCAGGTACAAATACAAGTTTTACTACACCTGCTTTTACAATTTACAATTCTGGGAATGCTGAGTTTAAAGGTGGAATAACGGCAGGTAATACTGTAAATCCATCTTCAGATGGGGTATACAATTTAGGTAATCCATCTTATAAATGGAATAATATATATGCTTACACACCTACATTTTATGGTGTTTTAACTGGAGCGAACGCAACTTTTAGTGGAAACGTACTTATAGGGAAGACAAGTCAAACAAATACGAGTTATCTGCTTGATGTGGCAGGGAATATCCGTGCAAATAAACTGGTAGTCAATACAACTGGTGCTGACTTTGTATTTGCAAAGAAGTACCATTTGATTCCTCTTAGTGAGCTGGAAAAGTATATTCAACAAAATAAGCATTTACCAGGTATTGAACCTGCCAGGGAAATGAATAAAGGAGGTGTGGATGTAGGTAAAAATGAAACCAAACTATTACAAAAAATAGAAGAACTGACATTATATATGATTGAAATTAAAAAGGAAATGGAGCAGACAAAAAAAGTTATGCAAAACCAAATTGACCTGTTGAAACATCAAAATGAGCAATTGGAATCTGTTGATAAGGCAAAATAAAAGGTAAGAGTAATTTAACAAGAACAGAAAGAAAGCTTATGATACCAAAATTACTGTTTAACGCTTTATTATTTATTGCTGTATTATATGGCAATGAAGTATATGCACAAACTGAAGTTGTTGATTCGGGTATGAATAAGGTAACTAAGTTCTTACTGAACCTAAAGCCGAATGCCTTAAAAGCCATGGATAAGCAGTATGCAAAAATGGAGAAGAAGATTACAAAACAGAGCAATGATTATCTGACTAAAATGGAGAAGCATGAGGAAAAGATGAAAAAGAAGCTTGCCAAAACAGATAGTACCAAAGCGGAGCAAACATTTGGGGATGTACACCAGCGTTATACAGCATTACGCAATAAACTTACCCAGAGCGGAAACAAGATTCAGAAGATAACCCATTATATTCCCGGATTAGACAGTATTTCAACCGCAACCAAATACTTGTCACAGGTATCAACCAGTATTCCCAATTATCCCACCGGAAACATTCAATTATTACAACAACTCAATGGGAATGTGGCAGGTGTACAGCAGCAAATGCAGAATGCAACTGATGTAAAACAACTCTTAAGACAGCGGGAAGCACAACTGAAACAGCAATTAATGAATACGGTGGTAAGTAAAGAACTGGATGTAATGAATAAAGAAGTGTATTACTACCAGCAACAGCTGAATCAATACCGGGAAATGTTCAATGACCCTGATAAGTTAACCCAGCAGGTATTGGGAGTTTTAAGAGAGACACCAGTATTTCAGAGCTTTATGTCCAGATTCAGTATACTGGCTCAGTTATTTCCTATGCCGGCGAATGTGAGTACATCACAAGGATTGTCAGGATTACAGACAAGATCATCCCTTCAGCAATTAATGACTTCACAAATGGGTACAGGTGCAGGTGGAGGAGCCGGGGCAACTCAAGTGGATCCTCAGCAATATTTACAGCAGCAAATGCAGGCAGGCGGAGCCCAAGTCAGCCAGTTTAAAGATAAATTAAGCCAGCAATTAGGAGGAGGAAATAATAGCGGTGATATGGATATGCCCAATTTTACGCCCAACACCCAGAAAACGAAATCCTTTCTCAAACGAATAGAATACGGACTGAATATACAATCCCAGAAAACGGTGTATTTATTACCCACCACCAGTGATATAGCGGTAACAGTAGGGTATAAATTAAATGATAAGGCAACGATTGGAATAGGTGGAAGTTATAAACTGGGATGGGGGAAAAGTATCAATAATATCAGTTTGAGCAATCAGGGGATGGGATTGAGGGCTTATACAGATATAAAACTGAAAGGCAGTATCTGGATAACCGGAGGCTATGAGCAGAACTGGCTGCCTCAATTGGCCACAATACTTGATTCAGCCAATGTGCATCCATCGGGATGGGGCAATGGCTGGCAGGCAAGTGGATTGCTGGGTTTGACCAAGAAAATGAAGATTGGCAAGCAGACGAGTAATATGCAGGTATTATGGGATTTTCTGAGTTATAGTCAGATACCCAGAACCACTGCAATTAAGTTTCGCATTGGGTATACGTTCTAAATTTTTATAAATTAAATGGGGTATGAAAAATTTATTTACAAGTATCTGTATTTTATTGATTTTTTATAAAGTAAATGCACAGTCCAACACATTTCCTTCAAGCGGGAATGTTGGGATTGGTACAACTAGTCCCCAATATAATTTACAGGTAAACGGAGTAACACAGTCGTCAAAATATATCAGCGATGATTCTTATGATCATATTGAATTGACAACCAATTCGTGGGGAGGGTCACATGGCATATTCTTTGGCTCGACGGTTAATTATTCAGGTACTGGTAATTTATGGCAGAATTATGGAAATACAAAGTATGCAAGTGATCCGGGAGCCTATAATTATGGTGCATCTTCCATTGGTTATATTGCAAATGGAGGAGGATTAACATTATATGATGGTGGTATTTCAACCGGGAAAGGGAATTCTATAATCTGGACTCCTGCACTTACGGTGGCTAGGGGAGGAAATGTTGGAATAGGAACAACCTCGCCTGGTATTTATAAATTACTGATACAGGGAGATGGTTCCAATAATATTATTTCTGGCGTTTATAATCCTTCCACTACCTATGGGGCAGGGCTAATGATTTCAGATAACATCAATAATTATACCTGGAAAACTGTACCTGGTTCATCAGGAAGTATGTTGACTTTAGGATATGCCAACAATACTGTTGAATTTTTAAGAGTCAGTTACAACGGCTTTGTTGGTATTGGAACAACTAATCCAACGCAGTTATTATCGGTAGCTGGTAATATTCAAAGTAAGAAATTAATAGTAACACAAAGTGGATGGAGTGATTATGTATTCAAACCATCTTATCATTTAAAATCACTTTCTGAATTAGCAATATTCATTAAGGCGAACAAACATTTGCCAGATATCCCAACTACAAAAGAGGTTGAAAAGGATGGAATTGACGTTGGGGCAACTGAGGCATTGCTGCTTAAAAAGATAGAAGAATTGACTTTGTACATGATTGATCAAAATAAAAGAATGGATGCCTTAAGTAAGGAAAATCTGAAATTAAAAAAGCGTATTGAAAAAATTGAAAACCATCTATGAAATGAAGAAATATTTATTAAATATCAGTTTCTGTATATTGGCTGTTTCTTTATTTGGGCAAACCAATACATTTCCAACAAGCGGGAATGTTGGGATTGGTACTACTTCCCCACTTACAACTTTGGATGTAAATGGAGGGGCATTGCTCCGAGGCAGCAATACTAACACGCCAGCTTCTCTAATTTCCGGAGTTGAATTGTTTACAGGAAGAAACTATTTTAATAACTTAAGTAACGGCCAGTTAATTGGAGATATTTCCTTCCAATATGGTGGAAATGGTGGTGGGTACAGACATTTTATTACAACATTGCATAATAGTGCTTCAACAGGAAACCAGATGCGTTTTTATCTTAATACGAGCGGAACTGTCAACGGGTCTTCTGCTCCAGGAACAGGTAATGTAAATGTTCTTACTCTTGCTTCTGATAATGGTGGGGAAGTCGGCATTGGCACTACCAACCCAGAAACTAATTTACATGTAATAGGTAATGCCAGGGTTACTGGAACTGGTTGGTTTTCAAGAAGTAATAATGGAAACTTATCAGACGCATTATACTTAGGCCAGAATAATTCATGGGATTGGCCATCAATTTTGTTTTCTACTTCTGATGCTCAGGGATCTAATGTATTAAACCTATTCAGTACCAGATGGGGTACTACTTTTAACTTTCAAAGATCAAGTCCAATTGGCACTAAAAATATTGTACAAATATTGGGTCAGGAAGGCCATTCTCATAGTTTAAGCATTTTCGCATCTTCAGATGGTGCAACACAGAAAATAATGTTTACCGGGGATGGGAATAGCTTTATTACAGGAGGTAATTTACTTATTGGCAAGACCACTCAAACCAATTCCAATTATATATTAGATGTAGCAGGTAATATCCGCGCCAATAAGCTTGTGGTTAATACTACCGGTGCAGACTTTGTATTTGCTAAGAAGTATCATTTGATTCCTTTGGAAGATTTGGAAAAGTATATTCATCAAAATAAGCATTTGCCAGGTATTGAAACTGCGAAAGAAATGTGTAAAGAGGGTGTGGATGTGGGTAGTAATGAATCGAAATTGTTACAAAAGGTGGAAGAATTGACTTTGTACATGATATCGCTAAAGCAGGAAAATAATAAATTAAAAAACAGAATTGAGAAACTGGAAAACAAAAAGTAAAATGAAAAAGTATTTGCCTATTATTTTGATATTTATTATTGGTCACGGCGTTGCCCAAACCAATACATTTCCATCTAGTGGGTATGTAGGTATTGGAACAACAAGTCCATTAAATGGTATCCACGTTTTTAGCAATGGGGATTTAAATGGAGGTTCTGTTAGATTTGGTTATAGTGGTGCCGCTGATGCATTATTGTCATTTGGGTGGGATGGGGTTAGCCAGGATGCATTTAAGATAAGTAAATTCCCTCATAATTCTGTTACGGGCTCAACCAATTTTATGACCATCCTTTCTAATACAGGCAATGTGGGAATTGGAACAACAAGTCCATCATCAAAGCTTGATATTGTAACAAGTGCATCTTCAGGTATCCGCTTTAGTTTGACAGATGGGAGTTCTTATGGAATGATTGCTGCATACAATACTCCAGGAAATCATCTTTTTTCATTATGTAGGCAAGATGGGGTGAATGCCGGTGATCTTTCTATCTCTGCATTTTCTGGCATTGGATTAACTGGAGGTAAAACAACAGGTTCGGCAACCAGTGCATATCAATTTTATCTCAGTTCAAATGGAAATGTTGGTATTGGAACGACAAATCCTTCTCAACTACTCTCTGTTGCAGGTAATATTCAAACTAAGAAATTAATAGTGACTCAGACAGGATGGAGTGATTATGTTTTTTATAAAAGTTACAAGCTTAGGTCGCTTTTAGAAGTGGAGCAATTCATTAAAATTAATAAACACTTGCCGGATGTTCCTGATGGAATAGAAGTAGCTAAGAATGGTGTTGATGTTGGTGAAACAGAAGCATTACTACTAAAGAAAATAGAAGAACTGACTTTATACATGATTGAAATGAAGAAAGAAAATGAGGAAATGAAAAAAGAAATTACTGAAATCCGGAAGAAACAAAACTCAATTAACGAAGTAAAAAATTAAAATAATTTATGTTTTCTATTGGTCATTTTGGTAGAAGTTTATTCGTCTTACTTTGTTTTCTGTGTGCAGGATTTGTTTCCTATTCACAGGTTGGAACATTTTCTTCTGTAAATGTTTCAGGTTATGTTCAAAGTAAAACAGGTTACCTGGACAGGAATATGATGGATGTTACTTCATGGTCAACTAATCCCGGGCCTGTGAATAGTGTTAGTGGTTTTAGTTCCGTTGGTACAGCATCACAAAACAATATCATCTGGGACTTGGATCCATGGGGTAGAAAAGCATTGATTTGGCAAGGTAATTCAATTGGAAACAGTGGACCTAGTGGAGGTTTGAGTTATAGTAATTTACCAGTATCATCAGGGAAAGCGTATAGGCTGACCGCGTGGATAAAAAAGAATAATACATCCGGTTCGGGTTATATTTATTTGGGGTGTGATGCTCAGAATACTTTAAACCTGGATGGTACACAAAATACGAATCCATACTTTGTTTATATGGCAAATTCCTCAAACTTAATGATTGCTGGTAGGTGGTATTTATTTGTAGGTTATATACATGCCAATAATGATAATGACATGACTAACTATGGGGGAATTTATGATGGTATGACTGGTCAAAAAATTATTAGCCTAACAGATTTTAAACTTACAAGTAATGCAACATATCAGACACATAGAACTTTTGATTATTATGAACAGCAGGCAGGCTCAATCACGTCCTGGTATGCACCGAGATTTGAAGAAATAAATGGAACTGAACCAACCATAGAGCAGTTGTTAGGTGTAACCGGGCAGGGAGCAACATTAGCCCGCAATGCTTTCTTTTTTGGCAATGTGCTAATAGGTAAGACTACTCAAACCAATACCAATTACATGTTAGATGTGGGAGGTAATATCCGTGCCAATAAGCTAGTGGTTAATACTACCGGTGCAGATTTTGTGTTTGCTAAGAAATATCAGTTAATCTCGTTAAATGAGCTAGAAAAATATATTCTGCAATATAAGCATTTGCCTGGTATTGAAACTGCTACGGATATGACTAAGGAAGGAGTGGATGTTGGAAAGAATGAAACCAAACTATTGCAAAAGATAGAAGAACTCACCTTGTATCTGATTGAACAGAACAGGAAAATAAGCAAAATGGAAGAGGACAATGAGACAACCAAGAAAATTGATGCTGAGATGAGAAAAGAAAATGAACTATTACAGATTCGGTTAAGCAAACTTGAAAATAAAAACTAAGATGAAGAAATATTTATTATTGATTTTGTTATTGTTAAACATAAGCGTATTTGCTCAAAATACCAATGTGTATGATTTTGCGCCATCTGCAAAAGTAACGACCAATGGTACTATTAATAATGGGGGTGCGACTGCAAGAAGCTTTTCTTCATTCACTATCTTGGGTACAGGACAATATATTATTTTTGATTTAGGCGCATCCCTTTCAATAAGTACTATAACATTTGGGACCTTCTGGAGCTCTGATGGTAGGTATATTCCCAATGGATATACAATTGATTATTCAAATGATGGTATAAATTATACTAATGTTGTAACGAATACTGGGAATCAAAATATAGCACCTGTACATAATATTAGTTCCCCATCAGAAAGGTATTGGCGTTTTACCATTACAGCTGTGCAAAGTGGCCAAACCGCTTGTAATATTGCCGGGTTTCAATTATTAGGTGCAGGTATTGGTGCGGCTACAAACAATTTATTCTGGGGTGGTGGTGGTTTTAATAATACCTCAATTAACTACATGGCAGGAAATGTTGGGATAGGAACAACCAATCCTGTTGCCAATTTGCATATAGGCCCTGAAGTTGGTGGAGGTGGAAATAATCCTACGATGCTTATTAGCACATTAGCAGGCACAAAGCCCTCCATATTATTTACAGAATATACAGCACGTTCTGCAGCTATTGGAATTTCTAGCGATAACTATCTCGCATTAGGTTCTGAAAACAATCATACTTATGGTATTAAGTTTCAGGTAAATGGTAATTATAGTATCGGAGATTTAAATAGTGGTACGACTGCAATGCTCATCAATAATGGAGGAAATGTTCTAATTGGTAAAACCAGTCAAGCCAATTCCACTTATATATTAGATGTTGCAGGCAATGTCCGTGCCAATAAGCTTATAGTTAATACTACTGGTGCAGACTTTGTATTTGCTAAAAAGTATCATTTGATTTCTTTGGATGAGCTTGAAAAATATATTCATCAGAATAAGCATTTGCCAGGTATTGAATCTGCGAAAGAAATGAGTAAAGAGGGTGTGGATGTGGGTAACAACGAAACGAAATTGTTACAAAAGATGGAAGAACTGACATTGTATTTAATTGAGCAAAATAAAAAAATAGATGCCTTGTCTAGGGAAAATCTGCAATTAAAACAGCGGATTGAAAAAATTGTAAACCGTTAATAAAATGAGGAAGTATTTATTACAGATTGGGTTCTATGTGTTGTCTTTATCAGCTATTGGACAAACCAATACATTTCCTTCCAGTGGCAATGTTGGGATTGGTAATACATCACCTTCTTATCTGCTTGATGTAAATGGCACATTCAGGACTCAGGGTACACTATCCCGTTTTGACAATAGTATTAATTTAGGAGGAAGTGGGTCGTTTAGTATAGATGCACCAGGAATATCAAATGGAAGATTATTTATGCCAGCAAATGGAAATCTCAATATCGGCTATGCATCTGACCAGGGCTATAAACTTGCAATTAACGGAAGTGCAAGTTTTGCGGGAAGTATATCAGGAAACACTGGTATTATAAATGGAAACTTATATTCATCCAGTTTTTCTGTAGGAGCAAATTCTTATAGTAACTGGAATGGTATACCTGCAATTGAAATTACAAATATTGCAAATGCAGCACAAGCATATTTCGGCGGTACAACAAATGGTGCTTATGTTGGGGCAAATAATTACTGGAATGGAAATAATTGGGTGTATAAAACATCAGCCGGAGCATCACAATTGATGGTAGCTCAAGGAGGGTATTATTTTTCAATTGCACAGTCCGGAACTGCAGGAAATAATATTTCTTGGAATAATATTATGAGTTTAACAAATAGCTCCGTTAATATTAACGCTCCATTAAACGAAACCTCTAATGCAACTTTTTTAGGAACTTTGGGTGTTGGAACAACCACTCCTAATTCAAATTTTGTGGTAACCAATCCTTCCAATACGCAAGGATTGGAAATTAACCAATTATACAGTGGGTTCAGCAGAATATTTTCATATAACAGGACAGCGAATACCCCCATTCCCTTAGTATTACAGGATGTAGGTTCATACCTTATGGTTGGAACTACTACAAATCATTCCAATGAAATACTTCAGGTAGGAGGCACATTTTATACTTCGGGTACTGCAACATTTAACAGCCAGGTAATTATAGGAACTCCTGTTCAGTCAAACCCCAATTATTTACTAAATGTAACTGGTAATATACGTGCCAATAAGCTGGTGGTTAATACAACAGGTGCTGACTTTGTGTTTGCCAAAAAGTATCATTTAACACCCTTGGGTGAATTGGAAAAATATATTCAACAGAATAAGCATTTGCCAGGTATAGAACCGGCTAAAGAAATGACTAAAGATGGTGTGGATGTGGGTAATAATGAAACTAAACTGTTACAAAAGATAGAAGAACTGACTTTATATATGATTGAAATGAAAAAAGCAAATGAGCAACTGGAAAATAAGGTAGAGGTTCTGAATAAACGCATTACTGAAATAGGAAACGATAAGAAGAAATAATAAAAGCAAAACATTCTTACATGAAAAAAATTGCAACATTCCTTGTTTTTGCATTAATGATGACCCGGTTAATGGGGCAGGTAAATTTACAAACCGGAAGTGCTACTTATGGCCTGCCGATGTTTAACTGGAAGGATGACCAAAGCCGGTTAAGTTCTGCTGTGGCATTGAACTATAGTTCAGGCAACGGATTAAAAGTAAATGAAGTGGCATCTAATGTGGGCCAGGGATGGAACCTGATAGCTGGAGGAGTGATTACCCGTATGCAGGTGGGGGAACCCGATGACCAGATGCCCTATTACGGGAATGGAACAGACCAGGATACCACTAAATACCCTGCGGGATACTTATATGATACTACTGCTATTGCAAAGGGGTGCCCCAATGCACTGACCCAATATCCTATTTATGGTTCTACGAACCAGATATATACCCAGCATATGGTAACGGCACAGGATAAGCAGCAGGACTATTTTTCTTTTCAGTTTAATGGAAAATCCGGCATGTTTATTTTAGATACCAGCAATGGGGGTACTGGTATTCCACTGGGGGATACCAAATTAAAAATCAGTTTTCAAAAAGACCCAACGATGGTAACCAATACCAATACGGGTATTAGGACTACCATTACTTCTTTTACGATACAGGATGTGGATGGGATGATCTATAAGTTCACTGTTCATGGTATGTCCAAAATATTACACTTGGGGTATTGTGATACCAGTTTAAAACAAGAACAACACCAGCCTGATTTTAAGGGCCAGATATATACACAGTCTGCATTTGACTATCAGACCATTATCAATCCATGGGTGATTGGCAGCTGGTATCTCTCTGAGATTGACGACCCGCTTACACAAAGAAAGATTCTCTTTAGGTATAATCAAAACACTGTTAATAATGTTGCGGGAATCGAGATTTCAAATTACCGGACTTCCAATACAAGTTATATGATTATTGATCACCAAAAATCAATAGCGATCACCCAGGATATAGATTCCATTGTCTACCCGGACGGGCATAAGGTTCTGTTTAATTACAGCAGTACCCCCCGTGCCGATTTGAATGGGGAATATGCACTTGCTTCCATTGATGTACTCTATAATGGCCGTTACCTTTCCGAATATCAGTTAAATACGAGCTATTTTATTTTAAACAGTTATGGTACACCGATAACATCCTATCAGAAAAGTGTTGCCAGGCTTTGTTTACGGTCAATAAAAAAAGTAGGAGTGGATTTAAAAGAAGATACTCCACCTTATCAGTTTGATTATTATTTGGGTTCAAATACCGGGGATGATATTGTTCCCCCGCCTTTCTTTTATGCAAAAGATATTTTTGGCTTCTATAATGGCAACAACAGTATCAATTACCATAATAATCCCATAGACCTTACCAAAACAGTGAATCAGTTAAATTTTGATGATTTAAGAGGGCTTTGTTTTCTGAATACGGTAAATGATATAAGTTTTCCTAACCCTACAAAAGAATTTATTAACCCTAAATCCGGTTATGCCAAAAATGGATTATTAAAACAAATTATCTACCCTACTGGTGGCACCCTGACCTATCAGTACAGCCAGAATACCTCTACCGGATATGGGAATACCGTAATTTATGGTACCAGTAGTACCAATATGATTGGGGGCGTAAGTGTAAGCCAAACAATATCAACAGATGGCGGGTATTCCAATGGTTGTGCCAATCCGATTGTAACCAATTATAATTATGTATTAAGTGATGAGTCCACTTCTTCCATATGGGGGCTGGAAACACCAGTGACTACCATTGTCAGTCAAAGCCATTATGCACCGGAATACCGGTATCATTATTGGGACTGGAGCGATTTTCCGTTAGGTATCTGTAACTGGCATTTTCAATATCCTGGTATCATATCACAGCAACAGAGTATTGACCTGACTAAAGGACAACAATTTATGGCCAATGCTGCGCCTTATTTTAATGTACTGAGTATCATTGGCGTATTATCCGATATTGAAACCATTTGTTTAATGTCAAGCGGGGCAACCGTAGGCACTTCAGATATCATTGGACTTACTTTAGATGTCGCCGTGAATGAATATGTTTTTCTGCATACCTGCACTTCAGGTAATACCAAGGATAATACCTCTACTGTATTTTACAATTTTGACCTGAATGGGTCCAGTTCACTACCATCACAATTTAAGCGTGTGGAAGTCGTGGAAAATAGTGGTGCAATTGGTAAAACAGTGCAGGAATTTACCAGTGCTGATGATTATCCGTTATGGGTGCCGGCGGGTGGCAACCCTGATTTCTCAGCCAAACAGCGTTTTGCTCCCTGGGCCTATGGCCTGCCTAAAATAACCACAGTTTTTGACAATAGTGGCAATATGATTAAACAGTCTAAAAACGTGTATGATTTTTCAAAAGCACAAAATCTGATTGATTGGTATAATCCAAATGGGAAATATTTTCCTGGCCAGACTCAAAATCCAATTCCAACAACGCTTTATTCCTGTAAATGCGAGGTACTGCATAGTTATTCTAAAAGGAATACGGACTGGGCGGACCCTGCAAAATATAATGCACCCTCAACCTATCTGACCAGTTCTAATGGGGATATGAGTGTGGACTTCTATGGTTTTAATACAGGAAGAGTAGAGTTGGATACCACGATAGAAACTGTTTTTAAAACAACGGACCCCACCCAATATGTAAAAACGATTACTGCATATAGGTATAATTCAACGTACAATTATGATGTTAATCAGATAACAACCGTGCAGAGTAACGGGGATATTAACTATAAAAATATCACTTATAACAGTGATTATAATACAGGGATACTGGCTACCCTGATGCAGAACAATATTTTTTCAGAGCCTGTTGAATCAACCACTTCGGTTCAAAAAGCTACAGGTGGTACCGGCCTTCAATATTTAGGGGAACATGTGACTGAATTTACCACCACAGCCAGCGGGGATATTAAACCCTACCGCAAACTGGAACAAAGGTTTGGCCAGCCGGTGAATTCCATGACTGTATACCATGGCCCGGGCAACAGCAGTAACCCCAGCTATATACAAAATCAGATTTTGACTTATGATGCCAGCAGTAATTTAACCGGTATGCAGGATGAGGGAGCGCATAGTGTGAGTAATATTTATGATTATTATGGAAAATATGTGGTGGCTTCTGTTATCAATGCTGTTACCGGAGTGGATAATGCAGCTTACAGCAGTTTTGAGACAAGCGGATATTTTGGGGGCTGGGCTTTAAGCGGGACAGCTGCCTATCAAACCAGCAGTGCTATTACCGGAATCAGTTCTTTTATTTTATCTGGTTCCAACAGTTTCTCTGCAACATTAAATTCAGCAAAAGCCTATACCCTGTCTTTCTGGGCGAGTAACGGTAATGTTTCCATCAGTGGCGGAACCCTGGTAAAATCTGCCCCTTCTTATAACGGGTTTACCTATTATGAATATAGTATTGCGCAGGGCAATACATCAGTAACTGTAAGCAGCAGTAATACTACTATTGATGAGCTAAGGCTTTATCCACAAAATGCCAGGATGCGTTCAGTTACCTATGACCCATTGATTGGTAAGACTTCGGAGTGTGATGAAAACAACAGGATAACTTATTATCAATATGATAATCTGGGCAGGTTGCGCTTTATTCAGGATGAAAATAAGAATGTGGTTAAGATGTATGAGTATAATAATGTGTCAGCAGCCAAACAGAATGGTTGCCCTGCCACTTATTATAACCATGCTATTACAGAATATTTTACAAAATCCAATTGTACCGGAGGAACATTTGGCAACCCAACAGCATATACGGTACCAGCGGCCAAATATAATTCTACGAAAAGCCAGGCAGATGCAGACGCACAGGCAGAATTTGATCTTAATTCCAATGGGCCTACCAATGCCAACAGCACAGGCACCTGTTCCACCATCTATTATAATACTGCACAATCCAGGTCGGACACCACCCAGGGTTGCGGGGATATTTTTATTAATGATTCAACTGCTGTTTATAGTGGAAAAAAAGGAGGGATCGTGACTTATACCGTTCCGGCAAATACCTATACATCGCTGGTTAGTGTGGACTCTGCCAATGCACTGGCAATAGCGGATTTAAATGCCAATGCACAGGCATTTGCCAACAACCCGGCACATGCAGTATGCGTAGCGGATACCAATGCCGTCTGGATAGCAGATTCAACAGCAGCAACACAGTGCGGTACAGGTGCACAGGCTGGTTATATAGTGCAATGGGCATTAAATGTAAACCCCAACAGTGCTACTTATAACAGTTATGGCTGGCAAATAGTACAGGCCAGTTCAGGTTGCCCTGTACCAACGGTTCCGGCATATGGAAGCAGTTCGATTTCCGGTATTACATTCGAAGTTGTTTTGACAAATACTGCCACCGGGACAACGTATTCCAATGGTTTGCCTTATTCACTTACCACCCCGGTACTATTATATAATGTGCCCACCGGTACTTATAATGTGTCCGTTTATCCGATTTCAACCTATAATAGTTCTTATGCATTTCAGATAGGGGGGTATATGGTTATAGGCACTCATACACTTTCCATAAGTGGGGTAACTATCAATGTAACTTCAGATGCATCAATATTGATTGACCCATCTAATAATATCAGGTAATCATTAAAAATATCAGTATGAAAATAATACCATTGGATATAGTGAAAATTGCTTTGTGTGTAGCACTATTAATCTGCCTTAGCCCTGCAGGCACAAAAGCACAAAACAGGGGATTTGCTTTGTATCAACAGGGAATTAATACCATTAATAGCGGGCAGATAAACCTGTCACAATACAAGGGGAAAAAGATATTAGTAGTTATTACAGATGCGGCAAAACCGGACAAAAAACTCTTAGTATCATTAGACAGTGTATACCAGAAAAACAAAGCAGGCATAGTTGTTATTGCAATCCCAGTAACTGATTTTGCTGTTGGAGTTCCTAAAGACAGTGCACTTTCTTTACTGGTATCAGATAGTTTACATATAAGTTACCCGGTTACTAGTGTTTGCAAAGCACAGAAAGCAAATGGCAATAATCAGCAAAGTTTGCTTGCTTACCTTACAGATAAAACAAAAAATGGCCATTTTGATATTGATATTACTGGTTCCGGTGAAATGTTTGCGATTAGTGAGAAGGGTAAATTGTATGGCCGTTTTACGTTAGCTGTTAATCCGGCTTCACCATTTATGAATAAAATAATACAGCAACAGGTATCGGATTATTAGGTAAGGAACATTCATTATACACCGAATTGATACTTTAAGCAAAGCAAATTTGATTTTGTAAATTTCAAAATATGTTGGATGAAATACTTTAATGATTTTTTAAAGGCATTTATAGGTGGGTGCGCCTTTTTAATTAGCAGCATTTCAGCAAATGCCCAAAGCCAGGTATGGAACCCTTCTTTTACAATTGGAACAACTACGGGAAACTATAGTTTTTCGTATAATCAGACACCTGACCCTTTGGCAGAGATTTACCCCGCTGCTATACCCAATACAGGGTTAACGTACCAGTGGTACCAAAGCAATACACCCACTACTGGTTTTACACCCATATCAGGGGCAACAGGAGCCGGTTATAGTATTCCCGGGCCGCTTGCCCAGACCACCTATTACCGCAGAGCCACTACCAGCACAAGCCTGACACCCGGAACCATCTATTCCAATACCGTAAAAATTGCAGTGGTATCTGTAAACTGGGAAGATGTAAATTATGTACGGGAACATGATGTGGATACAATTGGGATTACCAGCTGGCAAACAATTGACCAGTTGCCCATTGGCCCTAAATTACAAACCACAACATACCTGGATGGATTGGGAAGGCCGTTGCAAAAAGTAAGCAGGGAAACTGCTACACCCCCGTCCGGTCAAAGCGGTAATTTATGGGGTGATATGGTGCAGTTTAGCCAGTATGATGTGTATGGAAGGGAACCTGTAAAGTATTTACCCTATACCACCACCAACCAAAGCGGAAAATACAAAACCACTGCATTAACCGATCAGCCACAGTATTACAGTACAACATATAGTGAAACCTCAGCTTTTTCTTCCATTAGTTTTGATAACAGCCCGCTGAACCGGATTACCAATGTAAAAGAGCCGGGCAGTGTATGGGCAGCATCACCGGGTAAATCCGCTGCCTATGATGTAAACAGTGTAAGTGATAGTGTACAGTTATTTGAGGCTGATTATACTCAGGGTGATGCACCTGTATATATCGGGCCCTATCCGGCAGGGGCTTTATACAAATTAACTTATACGGATGAGAATAGTAACCAGGTTATTGAATTTTCCGATAAATCGGGCAGGCTGATCTTAAAGAAAGTGCAGGCGGCTATAACTACTTCAACCGGCCATCCCGGATGGGCCTGTACCTATAGTGTATATGATGATTTTGGGCTATTACGTTTTCAGCTGCAACCCAATGCAGTGCAATACCTCGATATAAATAGCTGGAGTTTTGCCGGCAGTAACTGTGCACAGGTATTGGCAGGCTGGTGTTTCCAGTATTTTTATGATGCCAAGGGAAGGACGGTCTGGAAAAAAGCACCGGGAGCCACCGCCTTAAATATGATCTATGATATCAGGGACAGGGTGGTATTTATGCAGGATGGCAACCAGGCAGCACTGGCAACCCCACAATGGACAGCTAATTTATATGATGATTTAGACCGGCCCACTATCACGGCTCTGTACAATACCACAGAAAGTATTTCTTCTTTGCAATCCGATATTAATGGGGCAACCAGTTTAAATACGGTAACGGTTAGCAATAACGGAACCCCGGTGGTAAACCTGGTGGTGGATAAGCGGGTAAGCGGGCAAAGCAGTTATACGGCAGACAGTACCATTGTATTTGCTTCCGATGCCGGTGGAAGCTTTACCAGTGAGGACGGTGCTTCTTTTACCGCGCAGATACAGCCCTCAACTAATACCCCCACCACTACCTCAACTGTTGTGGTGTTCAGCAGCCCGATCAGTAGTACCAACTTAAACAATTCAGGAGTATGTACCATTGTTAAATACCTGTTTTATGATAATTACAGTTTTAATAATGTAAAACCTTTCAGCAGCAGTTATACCAATACCAGTGCCTACAATACCAGTAACCCCAATGTAATACCCATTGCCAGTAGCCTACGGGTATGGAGTTACCCTACGGGTAGTATGACCAGGGTGCTGGGAACCAATACTTTTTTATCGTCCACAGAATATTATGATGAAAAGGGGAGGCATATACAGACCCTGGAAGACAATATCCGCTCGGGGACAGATATCACCACCAACCAGTACCATTTTGACGGAAGGCTGTTAAGCAGCTGTAACAACCACAGTACCCCGTATACCGGTTACAGCAATTATATTACCCTGACCAAATATATGTTTGATAAACTGGGAAGGGCCATATCTGTTCAAAAACAATATGGCAGCAATACCCTGGCAACGGTAGCCAATTATGATTATGATGATATGGGCAGGCTGGTAACCAAACACCTGGACCCCAACCATAATGGCGGAAACGGATTGCCGGACCTGGAATCCTTGAACTACAGCTTTAATATCCATAACCAGATTACGGGGATTAATAAGGATTATGCTTTAAAAAACCCGGCCAACTATAATAAATGGAACCATTTCTTTGGATTGTACCTGGGTTTTGATAATAAGGACAACACTTTTAATGCCGCAAGATTAAACGGACAGGTAACCGGGTTATTGTGGAATACACAGGGCGATGATGCCCAGCGCAAATATGATTACAGTTATGACAATGCCAACCGGCTGGTAAATGCAGCATATAAAGAACAATCAGCGCCCGGTAATGGATGGAGCAATGGCAATATGGATTTTTCCGTATCGGGCAGTAGTGGGCAGATTACCTATGATTTGAATGGCAATTTACTGACGATGCTGCAAAAAGGGGTAATGCCCGGCAGCAGCAGCCCTTTAACGATAGATGACCTGCATTATGCGTATAATGCCTACAGTAACCAGTTGCAAAGTGTAACCGACCAGATGACCACCACCAACCTGAATGGCCAGTTTGGTGATTTTAAAGACGGAACCAATGCACCCGGAACGGCAGACTATGTGTATGATGCCAATGGCAATGTAGTGGTAGACCTGAATAAAAATGTACAAAGCTTAAATGGTGGTGCAGCAGGCAGCAGCGGCATCAGTTATAATTTTCTGGATAAGCCAGAACAAATCAATATAGTGGGTAAGGGGCTGATACAGATAGTATATGATGCTGATGGCAATAAGTTGCAAAGAGCCTATACCCCCACAGCTGGCACCACCACCACGGTAACCACTTATATTAACCAGTATGTGTATACGGAAACAGTAGCAGCCATCCCGGCTACAGGTCCGGCTGCAGGGGGATGGGGAGCAGGAACGGATACCTTAAGGTATATCAATTTTGAGGAAGGAAGAATACGGTTAATGCAGCCGGTAAGCCAGGGCAATGGTTTTGATGCACTGATAGAAAACGGGAACCTGACGATGCTCAATGGAATGATGGGGGCTTATGATTATTTTATCAGGGACTATCAGCAGAATGTACGGATGATCTTAACGGAAGAGAGCCACCAGAGCAGCAGTACCTGTACGATGGAGACAGGCAGGGCTTCTATAGAAGATGGGATATTTGGGCAGGCAGGTAGTAACAATGAAGTGGAAGCCACCAGAATCTCCACACCACCGGGCTGGACAGGGAACTCAACAGCTTCTGTAAGTGGATTGGGCAATAGTGTAAACGGAGGCCAGCATAATTTAGGGCCCAATACTTTACAGAAAGTAATGGCCGGGGATACGGTAACAGCCACGGTACAGTATTACCACCAGGCCAATGCCACGAGCAGCAGTACCAACCTGATACCATCCATTATCAGTAACCTGGTGATGGCACTGGGCACGAACAGCAGTGTATCGAGGTTACTGGAAAATAATGTAACAAATGTGGGCACACAGTTAAACAGCACCACCCCTCCGGTGATTACCAACCTGCCCACCAACCAGGCGAATGTAAATGCACCGAAAGCGTATTTAACTGTTTTATTTTTCGATGAAAGGTTTAACTTTATCACGGCAGCGAACAGTTCACAGCAGATACAGGTTAATCCGAGTGTGGGCAGTAGTGGTGCTGTACTGGCACTGACGAATATACAGGCACCGAAGAATGGGTATGTCTATGTGTATGTAAGCAATCAGAGTGACCAGACGGTGTATTTTGACAATATGCAGGTGGGGGTAAAGACGGGGAATATAATAGAGGAAGACCATTATTATGCATATGGGTTAAAGATAGCGGGAATCAGCAGTAAGAAACTGGGAGATGCATTTGAGGGGAACCTGAAGAATAATAACCTCTACAATGACAAAGAGCTCTTTGATGATGGGGGTTTGAATTGGTATGATTATCCATTAAGAAATTATGATCCACAGATAGGAAGATGGGTACAAATGGATCCTTATGATCAATACGCTTCGCCTTATGTTGGATTAGGGAATGATCCAATGAATGGGGTAGACGAAGATGGAGGATTGTTTGGATTAAGTGCATCAGAATTGAAATTAACAACAATGTTTGTTGGTGCAATAGCAGGTGGAATAATTGGTGCTGATGGAAATGGCGATAATGGCGGGAGAGCTTGGGCTGGAGTATTAATAGGAGCAGGGGCTGGTACGGGATTTGGTGCTATTTTAAATGCAGCAGGGAAAATTGGAAATTTAGTTTCAACTGCTACCTTATTAAAAAGTATTAATGGTAGTATAAGTGTACAGACAGTAGGTGGTAAAATAGGAGCTGGAGAATCATATCATAAGGTTCCATCTATTTCAGTAAGAATTAATGATGGGGAAGGAGAACAACAAAAAGATCCACCTGAGAAAACTCTTAAAGAGTTAATTGGGAAAAATTTGTATGATTTGGATGATGATGAATTGAAGATGATTGAAAATCCATATTCGAGAGAGATATACTTAGGAGGGAAGTATACAATCAAATTGTCAATATGGGAAAGATTGTATCTGGCAGGTCATTATGCAGGATTTGTATTGCCAACTGCAAAAGCTCCTCGCCTTTTAAAGTTCTTTTCAAAAGAGAAACCCTTAATAAAGGCAGCTGAGGAAGAGAGCATAATTTTAGAAGGTGCTGTAAAGGATAACTATAAACGATTTTTAAATAAAATTCCAGCGAATTCTAAATCCAGCGCAACAGCTAAACTAATGAATGATGGGAGTTATTTATTTGAAGCTACTTCACCCGGAAAAGTGCCTGGGTCAAAAGCGGTATATCAGAAATGGGTTAATTCAATAGGTGAAACTATTAATTATTTAAAAACAACTTATGCGCCTGATGGTAGTGTTGTCCATGTTAAAGTGAAATTATAATATGAAAAGTAGAAGTCGAGCAGAAATATTGATGGATATAGTTCAATTCAAAGGAAATTTGAGTGATTTGCAAATTGAACTTTCAATTTATTCTTGGGATGTTGAAGTGCCAATATTAATTATAAATAAGGATGTTTTTTTAAATGTGCTTAAAAAATTTATTGATAAAAATACATCTTTTGAAGATATAGAAAATTGGGCTAATGTAATTGAATGTAGAGATGATATTGGGTTTGAAGTAGAAAAAATGCAAGAAATAATTTTTGAGTTAGCTAATCCTGAAATACAAGAAAAAATTTCAAAAGAGCGATTAATTGAATTTGTTAGACAACTTGAATAAAAGTAGATTTTAATTCACTTGTAGAACGTTGTTTTTAAGAAAATATCTTTGAAAATATGGCAGAGATCATGTCGAATCTTGCATTAAGTGTCCCATTGTCATATCCTCTTTGGTTGGGTTAGAGAAAAATGCAATTCATTTATACTTGTACTGATGATACAACGGATTGCCGGATCTGGAATCCTTGAATTACAGTTTTAATATCCATAACCAGATTACGGGGATCAATAAGGATTATACTTTAAAAAACCCAGCCAACTATAATAAATGGAACCATTTCTTTGGGTTGTAAGCACTTTTACAAATACTGTATTGCCATATGCTAATAAAGGCCTGAAACAAAAGTTAAACGAAAATAGAATTGAGTTATCCATTGATCAAATTCCTTCTTCATTTGCTTTTGCCGATAAAGTACATGTTATATGGTTTATATACGGTGTTCAGTGGGATTTACTAAGCCTGACACCAGATTATAAAGCAATGGTGGTTTCATACAAAGTTTTTGCAAAAGATAACTCAGTAGTAAAAGCCGGGTTGATAAAAATTGCAGACTCAAATAAGAAAATAGAAAAACAAGTTTATGGATCCGGTAAAATCGGTATTTCGGCATATTTAGATCAATACGACTTAAATATTACTGCCATGAGCAAGAAAGTTGTTGATGCAATTGTTGCCGAATTATAGAAATGATTTATTCAATTACTTTTTCTGTCCTGGTCAATACACCATCTGCATTAAACCCTTCTACAATTACACGTAATCTTTTACTGATATCATTATTATAGAATTCAATCTTTGCTTTTCTGTTATGTGCATCTGTTAAAATAAACGGTTTCCAGAACAATGTAGTTCGGGTATCCGGTGTAAAGTTTTGCGCCTGACCGGAATAATCAGGAGAATAGAATTGCTTGAAAGAAGAATATCCTCCCAGCATTTTATAGCTCAGTCCCTTACCGGGTTCTGGTTTAACATCACTACCTCTTTTCGTATACACAGCAATAGCACCACCAGCACCACCGCCAACAGAACCAAAGAATGGAGGCCTGAATACTTTAATATAGGCAACATCACTCATCGGAATATTGGAAACCATGCTAACATCCGTTTTATTTTCATCTAAAAATACATCAGGAGTACCACCTCTCCAGCTCAGCTGGTAACTGTTCATACTTCCTCCTCCCTGAGTAATAGAAAGCCCGGGAACTGATCCCCGTAAATAATCAAATATAGTAAGCATTCCCAAAGCCCTGGTATCATTGGTTAAATCAAACTGGTAAGCATCCCCGCCTGCAAATAAGCCACTGCTGTATTTCTGGTCCAGTACTTCCAGGGGGTTTTTGGCTTTTGCGGTAACTACCACATCTTTCAAAGTGGTGGTTTTCATCAGTTTTTCCAGTTCAGCCTGTTTCAAAGCAAAATATTTTAAACGCTCGGCTTGAGCACTGTCGTACAAAGGCAATAAATAAGGGGATATATAATTGGCGGGCAATTTTGCAGATTGTGGTTCCAGTAATCCATTCTGTAAAGTAAGTGCAGCATTATTTTCAAATTTCGGGTCCCCAATAAAGCTGAAATACACTTTCAGGGTATCATAAAAAACGTAGCCTCTTTTCAGGAAAGCACCATTACTGCTTACCGGCAAAACCATACTTTGTTTGCTGCTGTCTTTTCCCTGCAAAATCAAAAAGATTTGCTGGTTGGGAGCAATTCTCTGGTTGGTAGAGGTAAAAAACTTTCCTTTAATCTGAAGGAAATCACTGTCTTTGGCATAAGGCAAAGTAGGGCCAATACCGCTGAAAGCATCTTTCCAGTTAAACCTTCTCCAACCATGCGTCATCATCACCAGGTCTAAGTGGTGGGAAACACTGTCGGATTCATTGTCAAAATAATAGGAGGGATTATGTATATACCCTTTGATATCATCGCACAATAAAAATTGAGAGATAATATTGTTTTTTTCAGTTGCCAGGTCAGCATCTGTTACAGATACGGATAAATTACAGGGGATAGTATCCGAAACATAAATTTCAAAAATATTTTTTCCCTTTCTGCTCAGGTTTTTAATGCCTGCAGCAATATCTGTAATAAATTCATGGTTATGGTTATTTACAAATACCACTCTTTCTGCAATTGGAACCCAGTTTAAATTGAATATTGTAATCTGCAATACACCTGAAGGCAGGTTTTGTGTAGGAATTTCTGCAACCCCGGTAGTTTTAGCCACCAGGCTTAATTTAGACCGGTACACCAGGTGCTGAGCAAAACTTCCTACAATATATACTGCTTTCAAACTTTCATCGGCATTCGCAGATCTGCTAAGCATTACCAGCGATTTTTCTGTCATTGGTTGTACAGACAAACTGATGCCACTGGTTTTTGCAGCTGGTAATGCAGTACTGTATAATTTTCCGTGACTGTCTTTCCATTGAACTGTATATTTTTCATTGGGTTTTACTTCCAGTTGAAAGCTACCCATTCCATCATGTTCTGATTTAAAAGAATCAATCAATTCCCCTTTGCTGTTTTGAATCTTTCCTTTCACATCCACAGGCCTACCCAATGCATTTACTGCCAGAAAAGCTACATGCGAACTCAATCCTTCTACTAAATCTCCGCCTTCAGGGAAAAAATGAATACTGGTAGTGCTTTCAGAAGCAGGAGGTTTAGGCGTTTTATTCTGTACTACCACAATATCCTTCGTATAATTAAAAGCAGAATCAAAATTCAGCATCCATTGGGTATATGCTTTTACATGAATAAATGAGCCTGTATAATTGGCAGGAATTTCAAATTGCCCGCTGGAAGAAGATTGAAAAACCGGGTTTACATAATGTTTCAGCAGGTTACCACTATTGTCAAAAAAATCAATATAAAAATTCTTGCTCAGTACGGAAAGTTCAGTACCATTCAGGATATATGCTTTAAACCAGATGGTTTCTCCTTTATTGTAAATGTATTTGTCAAAATGAACATGAATTTTTTCAGGCTG
>Ga0364881_10382_pt1 | contig 26451 bp, 25 predicted proteins | sample ExccelJu500001D4_5_FD_206923 | JGI IMG/M metagenome (GOLD analysis project Ga0364881, IMG submission 206923) | Enriched cells from Trout Bog Lake Hypolimnion, Wisconsin, USA - BchlTB.July30.5000.01.D4 | ecosystem: Environmental > Aquatic > Freshwater > Lake > Hypolimnion/Profundal zone | place...
ATTGTAGTTTCCTAAAAAAAAGTTACGTTTGCTGCACTAACTGGTGAAGGTAAGGAATTAGTGAATGTTTGACCAAATCAATGACCACACGCTTTTAGAAAAGTAAAAATTAAGGTCATTTCACCAATGAAAAAGGGGGATTAGCTCATTTGGCTAGAGCGCTTGCATGGCATGCAAGAGGTGGTCGGTTCGACTCCGATATCCTCCACACGAATTTTCAACGGCTTACGGTTTATACCGTGAGCCGTTTGTGTTTTAGTGACCTTTGATTGGGTCTTACACGTCAGCTCAATGCCTAACTGTGTAGAACCACTAATAGCCATGAAACAAAGTATAAGCAACTTTACAATATCGATACAGGTACTTCAAAACCGAGAATAGATTCAATCCAACATCAGACCTGTCCCAATGCTCTTACTATTTTATAAAGCGATGAATGGCTTTATCGGCGTTATCCTGAGCGGTAGTATTTTTCAAAGCAGTAAAAAACGTGCTCTGGTCAACCACTTCGCCCGATAGTTTACCCTCTTTGCTAGCATAAAAAACGCCACTTTTATAGCGCTCATCCGAAATGCCATCTACCAGGCGTTTCACACCAACTTCTATCTTGTGCACCATTCCGCCTATCAATGGAAAAACGATAGGCATCATTACAAACTTCAGCATAAATCGCATTGGCTGTGGCAAACTTTCCGGTGCCATAGTTCCCTTTGTGTTGCCGGGACTCATAACAACAAATTTGAGGTCAGTATATTTTCTTGCCATTGATAAAGTCCACATCGTTCCTACATACTTTACGTATCCGTATGCCTGGGTTACATCGAACTTATTACCAAAATAGGTTCCATCAAGAACGCCGGCAAACTCATCTACAGAAGATGTCTTCATGGCTGTAAACTGTCAGCACAATCTGGACTAATTAGGGGTTAAAGTTAATGTGGGATTTGAGATATTTAATCATCAATAAAAATCCTACAAAATGGAAGATAAGAAACAAAGTGCGAGCAGTCTTGTTCGCGAACTCAAGCGCAGAACGCGCAGAGGATTTTCAGCAGAAGAAAAGATTAAGATAATTTTAGAAGGACTTCGCGGAGAAGAATCCGTAGCAGCTCTTTGCCGTAAATACGGCATACACGAAAACAACTACTATAACTGGAGCAAAGACTTTCTGGAAGCAGGGAAGAAACGGTTGAGCGGAGATACAGAGCGTAACGCTAACACGGAAGAAGTCAAAGACCTCCGGGAACAGAACAACGACCTGAAAGACCTCGTAGCTGAATTGAGCATCGAGGTAAAAGTGCTTAAAAAAAGTTTGCGCGGCTTAGAGTGAAAAGTGAATATCCAAAGTATATGAGATACAATCCCGCAGAGAAACTTGAAATCATCCGCTTAGTGGACGGCTCGGATATTGGCGTCACACGAACGCTTAAACAACTCGGCATTCACAAAAGCACTTTCTACAACTGGTATGAGAAATATGAGAAGCATGGACCAGATGGATTGAAAGATAGAATGCCATTGGCTAAAAGAACATGGAACCGTATTCCGCAGCCGGAAAGAGAACGCGTGGTAGAAATTGCTTTGGAAAAAGAAGCACTTTCTGCGCGAGAACTCGCCTGGCATATTACCGACCATCACGACTACTTCATCAGTGAATCGAGTGTGTATCGTATCCTGCGCGAATACGGACTCATCACCGCTCCGGCTCACATTGTTCTATCAGCCAGCGATGAGTTTAAAGACAAGACATCGCATCCAAACCAGATGTGGCAAACTGATTTTACTTACTTCAAAATCATCGGATGGGGATGGTATTATCTCTCTACTGTGCTCGATGATTACAGCCGCTATATCGTAGCTTGGGAACTTTGCAAAGGTATGAAAGCGGAAGATGCAGAAAGCACAGTTCGCAAAGCATTAGCACACGCCAATCTTCCGAAAGGCAAACGACCTAAACTGCTCTGTGATAACGGCAGCAGTTACATCGCTGATTACTTCAACAGATTTTTGAAAGATGAAAATATCATACCGGTGCATGGTCGTCCGCTTCATCCGCAAACACAAGGCAAGATAGAACGTTACCACCGCAGTTTAAAGAACATCATCAAACTCGAAAACTATTACAGCACGGAAGAACTGGAACGGGCTGTAGAAAAGTTCGTGCATTACTACAACCATCATCGTTATCACGAATCCATCAACAACTGCACACCGGCTCAGGTGTATTACAACAAAGCTGCACAAGTCCTTGAAAAACGCAAACGAACTAAATCTCGCACATTGAAGCGGAGGAAGCAATTGCACCGAAAATCAGTGGTCAAAAGAGAATAGATTATTTTTACAAGGTTCAGTAAAAAGGAAGCCGGCTCTGCGGGAGCGCAACCGGTCAGAGATAGCTGAACCAACGAAAATGAAAAGCGTTCCGCTTAAACAACGGAACGCTTCTTTCACACTCAATCATTTTTGTTGCTATGTCTTTAAAAACTCTTTTATTTTTAATCATGAATACCACATTAAATATTAGTTCTCAAGTCCACTTTGATCTGACAACGTACAGCCACATATCTTACAGCACTGCTCAAAATCACTCTCTATTGCATTGGTCAGGTTGAACATGGCAGAAATAAACTGGTCTATTTTATCATCCTTGGCTGACATGGAAAATTATTTTATCTGTTTTATTAAATGCGGCGAAGCTACGAAGTTCGAAATAAAACAGGATTTAAAATTTTGAAAAACGTACGTAACAGTTGGCAAACATCGGGCCCCTTCTTTTAGGTTTTTGCACGCTTTTAAAAAAACTTTACCATCGCTTTGGCAACCATAGAGCATGGACACTATCATCCATATAAAATATAGCGTTTCATTTATAAGCAGTTACGCAAAACCGGTCATTTTTTTAAACTCATTTACACAAATAAAATAATTTTTCTTATTTTTGACTAAACAAACCATTTCCAATGGTCAATTATAAAATCTGTAATACAGGCAAAAGTAACCAAAGCATTCCATCAGCTTTACGTGCCATGTCAATGCTGATTAAACAAATTCTTTTCGGACCCCTGTTTTCAGGATTGGCTTCAGTTAAAATTTTAACATATCGATACCTCCGCGATTCAAAACAGGTATTGATTGGTATTGATTGGTATCGATTTGGCGCTAAGAGTATCGATTATAAACTGGCAGGAATCCGGCAAAATCTGCCAAAAGGAGATGCCGCAAGTTTTAGCGCAAACGCCTATTATCTCCTGTTATATGCTTTTGAGATTCCGTTACTATACAAAATCATTCACCCCAAAAGTGCTAATTCATATATTTGCCGCCATGACTGAAAAAATACTGATTATCGATTTCGGCTCGCAATACACCCAGTTAATTGCCCGCCGCGTGCGCGAAAGCGAAGTTTACTGCGAAATTGTTCCTTACAACAAAATTCCGGCCATTGACAGTAGCATTAAGGGCATTATTCTTTCGGGTTCGCCCGCCAGTGTGCTTGATAACGAAGCGCCGATGGTGGATGTAGAGAGCCTGGTAAAAAACTGCCCGGTTTTAGGCGTTTGCTACGGTGCGCAATTGATGGCCCACACGCTTGGCGGGTCGGTTGGAAAAAGCAATTTGCGCGAATATGGCAGGGCGCATCTGCGGTTAAAAGGAAATGACCATTTATTGCTGAAAGATGTTACCGACAACTGCCAGGTATGGATGAGCCATGGCGATTCGATTAAAAGTATTGGAGAAAAGTTTGAATTGATTGCCGGGTCTGACTCGATAGAAGTAGCGGCTTTCCGCGCTAAAAACGGAGCTTACCCACATGCAGTCTACGCTATCCAGTTTCACCCTGAAGTTTACCATAGCACCGAAGGGCCGAAGATAATTAACAACTTTCTATTTGGCATTTGCGGCTGCTCGCATAAATGGACCGCCGCTTCCTTTGTTGAAGACACGGTGAAAGGCCTAAGAGAGAAAATTGGAAATGAAAAAGTAATACTTGGTTTGAGCGGAGGGGTTGATTCATCGGTGGCCGCCCTGTTGTTAGAAGAAGCCATTGGAGATAACCTGCTTTGCATTTTTGTAGATAACGGCCTGCTGCGCAAGGACGAATTTGAATCGGTGCTTGAAAGCTACAAGCACATGGGTTTAAACGTGCACGGAGTTCGCGCCGGTCAACGCTTTTTACATGAGCTGAAAGGAGTAAGCGACCCCGAACAAAAACGAAAAATAATAGGTCGCGTATTTATTGAAACCTTTGAACACGAGGCCAATAAGCACCCGGAAGTAAAATGGCTGGCGCAAGGCACTATTTACCCTGATGTTATTGAGTCGGTGTCGGTAAAGGGGCCTTCACAAACTATTAAATCGCACCATAACGTGGGCGGCTTGCCTGATATTTTGAAGCTAAAAATTGTAGAACCGCTACGCAACCTGTTTAAGGATGAGGTGCGCAGGGCGGGTAAAGAACTTGGGCTGGTGCCTGACATTCTTTACAGGCATCCATTTCCGGGCCCGGGCCTGGCAGTGCGCATTTTGGGAGATATTACACCCGAGAAGATACACATGCTGCAGGAGGCCGACCACATTTACATTGAGAACCTGAAAAAGTTTGGTTTATACAACCAGGTTTGGCAGGCCGGCGCTATTCTTACTTCGGTAAAGAGTGTTGGGGTAATGGGCGATGAAAGAACCTATGAAAACATGGTTGCCCTGCGTGCGGTAAATTCAACCGATGGCATGACGGCCGACTGGAGCCATTTACCTTACGACTTTCTGGCAAAAACTTCGAACGAAATCATTAACCAGGTAAAAGGCGTTAACCGGGTGGTGTATGATATTTCTTCAAAACCGCCGGCCACCATTGAGTGGGAATAATTTCGTTGCCACAAATACCAGGAATTGAAAACCGATATGATTCTAAAAATGCGATTTACTTTTTGGCTGATGTTTTGCCTGTTGTGTACCTGTTCCTGCGCTCAGAGCGACACGACACTGTATAAAGTAGGACTTATTTTGCCTTTCGAGGTTCAAACGACGGATACCCGGTTGGATGAAATACTGAACGCACACGATCTTTATACCGCTAACCGAATCCATGTAGAAGATGATGCCATTATCGCACTTGATTTTTACCAGGGACTGATGCAGTCGTTAACCGAAGACAGCGATAGCGTAAGAATTGAATTACACGTTTACGACAACTGGAATAGTGATTCGGCAACTACGGAGTTGCTGAAAAAGCCAGAGTTGAAAAATATGGATTTTATGATTGGCAGTGTTTCAAGCTCAAGCGCCAAACAAGTGGCCGATTTTTGTAAGGCGAATAAAATTCTGAACATACAGCCCTTTACGCCTTCCAAAAGCCTGACGACTGAGAATCCTTACCATCTTAAAATAGCCCCTACTATTGACGCGCACGTGGATAATCTTTACCAGTCCATTCTCGATTCATTTCCTACGGCTAACATTATTATCTACACCCCGAAAAATGAAAAGAGTTTGTACCTGGCCCAGCGCTTTGACTCATTGTTTAAAAGCTATAATGCAACGGCCGAAATAAAATATTCGCTAACGCTGCTTAACAGCATTGATTTGCTTACAGAAGGCAAAAAGAACGGGCTGGATGAGGCGATAAACCGCACAAAACAAAATATATTAATCATCACGTCATACGACGAACCATTTGTGCAAAGCATTTTGCGCACGGTTTACGAAAAGAACGGTAAAGACAACCTGATAGTGTATGGATTGCCAACCTGGCTAGGCGGAGATATATTAAGACTTGATTACATTAATAACTTGCATACCCGGGTTTCGGATGCCTTTTTTGCCGATAGCTCAAAACCACAGACCCGGTATTTTATTGAGCATTTTACCGAGCGGTACCATGTTGAGCCGTCCAAATACGCTTACCTGGGTTATGATGTATTAAACTTTCTGATAAAGTCGGTAAAGGCCTATGGCAAGGACTTTGTATCGCAAATTGAAACGCAGCGTTTTACCGGCACTGCCTATAAATTTGATGTAACACAGAATATGAAAAATGCAAATACCCTGAACTACTACGAAAACAACCACGTTAACGTGTTGAAAGTAGAAGATTACCGGTTGAAAAGGGTTTGGTAAACAGAAAAGCTGATTGTTATTTCAGCTTAATATAGTTGTCAGTAATTTCAATTTTGGCCTCTTTGTAAAGCATACCAACGGCCTTTTTAAAATTCTTTTTACTGATACCGAGCATTTGATGAACGAGTTCGGGTGGAGAGTCGTCGTTTAATTTGATAGCACCGCCGTTCTCTTTTAGTTTTTGGAGTAAATTTTCTTTGATATCTTTAGCAGCGTCAAGCCCTTGCTTTTGGAGAGCGACATCAATTTTGCCGTCTTCACGAATTTTCTTGACAAAGCCCTTTACGTGCTGGCCTTTTTCGAGTTTAACAAACACCTCGTTTTTAAACAGAATACCCCAGTGTTTCTGGTTAATAATAACACGGGTACCGACTTCGTTATCGTAGCAAATCATCAGGTCAACTTCCTGGTTCGGTTTTAAATCGACCTCGCGGTTTTTAATAAACTTGTTGACATTGCTGGTTGCCACTATTCGTTTAGAAGCAAAATCGAAATAGGTATACACCAGGTATTTCTCGCCAACAACAACAGGTTCGTCCTGTTCTTTGAAGGGGAGAAAAAGGTCTTTATCAAGGCCCCAGTCTAAAAAGGCGCCTACGCTGGTTTGTTGTTTCACAGTTAAATAAGCAACCTGACCAACAATGGTTAACGGGGTTTGCGTAGTGGCAACGGGCCGGTCTTCGGAGTCTTTATAAACAAAAACGGTTATCTCCTTCCCTTCCTTCATTCCGGGAACGGCAAACTTTTTGGGTAAAAGGACCTCCTCCATAGCAGCGCCTTCAACAGCAACAGCGCCCGGCTGAGTGAGGTAAAAACCATTCTCCGATCTTCTTGAAACCAGCAGTGTATTATATTTTCCGAATTGTAACATGTGTGATGCAAAGAAAAGAAAGATTAGGGGATTAACTGCACAAAGCCAAATACTCGTTGCTGTGCGGCCCCAGGTGAAAGATCAAATCGAGGATGCTTAAATTAGAAATAAAACCATGTCTTTCTTCAAACACCTGTAAATAACGGGGAAGAACCACCGGCTTAGTAAATGAGCCACGTGTTGAGCGAAGGTCCACCCCTGTTTCAAATTTATTTTGATACATGGTGGTAAATTCAAAGCTCTTCTTCATCTTCAGTATGGCCAGCGAGGCTTGCAGTAATTCAAGGTTAAAATCGTACAAAAAAACAGGTTGCTTTTCATAAAATTTCTGAAAAATATGAGCATAAAACTCGAAATAAGGAGCACTGCCGTAAGCCGATTGAATACTGTGCCAATGGTTATCCTGCCAGTTGGAAGTGTAGGAAATTTTGGTGTCAGTATATTTTTGATGATGATCGCGCCCCCCCAGCAGAGGTATGGTAAGCGTTTGTCTGCCATTGGCCCCGGCAATTTCGCAGCGGTTGCGACCTGTGGATTTTACAAAATTCTCATGCCGTTCAATCCATACAGTGTCATGGCTCAGGAAATTTCTGAACCACCAGGTATTGGGTAAATATGGAAGATCAAGCAATGCATCGGCCATTTTGCAATAATCAGGTTTTCTGGTGCAAAACAATATATTAGCACGTAAATAGTTAGAAATAAAAAAATGATAATGATATACAGGAGAACGGCTTTAGCTTTAGCTATACTTTTTATGTTTTCGCAAAGCTTATTTGCGGGCAAAGAAGATATGAAACAGGGCTGGAATGCATTCAATAAAAACAAAAGAAAAGAAGCTATAGATTTTTTTCAGAAAGCAGCCAATGACGAAAACACCAAGGCTGATGCAAACCTTGCTCTTGCCCTGGTATACTGGAGCGAAGACAAAACCGATGCAGGATTTAAGGCTTTTCAGAATTTCTTTAACGTTTCACCTGACCCATATCCCTACGTTTACGCTCTCTGGAATGCCCCGGTAGTATTTAACGGCGATGAAAAAAAGAAGGATGACCGCCTTGAGCTGCTAAAGAAACTCGCTATGGACCCCAAAGCCAATGGTACCATACAAGCCATGGCTCATGCCATGATAGGAAAACACTACGAGTCATTAGGAGATTTCAGAAAATCGCGCGAAGAGTATGATAAAATCGGCGCTATAACCAACTGGCAAATACTGGGAACCTTCGACAATACCTCGGGTAGTGGCTTTAATAAGGACTTTAGGGTGATGGCCAACCCCGAACCTGATGCTACCTTTAAAAACAAAGTTGGCGCCGATGTTAGCTGGTTCGTGCCGCCTTATGAGCGAAGCGATCGCTGGTTCGATTTTGACTTTTACCTGGACATCACGAATTCTATTATGTATGCTCAAACCTACCTGAAAAGTGAAGAGGAGCAGGAAGTTTACTTTCGTTCCGGCAACTCCGGCTCGCTGAAAATATGGGTAAATGATAAGCTGGTGACCAATATACCTGATGAAAGAAACTGCGACCTTGATATTTATACAAACAACGTTAAGCTGAACAAAGGTTACAACCGAATATTGGTACAAATTGGCGAGAGTGAAACCGGCCGGGCTAATTTTATGATACGAGCTACTGATAAAGACGGACGCCCTATCAAGGGTTTAACCTCTGTAACTGATTTTCAACTTTACAAGCCTTCGGCAGATTATACTGTGAATACATATAATCTATTTGCAGAAGACTTTTTTGAAAACAAAGTAAAAAACGAACCTGATAACCTGGTAAATCACCTGATGTTGTCGGACGTTTATTTGCGCAATGACAAGGTTTACGAAGCAAGGAAAGCACTGAAAAAAGCCCAGCAACTGGCGCCTGAAAACAGTTTTGTGGGTTCAAGGTTAATTGAAGCTTATATCCGGGATAATGATGTTACTGACGTTACCAAGGAATATGAGAAAATTAAAAGCATTGATACCGATGGCGTTTACTCGCTTAAAGGTGAAATTGAAGAAGCCCGGCAAAAAGAAAACTATGACGAAGAAGAGCGGTTGATGGGAAAATACATAGGCCTTTATGGTGCAGATGAATACACTGATTTGCTGGGCCTCAATATTTCAGCCAGCCGTAATAAGTACGAAGAGGTGGTTGATGCCTCACACAGGCTTTACGAAAAATACCCTGACAATTTTGAATTGATGAACCTTGCCTACACCATCGAGCGGAATACCAGCAAGGATTTGGCCAAAGCGAACCTTATTTTAAAAGCATTTCTTAAGAATGATTACAGTGATAAAGTAATGACTACCCTGGCAAGCAACTACTTTGACCTGGGTAACAAAAGTGAGGCTTTCGAAATTTATAACAAGCGTATTGAAAATTACCCTTATTCTATTGGCTATTACTCGGACCTCAGTGATATTTATTTCAGTGCCCAGGAATATGAAAATGCCTTGAAGTGGTGCAAAAAGACCCTGGAGTTCGCCCCTTATGTTGGCGGTTACTGGAATAAGTTGGGAAAAATTTACCAGGCTATGAACAAGCCCGATGAAGCCAAAGATGCTTTCAAGAAAGCCATTTATTATACCCCGACCAATTATGAAGCCCGCAAGCAGTTGCGCAAACTAGAGGGCAAAAAAGATTTGTTCGAAAATTTTTCTAAAACCGATGCATACGAACTTTTTAAAAATTCGCCGAAGGCCGAAGATTATCCCGACGATAACAGCGTGGTTTTATTGAATGAGATTCAACGCGTGGTATATCCGGAAGGAGCTACTGAGGAAAAAGCTGAAGTGCTGATTAAAGTCTTTAACCAAAATGGTATTGATAGCTGGAAGGAATATGCCATTGCTTATAATCGTTACAGCCAGCGCCTGATTATTGATAAGGCCGAAGTGCTTAAAAAGGACGGAAACAAGTTGCAGGCGGAAAAAAATGAAGGGGTATTAGTGTTCACCAATCTTGAATCAGGTGATGCTATTCACGTTTCTTACCGCCTCGAAAATTACAATACAGGTAAACTTGCCCAACATTTGTGGGAACAGTTCAACTTTAATTTTGATTACCCTGTAAAGCTTGCACGTTACAGTATTTTGTTCCCCTCTAACGAGCAGTTTAAAGCGCAGGTTTTACACGCTGACTTAAAGCCGGAAGTAACAAATATCGAAGATATGAAGATGTACGTCTGGGAAGCCAGGAACCAACCGGCCGTTAAACCGGAACCATACATGCCTGGTATCTCGGATGTTGGAGCGATACTTGATATTTCTACCATCCCCGACTGGAAATACGTGAGTAACTGGTATTCGGACTTATCTACCAATCTTGCAAAAACAGACTTTGAAATTAAAGAAACAGTGGCAGAATTGCTGGATGGCAAAAAAGGCCTGAGCGATTTGCAGAAAGCAAAAATGATTTACAAGTTCATTGAGCAAAATGTAAGTTACAGCAACGTGCCGTTTATGCATGGGCCTATTATTCCCCAAAAGGCTTCGAGAACCCTGAGCACCAAATTGGGCGATTGCAAAGACGTTTCAACTTTGTTTGTTGCCATGTGCAAAGAAGCCGGGGTAAAAGCCAACCTTGTTTTGGTTGATACCCGGGATAATGGCGAACAACATCTTAATCTGCCCAGCATCGATTTCGACCATTGCGTTGCACAATTACAAGCGGATGGCAAAAAATATTACGTTGAACTGACCGATCAAAAGTTATCATTTGCCACCATACCAACTATCGACCTGAACTCGAATATTCTTTTTATTCCTCGCGACGGAGATTCAGCAGCAACGCAGTTGAGCAAGTTTAATTCCCCAAACCGAACATTGAACAGTATTATCCGCGAATCAGAGCTTAAGTTCGATAGCAATGATGTAGTGCTAGTTCGAAAGAATATTAAGACTGGCATGTTTGCTGCACAAATGCGGAGTGATTATGATAACCAGGGTAAAGACAAGCAAGAAAAAATGATTACCCAGGCGCTCGCATCTGATTTTACAACACCAACCAAATTACTGAGCCTTCATTTTGGTGATTTAAAATCACTGAGTGATACCCTGGTTTACGACTACACTTTTAATATTAAAAACCATCTAAGCGAAGTGGTTGGTATTAAGATTTTCAGAATTCCATGGAGCGAAGGGGTTCGTTCTCTTGATTTTCTTTCTTTGGAAACCCGGAAGTATCCCTTCCTGATTTGGGCTTACAACTCTGCTGAGACAAGTAAAGAAACAGTAACGATTGATATTCCCAAGGGGAAAACACTTGCTGAGCAACCGAAATCTGTAACACTAAGCTGCAGCGCGGCTGATTACAATTTAACTTATACTCCCACCCCCGGCAAATTAAAAGTGGTGCGCGAAATGAAATATAAAAAAGATGTAGTTGCGCCTGACGAGTATGCCAAATTCAGTGACTTTTACAATAAAGTTGCTGAAGCTGATTCCAAACAAATAGGGTTTAAATAATTTAAGCCCGTTTAAACAGTATGTCAAAGAACTTAAGATAATATCCCTGCTATTGTTGCAGAAAGATAAGAAGCCAGCGTGCCACACATCAGGGCCTTAAAGCCCAGTTTAGCTAGGTCTTTCCTTCTGTCAGGCGCCAATTCGCCAATGCCACCTACTTGTATGGCTATCGAACTGAAATTGGCAAACCCACAAAGTGCAAACGTTGTTATAATAATAGCTTTAGGGGATAACACATTCGCTTTTATCAGCGGGGTTAATTTGCTGTAAGCCACAAACTCATTAATCACCAGTTTAGTACCCAGTAACGAGCCTACTTCATGAATTTCGCTGTGCGGAACACCCATGGCCCAGGCAAATACCGAGAAGATAGACCCGAAAATGGAGTCTAATGTAAAGTTGTGCAAGTTGACTCCAATAAAATCCAGATTCATGCCGGTTAACGCAAGGAGCAGTCCGAGTTTAACCAGCACAGCATTGATAAGGGCTATAAGCGCAATAAAGCCAATCAGCATCGCAATTACGTTGAGCGAAACTTTTAATCCGTCTCCGGCACCATGCGAAATGGCATCCAATAAGTTAGCATGAACCCTCTTTACCTCCAGTGTAACAGCTCCTTTTGTGGCTGACTCCTCCGTTTCAGGCCAAACTATTTTGGCGATTACTAATGAGGCCGGCGCAGCCATAATACTTGCCGCAAGCAGGTACGATGCCGGAACACCCATGCCTATGTACACCGCCATAACCCCGCCCGCAATGCAGGCCATACTACCGCTCATACTGGCCAACAGTTCACTCATGGTCATGGTCGAAATATAAGGCCGAATCATAATCTGTGCTTCTACCTGCCCTACAAAGGTGGATGCCACATTAGAGAGAGCCTCACTGCCCGAAACCCGCATTAAGAAGTGTACTATCCGCGCAAAAAACGAAACGATAATTTGCATCAACCCTATGTGATACGCTATGCTCACCAGCACCGAAACAAAAATGATGGTTGGCATAATTTTAAACATAAACAGAAAACTGTGCGCGTCACCAAAAATAGGGTGCAATAAATCAGGCCTCATCAGGCCGCCAAAAACGAACTCTCCTCCCTGGTCAGCCATTTCTAGCAAACGGGTTATCCATTTCCCGAGGGTCGAAAATATGGCCTGGCCTACAGGCGTTTTCAAAACAAATAAAGCCAGGCTTAACTGCAACGCCAGCCCGCTAAATACCAAACGCAAATTAATGGCCTTGCGGTTGTTCGACATCAGCACCGCAATACCAAGTATTAAAACCACCCCAATCAATCCGGTAAAACGCTCCATATATTACTTCTGTTAATTTCACCAAACATAAACTTATTTATGTTATTGCCTTTGCAAGTCTCCGTGCCAGGCTTTATTTAATCTGCAACAATGCATCTTCCACTTTCTTTGTCGGCAACTGGCAAGTTTTGTTTTGGCATACATAAATCAAGGTCTCGTCTGCTTTAAACTTATCTTCCAGCAACGGCAACTTCGACTTTTGAATGCTGCCCATAAAAATGCAGCCCGGTAAAAAGTGTTTGTTTAAATCACAGTTAATTTGCACCGCTTCCTCACCTGAAACTGCAACCTCATAAGGCTCATTAATTGCCCAATCCATTAAAATAGCCCAGTTCGCATAATAAATTGGATAACCCATCAAGTTATCTTTCATATTATTCAGCGCGCGTTTTGATTGCTGGATATAGTCTCTATTATCCAGTATTAAACCCAATCTGTAAAGTGCCAGGGCCATGCTGGAGTTAGAAGCTGGTATCACATTATCCGAACTTTCAGTTTTACGGGCAATCAACGGATCGTCGCTTAGCGAGGTATAAAAGAACAAACCGTTAGTTGCGTTGCTAAAGTGCTGAATCGTGTTTTGTGCAATACCATCAGCAATTTTAAGCCATTGCTCATCAAAAGTAACCTCGTACAAATCGATATAGGCCTCGCAGGTAAAACTATAATCATCCAAAAAGCCGTTAATGGTGGCCTGCCCGTTTTTATAGTTTCTTTTCAGGCTAAAATCGGTTTGTAGCATGTGGCTTTTAAGAAATAACGCATTTCGCAATGCTCTTTCTAAAAATCTCTTTTCGCCAAAAGCTTTGTAAGCCTCCAGGTATCCACTTAACATCAGCGCATTCCATGAGGTTAGTATTTTATCATCCAGCCGTGGCCTTACCCGCTTACTTCTTTCAGCTAACAGTTTTTTCATCCAAATTTCAATTTGGGCATGACTCACCGCTGCATTGGGTCGTCGTACCAGGTTGTTTTTGCCCTCAAAATTACCATGCACTGAAATATCATACACTTTTGCAAAGAGTTCAAAATCGGCTCCCAGTATGGCTTTCAGTTCTTCATAGGTCCAAACATAAAACCTTCCTTCTTCACCCTCGCTATCCGCATCCAATGCAGAATAAAAACCGCCACTGCTATCACTTAACTCTCGCTCAATAAATTCAAAAGTTTGGTCAACAACCTCTTTATAGCGCTCATTTTTCGTTACCTGGTATGCCTCGGCATACAGCGAAACCAGTTGGGCATTATCATATAACATTTTCTCAAAATGTGGAATTTCCCAGTCAGCATCAACCGAGTAACGGGCAAAGCCCCCACCCACCTGGTCGTAAATGCCGCCGTTCATCATATTATCCAGCGTTATGGTAACCGCATTCAACGCCTTTTCGTTTTTCGTGTAGTAATAGTTGCGAAGTAAATACCGGTAGTTAACAGGCATCGGAAATTTAGGGGCCCCCCTCCTGCCTCCTTTTTCATAATCTATGGTAGCATCTATTTTAGAAAAAACTGCGGTTCGGTCAGCCGGTGTAAAAAGCGTTTCCGGTTTTGCCGTTATTGTATCGGTAGTTTTAATCCCCTGTGTAATTTCATCGGCTCTTTGCAGGGCCTCCTGTCGGTGATTTTTCCAGTAGTCAACAAAATATAAAAGCACTTGTTTCCAATTATCCTTTGGGTAATAAGTGCCCGCGTAAACGGGCCTGCCATCGGGCAGTACTATAGCATTTAAGGGCCATCCACCCCTGCCCGAAATCAACTGCACGGCGTCCATGTATATCTGGTCCACATCGGGCCGCTCCTCGCGGTCCACTTTAATGCAGATAAAGTGCTCGTTCATGATGGCCGCCACAGCAGTGTCCTCAAAACTTTCGTGCTCCATAACATGGCACCAGTGGCAGGCCGAATAGCCAATGCTCACTATCACCAGTTTGTCTTCTTCTTTCGCTTTTTTAAAAGCCCCGGCATGCCAACCCGTCCAGTTTACAGGGTTGTGAGCATGTTGCAGCAGGTACGGGCTCGTTTCATGAATCAAATCGTTGGTATATGGATAATGTTGCATAGTTGTTTGCGAATTACATGAAATTAGATGAACCGTAAGCCACAATAAAACGATTATTTCGGGCTTACGGTTCATGATTTTTTGAGTCAGTTTTTTTTAACAGAGCAATGATAGGCTAATAGCCGTTTGCATGTATTCGTTATCCACAAATGCCTTAAACGCCCGAAAAGATCAATATGGGCATCCCTCTATAGAATCGACATCCATTGACCAAAATCGACATAAATAGGCACATATAGCCAAATGTTTCGCGCCCCGCTTATGTCGATTTACTAAAATCCGGCCGCCCTGCAGGCATCGTACCTGCACAATCCATATTTCCCAAAACCGGAAAAAAGAGAACCGCTCGTTCCAGCAATGGCTCAAATCCGACCGAACAAATGGCGTTGTTTTCCGCATTAACTTTTAACCACCGGTATATCATAGCCTTATAATTTATTACAATATTTAATAATCCATATATTTTGCCATCAAAAGCGTATGTTTTTAAGGCCTTATGTCACAAAGGTAATCAAATAAAATTTTAAAAATTAATTTAGTTTGTTCATTAGTGTTAAAAATGCAATAAAAGCGCTTTTCTGCCTGTTTAATACCGGTACTTCCCGAAACTTTTGCATGAAAGTTCTGTAAGATTCTACGTCCCCTACCAAGGCTCTCTCAGTAAAAATCACAGCATGCAAAAGCAAAAAAATGACGACTGAACCCGGCAAAATTCCTTTTCTCCTTCCGCAATTGTAACCCATTTCCATTTCTACCGTAATACAATCAAGAGTTTGTTAATCACAAATACTTCCATGAAAAATATATACCTGCCACAATGTTTAATGAGTAATGCTGGCAAAATATTTTGCCTGTTTCTTTTAATGCTTGGCATTACTACGGTTAAAGCCGCCGACCTTTCGAAATCACCAGTTAACAGTAATCTGATGATAGTGGTAGCCGATCTGACCACGGGCTTACTGGATAGAACGGTGGTTGGTTTTAATCCGAATTCTACTGATACTTTTAGCCCGGTATATGATGCAAACAAATTAATAGGAGCCTCAAACCGCCAAACGCTATATACCATGAATACCGGCCAATGGATGTCTATTAATATTTTGCCCAGTGAAGCTAACACTGATACGGTAGGGATGGGATTCATTCCGGGTAATAATCATACGTTTACTTTTAGCTTTACCGGCTTAAGTAGTTTTGATACCACCAGTTACATTTACCTGGAGGATACCAAACTGGATTTATGGTATAATATCAGAAAAGGTGATTACACTTTTTCATCGCTCACCACCGATGACTGGAGCAGATTTATACTGCACTTTACCCCACCGGTGGTAATAACGGCGAATGATACCACCTGCACCGCAATCAACACTGTCAATATCCAACAGCCGGGTATAGCATACTGGAATTATACATTAACCGACAGCAGTAACACGGTTGTTGCCAGCGGAGTATTGAATCAGAATAACCCGGCATCATTACAATTAGCTGCCGGCGTGTATAACCTTAACCTGGCCGACACCAATGGATATGTAGCTGTAAAAACAATACAGGTAAACGGAACACAGGCCATTTCAGCGGTAAACTTTACCGTGTCGGATACCAGTGTAAAAGCGTTGCAGGTTATTACTTTAACCGACTCAATCACCTCAACCGACTCAACTAATAACGGTATTACTTACTTATGGAACTTCGGCAACGGAACCAGCGGAACAGGATTTGATACCAGCATAAGTTACACTGAACCGGGAACTTATAACCTTGGTTTAACCGTAACCAACCAGTTTGGCTGCAGCGCAACACAAACACAGAAAATAACGGTAACAAGCAATCCAACCACCGGGCTGGCTGAAGTAAGCACCGCACATGACCTCAACATTTGGGGTAATGGCAATAAAATTTTTGTAGACTTTACAAATCAGGCAACAGTTGATGCCACTATAACCGTATATAATGTTTTAGGACAGGAATTAAGTAGCGAACGCCACAATGCAAGTTCGGTTTACAAAAAGGAAATGGATAACGTAACGGCCTCTTATGTTATCGTGAAAGTTACGAACGCTAACCATACCAAAGCCAGCAAAGTGTTTATTGCAAACAAATAAAACCCGGCAATTTTATAGCAAGCATTCGCCGGGCTTAACGCAGATTTTCGAGAAAATACATCCTGAGCTTACCTTTGTTCTTGGCCTCAATTTCGCCCCGGTATTGGCATTTAAATTTTCTCTTTACAAGCTCATAAGTAGTAGCGCTGATATTTATTTTACCGGCTTCGCCATTTTGCTCCATGCGCGCAGCGGTATTTACCGTATCGCCCCAAATATCGTAAGCAAATTTTTTGACCCCCACAATGCCTGCCACTACGCTACCGGTATGAATACCAATCCTTACTTCGAAAGTTCCGAACTTCTTCTTGCCTGATTCACGTTTTCGCCTTAGCATAAAGTTTCGTATTTCAATAGCAGCCTGCGCCACATGCTGTGCATGTCTGCGATTGGCCATGGGCAAACCCGACACTGCCAGGTAAGCATCACCCACAGTCTTAATTTTTTCTATGCCATATTTCTCCATAATATTGTCGAAAGCAGAAAAACAGACGTGCAGTTCATCCACCAACTGTTGGGGAGAAAAGCGCTCGGCCGCTTTGGTAAAATCCTTAAAATCAGTAAACAGCACGGTAACATTATCGAACAACCGGGCGCCGGCGGCTCCCTTTTCCTTTAACTCTTCAGCTACTTCGGCAGGCAGAATATTGAGCAATAACCCTTCACTGCGGTCTTTTTCCCGTTTCAGTTCAACATTACGCAAGTGCTCAATTTCAAGTTGCTTTTGTTTCTCGGTCATTTCCGATTGAACCTGCAGCGCCTTTAAATCACTTTCAACCTGTTTTACTCTTGCCTTTTCAACCAGTTCCTCTTTTTTGGCAACCTCATATTGGGTTTGCAACTGGTTTATCTGGTTGGTGCGTTGTGCGTTGGTAATTGAATTCCTGAGCTTGTCGTATTTTCGGTAATACTTTAACGCGGCGGCATAATTACCGGTAGCCTCGTTTAAATCGGAAAGAACCTGGTATATTTTCGCTTCAGTATTTTTATCCCCGATTTTATGAACTATAGCCTGCGCCTTCTTCAGGTAAATAGCGGCGTCATTATAATTTTTCCGCAGAAGATAAATTTCACCAATGTTGAGTGCTGTGGCGCACTGGTGTGAATATTCATTCTCGGCAATAGCCAGTCGCATACATTCCAAAAAAACATTCAATGCTTCATCAAGACGGCCAATCAGTTTAAGGTTTACCCCAATATTGTGAGTAGCAGCTATAATTCCTGTAGTATAATGGGTGGATTTACTTAGAATGAGACATTGCTCAAAACATGCCAGAGCTGCGTCATATTTTTTTAGCTTGTGCAGCACCAGACCAATATTATTGTCCAGTTGAATCAAGGATTTTTTATCCCCACCAGTCTCCTCCAATTTGCGGGCTTTATAATATAACCTTAAAGCATAGCGAAAGTCCCCTTGCAAATGATGAACTAAACCCATATTTTGGTAGGCAATCGCGGCTCTTAAATGGTCGCCACTTTCCTCCGAAATTTTAAGCGATTTATAATAAGCCTCCATAGCTTTTTTATAATCTGCTAATTTTTCGTACGCCCCCCCAAGATTGGTATAAGTAGCCGCCAGACTTTTGCCATCCCCAAGCGCAATCTTCAGTTTTATTGCAGCTTGATAATAAGGAATAGAATCCTGAAATGAGCCTTTATCAAAGTATGCAAGACCCATATTGTTTAGAGTGGCGGCCTCCCCTTTTCCATTTTGGTTCAATCGCCGCAGCTCAAGAGCATCTTTATACCAGAATAAAGCTTTATCAAATTTTCCGGTCTCATGAAAGGCAAGGCCAGCAGCATGATAAACATCTGACTTCAGTGTTATATCCCTCGTATTTTCAACTTTTATGGCAAGCCGTAGAGCCACATCAACCGCTAAAACCGGGTCGCTGCTTATGAGGAGCCTCAATCTGTGCAACTCTTCATGAATGTTTGTGTATCCGGCTTTTTTCAAAAAAAATTATTTGTTAAAATTAAAATAAGTTTTACCTTGGTCCAAAATAGATAAACTATGAAACAAGTAAAAACGATAGGGATTAAAATTCTTTTAGCCTACGCGATGCTGATTGCAGTTTCTGTTTTTTTAGATTCCTGCAAATCTTGTTTTAGACCAGGTGTAACCGATAATCCATTCGACATCACCTTAACCGCTACAATAAAGGAATTATGGACCGGTACCTCAAAAGTTGCAGCGAATGATTCTTTGATATGGAATAGTGGCGTTTCCACAATCACCAAGTACACAAACGATAAAGGTGACGTTGCCGCTTTCACATACAAGTATGTAGCCGGTAATCCATTCACGCTTTCAGCCTGCTCGAATGGTGAGATTATGCAAAAAATAGCGAACAAAGCATACACTTCAGGAACTGACCCCTTATTAAATGCAACATACTCCATTACAGCACTCGGTGGGCCACCATATGCCATACCGGTAAAAATCATCTGTACTGATCTGGCGGGTAACCCCCATGTTGGAGATAATGTTCAGTTTTCAAATTCTGCAGGACCATGGGGCGCTGGGGCTACTACGCAGGCAGGCGGTATCATCATGTATCCTATCGGACTGCTTCAGGGCACCACCTATACCTTAAAAGCAACAGGAACCGCCAGCAGCGCCTCGTTAAGCATTAGCACCTCGCCCCCACCCGGTGCACTTGGAGTTTTAAACGGAAGTCCTTACCAGTTTAGTGGTATCGAAATATACATGCGTTATTAAAATTGCTTTAGAAAAATCTATTGGCATTTTTAATACCTGGAGGTATAAGTAAATGTAATATCGCTATCCAGTGGCTTATTAAACTGTATACCAAAACCACCTTCGCCCTGGTGCACAATTGTGTAATCCGAAAGGCCCGCAATATTTATAACAGAACCTGGTTTTATACGGGCATCAACCACAAAGTAGCTTTGTATACCCTTATAGGCAACTGATGACGCAGTAAACTCATTGTGGCCTAATGGCTGCCCCGTCAATTGTGTTACCAGTTTTTCCAGCTCAACAATGCGGTCCTCCAGCATCTGGTCACGCGATTTGGTTTCTTGTCTTAACTCGCGAATAGCACCGGTGTTAAGGGTCGAAAGGTTGCCTAAATCTGTAACGTATTGTCCGTTCTTTTGCTTTACGCCAACCATAGAAGGATAGGTAGAAACGTCGTTTACCAACTGCTGCTGGTGCGTTTTGGGGTTTTGTATAAGCACAGGCCTGATGTGGTCAATGGAGTCCAGGTCATTCATCACATCCAAAAATCCGCCTGAGGTGGTTGCTGAAAAATCGCCGGCAGTAACCAATCCTCCGGTATTGATAGTCATCAACTGTGTACCGGCCGTATTGGTTTGGGCCAGTGCGCTGGTTTCAGCAAAAATCATTTCCGAACTTCCGTTATTGTAAATAGAAAAGTGGTTAGTGCCGAAGTTCAAAAATTTGATTTCGGAGCCAGTATTACTGCCGCCTCCCAGCATAACATGCTGTCCGCCGGCCTGCAGCACGTCTAAAGTTCCAAACCCTGCCGTATTGGCCACACTTACTGCAGTTCCATCGTCATATATAATGCTACAGGTTGCCGTGTCAGTGCCCGCTGATTTGATAACATAATTTGCCGTGTTACAACTTCCTGATGCAGTTCCCGTGGCGCCGGTTATGCCCGTTACACCTTGTAAGCCGGTGGGTCCTTGAATGCCCGTGGCCCCGGTAACTCCCTGCGCGCCGGTTGGGCCGTTAGCTCCATTAGCACCCGTGGCTCCTGTAACACCAACTCCACCGCCACCAACTCCATTGCATAAATTTTTCCAGGCAGGAATTACTGAATCGTAAGCCATTACACAACCGGTATCAATATCAAACACCAGCAAGCCATCAGCCCATGGGGTTGGAATGGCTAACCGCTGCGCCGAATGCATTCGTGGTATCAACATGCCTTGCGAATGCGAATAGACATCAAGAATGGCTGACGGGTCAGGATCACTGACCCCGATGCCCACATTGTTTTGCCCGTAAGCGGCAACAGCAAATATGGAAAATACAATGAGCGGGTAAAGTTTATTCATAGTGATAGGTATTTGTCGGCCCTACAGGGGGAAATGGACTGAATTGGTTCTAAAGGTAAGAAAAAAGCTATGTTTTTAACGCCAATATCAATATTTAGAATTACTCACAACATTGAAAAGCATGGTTACTCCTGTTTTTGATAAAATACTTATAGTTTTGAATCCGGCAATTATGATAAACGATTGGATAAACCTTTACAAAACTAACTGGAAAGCCGCGCTCACCCGCAAAAATTTTGCGCTGATGTTCCTTGCCAATTTGGGAATCTGCTTTGTGCTTTATATGATGGTTACCCGGTTTCTGTATTACAACCGCGTAAGGCCCGGAGCGATGCTGAACGACCCTGTATTGGCGCTGTTTCGCCCTATGGACCTTTCCATTCCTATTTTCTTTTTCCTGTATTCAAGTATCGTTATTTTCTTAATACATATACTGGGTCGTCCTCAAACATTTATTCATGCCATCAGGGCATTTCTGTTCTTGTTCGCTATCAGGGCAGTTTTTATTTACCTGGTACCACTGGCCCCTCCGGCAGGATTAGTGCTACTAAATGACCCCTTTATTGACAACGTTATCGGCTTCAAAAACGAAGTGCTGAACGACCTTTTCTTTTCAGGACACGTATCAGACCTTTCGTTTTTTATTTTTTGTTGCACCAACAAAAAGATAAGGGCTTACCTCATCCTTTCAACTATAGCCGTAGCTGTAATGCTTTTAATACAGCGTGCGCATTATACCGCCGATGTACTCACCTCACCTATGGCAGCTTATTTTTGCTACGCTATTTTTGTGAAGGATTATGTGGTTGATTAATTACTTTTTCAGTATCGCTATCTGCCCGGCATGATAAATATCGTGATGAAGCAAACCGTTTAACAGCGCGTGAAATTTAAACGCTCGTCCTGGTACCAAATCTCCAAGTTTGTAATCTTCAAATTGCTCAAGCAATTGTAGTAGTTGAACTTGCGTTTTTTCCAGTTGCTTACTTGCAGATTTCCAGTTCGCTTCAGTAGCCTCATAGTTAACCGGCCAGTCTTGCTCGGAATTGATTTCAACTTTATAGGCAGCATTTCCCAACAGCATTTCAATGGCAAAAACACGCCAGCAAACCAGGTGCATTACCATTTCATAAATATTATGCGAACCATGGGCAGGCTTTTGAAATGCCCTCTCAAGGCTAATATCCTTTAAGGCATTCGCTAAATTACTTCCGTACCACATTTGGCCATCCCAGTTGTTCCTGATCATAGCCCGTATATGCGAAATTTCTGAGCCCATATAGTTGATTTGTCTGTTACGCGTTTACCCCTCCGCTTACCTCAATGCGCTGGGCGTTAATCCAACGGCCTCCTTCGCTGCACAGAAAGGCAACCACAGGTCCTATATCATCTGGCATACCAACACGTCCCAGCGGCGTATTACCTGCAATCATTTTCTTAACCTGCTCGTTACTTCGGATAAAGGCATTATTAAACTCGGTTTCAATAGCGCCCGGAGCAACTACGTTTACATTTATCTGGCGCGTACCAAGTTCCTTGGCCAGATATTTGGTAAGCGTTTCCAGACCGCTTTTCATACTGGCATAAATCTGGTAGCCCGGATTTACAAAGCGGGTTGTGCCGGTAGAAATATTAATGATTCTTCCCCCATCGTTCATAAACGGCAAAGCATGTTGAATCAAAAAATAAGGCCCCTTGAAATGAACATTGTAAAACCGGTCAACATCGTTTTCAGTTGAATTGGCGAAAGGAATAGTTTGGCCCATGCCGCCATTGTTTATCAAAAAGTCAAACTTACTGCGTCCGAATTTTGACTGGAGGGTTTCTGCTACTTCAGCTACAAAAAGCGCTATTGAAGCAACATTGCCAACGTCTAATTTTAGTGCTATGGCTTTGCCCCCTTTGGCTTCAATATCAGCCACCACTTTATTTGCCTCGTCCAGGTTACTGTTGTAGGTAATGATAATGTTATGTCCCTGCGCTGATAAATGCTGGGCCATATTGCGGCCAAGTCCGCGGCTTCCGCCGGTAATTAGGGCTATTTTGTTGGTAGCTTCCATGCTTAGTACACAGGTTTTAATTAGAAATTGTGAATGTATGGATTAGCAAACAAAAAAACTGAACAATGGTTTAGAAGATACGCGCTGTAACTTTCTTACAGCCCGTTTCTTGCTTCTTCCCTCTCGATTCTTATTTTCGCACCACTTAATTATTCACTTTTAATTTAAATACATCATGTCAAGCCCGGTTAGAGACTTTATCACCCATCATTATCGCCACTTTAATTCAGCCGCGCTTATTGATGCGGCTAAAGGTTATGAAACCCATTTAGCTGAAAATGGCAAAATGCTGATTTCCCTGGCCGGGGCAATGAGCACTGCCGAGCTGGGTATCAGCCTGGCAGAAATGATTCGTCAGGATAAAGTTCAGATTATTTCATGCACCGGTGCTAACCTGGAGGAAGATTTAATGAACCTGGTGGCTCACTCGCATTATAAAAGAGTTCCTCACTACCGCGATTTATCGCCCCAGGAAGAATGGGATTTGTTAGAGCATGGCTTTAACCGTGTAACCGATACCTGTATACCCGAGGAAGAAGCCTTTCGCCGTTTACAAAAACACATTTATAAATTGTGGAAAGAGGCTGATGATAAAGGCGAACGCTACCTGCCGCATGAGTTCATGTATAAAATGGTATTGAGCGGCGTGCTTGAGCAGTATTACGAAATTGACCCAAAACATAGCTGGATGATAGCAGCAGCCGAAAAGAATCTGCCTATTATTTGCCCGGGCTGGGAAGACTCAACCATGGGTAACATCTTTGCTTCATACTGCATTAAAGGCGAGTTAAAACCAACCACCGTTCGTGGAGGTATTGAATACATGATTTGGTTGAGCGACTGGTACCGTAATAACAGCTCAGGCAAAGGCGTAGGCTTTTTCCAGATTGGCGGTGGCATAGCCGGTGACTTCCCTATTTGCGTAGTGCCCATGATGTACCAGGATTTGGGCTGGCATGATGTGCCTTTTTGGAGTTATTTTTGCCAGATAAGCGACTCAACTACTTCTTACGGTTCATACTCCGGCGCGGTGCCCAATGAAAAAATTACCTGGGGCAAACTGGGTATTGATACCCCTAAATTTATTGTTGAAAGTGATGCTACAATTGTAGCGCCGCTTATATTCGCTTACTTACTGAAGTGGTAGTACTTTGATAAAGAGGAACCGCCTTTAATCACCAAGGACACAAAGAATCATTAAGAAAGTATTAATGTAAATACACTGCTTATGTTTCTTAGTATCTTTGGTGCAATGAGATTCAAAATAATTCTGCCTGCATTTGCCTTTCTGATTTTAATCTCTTCTTGCAATACAAAGCCATCAGCCCAAATTGAAGAGGATACTCCTAAAGGAGAGCTTGCATTTCTGCTTCAATATGATGGTAAATTACCCAATGACGTAGGCCTGCTTCGCAACCAGGTAGTGCAACGCAGGCTGGCCAATATGATGAAGGATAGTTTCCAGGTATTTATGAGTCAAACTGAGTACGACAGACCCATTGAAATATCGAAGCAAGAGCAATTAGTAACTGCACAATTCTTTAGCGATTCAGACCGTTCCATGCCCAGTGCTGATATCACAATTGATGTTTTACAGGACGCAATTTGGGTGGAGTATCTCTCAGGCGATAGTATCATTGAATATACTGACCATAAGTTGCTACCAAAACCGGGAAGATTGCCTGATTGAAAAGGGAATCGCTATTCTTTCACCAATTTCAGTGTGCTGGATTTGCCGCTACGATCGGCTACCTCAACAAAATATATACCACTGGCAAAGCCCGCTAAATTGAGTGGTATCTGATTGAATCCCGCGGTGGTATTTACCTGGGTAATCTTTAATTCTTTTCCAACCGCATCGCAAATTTTGACGGACACTTCATTTGCTTTGTCCATCGACAAATTTAAAACGGCCAGTCCGGTTGAAGGATTTGGGTAAACACCAATGCGCAAGTCGTGGACAACAGTGTTAACACCAGTCACGTTAAAATCGCTGTAGTTATAAAAATACTGATCGGTGTAGCCAAAAGTATCGGCAGCATAAGTTTGGTCTGATTCATACAATACGTTATGGTTTTCATCATATGCATAGGTATATTGAAGCAAAGGCTTACTCGTTTCGGGGCTTTGCGTAGTATCCCACTGATAACTATTGAATTGAACATTGTTGCCCAACGAGTTTTCATATACTTCCGAATAGTAATTAATATAGGCGCCTAGTCCCCCATTTGCTTCAGGGCTCCATACCTGCAGGGTATAATTATTGAGTTCGCCATATCCATCATAATCCGTAACTTCTTGCTCATAAACACTCCAACTGCTGCCGTTCCAATGGTAAATCTGGCTTTGGGCCGGGTTGCCGTTGGGGTCGAAAGTGGTGTATTTGTTGAAAGCATTTACCCAGGCACTACCACTCCAGGCTTGCGTGATAGTCTGGGTATTTTGATATCCCTCATAAGTGTACAAATACTGGCTGTCGTTTTGAAGTACTCCACCAACGGCAGTCTGAAAAACAACTATAGAATCGTAATTATTCACATTGTAAGTATAAATATATGCTATGGAATCAACCCAGGCTGAACCACTCCAGGTTTGAAGGGTTTGGGATGCCAGATAATTATTGGCCGGGTTATAAGTATAAAGGTATTGAGAACTGTTAGTCCAGTTGCCGGAGTCGCCAACCTGGTAAGTGCTGGTAGTCAGCAAGCCAATACCATTAGCCGTATTTGTAACCTGTGCCTTAATAGGCCAGGTTAAAGTTGCGTTTGAGAATGTATAATAACTGCCGTTGGTTTCGTAAACCTCATTTCCTATTTGTCCATAAGTAAATACACCCGAGTCAGCATAAATCCAGGTGCCAACCTGCGGTTGATATACATTGTGAGAATAGCCAATTTCCTTAAAAATTACTGCCCGCTCATTGCCCTGTGCACTTTGAATATTGCCATTGTGTTGTTGAAAATACTGGTGAAATGGCATATAACCTGAAGAAGTTTGAGCCCCCGAGGTTAGAGTAAAAAGAGCAAACAGTAGGGTGGGTAAAATCTTATGGTTCATTTTATGGTTTGTTTTGATGCATTTACAGTTCGAAAATAATGAAAAGTGTATGGCTGAAAAGAATTTGCCAAAAATTAGCACTTATAACGGATGCCGAATCGTAATATTTCGCGGGTTACAGCGACAGTAAAAATTGCAGCGTGTCAATCCCATCAGCATAATCCCAAAGCTCGGGATGCTGTGACTGACCAAAACCTACAGAAGATGAGGACCTCCAACGAGCAGGCTCCCGGGATACCACGCATTGAATTTTTTCAGCGTTTTCTTTTAAAATTGTATTCAGCACGTTTTCATCATGCCAGAATTGGTAATGCAAAGTTGATACCGGAGATGGAATAGAAGCATTTTCAA
>Ga0364881_10386_pt1 | contig 26260 bp, 19 predicted proteins | sample ExccelJu500001D4_5_FD_206923 | JGI IMG/M metagenome (GOLD analysis project Ga0364881, IMG submission 206923) | Enriched cells from Trout Bog Lake Hypolimnion, Wisconsin, USA - BchlTB.July30.5000.01.D4 | ecosystem: Environmental > Aquatic > Freshwater > Lake > Hypolimnion/Profundal zone | place...
TTGGTGGTTTCAAACGGTTTGAACAGCTTGTCCCGGATGAAGTCCGCCGACATGCCCCGTCCCGTGTCGCCTACCACCACCCGTGCCTGGCCTGCTGTGCGGTCCAGGCGTAGCCACACACGCCCTTCCTTGTCTGTCGCGTCAAAGGCATTTTGCACTATGTGGCCAATCACACGCGCCAAGCGGTCGGCGTCGCCGCGTGCAGCCACAGGCACTTGAAGCTCCACGTCCAGCACCCGGTCTCGCGCCTTTGCGGCTGCCACCAGGCCGTCGACTATGCCGCTCAGGTCCACGCCGAAGGCCGCTCCTACCGGGGTTGCGCCTTCCCTCAGTTGCAGCATCATCTGGCGCATGCGATCCAGGGAATTTTCCACCGTAAGCAACATGTCCTGCTGAAACTCCGGGTTACCGCTCAGGCGCCGCGCGTTCTTCATCATCAGCGAGAGCTGCGTCACAATGTTTTTCAGGTCATGCACCACAAACGCAGACATGCGGTTAAAGGCTTCGAACTTGCGCGCCTCCAACAAGGCCTCGGTGGCCTGCATTTGCGCCAAAAAGCTGGCCGCCTGCATCCCGGCCGTCTTTAGCAAATCATTCACCTCCCAGTCCACGTCCATGCGTGCGCGGGCGCTGGCCAGCACGACAAAGCCTATCAGGGAAGGGCCAGAGAGCAGGGGAACGATCAACCAGGCATGGGGAAGCTCGGACAACCACAGAGGCAGCTTCATGGCCCCATAGCGCACCGAAAAGGAGCGGTACTCCTCCAGGTTAACCACCCAACCGCTGCTCAGCAGAAACTGGCACAGCTCGGAATCCGCCGCCTCCATCCCTTCGGAGGGGGCCATGTTCCAGCACGCCATCTGTGAGAACCGGTCCTTGCCATGCGGCCGCATCCAAAGCGCACCGGCCGGGCTCTCCAGCATCTCGGCCAGGGCGCGAACCACCTGCTCGCCCATTTCCCGGGGCGAGTCGCGGTGCGACAAGCTGTGGGTGAATTTCAGCCACTCCTCCCGGTAGTCGTAGCGGTAGCGAAAAAAATGCTTGCCCAAATAGACCTTTAGGCTGGCCCGCAGCGAGCCCGACATGGCCAGGAAAATCAGCGAGATCAGTCCGAAAAACACCAAGCCCACCTGCAGCGCCCGCCCCCACTCACCGCCAAAGTAGCGCACGTAATAGCCCACGGCCGACATAAAGAGCAGATACAGCCCGGCAATCATCAGGGTGGCTGAGTGAAAAGCAGCCTTGGGCGAGATGCTGATTTTGGAAACCCAGTCCTTGCGCCGCGTCATGGACAGCACCAACAGAGGCGTCACAAGCGCGTGCACCGAGTTGCGAATAGTCAGCGCATCCACGTCCACGCGGTTGAACATCACCGCCTCGGAAAAAACATACAGGTCAAACAGGAACAATCCAGCCAGGCCTATGCACAAGGGCTTGATATTCCAGCGCGCATCGGCCGTGACGTTACGAAACACCTGTTCCAGCAACACCAGCGCCAGTACCGGCATCACCATCCACACCAGGCGCCGCCAGCGCAGCACCAGCGCCCGAGTGTCCTCGGAGAAATAGGCCTGCCCGTCAAACAGCAGGGCCAGCGCGACCAGCAGCCCGGCCAGCAGCGCCATGCGCCCGGTGTTACCACTGGCTACTCCCTTGGTGTCACCCAGGCGCATCAGAATCAATAGGAAGCCGTACCATCCCGCATACCGCAGCGTGTCCATCCAATTGCTCAACAAGAGCAACAATCCATCACCAGTCATGCTGGCGGCCAGCCCGAGCCAGCCCCACAGCGCGCTGATCGCAATCGTGATTAACACCAAGCCATTGGCATGGGCTGTGGCTTCCTGTCGGCTCCTTACCAGGGCCAGCCGGATCGCAAACAGCGTGTAGGCCAGGCCTACCAGTGCCTGTCCCCAGGCGGTGAGGTTCATTTACTGAGCGCCCTTGCCCATCAGCACCACGCCCACCGTCTCAAACAGGATCACGATGTCCAGAAACAGCGAATGGTTCTTCACATAGAACAGGTCGTATTGCAGCTTCTCGGCAGCGTCTTCCACCGAGGCACCGTACTGGTAACGCACCTGGGCCCAACCGGTCACGCCCGGCTTGACGCTCTGGCGAACCGCGAAGAACGGGATTTGCTGGGTGAGTTGGTCCACAAAATAAGGTCGCTCGGGCCTTGGCCCCACCAGGCTCATATCGCCTCCCAGCACCACAAAGAGCTGAGGCAGCTCATCGATACGGAGTTTGCGTATCCAGCGTCCCACGCGCGTCACACGGCTATCGCTGGCAGTGGCCCAGCGCGGAGTACCATCCTTCTCGGCATCGGTGCGCATGCTGCGGAACTTCACGACATTGAACGAGCGCCCGTTCAGCCCCACGCGCTCCTGCGTGTAGAAAATGCTGCCCGGGCTTTCCAGCACGATCAGTATGCCGGTAATCAGCATCACAGGCAGCGCCAGCACTATCAGGATACTGGCACACACGATGTCAAAGAAGCGCTTGACCCAGGACTTGACCCAGCCGTGCACAAAGCCCTCGCCGAAGATGAGCGAGCCCGCAGAAATGGAATCCAGCCGGATCTGACCCAGGGTTTTTTCGAAATGGGCAGAAATATCGACCACCCGAATGCCGCGCAACTTGCAATCCAACAATTCGCGCAGGGGCATGCTGCCGCCGCGCCGCTCGGTCAGCGCCACCACAATTTCATCCACTTTTTCGTTGGCGACAATTTGCGTCAAGGACTCGGTGACCTCCAAGACCCCCCAGGCGGATACCTCATGCTGTTGTTCATTGGGGCTGGCGTAATAGCCCACCAGGTCCACATTGGGGTCGGAAACCTGCAGGCTATGGCCGACTGCCTTGGCCGGTTTGCCGGTTCCAAAAACCAGCACACGCTGGCGCATGTATTCGCGCGGCGTCATGTGCGTCAGATAAATACGCGTGACCAACATGGCGACCATGGCACAGACCAGAGCTGGCAACAGATTGAGCGAAGGGGGCGAGGGCAGTTTGATGATGGCGGCCAGCACGACCGACAGGCACATGGCCAGCACCGCCCGGGCATAGGTCTGACCGACGGTGCGGTTGTGCACCCTCAGGTAAAACCCGAGACCCGTATTGATAATCAAAATTCCAAACGCCATGACTGCGGCCTGCAGCAAGGCAAGATTGACATTCACGCGCGGGTCCGGATCCCGAAACAGCAACAGATACAGCATGACGCCCAGCACCAAAAACAGGTCAAAGCAGACCTGCAACAACGTGCGGCGATTGAAGTAATGCCCGAATATCTTTATCAATTGTTTTCCCCTGTGTCACTAGCCGATTTCCAGCCCGTATCCCTGCCGACAGTCTACCAAGTGACCAACGCAGACACGCCATTTTGCATTTTTTTCGTGAAGCTTATTTCCGTCGGCCTACATTTCCCAACAGTACCAACGGCAACAGATAGAAAAGCAATGCGATTCGAGGCACATCCAGCACACTGCTGACCAGGCCTACCACCAGCACCCCCACCAAGCCTGCAGCCACGGTCACTGCCACCGGCCCCCGCGCGACCGAAACGAGCAAGAAGTCAGCCAAGGCCCAGGCAATCAAGGTACCCAGGGCCAGCAGGCCCAGCCCTCCGCGTTCGATCAGCAGCTCCAGATACAGGTTATCGATGTGCCAGGGCACAAAATACGATTGCGCCGCCGGCAGCCAATGGGCCAGGGATTGGGAAAAATCCCCGTTGCGCAGCAGCTTGTGCCCTGCCCCATCCATCACCTGAAGCCTGCCCACGTCCACTGCCCCCCCCGGAGTATCAACCGACAGCGCAAACGTGATCGGTCTGGAGCCTGCACCCAGCGGGGGCCCCTGCAGTGGCAGGCGCAGCGTCTGCCACTGGTCCCATGGTGCTGCCATGACCACCGCGGCCTGCTGGCAGTCGCCGTCATACAGCAGGTGGCGCTGACATAGGAGCACGGTCAGCTTCAGCGCTTGGTGCACACGCACATCCATGTGGAGCACATACACGCTGTCTCCGGATAGCTCCACCCGCTGGGTCAGGGCATAGCTTCCCATCAAGTCATCCAGATTGGCCGGGACGCGCAGCACGGCATAGTTACGGCTTGCGCCGCCCAGCGGCTCCGACCGCAAGACCAGGCTGCCGGAAAAGTTCTCCCCCGGTACAAGGGCCGAATAATTTGCCGGCATCCGACCCAGGCCCTTGCCCACCCACCAGTCCAGACGACTGTCCAGCAAGCCCACGCCAGACTTCCAATGCTCCAGACGATGGCCCGTGTCCTGTCGGGCACTGGCCAGACGCTGGCCCATGAAAGAGTCATCGTCACCCAATACGGCCACCACTTCCAACAGCATCAAGGCCGCTACCACCAGCAGACCCCACAAGCGCCAGCGGGCCCACAGCCTGGTGAACTGCACGCTGCGGCGCAGCAGCACCAATAGCAGCAGTTGCACACCCACAGCCAGGTAGACACCCCGGGAAAAAGTCGTCAAACAGGCATAGCACGCAAGCAGCGTCAACGCAGCGGCAGGAAGCCATAAGGATGGGCGTCTGGCCGTCACCAGCGCCCATATCGCAAAGGGCATGGCCATGGCCAGATAGGCGTCAATGGCGGCGCCACCCACATGCATTTCCCAAAAGGTAGCCACGGTTCGATAGTTAGCGGAAAAGTCCCACAACCCCACAAAGGCCGCACGCTCCCAAAGAACCGCGAAACACACCCAGGCCAGTCCCAGCGCCATACCTACGGCAAACAGGCGCTCGGCGCGCAGCGCATTCACGTGCAATTGCCGCTCCAGCAGCGGGTACAGCAACAAGGCAAAGCCCACGCTCTTGAACACGCGCAGGCTGTTCACGGCCTGCTCATAGCCCCCAAACCAATCGAAGACCCAGCCCCCGGAATCAACTACCCCGCGCACAAGGGACAGGATGCCGGTCAACGCCAGCGCTACCAGCAGCGCCATCAATAAACGACGCTCGCGCGTGGCCTTGGACGGTGCTTGTGCATCGCGAGCCCATGCCATGTGGCTATATCCGCCCACCAGCACTGCCAGCAGCAGCATGTCCAGCTCCTCAAAAGCGATCCAGCCGGTCCAGGGGGAAAAGTTCATAAAGGGTATGACTGCTGGCAGCAGCAACAGCCAGGCACCCGGCAGCGCGCCTTCCAACACCGCAGCGCAGCTCATCATCAGCAGCAGTCCCATAGGCCAAAGCGGGTGGTGAACTGCCAGCGCGATGCCGACCACAGCACTGGCCAGGGCCATCAGGAGGCAGGCGAGCCTTTTCGCGCCCAATCTCTACACCAACACTTCCACACAGGCGGGGTGACCCAGAAATGCCTGCGGGCTGGCGCTCGCGCCATAGGCGCCTGATTGGTAGACAACGACCAAATCCCCCACCTGCGCCACCGGCAGCTCCATGCGGTCCGCCAGCAGATCCAGCGGCGTGCACAGGGGACCCACCACCGACGCGACTTCGGTCTCGCCCGCATTCAGTCGGTTGCCGATGGACACGGGATAGTTCTTGCGCAGCACCTGGCCAAAGTTGCCCGAGGCGGCCAGGTGATGGTGCATGCCGCCATCCGTCACCAGAAACACTTGGCCATGCGAAACCTTGCGGTCCAGCACCCGGGCCACATACACACCGGCCTCGGCCACCAAGTAGCGCCCCAGTTCCAGCACCAGCACGGCCCCGGGCAGCTCGGTTTGCGCCCGCTGCACCAGCGCGGCCAGGTTGTTGCGCAGCGGATGCACATTCAGCCGCAGTTCGCCCGGGAAATACGGCACGCCGAAGCCTCCGCCCAGATTCAGGGACTTCACCGCCGATGGTGCGTGCTGCGCCAGGCGCACGGCCAGGTCCAACGTCTTTTGCTGCGCGTCACAGATGGAGGTGGCATGCAGATTCTGCGAGCCGGCGTACACATGAAAGCCCTCAAACGCCAAGCCGGCACGCCCTATGTGGGCCAGCAGCTCCGGCACCTGCGCCTCGTCCACACCAAAGGGTTTGGCACCGCCGCCCATCTTCATGCCCGAGCTCTTGAGCTCAAACTCCGGATTCACCCGCACAGCGACCCGGGCCGGCAGGCCCAAGGCCTGGGACGCTGCCTGCAGCAAAGGCAGCTCGCGCGCAGACTCCATATTCACCAGCACCCCGGCGGCCACCGCCTGGCGCAATTCGATATCCCGTTTGCCGGGGCCGGCAAGGCTGATGTGGCGCGGGTCCACACCTGCGTCCAGGGCCGTCTTGAGCTCGCCGGCAGAAGCCAGGTCCACGCCATCCACCAGCCCCTGCATCAAGCCGACCAGTGCCGGCATGGGGTTGGCCTTCAGGGCGTAGTGCAGGCGGATCTGCGCCGGCAGCCAGTCGCGCAGCGCCAGCACACGCGCACGTATCAGCGCGCGGTCATAGGCGTAAAACGGTGTCTGCCCCACCCGCTCGGCCAGATGCGACAGGCGCTGCCCGCCGACCAGCAACTCGCCGTCCACTTGGGCAAACTGGTCCATGGTGGCATGGCGGGGCGGGGCGGGGCGACTGGCAGATTCTGAGCGCGGCATGTTGGTGTTGCTTCAAAGAGGGGCTGCGCCAGCCGGGTCGGCATGGTCCGCAAGCCATTGGGCACACAGGGCCTTGCGATCCAGCTTGCCATTCGGGTTGCGCGGTAGGGCCTGCTGCAGCACCTGTATGCCCGCCGGCACCATATAGGCCGGCAGGCGGATGCGGCAGGCGTCCAGCAACATCTTCACCACTGGCTTTGCAATGGTATCAGGCGTGCAGACAGCAATGACCTGTATCGCCTGGCCCAGCAGCGCATGTTCTACGCCAAAGGCCACGCACTCCAGCACCAAGCCCGTGGCATGCAGGGCTTCCTCCACGTCGGTGGGACTGACGCGGTAGCCAGAGGTCTTGATCATCTCGTCCTTGCGGCCCACAAAATACAGATAGCCCTGTGCATCCCGGCGCACGGTGTCACCGGAGAACACCGCGTATTCGGGCAGTTGCAAACCGTTTGGATGCCATGGTGCGGGGCCCACCAAGGGCTTGAAGCGCTCGGCGGTCTGTTCCGGCTTGTTCCAGTAACCCAAGCCAACCAGCGGGCCGCGGTGCACCAATTCTCCGGGCTCATCGTCATCGCAGGGCGAGCCGTCCGGCCGCAGCACCAGCACCTCCGCATTGGGTATGGCCTTGCCAATCGAGTCCGGCCGACTGTCCACCTGGTCAGGCTGCAAATAGGTGGATCTAAAGGCCTCGGTCAGCCCATACATCAGAAAAGGCTTGGCCTTGGGTGCACGTTGGCGCAGCGTCTTCAGGGTTTCATGCGGCATGCGCCCACCGGTATTGGCAAAGTAGCGCAGCCGGCTCGTCGCGCCGCTGGGCCAATCCAATGGCGCCAGTTGCAGGTACAGCGGCGGCACGGCGGTCAAACCCGTCACACCGTGGGCCTGCATGGCCTTGAGCACATCGCGCGGCATCAGGTAGTTCAGCAGGGCCACCCGCGCGCCCACGGCAAAGGCCGTAGTCAACTGGCTGAAGCCGGCGTCAAAGGAAAGCGGCAAAACCGCCAGCAAGCAATCTTGGGCGTTGTTCTCCAGGTAGGACGCCACACTGTGTGCGCCCAGCACCATGTTGCGGTGTGACAGCACCACGCCCTTGGGGCTGCCGGTGCTGCCCGAGGTGTAAAAAATGGCCGCCATGTCACCGGCAAGCACCCGGTGGCCGCGGCATGCAGTGGCAGACATGAAATGCCCCCAGTTCATGGTCTGCACCTCAGCCCGGCGCGCAGCCGGCGCATCTCCAGCGCCCGACTCCACCAGCACCACGTGACCCAGGTCCGGGCAATCGGGCAGCACCTGTGCCAGCGAAGCCAGGCGTTGCGCTGAAGTCACCAACACCCTTACATTGCAGTCGCGCAGCACATGCGCCACCTGCTCAGGCTTGAGCAAGGGATTCACCGGCACATGCACGGCCCCGGCAGCGCATGTGCCAAAGCTGCTGACCACCGCCTCAATGCGCTTCTCCAGGTAAACCGCCACCCGCTCGGCGCGACCCAGGCCCTGCGCCATCAGGCCCGAGGCAAATTGCGCCACTGCCGCATCCAGCTCGGCATAACACAGCACCAGATCGCCCTGCACCAATGCCACCGCATCGGGCGTGCGCTGCGCGCTGTGCGCGATCAGCCCCTGCAGCAGTCCAGCCGTTTCATAGGTACTACTCATGGTTGGATGGTTTCCATCCAGTTCAACACGGCCTGCTCCACGGCCAAGCGCCAGTCCTGCCGCGAGAAAGTGTGATCGGCGCCCGACACATCCACGCGCTGCAGGCCGGGGCGCTGCAGCAGGCCGCTCCAGGCCCGGTCCGTGCTGGCAGTGTCGAGAAATTCCTTGGCCGTGTAATCGTTTTCGCTCAGCACCAGCAACACCCGGCCGGAAAATTGCCGCAAAGCCAGTGCCATTCGGGTTTGAAATGGCGCGCCCTGTTTATAAATGGAGATCTGCCCACGCGACAGCTTCAAGTTATCCCACAATTCCCCCAAAGCTCGCAGCGCATTGAACTTTCCCGATAGCAGCTTGCGCCAAAAAGCCCCCTGCAAGAGGCGGGCCGTGTAGTGATGCTTGAGGTGGGTGCGGGCCAGCGATGCCTCAGACCGCACCCAAGGGTTCGGCAGGCACAGGCCGACCAGGCGAGCGTCCTGACGCGCGCCGCAATACAGCAGCGAGGCAGCGGCGCCATCGCACAGACCCCACAGCACCACGCGTTGCACCATAGGGCAGGCCTGCTGCAGCGCGTCTATTGCAGTGGCAATGTCCTGATCAATTTCTTCAAAGTTTTTTGTCTCACCTCCGCTGTCGCCCATGCCCCGGTAATCAAAGCGCAGCACCGGGTAACCGGCCGCGGCCAGGCGCCGCGCCAGCAACACAAACTGGCGGTGGCTGCCCACCCGCGTTTGCGGCCCTCCCACCACAATGACCAGGCCCAACGCACAGGGGAGCTCAGGCAAGGACAGTACGCCCAACATGGCATCGCCCTCGCAGGGCATCAAAAGGGCTTGCTCTGTGAAGTTCATCGGGTCATGCGCCGACCAGCGCTGCCACGGTGGCGTGGATCAGCTCCAAGGGGATTTGCGCCTCCGGCACCAGCCAAAAAGGCTCCCCAATCACCCTCGAAGCAGTGGCAGAGATGCCCGCATCAGCCCAGCGTTGCATCTGCTGCGCTACAGCGGGTGATGCCGTCGGGCACTGTTGTTGATCCGGAGGGACTACTTCCAGGCAAATCAGCTGCAGTGCGCCCCCTACCCTATCCAAAGTGGCCTCAGCCAGCCCTTGGGCTAGCCTGCCGCCCATCGCATAACCGGCCACCTCCACGCTTTGACCCAGCTCGAGTTGCTGCAACAGCTCTTGGGTGCCACCGCTATCGCCACCGCCCTGCACCAGCTCAGACATCTGGCGTAAACGTAAAAACTGCTGCAGGTGCTGGCGCCCAGACACCACGGGCTGCCATAGCAGCAGGCGCAGCGGCAGTTCGGGTGTGCTGGCGGCGCTTTGGGCCGCTAGCAGGCAGCCAGCACGCACGCCCCACAGCCACAGCGAACCCGCATAACGTCCAGCCAGCCATTGGCGGGCCAGAGTCAGATCGTCCAACCAGGCATCCCAGGTGGCGTCGGCAAAATCACCGGAGCTGTCACCGCAACCCAACAGGTCCATTTGCAACACGGCAAAGCCTGCCTCAGCCAGCGCGTGCGCCGTCAGCTTGGCCATGCGGCGGCAGCGATTCATTTCTTCCGCCAGCGGGTGCACATAGATAATGCAGCCCCGCTGCGGCTGTCCCGCTGCTGGCGCGTGAAGTACGCATAAGCGCTGGCCAAGGGAAGCCGGGAGAAAGAAGGCTTGCATCAACCGGGCGGCTCAGGCCTGGCCCAGCTGGGCAGCCAGCCAGTCCGCCAACGTGCCCACGCTGGCAAATGCAGCGCTATCGATGGCATCATCGGCAATGCTGATGCCAAAGCGCTCCTCCATCAGTGTGATGACAGACAGCACTGCCATGGAATCGAGCTCGGGCAAGGCCCCCAAAAGTACCGTGTCCCGGTCAAAGCTCGCAGAGCGACCTCGCAGGCTCAGGGCCACGTCCAGCAGCGCTAGAACTTCTTTTTCCAATGCCACAGATAGTCCTTTTGTGTAATCCTCTATGGGTATGATACCCAGCAATTTGAATTTATCGCATCAGGGGAGTTGTTCATGAAGATTACGGTGGTAGGTACGGGTTATGTGGGGCTGGTCAGCGGCACCTGTCTGGCAGAAGTGGGCAACGACGTGCTGTGCCTGGACCTGGACGCAGCAAAAATCCAGACCCTGGAAGACGGCGGCATTCCCATCCACGAACCCGGGCTGCTGGACATGGTGCGCCGCAATGTGGCAGCCGGGCGCCTGCACTTCACCACAGACATTGACAAGGCCGTACAACATGGCACCGTGCAGTTCATTGCGGTGGGCACGCCGCCCGACGAAGACGGTTCTGCCGATCTCAAGTATGTGCTGGCGGCGGCGCGCAATATAGGCCGCCGCATGACCGACTACAAGGTGGTAGTGGACAAGAGCACTGTGCCCGTGGGCACCGCCGACAAGGTGCTTGCTGCCATTGCCGAAGAGCTGGCCGCACGCGGCATTGAAGTGCCCTACAGCGTGGTCTCCAACCCCGAGTTTTTGAAAGAAGGCGCAGCGGTGGAAGACTTCATGCGGCCGGACCGCATTGTGGTGGGTGCCGACAGCGAGCAGGCCATCAACCTCATGCGCGCCCTGTATGCACCCTTCCAGCGCAACCACGAGCGCCTGATCGTCACCGACGTGAAGAGCGCCGAGCTCACCAAATACGCCGCCAACGCCATGCTGGCCACCCGCATCAGCTTCATGAACGAGCTGGCGAATCTGGCCGAGGCCCTGGGTGCAGACATCGAAATGGTGCGCCAGGGCATTGGCTCGGACCCGCGCATTGGCTACCACTTTTTGTACCCTGGCTGCGGCTACGGCGGCTCCTGCTTCCCAAAGGACGTGAAGGCGCTCATCAAGACTGCGGCGGACGACGCCGGCATTGAACTCCAGGTGCTCACGGCGGTGGAAGCGGCCAATGACGTGCAAAAACACGTACTGACGCACAAGATCACCAAACGCTTGGGGCAAGACCTGACAGGCAAGCACTTTGCGGTCTGGGGCCTGGCCTTCAAGCCCAACACTGACGATATGCGCGACGCACCCAGCCGCACCCTGCTGGCCGACCTGTTTGCCGCTGGCGCCACGGCCACGGCCTATGACCCAGTGTCCATGCCGGAAGCACAGCGCATCTTTGGCGATGAACCCAAGCTGCGTTACAGCGAGCAGGCCATGCAGGCGTTGGAAGGTGCAGACGCACTCATCATCGTGACGGAATGGAAAGAGTTCCGCAGCGCAGACATGGACACCATCAAGCAAAGGCTGAAAGCACCGCTGATTTTTGATGGCCGCAACCTCTACGACCCCCAGCTTGTGCGCTCGCAGGGCGTCGAGTACTTCGCTATCGGCCGCTGAACTGCACGAAGAGGTAGCGCCGTGCCAGACTACCGAGTCATTGAACTCAGCAGTTTTGAGGCGCTGCAGGAGGCGGTGGTGCGCGAGGGCCTGGGGGATGAGACACAGCCTTCCGAGTTTTTTTATACTGCAGCCTGGTTTTCTAATCTGGCAGATTTTGGTCTGTCATCGGAAGGTTTGCTGTTGCTGCTGGTGCTTGGACCGGAAAAAAGCGTCGCCCTGTGCCTGCCGCTGCAACATAGCAGGCAAGGCCTCACGAGCGTTTCGAACTATTACAGCAGTCTGTTCGGTCCCATCACATGGGGCCGCCCCATCACAACCGATGCTGCTATCTGGCAGGTTATAGCCAGGCACCTGCGCCAGCAGCGGTGGCCCGTCATTTCAATCAGCCCTCTGGATACCGACGCCCCTTGCTACCGGGGCTTGAACGATGCCCTGCGCAATGAAGGCTATGCAGTCGACGACTTTTTTTGCTTTGGCAACTGGTATCTAAATGTGGCCGAGCGCAGCTTTGCGGACTATGCCCAGACCCTGCCCTCGGCCCTACGCAACAGCATCGCCCGCGGCCAACGGCGCCTGACCAAGCAAGGAGAGTGGAGCATACACATTCAAAGCCAAGTGGATGATTTACTGGAAGCTTCCATTCAAGCCTTTGTGCATGTTTACCAACATAGCTGGAAGCAGCCCGAACCCCATGCCCAATTCATACCGCAACTGGTGCGCACTGCCGCCAACCAAGCCTGGCTCCGCTTGGGCATTCTTAGCCTAAAAGGCCGGGCCATTGCAGCGCAACTGTGGCTGGTGAAGGACGGCAAGGCATCCATTTACAAGCTGGCCTATCTGGAGGGCTTTGAGCGCTTATCCGCCGGCTCGGTGCTCACCCATGCGCTGATGCAACATGCAGTGGATTCGGATGGCGTGCACGAGGTGGACTACCTCACAGGTGATGACGCCTACAAGCAGGACTGGATGAGCCACCGGCGCGAACGGCGGGGTTTGGTCGCGTTTGACACCCGGACCATAAACGGGCTTTGGACCTGTGCCCGCCACTTTGGCGGCAAACTACTTAAACGCTAACACCAACGAATGCAAGCATGACCAACAACCTTCTCGGCCTGGAATGGCAAACCTTGCAACAGTGCCATGAGCAGCACGAAAAAAACGCGCTATTGACAAAACTGGTCTGCGTGGCTTTATGCGTGCTTGGTCTGGGTCTGCGGGTGCAATTGTCATGGCTGACCTGCTGTGTGTTGCTGCTGTGGGCACAGGAAGCCATATTCAAGACGTACCAAAGTCGCATTGCGGAGCGACTGCTGAGAGTTGAGCTGTTGATCGTGCAATCAGCAATGGAGGATCAAGCCATGCAACTGCATACCGACTGGGCCGCACTGCGCCCCGGATTCATCAGATTGGTGCTCAGCTACATCGTCAGCGCCTGCAAGCCGACTGTGGCCTTCCCGTATGTGCCTATGCTCACCTTCGGCATGTTGGTGCGGTCATGAGACAAATCCATGTTTCAATCGGCCAAAAACCTCGTGTATGCATCCGTCCCATACGGGCTGCGTACCGCCTGCTTTAACGTCCAATGTCAGATACGTCCAACGCAGGCGATAAAGTTCAGCCAAGCAGCCTTCACGAAATTGAGAATGCATTCATGAGTTGGCTTTACCAAAAGTTCGAATTGTCACGTGGCGGTGATGCTCACAATGTCAAATCCATGGAAGGCTTGCGGGGCCTGGCCGTATTTCTTGTATTTTTAGTTCACTATGTCACATTAGTTAACCCGTGGATATCACAGGAACCCACGGCTGCCCTGATCGCAAGAACTATTCATACCATTGGGAATACCGGAGTAGACTTATTTTTTGTATTAAGTGGATACCTAATATACGGCTCATTACTATCCAATAATCCATCATTTTTAAAATTTATTTTTCGAAGAATCAAAAGAATATATCCGACTTTTTGTGCCGTTTTTGCGATTTATGTCTTCTTGTCCATCATATTCCCAACCGAAAGCAAGATTCCAGCAAACACCGTCGCAGCTGCAATTTACCTAATTCAGAATCTGCTACTGCTACCTGGACTTTTCCAGATCGAACCCCTAATTACCGTAGCGTGGTCTTTAAGCTATGAAATGTTCTATTACCTAGTCATTCCATTTGTAATGGAAATATTTAGACTAAAAAACAGAAGTTCATCTTGGAGAATAACATTTTTCTTAAGTCTAATATTATTAGACGCAGTGTATTGCGCCATATATGGCGGACCCATAAGACTCATCATGTTTATTTTTGGAATTATTTTGTACGAATTTATGTGCAGAAAATTCACCTTTGGATTCCAAGAACTATTTGGCCCTCTGACTTTAATATTTGGCCTATATAGTACATTACTACCAATCAATGGAACCGGAGGCTCCGCTATAAAAACCGTGATACTTGGTATTTCATTTTACTTACTTTGCTTCGCATGTTTTCAAAATCACGCGACATGGTTTGCACGAAAAATATCCTGGACGCCATTGCGATGGCTTGGCAACATGAGTTACTCCTACTACTTGCTTCATGGATTGACACTAAAGGCCATTGGATTGATAATTATGAAAATAATATCAATTAGGAATTTTGAAAATATATTTTTTTGGACTGCAATGCCCTTAATTTTCGCAATAACAGTCATACCTTCAATGCTACTGTTTTTACTCGTGGAGCGACCATTTTCCCTAAGACCCTTGAATTCATATAAAGTCGAAACAGGGTGCAAAAAGGTTATATTTTCCGTCCAATAGTAGCGATTGTTAAATATACATTTCAAACACAAAATTTCAGCCAATGGCATATTTTACTTTTGTAAATTTTGCTCCAAATAAACCATGACTAAAATACTATCGCGCCGCCTTTGGCTATCAGTAACAGCCTTGATTGGAACCTTTGTTTCAGTTATTGTGGCGGCCTACTTTTTTACTGGCATTACGCCAAAGATGCTGATGGATCAGGGAAGCATACGCAGATCTGCGGAGCTTATTCGCTACACAATGTTGCGTCTACAGGGTCACGACAAACTGGAGTTTTTGCTATTACCCGCTCTGCATATGGCGCAGCGCTACTATGAGCGACCAACCGACGGCCAACCTTTGCCCACTTTAGGAAAGGGCCAACAACTAAAAATCGCGAAAACATTCCAGCCAGCAGCCGATGTAGTCGTATATACAGTGGAAGATTTTCAGCTTGCATTAAAGAATGCAAAACCCGGACAGATCATTGAATTGGCTCAAGGTACTTACCGTCTCAACCAAAGTATTCGGATTGGAGGGCATGGATCGATAGCGTCCCCCATAACAGTTAGAGCAGGCAAAATAGGTTCCGCAATTATTGAGTTCAATACAACCGAAGGATTCTTAGTCGATCAACCCAACTGGGTGTTCCAAGACCTCACCGTCCGTGGAGTTTGCAAAGCAGATGATGACTGCGAGCACGCTTTCCATATTGTGGGTAAAGCAGAAAATATCACATTGCGCAATAATTTAATAGAAGACTTTAATGCTCACATCAAAGTCAATGGGTACAATGGAGATTGGCCAGACCATGGCATTTTGCTCTTCAATACCCTCACCAACACCCATACTCGCTCCACAACTCGCTCTGTTACACCATTTGACTTGGTTGGCGCAAGCTACTGGAAAGTTAGCGACAATTTAATTAGCAACTTTGTTAAAGGTGACGGCAATAAAGTATCTTTTGGTATGTTCATGAAAGGCGCCAGTCAGGGTGGCCGCTTTGAACGCAATCTCGTTATTTGCTCACCCAATGATATTTCCGGACCAGGCGTGCGAGTAGGAATATCTTTTGGCGGTGGCGGAACCAATCCCACTGGACTATGCAGGGAAGATAATTGCAAATACTTTGAACACAGCAATGGCTTGGCAGCCAATAATATCATTATTCACTGCAATGACTCAGGGTTGGATGTTAATCACTCCACCAAGATCACGCTGGCTCATAACACACTGATCAACACCAGTGGTATTGATGTGCGCATCAACCCCGCAGAGGCGCAACTGTATGGCAATCTCTATGAGGGCAATGTGCGTGCTCGCGATGGCACAATTGCAGTTCTAAAAATGGACCAACCTATGCGAGCCACAGCAGTGTTTGAAGATGCAGACCACCTGCAGTTGAATTGGCGCAATATTCCGGAAAACATTCTCTCTTTGCGAGGGTTAAGCGAAGATTTTTGTGGTCAACCACGCTCCGATGGTACGCCTCCAGGGGCTCTAAATAATTTGCAAGGCTGCTCATTCGAACATTTGCAGAAGTAATAATACTAGATATTTCTACATCTTTTTATAACGCCATATGCTTTTCAACTCGATTGAATTTCTATTCATCTTTCTGCCGGTGTTGCTTATTATATTTTTCAAAATTGGAAAATATAATCGGCGCCTAGCAGCCGCTTGGTTGGCAATAGGCTCTTTAATATTTTATTCTTGGTGGAATCCGATTTATGTTATTTTATTGGTTTTTTCCATTACTTTCAATTATCAAATCGGACGCACTCTTGCCCGGGCAATTCACCTAAATACGGTTCAGCGCAAACGCTTACTGACATTCGGCGTAGCGTGCAACCTGGCGTTGTTGGGTTACTTCAAATACGCAAACTTCTTTATTCATAGCATCAATACATCTTTGGGCACCAGCATTGAACTGGCAAACATAATTTTACCTTTGGGAATATCATTTTTCACCTTTACGCAAATTGCATTTTTGGTCGATGCCGCCCATGGCAAGGCCAAAGAATTTAACTTTATTCATTACACCCTTTTTGTAACTTACTTCCCTCACCTCATTGCTGGGCCTGTATTGCATCACAAAGAAATGATGCCTCAGTTTGGACTCAAATCCACCTACCAACTAAATCCCAGATTCATAACTGTTGGTTTGACAATATTTGCGCTGGGTCTGTTTAAAAAGGTGGTGCTGGCAGATGGAGTGGCACCTTATGCAAGCCCACTCTTTGTATCTGCCGAGCAAGGAGAAGTAGTAACTCTACTTCAAGCCTGGGGCGGTGCTTTGGCCTACACATTGCAGCTTTACTTTGACTTTTCCGGTTACTCCGATATGGCCATTGGCCTGTCGTACATGATCGGCGTTCGCCTACCACTCAATTTCAATTCACCCTATAAAGCTACCAGCATCACTGAATTTTGGCGGCGCTGGCACATGACTTTGTCACGTTTTCTGCGTGACTACCTTTACATACCTTTGGGCGGCAACCAAAAAGGTCCAGCAAGGCGCTATGTCAACCTCATGTCCACCATGTTGCTGGGTGGTTTATGGCACGGTGCTGGATGGACCTTCGTTATCTGGGGCGGACTGCATGGAGTGGCGCTGGTGGTGCACCAAGCCTGGAGCGGATGGCGGGTGCGACGCGGACATCGCTTGGACCACCGCACCCTGAGCGGGCGCGCCGCAAGCATAGCGCTAACATTTGTGGTGGTCGTTTTTGGCTGGGTTTTCTTTAGGGCCAGTAGCTATGAGGCAGCCATGGGTATCGTAAGCGGCATGCTTGGACTGCACGGTGTGAGCATGCCCGATGTGATCGCAATGCGCATGGGGCCACTAGCACCTTGGATGACAGCACATGGCCTCGTGCTCACCGCCGGTGGTGGTCGCGACTTTGCCATGACCTTTTTTTGGGTAGCGACACTTCTGCCCATTGTGTTTCTGGCGCCAAACACCCAGCAAATAATGCAGCGCTTTAGCCCAGTGCTCGACTATCAAGATACTGCCGCCCTCACCCGATTTGCTTGGACTGACAGCTCGCGATGGGCGCTGGCAATGGCAGTCGTGCTAAGCCTTGCCCTGTTGTCGCTCACTCGGCCTAGCGAGTTTTTATATTTTCAGTTTTAAACTCTTGAATCGACATGACGCGCTACCGCACCACATGGTTACTTGCCACAGGGCTATTTCTACTTGTCGTAGCTGTAACCAACTTATTGGTAGACCCTTACGGAATATTCAGACTAGTTGACTCAGAAGGGTTTAACCGCATCAAGCCAGCTGCCGCCACACGAGGGCCCATGGCCAAGGCCTATCAAGTGTTGCGAGTGCAACCCAAAACACTCATTTTGGGCAACTCGCGCGCCGAGGTGGGGCTTGACCCCAATTTTCCCGGTTGGCCGCAAAGTGCACGCCCTGTCTACAACGCTGCCTTGCCCGGTACAGGTACGGCCACAAGTTTGCGCTACCTGCGACATGTCTTGGATGCCAACGCAGGCAGCCCAGGCAACCAACCCACGCTCGTGCTGTGGGGCGTCGACTTTATGGACTTTTTAGTAGACCCAAACAAGCCAAGCCCTACGAGCAACACCACAGCTGACAACGCTGAAAGCAATCGACTAATGACAGCAAGCGAAGGAAAGCGATGGCGACAAAGATTGCGCGACTATGCTGAATCCACGCTCACGCTAGCCGCCCTCATGGACTCATTGCAAACGCTGGCCAACCAACGCAACCCCTACGCCATTGACCTGACGCCATTGGGCTTTAATCCCATGCACGACTACATCAAGATCAGCACAGATGAAGGCTACTGGTCTGTATTCCATCAAAAAGACTTGCAATACGAAAAAACCTTTGAGCGACTTCCCAAAGGCATCTTCAGCGCCAGTGGTGACACATCCAGTCACTGGGAAGACCTGAAGGAAATCATGAGACTATGCCGCCAGCATGGCATAGAGCTACGTCTTTTTACATACCCCTACCATGTCCACATGCTAGACACGTTTCGTAAAACTGGTCATGCTCAGAAGCTTGAACTCTGGAAACTGGCAATTGCGAAGGCGATTGCCGACGAAGCAATAGCGTCCGGCAAAGCGCCCTACTTACTGTGGGACTTCAGCACATTAAACAGCGCCATGGCCGAGCCCGTGCCGCCCAAAGGTGATCATAAATCGAGCATGCGCTGGTACTGGGAGTCAGGCCACTTTAAAAGCGAGTTGGGCAACCAGATGCTGGAGCAAATTCTGACTCCAAAAAAATAAACAACCCCGTGAACAGCTCTTCCATACACATTGCAGCTAAACTGCGATTGCTAATATTAAAATTATACAATCACAAAACCATTTAAGGGAGAACTACATGCTAAATGTTTATTTCACGGTGGATGTTGAAATCTGGTGTAACAGCTGGGTAAACCTTGACGAAAAGTTCCCTCAGGCCTTTCGTGAATACATTTACGGCCCCACGGGCAAAGGTGACTTTGGACTCCCTTACCAACTACGCGTCTTAAACGACCATGGCCTCAAGGGTGTATTTTTTGTTGAACCGCTTTTTTCAACTCGTTTTGGTGCACAGCCCTTGGCGGAAATCGTGGGACTCATTCGCGAAGCCAAACAGGAAGTCCAGCTTCATTTGCATACCGAATGGGTCGACGAAGCAAAAGTACCACTGCTAATTGGTATTCAAGGCAAACGTCAGCATCTAATGTATTTTTCAGAAAATGAACAAGCCACCTTAATTAAAACTGGCCTGCGCTTGATGCACGAAGCGGGCTCTACTGAGATCAACGCATTCCGTGCAGGAAGCTTTGCATTCAATGTTGACACATTAAGAGCGCTTAACACCAATGGCATAACTTTTGACAGCAGCTACAACGCCAGTCAGTTTGGCTTGAACAGCGGAGTTCTTCCAGGCGAGACTATAGTGGAACCCATAAAATGGAATGACGTCTATGAATACCCCATGACAGTATTCAATGATGGAACCAGCGGTTTACGACATGCGCAACTTACCGCGTGTTCATTTTCCGAAATGGAAGGGTTGTTGTGGAAAGCTCTTGAATCAGGGCGCACCTCTTTTGTTATTCTTTCGCATAGTTTTGAAATGCTAAACCGTGCCAGGAAAATGCCAGATCCCATAGTGATAAGTCGTTTCCAAAAATTATGTGCTTTTATGCATAAAAATCGCGATTCATTTTGCATGCAGGGATTTCATGATTTAGTACCACATGCTTTGCAAACTCAGCCCACGCCGCTAACGTCGCCAATATGGCGAACAGGCATACGAATGCTTGAGCAGGCCTACAGCCGAAAATTCATATGAGAATAAAAAGCTTATAATAAAACGAACGAAATTAAATATCAATAGCCAGCAAAAGCAGGCGTAAAAAACTGAATTTTCGTGATTGATAGAATTTAAATCCTGTTTCTATAAAGAATTAATAAATTATGGTGACTTATATAAAGGAATGCCTTCTGGAATCGCAACCATGGCGCTTTCCACCCGATGTAGGCGAGCTTGTCGAGTGCAGAAGAGGTTTGCTGTTTGTTGTTATTGCACAACCTACACCCAGGGTATACTACACCACGGTGGTCCAATATGCTTGAAGCACTTATCTTGCTTTGCGAGTTGGGTTTCGCCTTGTTACTTTTGATCGTTGAGGCACGCGCATCAAAAGTTGAAGGCAAGTCCGATCTGGGATTTTTCCGGTATACCGAATCGATATCCCTAACTCCAGATAGCGAGGGGCCTAACTAATGCGTGACTTAGCGGTTTGCGGTTTTACTTCGCTTTTCTTAATTCTCGCATTAAGAAGCACCTTTACTGCCTATTTACTTTGGGGATGGGCAGGTTTGGTCAGTCTGGATGCATACTTGTATGGGTTCATGATGACTGTACCTTTCGTACAAATATTCGCAATTATTACGCTCTCCAGCATGATTCTCCGGAAGAATGAAGGTATCCAAAGTTTCAAGTCGAACCGAACCACGAAATGGTTTATCGCATTTACCATTCACGGAATGTTATGCGCACTATTTGCATATCCCAAATTGTTCTGGAATTGGGAACTATTCGGAAACATCTCAAAGACGGTATTATTTTGTATATTAATGCCTTTACTTGCTACTAGCCGCATTCGTTTACACGCCCTCGTTGTAATTGCTGCGATGGGAATCGGCTTCCACGGCATTACCGAAGGCCTTAAATTTCTGGCTAGCGGCGGAGCTCACCATGCTGCGGGAATTGCGAAATTCGGGGACAATAATCACTTTGCCATGGTGCTTGTAATGGTGTTGCCGATACTGTTGTATCTCGCTCAATACTCCGCAGTGAAATTGGTACGTCTCGGGTTTATTAGCGCACTCTTTATAACTATATTTGCAGTCATTTCCACCAATTCACGTGGCGGATTATTGGGTCTGCTTGCGTTGTCGGCGTGGCTTATACTAAAAAGTAAGCGCAAGGCAGCAGGAATTTCGGTAATTTTTGTTTGTGTAATTCTAATTACACAATTGGCTCCAGATTCTTGGTCAGATCGCATGGTATCCATACAGTCCGCAACCGACGACAGTTCATTTATGGGCAGGGTAACAGCTTGGAAAGTCAGTTCAGCCATCGCTGTTGCTAATCCAATATTTGGTGGTGGTTTTCGGGCTGTGCAGTCGCCTGAGGTTTGGGCTAAATTTAAAGATTCACAAGGATTACTTGGCTTCGTTGATACACCCGAAACACGTAGTGGCGTTGCGGCACATAGTATTTGGTTTGAGGTATTGGGTGACATGGGGTTTGTTGGTCTCTTTTTGTTTGTGGCCATGTTAGTCAATGCATTCCTCACATTGGGCGAGATTACCAGTCTGGTCAAGCGCGACAATGCAGCGTACAGGTGGGCTGGTGATCTCTCAATCATGCTTGGGGCTGCCCTTTTGGTTTACGTCGTGTCTGGTTCGGCGCTAAGTGCTGCGTATTTTGAGTGGCCTTATTTTGTGATGATGCTGCTGGAGGTCATAAAGCAAATTCTACTTAAGGATTCAACCCCTTTAGCGAAAATTCGAGGAATATATGCTTAAGCCAATGTTCAGACTGCTATCCCACGGCAAGTTAACCGTTCTCCTGTTTCACAAGGTCCCTGCTGTATGTAGCCCTTACGCTACACACGAGATTGACTTGGCTGCTTTTGAACGCGTTCTGAACGCGGCGAGCAGGCTATTTCATATCATTCCACTGGAAGAGGCCGTGCTATCGTTGCGCGCCGGCAATCTGCCACCAAGGGCTGCCTGTGTAACTTTTGATGATGGTTATTGCGATTGGCTCGATGGCGCAGTCCAGTTGCTGTTGCAGCATAATTTACATGCGACATTTTTTATCACTACGGGCCAGTTTTCAGGCGTACCGATGTGGAACGAACGTATTTTGCACTCTATTGCAAATGCGCCCGCATCCCTTGAGTGGCTGGAGTTGCCAGAAGTGCAACTTCCCCGGATGCCCTTATACAGTGTTGCTGACAAGCAATTCGCAATCCGTCAGCTCGATATCAGTCTCAAATACCAAGACCCTGAATTTCGCGAGCGCACTTTATTACAGCTGGAACAACTAACTGAATCCACCATAAAGACAGTTCCTGTTATGACAGAAGCCGATCTGCGATCCATCCACAATAAAGGTTTCGGAATTGGCAGCCATACTGTTTCGCATCCCATCCTTTCAAGATGCAGCGCTGAACTGGCCTTGCGAGAAATGGTGCAATCGCGGGAGCAACTCGAAGGCATCATCGGTGGGAAGGTAACTTCTTTTGCATACCCGAACGGAGTTCCCAAAAAAGACTTCGGGCCTGAACACATTGAGATGGTCAAGCGTGCGGGCTATACCTGCGCCTTGACAACCCACATGGGTGCCTCTACCAATTCAACTTCTGTTTTCCAAATTCAACGGTTCACTCCCTGGGGGCCATCCGCGGGTCGCATGACGCTGCAATTAGCGCGCAACCTGATTGGAAACCATAAAGCATTGATGGAACTAGAACCAGAAGCAAAGAAAGTGCTCATGGTAGCGTTCCATTTCCCGCCGCAGGCGGGTAGCAGCGGTATCTTACGCACACTCAATTTTGTAAAATACTTACCGCAATATGGCTGGTCACCCACTGTGTTAACGGCAAGTGCGCACGCTTATACCGAGCAACGCAATGACTTGGTCGGGGCCATACCACCTCGCACACGCATACTGCGCGCCTTTGCGCTGGACGCAGCAAAGCACCTATCCATAGCGAGAAAATATCCCTTGCTTTTGGCACTACCCGATCGTTGGTCAACTTGGTGGCTGCGTGCAGTGATATTGGGAATGCGGGATATTCGAGAACACCGCCCGAATATCATCTGGAGCACTTACCCCATCTCCACCGCACATCTGATTGGCGGCACCCTGGCTCGCCTGTCTGGTTTGCCCTGGGTGGCGGACTTTCGAGATCCCATGCTCAATGCCGAGTTTCCGTCGCACGCATTGCAGCGAAGATTGTGGAAGCGGCTAGAGTCTTATGTCTTACAACACGCTACAGCCTGTGTGTTCACCACCCAACGTGCCGCCAAAAGCTACGGTCAGCGCTACCCGGAAGCCAGCAACAAATGTGTGGTGATAGAAAACGGCTACGACGAAGAAGCCTTTACTGGAGTGACGTCGGACCGGTTTGGCGCACCTGATGGCACACTCTTGTTATTGCACAGCGGATTGATTTATCCAGATGATCGCAATCCCTCCACTTTTTTCGAGGCTGTAAGGGCTCTTATTGACGAGGGCAAGTTGGATGCAAGCCGACTTTGTATTCGATTTAGAGCAGCCCACCATGATGATGAGGTCAGAGCCTTTGCCACAGCATATGGCCTAGATAGAGTGGTAGACATAGCGCCGCCCTTACCCTACCGTAAAGCAATTGCAGAAATGATGGGCGCAGATCTACTGCTGGTGTTCCAAGGCAGTCACTTCAACGCACAGATACCAGCAAAGATATATGAATATTTACGTTCGGAAGGACCAGTGTTGGGAGTGTTGGACTTGACTGGTGACACTGCTGAACAATTGCGACAGTTTGAATATGTTTATTTAAGTGACATTAATAATTCAACCGATATCAAAAACACCATACTCGGCTGGCTCAATTTGGCAACCAATACCATGTCAAACGCACCAGCCAATACCAACCTAGAATTAGTGCGCAGGTATTCCAGGGTTGCGCAAGCAGCTCGTCTTGCTGAAGTGTTAAAATCGGTCACTACTGTGTAGTGACACTCAAAATGACTAAAAATAATGCTACAGGTCGACAAATCGCAAAAGGTGCAGTATGGCTCATGAGCTTCAAACTGCTCGACAAAAGCATTGGTCTTATCAGCACCTTGATACTGGTGCGGATTCTCACCCCTTCGGACTTTGGTCTGGTAGCTATGGCCATGGCAGTTGTGTCATTGTTGGAACTCATGGGGGCTTTTGGTTTTGACACCGCTTTGATTCAGCGCCGAGATACCGAGCGTAGTCACTTTGATACCGCTTGGACTTTCAATGTTATTTTTGGTGCCAGCATTGCCGTTATTTTGCTGCTGGCAGCCGTTCCAGCGTCGGAATTTTACCGAGAACCCAGGTTGGTAACAATGCTACCAGCTTTGGCTATTGGTTCACTGGCAACGGGATTTGAAAACATTGGAACTGTTGCATTTCGCAAGGAGCTTGACTTTGCACTTGAGTTTAGATATCTACTCAGCAAACGCATAGCTAGCTTTGCAGTCTCAGTCACGCTGGCACTTACCTTGCGTAGTTTTTGGTCATTGATTTTCGGAATTGTTATTAGCAAGATCCTGTCTGTCATTATTAGTTATCGTATTCACCCTTATCGACCCAAATTTTCGTTGAGCGCGAAAGATGATTTATTCAATTTCTCAAAGTGGCTTTTTATCTCCAACCTGATTCAGTTTTTACACAGCCGTTCCACGGATTTTATTTTAGGTAGAACTGTGGGAAGCTACGCACTAGGTGTTTACAATCTGGCAGCGGAGGTAGCTGCAATGCCTTCAACGGAATTGATTGCGCCATTAAATAGGGCTGTATATCCAGCATATGCTCAACTGGCCAACAACCAAGAAAAGTTGATGGAAAGATTTTTGGAGGTTTTCGGTCTCATTAATTTAATAGCATTTCCAGTAGCCCTTGGACTTTTTAGCCTGTCTGACTTGCTGGTTAATATTTTGCTTGGCACACAGTGGAAAGACGCTATTCCAATCATGCGAATATTAGGCTTGTCGGGCTTAGTGGGTGCATTGCAAGGAAACATGTATTCATTAATGTCTGCAATGGGAAAGCCTAAAGCAAATACTCTTTTATCAAGCGCTTTACTAATCCTATCACTGCCCCTAGTAATCTATGCAAGTGTTAATTATGGCGCATTAGGTGCAGCTTACGCTCATTTATTATCTTCGTTTATTGCATTCATTGGAATAATATTTGTTTTTAAGAACGTAACGGATATTAAGTATTATAAATTGTGGGCGGCTATGTGGCGGCCGCTTTTCTCATCATCCCTAATGTCAGCCTCAATAATTCCCTTGCGATCTTTTTTTGAAAATGGATATTCTTCAACCCCAAAAGTGCTTGAGTTAATTTTGGCTATTTTATTTGGAGCTTTTGCATACTGTGCATTTATAGTGAGTTTTTGGCTCCTCTCCAATAAACCTCAAGGTACTGAAAAAAACTTGCTGCTACTTATTTTTAATAAATTATCATGTAAGAACTGATATAAATTTATCCCATTCAGGATTGAGATATTTATATTAAATAATTCTATATATTTTAATTGTGTCAAAAAATATGATAAAAATTGCTTTTGTATTACTCTCCTCGGTGAACGATCCAATTCCAAGCACACGAATATCAGTACTTAACATGCTACCTTATTTGCGGGATGCTCATTTTGATCCGCATATTATTTTAAGTCCCAATAAAAGCACTGAAACTCCCGATGTGTCTGATTTGGCAAACATTATTAAATTAGAAAATTTCCAGATTGTGTATTTTCAAAAAGTGCATGGGTTCTCTGTACTAAATCTTGCCAGAGAGTTGACGCTACTGGGAATTAAAACCGTTTTCGGTGTTTGTGACCTCGTTGATACTGCCATGGCTGAAGTTGTTGATGCCACGATAACAGTTACTGATCATTTGAAGGGACTTTATCCGGTTCATTTACAACATAAAATATTCGTTGTTCACGACGGCATAGAGAAGCCCTCTCGAAAAAAGAGTAATTGTAATTTAAACAAGGGTTCAAGCTCGAACCCGCTGCGTGCTGTATTAGTTACTTCTGTCGCTCTTTCCAACCTTCCCGTATTAGTTGACCCACCGCCGTGGTTACAAGTAATTATTGTCGGTCGTTACCCTAGTTCTGTCGATAAGTCGCAGCGGTTTCGTGAAGCTCGCTGGCAATTCTTAAAAATGACGAGTTGGATTGAGCGATTTAATTTCTTACGTTTCTTGCTTAATCCACGCATCAAACGAGTAGCGTGGGATTCAGAATCCGTGTACGAGGTAATGGAAGAAGCGGACATGGGCATCATTCCTATTGAGACGGTTGTAGGTTCTGGTGCAATGACTGGATGGCAGTTAAAGTCTGAAAATAGGTTAACCATGAAAATGGCGATGGGGTTGCCCATAGTGGCAACACCCATTCCATCTTATCTACAGGTCGTAGACAATGGCAAGAATGCTTACTTTGCCGCAGACAGAACCGAGTGGATTCAGTGCCTCTCAGCGTTAAGGGAACCTAGCCAGCGAGAGATAATAGGGCATGCTGCACGGAGAACCGCTATTGAACGCTATTCGATTCAAGAGCAAGCAAAATTGCTTATAAAAGTACTGACTTATTTAGTACAAAAAGCAAACTAACGACT
>Ga0364881_10371_pt2 | contig 26219 bp, 18 predicted proteins | sample ExccelJu500001D4_5_FD_206923 | JGI IMG/M metagenome (GOLD analysis project Ga0364881, IMG submission 206923) | Enriched cells from Trout Bog Lake Hypolimnion, Wisconsin, USA - BchlTB.July30.5000.01.D4 | ecosystem: Environmental > Aquatic > Freshwater > Lake > Hypolimnion/Profundal zone | place...
GATCGGTTTTGACAGGAGCAAATAGTAATTCTCCTTGCTTGCTTACGGCAAAGAAATAATAGGCATTATTTCCTTGATAATAATAGACAGGGTCAGTCGAAATTGGTTCGTGCACTGGATGATGAACTCTGCGTCTTCTGTCCTCTCTTGGCATTGGTTCATGTAATGAACATTCTAAGCGGCTGGTTTGATATGCACCCGTTTGTTCTCCTGAAGTAGGATCATAGGTAACCGTTAAAAATGGTGTGGAATTGAACAAGAAAGATTGAGAGCTGTCAAACAACGCAATGAGTTGTCCATCAGCGCACCATATATTGAGTAAGTTACATCCAAACATCACCGCATACACATGACAACTTTGACGGAAGGTTCCTGTGCGAATATTATATGTTGTTAATGTTAATGGTTGGCTTGGCACTTGAGAAACTACAATGATTGAATCCTCACATCTGAGAGTGGTTTTATACTCTCCCAAGATCGGGCAGTCAGGACATTGTGTTAAGGAGCCATCATGGTTGAGTATAACAAAATTAGTGGGGGCATCATGATAGTGCATTTTATATATTACAACTAATTTTCTGTCATCTTCGGCGCATCCCTCGATCCAATCCATTTGGATAATAGAGGATGATATTTTGTGTCCAGAACCATTGTAAATCGTCCATTGATAATTTTTATCTAATAGATAGATGAGCCCTGTGCAACAGAAGCTATTAAGGTACCTGTCTAATTTTTGTGCCAACAAGACTGTGCCTGTTAACATATTAATGAAGTAGAGCATATCGATGTGACCATCGCTTAAGACCAGAACAAGAGTTTCGTGTACATTGTGTGTGTCATCTTGGTGGGTGCAACAGAAAATATTTTTTATCAAAGATAGGTTATCCATGCACGTTAAGATGCGTGGTGAAAATGGCATATTGAAAGGCATCCCCTCATTTTCCGCTGTTAAGATGAAGTATACTAACTCCTTTTCGTGTTGAAGAATAATGGCGAGATCATGTGTAAGGCTGCATGATTCCAAATCCATTACTTTGTAAGGACATAGACGCATCATTTTTCCGCTAGCATGTAGTAAGATAAATTGTAATTGCTGAGCGGGATTGGAAATAATAATAAGAATTTCGTTGAGTCCATCGGAGTTTATGTCACAGCAAAATGCTCCTTTGAAGTGATCTCCTGGATTGCCGATGAGTAAATTGCATGGTCCATTAGTGGCAACAAATGTAGCATAATGTTGACCTATAATATCACGTTGAATGAGTACAGTTTCGTTCGCGCAATCTCCATTGAGATCGCAGGAGATGACTTGAATCGTTTCATTGTGTGAGCTAAAAGTGGTTGTATGATCGCCTGTTCCTGTATGTTGCGTACTGCTCGAATGATCGCCTGTTCCCGTTTGTGTCGTGCTGCTTGTGTGATCTGTGTGATCATGGTGTGTAACGCATCCCTCGGTGGCTAAGAAGTGATAATAATCCGCGTTATTTTCAAAGTCGTCTTTTACAGGGAAGCATCGCTCATCGCATGTTGGATTGCGTACGATGTGCCCATTAACGTCGAATGTTAAGTATGTGAAGCAATCTGTGAGAGAGTTTTTCAGAATAACAGAGAACATTCTGTGTTTCATTTCCGAGTGCTCATTGTTACAACATTTGACCACCACAACTTGATCATTTTGTGTGCCGATTTGCATTCCGAATCCAGGATTTGCACTGCCTGTGTAATTAAATGTATAGAGCCATAGTTGGGAGCTAATATCGCTGTTAATGACAATAATATCTTGGCCATCATCACACCCATTTCTGCAGAAAGTCAAAGTTTCGACGGCTTGTCCTGCAGCGTAATTTTGTATGCAATTGATGGGTTGATATAGATCATTCAACGCGATAATGTAGTTGCTATCTGCGCTTGTTGTGAGAGCTGAGTTGGCGAACACGAGATTGCCGCCAAATCGAAGGCTAATGCTTTTGAAGGCAACAAACTGTTGAGCAATTGGTGATTGTGTTGTGTCAAAGCTATAAAGGAGATACCCATCTCCCTCTTTGAGTAATACAAATAGAACTGAGTCACAACAGAAAGTCGAGACAAATTTATGGCAAGGTGATCCGAAAGAAAGTGTGGTGCCAACAATGCCAAAGAAGCCTGTATGCGCATCTTTCGCTATAGTGAAAATGTTGGATCCACAACATATGGCCCCGCCCATACCGATATCAAATACATTAGTAAGAGCTGCAGCAATTTGACTGCAAGTGCAATGAATCAACGTAAGTGAAGCAGTAATATCAGCGAGTAACGTGAGAGTGTTTAAAGATAAGTGTTCAACTCCAACTAAGTACAGTGCTTCTGCTATATCGCTGCATGAAAAATTAAGAGGGGCTAATGCTTGTGCAATGTCATTCAGTGCTGTTGTGGGTGTCTCAAAACAGCCGCTGGCCCATAATGCTTCAGCAATTTCATAGGCCATTGGGCCACTTGTATTTAAGCTGGAGTCTATGCCTAATGTGTATAAATCTTGCGCTAGTTCTGCGCATGTGAGTTGGTTTGTGCTGGTTGTATCGTGTTCTAAGGCATAAGCGATTTGATCTAAGTCATCTTGCACACTATTTGTTGATGAAAATTCTGTTGTCATATCATTAATCCTCCATAAGGCTTCTGCAATTTGAACTTGTGTATAATAAGGGTATAGTGCTTGAGCCAAAGCATCTAAAAATAACTGTCCTGTGCCGAACGGATTTCCTGGCACGCTAGCAACAGCGACCGCAATTTGAGGGGCGGTCCAGTGGGAGTTGGCAGATACTAGCGTCTTAACCAAAACTGTCATTGGAACGTAGGGGCAGCTTGCCATTAATTCAGCGGCAACAGCGGTGCAATCTGTGCATCCAAGTCCGCCACCTGCTGAATTAGGGGTGCTTGTCATGAGCATAGCGAGTATGTCGAAGTCACTTTGAGAGCATGCAAAGAATGCACTAAATGACCCAGGGCAAGTGATCATATCGCAAGAGGGAGTTTGATATCCAAAAGCATTAGGACTGCTGAGGTTGATGGGGATAACTTTGTATACTCCCGATCTTTGAATGAGCAGCATGGCAGTTGCTGCGCCACAGCATGTCATATCAATTATCACATCTCCAGGGAGACCAACAGAGATGCCATTTCCATATGGTGTGCTGCCAGTAAAGGCATAGAGGTAATTTTGACCAGTGGTGGAATTTAGTGTTTGTATTAAAAATAGTCCATTGCAGCGTAGAATTTCTTGAGGAGTGTCGTTGTTGGTGAATGCTCCTTGTGGAAGCGTAACAGGAGAGTTAATAACACCATTGTTGGCAACTACGACAGTGTAACTGGTGTTGGATCCGACAAGGATGGTGATAGATCCGCATTGCAAAGAAATGAGTGAATCATTAGGGACGCCTACTGTCCCAGGAGGAGACCAGGAAGTGCTGCTATAATAGTACAAGTAAAGTTGACCAGTGTTTTGCGCAATGCCAATGCCAATTTCTATGTCACTGTTTGCGCAATAAATCATTGCTTGAATAGTGCCGCTATTTTTAGTGATGGCTGAGCCTGAAATGGTTGTTATCACTCCAGTTAGGGATACAATTTGTATATCTCCATTATTTCCAAGAATAGCAATAGAGTTATTGTCACTGGCTACAGTCCAATAGAGATAGGGTTGCCCATTTGTAAATCCGGATATTGGTTGGCATGTTTGATCATGTGAAGTGCTTGAAAAAAGATAGATATTGCCTTGATCTGTTGTCACGATAGTCATGTCAGCGCAGGATTTTGCAATTGGATTTGTGTCAGTGCCAATGCTGAATGTACAAGCGGTGCTCCATAATTGTTTTGGACCTCCTGCGGGCCCTGCGGGTATAGTAAAACTGTTTCCTGCTCCAGGGGTTAGCGTAACAGGTGGTTCATTCTCACCACCGGTGCCTTGCGCGACCATAAGGAGTATAGGCGTTGAAGCGCTTTGGCATCCAGTGACGACATCTGTTGCAATGACAGTCAAGAAATATGTGTTCGCAACAGCTGGAGCATGGCCAGATATGGCGCCGGAAGCGCTAAGAGACAAAGTATTCGGAAATGTGCCTGACCACGTATATGTGCTGGCTACTCCGTTTGTTGTTGCTGTAAGCTGTGTGCTATAACTAGCCCCTGCTATAGCCGTGAGTGATGTTGTCGTTACCACAGGGAGCGCATTAACTGTTACTGTAAGTGGGGCTGAGGTTACGGCACCGCACCCACTTTGATCTGTCATGACAATGGAATAGTTAGCTGTTGCGCTTGTTGATCCAGCTGAATAAGTGGATTCAGTATTGACGCCAGGTGCAGCACTGTTACCCATTTGCCATAAATATGTCGTTGTGCCAATGTTATTTGTTGGAGTGGCGGTCAAAATGGGGAAAGTGCCTCCTGCACAGATGGTGGTTGCGTCATTACCTGCTGAAATATTGACAGTTGGTAATGGATTAACGGTGATTGATATAGTATTTGATGTTGTAGAAACGCAGCCATTGGTATCCGTGACAGTAACTGTGATGGAATAGGGAGTTGCTGATGTGATATCAGGTGCTGTGAATGTAGGAGTGGCTGTCGTTGCATTATCTGTTGGGGTGAGTCCGCTCCAAGTGTACGTAGAGTAAGTGCCGGATCCACCAGATGCATTGGCGGTTAAGGTAAATTGCGCTCCTGCGCAGAGGATGGTGGTTGTTGGATTTGCAATGCTAACACTTGGCAATGTGTTGACCGTTACAGTAACCGCCTCACTTGTGACAGAGCATGCAGGGGTGTTGCTATCTGTGATGACTACAGTATAAGAGCCAGCATCATTGGAACTTGCGCTGTTTACCGTATAGGTATCGCTATTTGTGCCAACAGCGGTTTCACCGTTATACCATTGGTAAGATAGGGTGCCAAAACCTGTAGCTGTGACACTGAGGGTAAATGGTGATCCAGCGCATATTGTTGTTGATTGTGGTGGTGTAGAGATGACAGGTAAGGCATTAACTGTTACTGTAACCGCCTCACTTGTAATAGAGCATGCAGGCGTGTTGCTGTCTGTGATGACTACAGTATAAGAGCCAGCATCATTGGAACTTGCGCTGTTTACCGTATAGGTATCGCTATTTGTGCCAACAGCGGTTTCACCGTTATACCATTGGTAAGATAGGGTGCCAAAGCCTGTAGCTGTAACACTGAGTGTAAATGGCGCGCCAACGCATATTGCTGTTGCTTGTGGTTGTACTGATATGACTGGGGCAGCATTGACTGTAATAGGGACTGCATCACTCGTGACAGAGCAGCCATTGCTGTCAGTTACAGTAACGCTATAAAAGCCTGCATTGTCTATGCTTGCATCTGATATATTTAATGGATTCGTTGTGCCGATAGCGATCGCTCCATTATACCATTGGTACGTTAATGTACCATTGCCTCCAGTAACGGCTACACTCAAGGAAATTTGCCCGCCAGCGCACACAGTTTGTGCCGTAGGTTGTGTTGTAACAATAGGAGTATTTAACGCTGTTGTAATAGTGATTTGCGTAATAGTATTATCTCCAATTGCGCCTAAGGCTGTTGCAATTTGGTTGCAGGTAAAAGGGGCTCCAGGTAAGTTTTGTAACGCAGTCGCGATTATTGTGACTTTTTCTTGAGTTGTACCTGTTGCGCACCCGGTGCTCCATAAAGCATGGGCAATTTCATTGGCAAGCGTTTGTCCGGAAGCAAGGGAGTCATTTGTTTCCATTGCATAAAGGGCTTGCGCAATTTGTGCGCATGTTAAACCCATAGAGCGCGTTGAGCTTAAGGCTTGTGCTATGAGATCGAGATCGCTTTGTACGTTGGTGGATGGGAAGTCATTTGTTAAATCGTGTAATTCCCATAGAGCTTCTGCAATTCGTGTATAATTGCACTCTGTGGTGTCGCTAAAAGCAAGCGCTAATTCCTCAAGTAGCATTTGTCCTGAGCCAAAAGGATTGTCTGGAGCTCCTGCAATAGCTAGCGCAATTTGGTCGCAAGAACACCCTGCAGTCTGCAAGGCTCCGACGAGATTGCTGAGTGCTAAGTTGTTTGAAAAAATTTCTAAAAGCGCATCCACAATAGAATCGCAGGTGGCGCATCCTAAGCCGCCTTCTATGGTCCCAGTGGTGGTTTCTGGCATTTCGCTCAAAATTTGTGTTAACGCTATGAGATCGCTGAGTTGACCGCCTGCAAAGGTGTTCAAACTGCTTAAAATATAGGCATCTATGCATGAGAGGGGAAAGGCGTTTCCAGAAGTATCTAAAGAGGTCAAAGCATAATGATTGGGGCTTGTTTTGAATAATGCGAGAATGATATTTTGCTCGCCAATTGATGCGCATTTCATTTCAAGGAGAGAGTCGCTCGCAGCTCCAACATCTACGGTATTTATTAGTTGGCTATTAGCGTAAATGTATAAGCTATTTTGTCCTGAGGCAGTATTTTTTGTTTGTATTATTATTGACGATCCACAGCAGATGACATTTTGAGGAATATCATCTGAAAAAGTGACGAAAGTGGTTATATTGCTAGATCCAACTAAGTTGAAATTATTTTGCTCTAGGATTACAAAAGACCCAGAAGATTCGCAACAGGTGAGGGTGATGATCGCGCCGCCAGGTCCTGTAGTTGTAGCCTCAAATAGATCCACTCCAAAAGAGCTGGTTGAGCCTATTCCTCCATCCACGTCTACTACGTAGGCGAAATTGTCTTGTGAGTACACATTATATGCTTGTATTCCAAGTAAAGTGCCGCAACATAAAAGTTTGATGGGAATGTCTCCGTTTTTCAAATCGATCGTGGGAAGTGCAGCAATAGATAGTAAAAATGGATCAACGAAGATGGCTCTATAATTATGCGTCACTGGGTCACGTAATAAGTACGCAAGTCCTGAGTTGCAACAGATGACATCAGCGAGAACTTCTCCAGCAGGATTTAATGCTTGTTCACTGCTTGAGGTGAGGTCGCTTAAGGGCATAATGAGTATGCCGTCAGTTCCAGCAGTTGAGGTGAAGTCTTGATCCACATTGCCCGTAACAGAGAATCCATAAAGATAAATTTTGCCATCCGAACTACGCGCTTGGATAACAATAGCGTCGCTGCAATATGCAATGTTTTCTGGAGTATCATTGTGTGTGAATGTTGTTGAGGGAGTAAAAGGGGCTGTATTGTCTGACAAATCCCCGGCGTTATTGATGATATCAAATGTGTAGCCTATTTCATTATTGCCTACTAATGTCACAATGGATGATTCCCCGCAATCCATGGCAATGAATGGTGCGCCTGATGAGCCGATAGGCGTTGGGCCAAAGAGAAGATTATAGCTTGTGGGATGAAATCCATAAACGTAGTTTTGTCCGCTGACATTGGTTTGGATGCCAATGATGGATGAGCAGGCGACCATCTTGGATGGGGTAGCATTCAATGTAACAGCGCTGCTGGCGTTGACAGTCGCTAGTGTAAGATTAACTGTATACCAGGTATAGGTTGTAGGGGCTGCGCTATTTTGAAGCAAGACAAGAACAGCATTAAGAGCCGCATTATAATCCATAGCCATAAATATATCGCCATTATGGCCTACGGTAACAGGGAATCCAGCCAATGCATTTGGATACGTTGATGATGATATGTCAAAAATATAAATTTTATTTTGAGAGTTTTCTGTTGCTTGGACAATAGTTTTAGCTAGAAAACATATCATATTCTGGGGAGTGTCACCGCCACTAAAAATAAGGGGAGTGCTGTTGATATCTATTACTGAACCACCAGAAAGTACGCTTCCATTATTGCAAGGCATTATATAGATATTGCATAATACTCTATATTTATCATAACATTGCAAAAGTAATTTGTAAATAATTCCAAGTATTTATAAGTATTCATGTGTAATTTGTGTGTGATTTTTTTAAGATGATTGATCCATAGAGTGAGAAGTAGTTGTGGTATATACCTAATATCAACCAAATTACCGACTTCTTGGTTCGATCTTGGAGCCAAAAGAGGGAGCTAAAAAGCTCTTCAATAGCACAGCTATTCTCGACTTTTGAGTTCATTTTTTGGCACAAATCTCTTTCCAATAATATCGGGAATTGGGTTGATATTAGGTATAGATTTTTGTTTCTAGCAAGTATATACTGGCGTTAAGCGGATATGGTGGAATTGGCAGACACGCGAGATTTAGGTTCTCGTGACGCAAGTTGTGGGGGTTCAAGTCCCTCTATCCGCACCAAATATTGACATCAGCATTAAAGGATAATTTTATGAAGGTAAATGTTGTAAGAGATGATAAATTATCAAAGGAATATCAATTGAGTATTTCGGCGGATGATATCAAAAAGCATATGAATACGCTTATTGCAGAAGAGAGTCCCAATATCGCGCTTGCGGGCTTTAGAAAAGGCAAAGTGCCGCTTGCTATGATTAAAAGTCATTATGGTGATAAGTTTGAGCAAAAAGCCCGTATGTCTGTCTTGGAAGAAAGTATTGAGAATTTGGCGAAAGAACATGGTTTGACTAGAGAAGACTTGAATATTACCTCTCACAAAATGGAGGGGACTAATATTGATTTGACTCTGACGTATGACACAATGGAGCCTTTTGAGTTAACAGAGCTTAGTACATTGAAGCTGGATAATTATTCTCTTGATGAAAATGATGCTGAGTTGCAAAAGTTGGTTTATCAACGCCATTTCATGAACGCGCGCACTGATTTTGAAAATCCAACAGAAGATGCGATCAGCGAGGATTGTGCTGTTGAAGCTGTGGTGAGTGTGTATTTTGATGAAAAACAAAAAATGGAAGTTTTTGCCAACAAGACCGTGCTTATTTATACAAGTCATGATGCGTATTTAGGAAAAGACTTTGTCAAAAAGCTGATTGGTATGAAGGCAGGGGACAACGTATCCTTCGAGGTCACTTTCCCCAAAACGCAGCCGTCCAAAGAGTTGGCTGGTAAGAAGCATAAAGTGGAAGTTAATATCTCAAAAGTATGGCCAATGAAGGGTATGACGGATGCAGAGTTCATAGAAGAACAACGCAATGTCCTGAAGGCTGAAAACGACGACGATGCAAAGAAAAAAATGTTGCAAAGATATGCGCGTAGTTTTGCGGCGGATTACATTGATCCTATTCATAAAAGAAAGGTATTAGATGCGTTGGATGGAGCATACAAATTTGATGTGTCTCCTCGTCTTTTAGAGAAAGAGCGTGAGCAAATTCAAAAGCGCTTTACACAAGAAAAAGAGCAAGCCACGCAAAATGGAATCATCTTGGAAGAAGAGATGACAAAGACGCCGGCAGAGATTGAAAAAGAGCTAGACAAGTTGGCATTGCGTCGTATTAAGATTTCAAATATCTTCAAGAAATTGAGTGTGAAATATGCAACTGAGCTGCAAATTACAGAGTGGGATTTGCAAATGCAAGTTTTTGAGTATGCGCATGCTCGTGGATTGGATTTTAATGCAGTCGCTGAGTTGCTTGGTAAGAATGAAGAATTCAAGCGCACAATGATCAATGTTGCTCGTGAAAATAAAATTCTTAATTTTGTTCATAAGAGCGCAACTCTGACAGAAAAAGTAGAGAAGGAAGAGATCGAAATTCTCAAAGTGTTTAATGAAATTCTGCCAGGTGTGTTGTTGACCTACTAAACGTAGTCCCGTCTTCCTGCGCATAGCGAAGGATCCAGAAAAATCTTCATGCTGTTTAATAAATCCTCGTCACTATTCAGCACAATTGATGGAAGTGCATTATCACATCGTCTTCCTGACACGAAGCGATAGCGAAGGGGAAGGATCTAGGGGGAGAACCATAGACTCTTCCGTCTGTAATCCTGGATTCTTCAGTTCGCTTCGCTTCTTCAGAAAGACGCTGAATAGTTGCAAATCCTCTTTTAATTTGAATGTTATGTATGCTTAAATACGAAGGGTTATCGTAATATGATTTCCCAGTAATTAAATCTTATAAAAAATAAGGGGGGTAATATATAGTGTTTTTAAATTTCTATTTAATCGCATTTGGTCCAAATGAGGAGAGGCTGATGGTCAATAGTATGGCTGATGCGTTGAAGTGTTTGGGATTAACATTAGGGAAAGAGTGGAATGTTGAATCATCTGCTAGTATTTTATTTGGGCGTACTTATTGGTATGCTGGCCCAATGGATTTCCTTTGGCTTAATAATGTAGCCATTTTAAGAGAGCATATATTGAACAATAGCAAAGTCAAGGTTTCATTTAAATGGCTTACTGATGGTTTGACGTTTAATGCATTAAGAGCAATGCATACAACTGCAGTGATTGATGATGTAATGAGGATGATTGCCCCCAACATAAAGTGGTCAGATACGAGGCAAGGTTACGAGCAGGAAGGTCGTGTTATTACTATTACTGAGGCGGTTGAAAAGCTTTGGACGCCACAATGTGTGGAATGATTTTTCGTTATGTTATTCATTGAAAAAATGCAAAAATAACGTTATACTATAATCAATAAGGCAGCCATACGAGGCATGTGATGCAACCAGAATCTGCTGAAAAGCTGACGCAGCAAATGGAGCAGTTGCAAGAACAACTCTCTCGGATAGATATGAAGATGAATAGCCTTGCGGCGATTGAGCTGCACATGAATGACACGCACAGAAAGCTTACCGAAGTAGAGCAACGCTTGGCGCAAAATATTCGTGATCTCAAAAATCTTCATTTAACAATGATGCAACTCGTGACGTTTTTCTCAGGGCAATCGGGCCCTCGTCACTGATTAAGTCTTAATCAAATTGCTGCCCTTTTTATAAGCTAGACATTTTTTAACCGACCTTTTCAGATCGCAGAATTTCTTATAATCAGTGCCGTATAGCTTTTGCTGTGGCATATAAATTTGCCCCTTAGGATTAATAGGCTTTTTATTTTGGTGCACCTCAAAGTGCAGATGTGGCCCACTTGCAAGGCCTGAGTCACCCACGGTCCCCAGTGACATACTCGTATTCACATGCATGCCCGGTTTTACCATAATTTTTTGCATATGCCCGTAGCGTGTCACAAACCCATTGCCATGAGACACTTCTACGGCGCGACCATATCCACCCTTCCATCCGGCAAAAATCACTCGGCCGGGCGCTGCTGGCACGATATATGTACCGCGAGGGGCTTGTATATCAATCCCTTGGTGAAAGTGCCGACGATTTGTAATGGGGTGTATACGCCATCCAAAGCCTGAAGAAATACGCGCATGACGGATTTTGATAGGTTTTTCAAATCCGCGCTTTTTCAATACCAAGCCTTTTTCAGTAAAGAATTCACGATGCCCAGACTGCGGTTCAAAGGCGTATAATTTGTATTCCTTACCGCGTGTCTGAAACTCGATATATTTCAAACGTGGCATAGCCTCATAGCCATTGGGCATTTTGATGGTGTCATATACGATCTTAAATGGGGAGCCTTTTTTAAAGCTTCCTGGACATTGCTTTAATCCTAAGACACAATCAGACACAATCGATTGCGGCGCGCCCGCATGAAGGGCCGCATGGTAAAACGAGTGCGTCACGACTCCGCTTAATCCGCACATCTCTCGTTGAATAGAGACTTTCGTTGCGGTGATTTTTTCGCCTACTTTAATATCAAAATAATGATCGCGTATATAATACCTCAGCTGCGCAATTTGCGTTTCTACGCCCTTTTGTTTAAGAGAAAAAAACAGTTTATGGCCAGTTGCCGGGTGAATGTTTTTCTTTTTAAAAACGCCTTCTAGCTCTTTGATTTGATCGGCCTTTAGAAAATGCAAACAATTGCGCAAATGTTTGGGGCCTTTAACGGAAACTGTCTTTGATGTGATGGTTTCGACGAGCTCTTGTGACACAATTTTGGAATTATTAGAAGTGTTTTTTTCTGCGGGAGCCGGGATAACACGTGTGACGACAACCCGCTCTATATCTTGCGTTGGCTTGAGTGTGCTCTTACAATATTTTTCAAAGAGCCCACCAAAAATCAATCCCAAAATAATGAGCATGGGAAGAGACTTTTGGCGCATTGAAGCTCTTTTAAAACATATAATTTATTATGTCTTATCAGAGGCGGAAAAGTCAATTATTTTTTTTAAACATCGGTTGACAAGTATCTTAATGATCTCTCATAAAAAAAGCAAGATTAAAGTGGTGGAATCAGCGCTTCTCGTCGTCGTCCAGAGCTGAGCAAAGCGAAGCGTGGGACCCAGTCATGCGTTTTCTCATAAAATGGGTTGCTCTTTATTATTCCCCCTGGATCACCACGTCGCTACGCTCCTCGTGATGACGATGGTGGGATCCCGCACCATCGCTAACGCTTGGCTCATGATGACAGGGCTACGAAAATAAAAATATTTTTATGTGCTGTAAGTCAGTGCTGTTGAGAGCTCCCGCGTTTTTAATAAATTTTTTGTCGGGTATATTAACTATTTGTTAATTTTTAGAATCGATGTTGAGCGTGGATAGAATGAATATTGGATAACTAACCATGTTATATTTTTTAATGGTGTGTGCGACAACGCCCGCCCCAAAAACACAGCATCATATTGATCCATTTGTGTGGAGCAAAAGTAATGATACCGGTGAAGTTGAAGGAATGGAAGACAGTATGCTTTCACGTTCATCAGAAGGGGCGTCATCATCTAGATCTGGCAGTCTGTTCGCAGTAGACACAGTAGAGTCTCAAAATCCATCTGAAATATCAATAGTCCCCTCTGACTATCTCAAGTATATTGAGCACATAGATGGAGATGAATGGGCTGAGGTCCTCGATGAGGATGATGAGCCACTACCTGCAAAAATTTTGGAATACTGTGATGATCATCTTCAGCCAGAAGAAAAGGATGAGGATACCGTATATGACATTTGCACTCCTGGTAAGATAAAAACATTGAAAAATGGATCTTTTTGTGAAAATGTATGGGCGGCGTATGGAGGCGATGATAACATATTGTTGTATGTGATCAAGTCATGGCGGGAAAAATCCTCTATGAGCGCCTTGCAACGGCGTTTTCTTAGTGAATCCGGCAGTTTGTCTGCAATGGAGCAAACCTGTCTTTTAACCACACGTGAGGTGGCATTTGAACGTTTGGCAAAGCTCAAGGCATCTGAGGCTGCGTTAAAAACTCAAGACGCCTTTCGTGTCCTCTTGCCTAATAGACTCCTGATTATTAATCATAGTAAATATATTGAGGTCATCGAAGGGGCGCATGGAGTTTCTTTGCAAGAATATATTCTCAAAAATTCCGCAGAGGCAGTGACTCCTGTGATGAAGGAAGTGGGACGTCGTTTTGCGAGGTTTCACAAAGAGGCACAGGCCGTGCATGGAGATGCGGGACCGGGTAATGTATTTTGGGATTTAGAGCGTGATCAATACTCTTTAATTGATTGTCAAAGCGTTACCTTTGTGAAAGAGGTGTCGGATAGCACCCCCGCGGCTTTGTTTTTTGAGGAAGTTGAAACATTTGTATCTTACTTAAAGCGGGGCTCAGCTGAGCATAGCGAATGTGCCGAGCATCTGTGTTTGCTGCGCCAAATGAGCGGAGGTCTTGCGATATCGGATGAGCTAAAGCATCAGTATGCGCAAGCATTTGTGGATGGGTATATTGAATGGCTTGGGGATTCTAATCCGGAGTTGAGAGAGATGCTTGTGGCGTATAGGCAGGGGTTGTAGTAATGTTGGGGAAAAAACTTCGATATACTCAATTCAGACGATTTTCCTACTTTCTGACAAAGAGATTCTAAGGCAAAATGCTCATTTAAAATCTGCGAATAGCTTTGCTATTTAAGGATTTTCAATGAGATGTTTTGACTAGAAGATCAAAGTTAGAAAGTAGGAAAATCGTCTGAATTGAGTATATATCCACCGCGCGTCATCCTGAGTGGAGCGTAGCGAAATCGAAGAACCCATCACGCGCTTTAAAAGTAGGAAGTGGATCCCGCGACTACGCTACGCTTCGCTCGGGATGACAATGGGAATTACTGATTCAAGTTCAAGGGTGACAATGAAAAATTCCGCAAATCCTCTTCATACTTTGCCTAAAAATGTGGCAAAAATGATGCGGAATTATACGGCATACGCAAAAAAAGATAATTTAATTTGCATCAATACTATTGCGTTCTTTTTCAAAATACTTTAAATATATTCTACGACCCTCGATTTATGAAGGAAATGTTACAAATTTTTATGTTAAGCGCGGCAGTCAAGCCATACGTTGGTTTGGGAGCCCACTTCGTCTCTTTTAAACGCATATTTGAAAAGGCTGAGAATGACAATGGGGATATGGGAGCTGATATTCTTAAAGACGAATACAATCTATTTTTAGTCAATAAGCCTCATACTGAACAACAATGCGGAGGAGGAGCGCAAGCAACTGCCGGTCTAACTTATGATCTCAATGAGCGTGTCTTTGTTGGGGCAGAGATTGCGCTTGGATATCAGGGAATAAAGACAAATCCTTATATGGAGGCCTCATTTTTTGGAAACATTCAAGGCGCTATTAGCGTAAGATTGCCAAAAGATTTTCAAGTGCGCTTCAGCGCTGGGATTGAGGTAGATCGGTATGTGTCCATTGGAATAGACAGTATAAAAACTACCGGCATATACGAAGATGATGGCGCAGCATCACCCTTAGGAAAAGCTGTGTCAAGTATGACGCCAGGCACTCCTGCAGGCTCTATTCTAGGATCGCCATCTCCAAGACGACCAGCACGAAACAGCTTCGACCCTAGTCCTACCCCACTGGCACCATCCCCTGCTAGAAAGCTAGTCTTTGAGGAGGGTGATGAACATGGTCACAAAAAGCAGAGAAAAGCAGATTTGAAAGATGAACTATATGTTAGCAATACGAACAACTTACCAATCTACATTCCTTCTGCGATTATCGGCATTGCAGTATCTAAAAAACTCACAAATACCTGGATGCTTAAAATTGAAGGACAACTAACACATTCTTTTTTGACATCCAAAAAAGGTACGATTGAATCAATCAACCACAATTTATTTTTTAACCTATCACAAAAACGGATCATTGTATCTGTTGTGAAATTTTTATAATTAGAAAGGATAAAGATTATGTTCTTAACACTTAATTTGATCGCTAGCAATCCAGACGTTGCTTATATCCAGGGAAAACTTGCCGCCGTTTCTATGGAACAATGGCAAAATTGTGTAAAAGAGAATAATATACTGAGATTTAAGAACGCGCAAGGAAAAACAACAGAGCTTCCTTTCACTGAATTTCCTCAAGAGTTTCAATCACGATTACTACAATGTTTAGCTTTGAAAAATTTGAGCAAAACAGCAACAACGCCTCCACCCTCGATGTCGACAGGAGAGCAAAAAAGACCTTTTACTGTAATGGATACGCGTGCTAGTTCAGCCATCTCTCATCGTTCATTTACTCCTCCACCAGAAATGTCTCATCAGCAACCTGCTTCTGTTAGATCATTGACGCCGACATCTTATGAAGGCCCAGATATTCCCGAAGAAAAAGTGAAAGAAATTGAGGCCAAATATCTTAACGCTTATCGTGAGCAAAAGTATGATTTAAAAGGACATGTGCACGCTGATGGCACATTTAAATATGAAAGCACAAGAACAAAAGCAGTGATTATTTGTCGTATTGTTAGATTTAGCTCAATCTTCCAAAGCATTTTAAATCCTTTATTAGAAGCAAGAATTGCAGAACGCTCTCAACGTACATCACGACGCCCATCGCCTGTCCCATCTGTTATGTCAGGACTTGGGAATGCAGTGGAGCAATCGGATATCGGATCTGTGGTTCCAGATGAGTGTTGGGAAATCAATTCAACTGGATCTGCAAGGTCCTTTCGCTCTACAACAAGTTCTACTTTAGCCCCAGATGAGAGAGCAGCAGTTGAGGAACTACGAGCCAAAAAAGCAGCTAAACAAGAGATGGCAAAATTAGAAAGCGCAAGAAAATCCGCTCAAGATCAAGCAGATAGACTGGAAGACATGCGGAAAGCTATAAAGCTAGAGAATGATAAATTAGATGTTACAACATCTTATAACAAACTAGTGGCTGCAATCGAGGAACTATTCACAGAGCATAAAAGAAGTGCTGATCAGTCTGTCAAAAATTCCTTCGAAACTATTGAACGCAAAATTTTAACTTTAAAGCAAACAACAGCCACTCTTTGTGAACTCATCAGAACTGAAGAAACTCAACGCGCTATGATACCTCTTACAGAAAGCGTTGAGGCCGCACATTATAATATAGCTCATAGTGCAATGCTTGCAACAGTAAAAGCGCTTTGGGATGCAAGATTACTTCAAGAGCAAACCACTATGTTGCAAGCAGAATTTGTACAACGTAATGCGATTACTGCAGAAGCGTCTCAACTTCTAGCTTTGTTTGCAAACTATTCACTTTTGTTAAAAAGCTGGTCATCAGATTTGTCAACTCATGTCGAAACTTTAGGAGCAGAATACACATCTGCTGAAAGTGCGGCGCAAGCTCTCTTAGAACAAAAAAAGCATGAGTGGAACTTAGCGAGAAAACAGTTAGATGATACTCAAGATGAGGCCCGCGCTCTTTTGTTGAATCAGGAGGCTCAACAATTTTCTTCATTTTTAAGATACCTCTCTTATTTGCAAGATACAGAATTGGCTTTTAATACTCATCTTAAATCTGTCGAAACAGGCTATAGCGCTCTAGAGGATGCAGGGCAAAAGACATTGGCCGGCATTGAAAAAGGCAGCTCCAATCGCGCCCTTATAGATAGCCAAGCAGATAAATTCTTGGAGTTATTCGGACAATATTTTGGCGCTATGACAGCATTAGAGGCAGAGTTCCAATCTCACCTTGAAAATTTAGGAAGAGACTATATCTCCATAGAAGATGCATCCAAAAAAGATTTAGAAACAAAAATAGTTGCATGGAGACTGGCTAGATTAGGGCTAGGCGCGCAAGAGGAATCTACACGCGCTATTCTGATAAATAATCAAGATGCAGAGTGGGCTACTCTAATGCATGCGGTTTTGAAAAATGTAGAAAAATCTCAACAACGTGCGGTGGAGCGAATGATATTGCCAGAAATCTTAGCAAATCAAACTCATATCGGTCTAGACTTCTTGCGCGACTTAGAAAATGAGCATCGCTCTCTTCTGATTTCTAATGCATCACACATGTTTGCAGAACTGAGCAAAGCACTTGATAGAGGCATTGATCTTTATACACCTCACACAGAAAAACTAGCTACGTTTGAAATGTGGCATCGTATGTATATTATGTCATTAGAAGCTCTTTGTGAAGATACAATGATGTGCGGCATTAAGGCACTCAATACATTAGCTCTTGCAGCTGGTGCAAAACCTAACGCAACAGCATCAAAGAAAGTTTTACAATCAAGATCAGCTAATACATCACATGTCGGCGGCAAAGGAAGCTCTTCACAACCAGGATCTCGTGCCATATCCCCAACCGCTGCAGCAGTCAAGCCCAAGAAAAATAGCGAGGGAAGCGGCTGCTCCGTAATGTAACCCTTTCGGTTATATTTTTTCCTGCAACATACCCCTCCCCGCATACACATCGCAGATAACCCAAAAAGTTATGTGGTTCTCAAAACAAAAAAAAGCGGAAAAAAGATCGAAGCTGCAGCCTTATCACACGTTTCAAGTGGGGTATGGCGTTAAAGTTAGCGAGCCTAGAATAATGTGAATTTAATATAATACCAAAGTCCGTCATTGCGAGGAGCGGATGCGACGTGGCAATCCAGGGAAAACAAAGAACCAAATTGTATGAGAGAAGCGCAAGAGCTGGGTCCCACGCTGCGCTATGCTTGCTCTGGACGACGGGGAGCCGTCATCACGAGGAGCGTAGCGACGTGGTGATCCAGGAGAAATTAAGGCGTAATCCAGTTTATGAGAAAGCCCATGACCGGGTCCCACGCTGCGCTACGCTTGCTCTGGACGACACGTGTTTTTGCGCTTTAAAAACACTCTGAATTTTTGAAGATTATTTTTTAGAAATGGTATTATATTAACGCGAGCTAAATATAAGATGTCGCAAAACACTGATACAGATTAGGGCCTGTCATCCTGAACGACAGTGAAGGATCCAGTTGCGGCTCTTTTTTCTGGATCCTTCGACTGCACTTCGTTTCGCTCAGGATGACGGAGCTTAGTTCTGCTAAATCCTTATATTAAATTTGTGTTATATTAGATACTATCCAATTCCCGCTTTTTTGCTTTAAGAATTACGCGCTCTTTCACTTGATCGTAATGTTGTAAAGCGCCTTAACATCTGATCCGCAAATGGAAATGGTAAAATGGGGCTCTTAGTATATTTGTGAAGTAAGTCTTCTAATGTGACAGCATATCGTCGTTCAATAGCCTTTTTGGTAGGGATAGAGTGCTGTGCCAATGCTTTTAATACAAAAATTCTCACCGCTGGGTCCTTTGTCACTTCAAAGGCGTCTTGCATTTTTAGTAAAGAAATTGGTTGTCCTTGCAATAAGGGAGAGCATGCCTCAAAAAATAGTGCCCATTCCCTTGCCCAATAGTATTTTGGATCAGTGGCTATCGTTAGTAAGTATGTATAAGTTGCAGATAACTCCGCGTAATTTTGTAACATAAAGGTGCATGCCATTTTGCGAATTAATAAAGGGAATGCCTCAGGTTTTTGTTGTAACTCTGCGTTAATAAGCGATAAAGCGCCTTCATAATCGCCACCCAATATCTTGGGATCAATGCTTCGCACTGCTGGCACATATCCCAAGTGATCCCAACGAATGGGCTGGGGCTTCGGTGGTGATGTGGTTGAAGAGGAGGGGGAATTCCCTACAGATGAAGATGAATCAGGGGTCGTGGGAATGCTTTGTGTTGGGAACGCCGCCTGTAATGGGCGAATCTCTCTTTGCAGCCTTTCATCTTGTGAAGGAAATGTTGTAATTGGCAAAATGATTGATGTTCCTAGAGGTGGTGGAGGAGGGGTGTAAGGGGTGCAGAAAACGTCCTCTCCTGAACCATAAGGATGGTGACGATAGTGGGATGAGAGTGATGGTGGTGTTGCAGTAGAATCGGATGCGTTGAGTGAAAATAAAATAAGCATTTAAGTATTCAACAATTGTCATATACTTATATATAGTGCAATACGGTAAAAATTGCAACTAAGTGGCTCATGACGGTCAGGGCCTTTGCCTGAAGAGTTTTCTTGACAAAGAGCCGTCTTCCTGAAGCTCTTTAGGGCTGAAGGATCCAGGCGTGGCCACCAACATTTTCGAAATATCTCCTGGATCTTTCATTTCGCTACGCTGCATTCAAGAAGACGACTACATGTGGGGGCTTCAGCGCTATTGTTTATTTTCATGCGTAGCCTCCCTGTCATGATGACAACCATTAAGCCCGTCGGTTTTGCAACCTGCGCTCAACCTCGGTCATTAAACGGTTAACGATATCCGTTTTTGTTTCATTTACAAACCGGGCGTTCATAACCTTCATCTTATAAGTGCATTCATCTTTAATTTTTTGGATTTGGAGTTGAACCTCCTCTTTAGATTGCGCCTCGAGTTGAGCGATTTCTTTTTGAGTATTGCGTTTTATTTGCGCCAAAATTTCTTCAAGCTCTTCTTCGCCTTTTTCTTTTTCATGCATGATGTAGTTCAATGAAATATTTTGCAGATAATGAGAGGTGGACAAAAAATCGTCAAAGCTTTTTTCTTTGCCTTTTAAATATCCGCTAATGCTGCCACGGGCATACCATGCCACGCCCCCACAAAAAATGGCAAATGATACGGCGTAGATATAGACTTCAGGATGCTGCATTTTTTTTGTCCTTGAGTTTGTCATAAATATCATCAGCGCTGTGATGGATGAATAATTTGACGTTATCCAAAATCACGAGCTTTTGGGTCGCTATTGATTTTTCCAGCTTCTTCACCAGCTCTTCGTGCGTCTTATGCGCCTTTTTGAGTTGCTCAACTTGTGCGGCGATAATTTTTTGTGTTGCTTCCTCAATATCTTGATGTGCCGCTTCTTCTGCTTGAGAGATGCGGTCTAGGCGCTCTTTCTTAAGTTTGATCACTTCTTTTTGCAGATATACTGCTGTGTCGACTTCATTTTTTATTTTGTTGATACGAGCCTCAAGGATTTGTTGGTACTTGGGTAAAACCAAATATATCATCCCCGTGATGATAACCCCAAAGCTGATCACAAGCCAAAATACCTGAGATGGATAGGTCGCAATGTCGAATTGCGGAAGCATGCGCTTTACCTAAACAAAATGAGCATTGCCGCGACGAACGCAAAGAGGGCAATGGATTCTGTAAATGCAAATCCCATAACGGCCTTTTGGAATAAATCGTCTTTGGCCGAAGGGTTGCGCGCAGAGGCGTCAATGAGGGTTGAGAAGATTTTGCCCAAGGCAAAAGCCACGGCGATCAGCGGCAGAAGCGCCAAGGCTGCGGCAAGAAATCTGATGTTGTCCATGAATCAAATGTAAGCATCTTACTTAACTCAGTGTAGGACATCATATAAAACAAGGCAATGCTTTTGTTGGAGTTCTCAACGTCATCCTAACTGAAATTAAGGTAATCGTTTGCAAAGAAAAAAATATAGTACTAATATGAGCTATAATTCTCAAATGGGTAAATTGATGTTTTTTAATTTTATTTGCGCCTCCACATATACTTCTTCTCAAGCAGTAATTGAAGCGGTCAGACGAGGGGCAACAGAGGAATTTTGTAAACCATGCGGCTTTCTCTCCTATTCCGTAAAGGGCTCAGAACAGTTGTCTAAAGACTTGAATGGTGTTTTGATTACACCTAGTTTGATTTTGACAGTGAAGCATGGACTTGTAGATCCTGAGACAAAAAATCCTCTCGAGCTTGCAATGGGCATATTTATCCTCAATCCTAATGTAACAAAAGCTTGTCTCCTTTCAGATGAAGATAAAAGAAGAGTTCTTCAAGCAGCTTCAGTGGATTGTTCAATAACATATCCTCATCCTGATCCAAATGTAGACTTATGCATTCTCAGGTTAAAAAAACCTATTAATAATATAGCGATATTGCCCCTATTAGATTCTGCGCAAGAACAATGGGTAAATGGAGTGCTGGTAAGTTTTGCGCCGCCTAAAATTATGGATCCTAAAATACCTATCCCTTCAGTTCCTGAAATTTTTAGTCCAAATGATCAAGCAAGGCATATCGCAATTTTACATATTGACAGTGTAATGGATTTCTTAGATGCGGTTTATTTAACAACAAGCTTTTTGATGCATAAAACGCACAAGACATTCTTGTATCCAAAAGATGCTGTAGTCCACAGGCTCAATGCCTTTTCAAATCCATCTGATAGTGGGGCGCCTTTTATCGTAAAAATAGCAGGACAATATTATGTGGCTGGTCTTCATAAAGGAAAAGTCGTTGTTAGAGGAGAAGAAATGCCGGACAAAGACTATGAACCAGCTTTTTCATTGATTATACCTGTATATGCTTATATAGAGTGGATTCAATCTATTATCTGCCAGGCGTGATTTCTATGCTTTGTTGGCAATGACTATGTATGGTACAAATAAGTCATCATACTGTGCACTAAGATATGCAGCTTGATATTCAAATCCAGTATCCTGGTTGGTTATCCATTAAGACAGAAGTTGAGTGGGAAAAATTCTTTAATGCGATCCTTCCTCTTGTAGTGAATGAGGCAGATGCGCAAGAGCTTTCCCTTGTGCTGGCGAGCGATGAAATGACGCATCAATTGAATGCCACGTATCGGCATAAAGACAGGCCGACGAATGTCTTGTCATTTCCCTCATGTGAGCCAAAAATCTGTTTGGGAGATATTGTATTATCCTTTGAAACCATTCAGAATGAGGCGATAGACCAAGGAAAGCCATTTGATCACCACGTGGCTCATTTGTTCATCCACGGGGTGTTGCACCTCATGGGGCATGATCACATTGAAGATGATGAGCGTGTCGTGATGGAAGCAAAAGAGATTAAGATTTTAGAAAGGTTGGATATACAAAACCCTTATGATTCGTAATGTTATTGAAAAAAGTGTATTGAGTGTTTTAAAAAGATCATTGAAATTATGGTTTAAACTCTCAAAAAAAGACCCAGACGGGCATATTACCGAAACAATTTTAGAGCTGATTGAGCAAGATGAAGATGGCGGGCGCCACGCGATCGATGCTGATGAGCGCGCTCTTTTGGGCAATGTGCTGGATCTTAAGGATACAACCGTCAGCAGTATCCAAATTCCTCGCGCTGAGATTGTGATGGTTCCCAATCAATCCAGCGTGGAAGAGATTCTGGATACAATGATTGAAAAGAAAATGTCGCAATTAATCATCTATAAAGATGAGATCGACAATATTTTAGGATACGTGATCCAAGAGGAAATCATTAGTTGTTACAAAAATCCAAAATGTAAATTCGATCTAAAGAATTTTTTGAAGCCACTGGATTTCATTGCGCCTTCAATGCAAATTTTGGATTGTTTGCTGACCATGCGTGAAAAAGGCCAAAAGATGGCTATTGTTGTGGATGAGTATGGTAGCGTAGATGGTTTAGTAACCTTTACCGATTTGATTGAGGAAATCATTGGTGATATTCAAGAAGGGGAATCCATCAACCCTCCCGGAGAGATTGTGGTAAAAGAGAATGGGGAAGTCCTTGTGGATGGACATACCCGCCTTGATGAAATGGATGAAACCTTGGGCGTGAATTTGAAGCAAGAAAACGAAGGTGTTCATACGATCGCAGGCCTCATTTGTGAAGCCATTGGCCGTTTACCATCTCGCGGTGAAGTTATTTTGTATAAAAATAATGTAGAGTTTCTTATTTTAGATGCGACGCCTCGCAAGATTAATCGTATTTGTATCCGTAACCTCCAAATTCAACAACAAAAGAAACATCTAAGAGGGTTTTAGTTTGCTACTGGCCACCTCTATTAACTGTCTTCCTGAGCGTAGCGCAGGATCCAGAGCCCCCACTGAGTGAAACGAATGTGACAGATGTAGAAAGCGCTTTTTACGCCTGATCTTTTTGCCTTTTTCTGCCTTATGGCAGCGGCAAACAGCTCAGTGGATTCTACGCTCGCTCACGCTCACAAAGAAATAGCTAAGTTTAATCTGAAGTAACTGCATTAAGAGTTAATGTTATGCTAGAGCCAAGCAAAAGGGCTGCCGCAGATCCTGCAGGTAAAACAAAAGCAATTACAGCGCCAACAGTATCTCCATCTGTGGGGGTGTCATCAAAAATATAACCCGTACCACTTGGTGAGGTGGTGGTAAGAGAAGAAGGGCCTGAGGTGCTGATATATGATGTTGATACCCCTGTTGTTGCTCCAACAGCTCCCTTTATATATAAATTGGTTGAGGTAATATTAGACCCATTTAAATTGCTAACGCCTAATGTTGGATCAATAGAGGCAACATGGCATATAAAAGCGATGTAACCAGGTGTGAAATCTGCAGGTTGCAAATATGTTGATGATATTCCGTTCAGTTGTGAGCTGATATCATAAACGTCATCAAGCGTTGCTGAGATGGGTTTATAATTTGTATATAATGAGCCAGGTGCATTTTGATTGACGGTATAATCACTTATGCCATTAGTGAAAAATATTGTGTGATCAAAAGATACAGATCCTGAGGATAGGCTGTCTCCGGTCCATGCCTCAATCGCAAATTCTGCTATATAAATATTAGTGTTTACCAACTCAATCGTGAATGTAGTCATAAATATTAAGAGTAATTTTTTTATATCTCATTATACAATATTCATGTAGAGCATCATGAAGATGTGAAAGAATGTAGCGCAATATTTTGGTGAAATTAACCCCTCATTTATGCAAAAGACGTTGTGGCGTTTACCAAATTTGTGTACGATTAAACTAGCAGCGCTCACGAAGTATAACATATGAATTTGCCGAACATTATTTCTTTAATCCGCCTTGTTATATTGCCAGTCATTCTTTACTTGATGTATGTTTCAGGGGCATATAATCTTTATATCGCTTTTATTTTGACGGTGATTGGGTGTTTTTCGGATTCCTTGGATGGGGCGGTGGCGCGTGCCCTCAAAAAAGAGACGGCCTTGGGTGCAATGCTCGACCAAATGGCGGACAAAATTTTCGTGACTAGCATTCTTTTAATGATGGTGATTATGCGTTGGATTCAGGGGATTGATATCATCCCTGTGTTTGTCGTCCTTTTTAGGGATTTTGCAATTTCGGGGTTGCGTCAGTGTTACGAGATTAAGTCGGATCCGCTTGGCAAGTTTAAGACCATTATGTTGACCGCGACGATCTTGATGGTTTTTGTTTCTGTTGTGATTATGCCGATTTATTATTTGGAGCGGGTGGCCCTGTGGATTTCATGTGGCCTTACTGTTGGTAGCTTTTTGAATTACGTACGCTATGTTTAATCGCTGGTATGACAAAATGATCGCGGTTGCCAAGACCAAGCGCGCTCTTAATATATTCTTTTTGCTGACATTTTTGGAGAGCTTTATTTTCCCAATTCCGCCGGATATTATGATGGTGCCGATTATTACAGCGAATCGGAAATTATTATGGAACCTAGCATGGATGGCGGCTATCATTTCTATATTTGGTGGGCTTGTTGGATATTGTATTGGCTTTTATTTTTTTGAGTTTTTTGGCGATAAGATCCTGTCATTTTATCATATGCAAGATTCGTTTCATGCCTTTGCGGACACATTTAATCAATATGGTTTTTGGATCATCGCCCTAAAGGGGCTGACACCAATCCCCTTTAAGATTATCGCGATCTCAGCGGGCATGACGAAGTTTGACCTGAAGCTGTTTTTTATCTCGGCGTGTTTGGCGCGCTTTTCACGTTTTTATCTTATTACGATTTTCTTGTGGTACACGGGGGAAAATTTTCAGCATTATTTAAAAAAATATTTTCCCGTATATTTGGTTGGGGTGATTGTGGTGATGATCGCTGGGTTTGGAATGTTAAAGTTTTTTTTGTAGTTATCCATGCTGTCATCCTTGAGACAAGCGCAGCGAAGGCTCGAGGATCCAGGGGAGAGCCCCGCGGTCTTTGGATATATCTTCTGGATTCTCCTGCGAAGAATGACGCGATAGTGGACCACAACAACTTTTTACAAATGATATCTTGTTTTTTATTAATAAAGACACCATAATAAGTTGTATACTTATCGAGGCTGAAAGGAGAAATCAATGTTTCTTTTTGCGGTATCGGTACATGTAGGCGCGCAAGGTGGCGGCGATCTTGTGAGGCGCTGGGTGTTGGAGAAGAGGCTTGAGGATATTGCGGCTGCTCCTTTTTTGCCTAAATCAAAAAAAAAACCTAGCACGGGTGGTGCAGCTGATGCTCAGCCGCGTGCTAATAGTATCTTAAAATGTTTGAAAACGCCATGGCTGCCTAAATCAAGTGGGAGCCTTTATGCGGGTATGGGATTTGTATTTTTGACAAATGCGTTTCTCCAGTTTAATGGTCATATCGGTATGACAGGTATGAATGAAGAGTATTTTTCAATGCCGTTATTTTTTGGTGGAGAATGTATAATAGGGCTTTATTTGAGTCCCAAAATTATGATAGGTATTTCGGGAGGCATTGAGCTCATTCAATGTAAAACTCATAGAGTAGATGTTAAAATGGATCTTGGAAAAAATGGATACTATCACCATAGTCCTTCAAAAAGATTTGAGTCTTTAACAGCTCATTGGCGTTATTTTATAGGTCCATTTTTTGGTATACAAATGACGTCTGCAATAAGATTTACGGGGAAAATTCATATTGCTCCCTTCTTTTCAAAAGACGAAAAAGTAATAACCGATTATTCTTTAGAACAAGACGATCCTATAAAATCAGATCCTATAAAAGGTTCGCATCAATTTAGTTATGGAGGGGTGCGTATGATGCTTGGGGTTGAGCTAATGAGACGTTTTAATAAATGATAACAATAAGGAGGCAGTAATGCTATTAACAATATTGAGCCTGAACGCTACAATGCCTGTTTTAACTCAGGCTGATTTTAAATGCACTGCAGGGATGATTGCAGCAATAGATGCAATGCCAAAAGGAGCATCTTTTGAGGAAAATTATGAGCGTCTTATTCGACAATTTATTGCCTCGCCTGTTACGATTGAAGAGCGGCAGGCGCTTGAGTATACAATGCGCTATATTTTGTTAGGGGATAATATTGCCTCTCTTTCAGAATGGTTAAGCTTTGCGCAAGATCATACTAG
>Ga0364881_10347_pt1 | contig 25954 bp, 22 predicted proteins | sample ExccelJu500001D4_5_FD_206923 | JGI IMG/M metagenome (GOLD analysis project Ga0364881, IMG submission 206923) | Enriched cells from Trout Bog Lake Hypolimnion, Wisconsin, USA - BchlTB.July30.5000.01.D4 | ecosystem: Environmental > Aquatic > Freshwater > Lake > Hypolimnion/Profundal zone | place...
TATGAAGCTTACAGCAGGCGTCTCTGTGCGATTCTGCGACAAGATAATTTACACTTTGCGTTTATACAGTTAAGCTCACCCTTCGGGAATATAGTAAAAGGCTATAGATGACCGCAAAAAATCTTCGCGTCCTGTTGGTTGAGGCATCCTCTGTTGATGCCCGGCGTACCGTCGCCAAACTGAAGCAGAATGGCTATCTGGTTAAACATTTTCAGGTTGAAAATGCCGATTCAATGCAAAAAGCTTTGGCTGAAGCACAATGGGATGTCATTTTGTGTAGTTATGACTCATCCGGTTTTTGTGGCTTGGAGGCACTCCGGCTAAGCCAACATTCCGGCTTCGATCTTCCCTTTTTGTTTTTGTCCCATGACCAACGTGAATCCACCCTTATCGAAGCAATTCAGGCTGGCGCGAGTGGCTTTATATTCAAAGATCATTTAAATTTCCTGGCTGCCGCAATCGAGCATAGTCTGCGCGAGGCACGCATCCGCCGGGAGCACAATGAGGAAAAACTTGCCCTGCAAAGTTATCAGGCGCGGGTGCATTCCTTCATCTCCAATTTGCCGGGCATGGCCTTTCAGTTGCTTCTCGATAGCAATAGCGTGTTGTCTTTCCCCTATGTCAGTGATGGCGGGCGTTCTTTGCTCGGTTTTGAGCCGCTGGATCTGAAACAAAATCCCAGTTTGTTCCAGAACATTTTGTATCCCAATGATCGGGACTCATTCCACCAGTCAATGCGCATTTCGGCCGACAAGCTCTCTCTCTGGAACTGGGAGGGACGCATCGTGATCGCCAAAAATGGCAAGATCAAATGGATCAACATGCGCTGCACTCCGCGCAAGCTGGAGAACGGTGACGTGCTCTGGGAGGGGTTCATGACCAATATCAGCCAGAGCAAATTTGCCGGTATCGGGCTAAAACAATCACAGGATCAATTGCGCGAATTATCCTCACATATTCAGGATGCCCGCGAGCAGGAGCGGCTCCATATTGCACGCGATATTCATGATGATATGGGGGGCACACTCACCGCCATCAAAATCGATATTGCCTGGTTGATAGAGCGCTTGGACAATCCCAACCCCGAGTTATACGCCAAAGCTAAAGGTATTGAGTCACTTGTAGACCGTTGCATGAAATCCGCTAACAATATTTTGCGTTCACTGCGCCCCAGCGTGCTTGACTCGTTTGGACTGATTGCCGCCATCGAAATGGAAGCCGAGGAATTCGAAAAACGCACCGCTATTTCCTGTCCGATCAGCCAAGTGGACGAAGGCATGGAAATCAGCCCGGATGCTTCGATTGCATTGTTCAGAATCTTTCAGGAAACGCTGACCAATATAATGAAGCATGCCAAAGCCAGCGAGGTTACTGTGGATATTGCCAATCGCAAAGGCGGACTTGATCTGGTTATCAGCGATAATGGCTGCGGATTTAAAGAGGTCGACCGGCAGAAACCGCGTTCTTTTGGCCTGCGCGGCATTCAGGAGCGCGTCGCCCATTTCAATGGCAAAGTGCAGATCAACAGCAAACCCGGCAAGGGTACCACGGTACAGGTTCATATTCCCCATACATTGGCATCGTCGGGCAATGAAACTTTATCCCAACAAACGTTGTTCTGAAATGCGCACGGATCAATTGCAATGACAATAATGATTAATGTTCTGGTGGTTGATGATCATGCTCTAATCCGCAAAGGGATGAAGCAGATTCTGGATGACACCAGTGATATTCGCGTCACCGGTGAAGCTGAAACCGGCCTTGAGGCAATCAGAATGGTGCGTGACAACAAGTTTGACATGGTGTTACTCGACATTACTCTGCCCGACAAATATGGCATTGATGTGCTCAAACAAATTAAACTGTTGAGCCCTTCAATGCCGGTTTTGATTTTGAGCATGCATCCGGACGAGCAGTATGCTTTGCGTTCCATCAAAGCCGGAGCGGCGGGCTACATGAACAAACAAAGTGCACCTTCACAGCTAGTCACAGCCATTCGCAAAGTGGCGGGTGGAAAGAAATATATTAGCAGCGAATTGGCCGAGCAGTTGGCCGACGAACTCACCAACAAACCGCAGGATGTATCTCACAAAGTGCTATCCAACCGTGAATACCAGACACTTTGCCTGATGGCGGCTGGCAAAAGTCTAAGTGAAATGGCTGACATCATGTCGCTTAGTGCAAAAACAGTGAGCGTATATCGTTCGCGCATGCTGGAAAAAATGCAGCTGAAGAACAATGCGGAAGCTGTGCGGTATGCGATTAATAACCACCTGATTGAATAGTAATTTAAGGATATTAACATTATCCTTCGTTTGAATTAAAAGGTTTACCCATGACAAAACCTCTCACCCCTCCTGAAATTGCGCGGGAAACTCTAAAAGCGATTTCTGTTGGCAAGCTCGTTCCGACACCGGAAAATTATGAGCGTCTATACAATGAAATCGGTGGTATTAAAAGCAGTCCATCAACCGAAGCCGCGCTTCCCCCTTCTACTGACCAACAGAAACCGCCACTTGAATGGCCCAAGCTGATCCGCGATCTGCTCAAAAAACTGGATACACCTCACAAGGGCATCACTGTCTCCCGCAAGAAAGATGGAGTTGAAACGGTGTTAAGTAAATTTTCTTCCAACGGCGATGTGCTGTTTGAAAAATTACAAGGCCTGTTATCTTCCTGGTCAGATGCACCAACCACAGCGGCTGTGGGTGACTTGGCTGTACCTGCTTCGGAATCTGTTGCTACAGACCCGGCAACCGCTGTTGCGGCCCTTCCCGCAGTCACTCCGGGTGCCAAAGTGCACGCAGAGATGGTCACGCAGCTACGGGAACTCTTGGCGCAAACCCTGGAGAGCTCGCTCACCAGCCAACCTGATCTGGCCAACGAAATTCATGCCTTGGCTCAACAAGCCCGCTCCACCACCGACTTTGACCAGACAACTCAACTGTCAAAACAACTGCGCCAACACTGGATCAAACTGGAATTGCGTGACAGTGACAAAGCGAAAATTCAGGAAGGCGTGGTGCGCCTGCTGCGCCTGCTGGTGGAAAACGTGGGGGAACTAGCATCTGATGACCAATGGTTACATGGTCAGATTACCACTCTGCAAGAAATCATCGCGGGCCCTATGGACAAACGCGCCATTGCCGATGCGGAACGCAATCTGCGTAATGCCATCATTAAGCAAGGTTTTCTGAAACAAAGCCTGATTGATGCAAAAAGCACATTGAAGAGTCTTATGACCACCTTCATTGATCGTTTAGGCGAAGTGACCGAGCAAACAGGTGAGTATCACTTAAGGATTGCTGAATATAGCAAAAAAATTGGCGGTGCAAATAACCTCTCAGAACTAAACCACCTGTTGGACGACATCATGCGCGACACGCGTGAGGTTCAGGCCAGCGCCCAGCGTTCTCATGAGGATCTGCTCAACACCCGCAAACAAGCACATGATGCGCAAGAACGAGTCAGGCAATTGGAAGAGGAATTGGAACAAGCCAGCGAAAAGATGCACGAAGACCAGCTTACCGGCGCACTTAACCGGCGCGGTATGGATGAAGCCATGGAACGTGAATTAACCCGGGCTGATCGCCAACAAACGCCTGTCAGTCTGGCACTGCTCGACATTGACAACTTCAAACAGCTCAATGATACCTTGGGTCACCAGGCAGGTGACCACGCGCTTATCCACCTGACCACGGTAATCAAGGAAGCTCTGCGCCCGACCGATCAGGTGGCACGTTATGGCGGGGAGGAATTCATCATCATCATGTCCGAAACTGCATTGGAAGAAGCCATGGCGACCGTTACCCGCTTGCAGCGCGAACTGACCAAAAAATTCTTCCTGCACAATAATGATCGAAAACTAATTACCTTTAGCGCGGGAGTAGCCCTTCGCAGCACTGACGAATCTGCTGAAGACTTGATCGCGCGCGCCGATAAAGCAATGTATGAAGCGAAAAAAGCAGGTAAGAATCGAGTGGTTGCAGCGGAGCAGAAATAAGGCTACATGCAAATACGGGACGTAGTTTTCGTTAACGCATTCCGAATAATCGCCTCGCCAGCAACGATACCATCTCTCGCCGACTGTCAGAAATGAGATGCACATAAACAATCGAGCCCATTATCCGGTAAAGCACACGGTAGGGTTTAAAAAAAGTTTGCCTGCATTCACGGATACCGAGATCCAAAAGTTCTCCGGGATAAGAGCCGCGTTCAGGAAACGAGGATAAGCTATTCAGCACTTCTTCCATGCTATCCAATACGTAGTCGGCATTAGCAGTATCATCATGCTCGGCAATGTGATCGTAGATTTCTTTAATATCTAAATTTGCGTCTTCAGTCAGAATCACCTCGTAGCGCATTATTTGAGAGACTTCTTTCCGCGTAATCTGGTTATAGCATCTTTGGCTGGAATAACCTTGCCCTCTTCAATCTGCCGATTGCCAAGTGCCAGTATCTTGAGCAGCGCCATTGCCTCTTGCGTACGCTCAAACGATACGACATCTTGCAACACAAATCTTGCCTCGCCATTTTGGGTGATAACCATGGGTTCCCTCTGTTCCTCAAGCTGGCGGGCAATTTCAGCTGCATGCGCTTTAAGGTAACTAATAGGTTTGATCTGAGTTGAGTATTTCATAAGCATTCTCTTTTAATAGAGGGCACCATAATCTTAAGTAAGACTAAATATAGACTGAATTCAGTCCCATTGCAATCAATTATGGATTGGAGCAATTCTTTCCCCAGGCTCGAATCAAATAAAGCTCTAAAGTTTCCCCAACTGCGCCCGATAACCTAAACAACGGCGGTTGCTTGTGTCAGGCAATATCAAGAAAACCAACGTACGCGGCAAGTTGCCGTAATAGAAAACTGTATTAAAAGGAGAATTAAAATGGCCTTATATATCAACACGAACATTGCGTCACTCGATGCCCAGAATAACTTGAGCACCTCGCAAATGTCCTTGCAAACTTCATTGCAACGCTTGTCTTCCGGCCTGCGCATTAATAGCGCAAAGGACGATGCGGCAGGCTTGGCAATTTCCACGCGCATGACTTCACAAATCCAAGGTTTAGCGCAAGCCTCGCAAAATGCCAATGATGGTATTTCCATGTCTCAAACGGCTGAAGGTGGTATGACCACTATCGCTGATAACTTGCAGCGGATGCGTAGCTTGGCAGTTCAAGCAGCAAACGGTAGTAACTCCGTATCTGACCGTCAGTCGATTCAGGCTGAAATTTCCCAGTTGCAAGCACAAATTAACCAAGTGGCCACTCAAACCCAGTACAACGGAACTAACTTGCTTGACGGATCGCTTACCAGTGCACAATTCCAAGTGGGTGCCAATGCCAATCAGACTATTAATATGTCAATCGGCAATCTTCAGGCAACTGCAATTGGCAGTTATCAAGCTTCCGGAACAGTTTCCGGAGTTGCCGGAGTTATTGGTGGTGGTGAGGCCGTTGGTTTAATGACCGTAGCGGTTGCAGGTCAAGCAACAGCAGCTGCGGCTGCGGTAGGAGCGACCCCCGCAGTACTAGCCAGTGAAGGCACAGCCACTACTACAGTCAACAACGCTGGAGGTAGCATATCCATTACAGGTAATGGAACTTCTGGCTCGATCACTACATTCACTTCTACTGCGACAGCTGCTCAATCTGCGGATCAAATCGCTAATCAAATTAATGCAAGCACCAGCATTGCTTCAACCGGAGTTACTGCTAGTGGGGCCACTAACTTAACCATGGACTTTACCGGCCTTACTGCTGCTCCGGTAAGCCTTAATTTATACACGACTTCCACCGATAGCCAAGGTAAGGCCACCACTAACATGATCACTGTTTCCAACGGAACAGGTTCAGGCGATCTGGCGGGGTTGGTCAGTTCGATCAATTCTCAATCTGGCACGAGTGGAATCTCAGCCACACTTAGTGGCACCAAGATCACTTTGTCCAATGTAACTGGACAGGACATTTCTGTACAAAACGGATCGAGTGCTACAACCAATAATGGTGCAACCGGTATTGTTGTAACGGGCCAAACTTCCGTCGCTGGGACATTAACCAATTCAGGCGCTGGCGTGACTCTTGCTGCAGGCGGTGCGGGTGACACAGCTACTGTCGGTGGTCAAGTTCTGTTCAGCTCTCCAAATTCATATTCTGTCACTGCCGCTGCGGCAGGTGTTGTTCAAACAGCTGGTGACACAATTGGAAGTTCTTTGAATGCAGTCAATTCTATCAATGTTAGCTCAGTAGCAGGTGCAAACTCCGCAATCGCGGTAATTGACGCCGCGCTTCTCAAGGTCAACAACCAAGAGGCGGATATGGGTGCGGTGCAAAATCGCTTCACTTCGGTTATTTCAAATCTGGCAACCAGCGGACAAAATCTGACGGCTGCACGTAGCTTGATTCAAGATACCAACTTCGCCGCAGAAACTGCGAACCTGACCCGTTCACAGATCCTGCAACAAGCTGGCACCGCAATGCTGGCGCAAGCTAACTCCGTGCCTAATGGTGTAATGGCTCTGTTGAAGTAAGTATCGATAATGTAAGGTAAGCCCAGCCGAGATCTATCGGCTGGGCTATTAGCAAAAATTAGGACTAAGGAGAGGCATCATGCTCATCCAGAATATAAATGGTGTCGCACCAGTGGCCGGATTCACTAGCAATACGAGTGTGCCAGCTCCTGCGACTACACCCGGCACACAAAACGTTTCAGCTACACCCCCACAAGGGACGCCGACTCCCCCGCAAGCAACAGTTCAACCTACTGACGCACAACTGAAAAGCGCTGTTGATAGCATTAACAATACTATGAAGCAAAACAATTCAAATGTTGAATTCAGCATAGAAAAAGGTTCGAATCAGGCAGTTATCAAGGTGGTTGATACTCAAACTGGGCAGCTTATTAGTCAGTTCCCGTCAAAGTCTGCGGTGGCGATTTCTCAAATGGTTGCACAATCGCAACCTGGTGCTTTGGTTAAGCAGGAGGCTTAGAATTATTTCGTCTAGCTCAATTTCTTTAACAAAACATTTCCTCTTGAGCTTTAATAGAACTATTTAGTCATTTCAATTGTCTATACAGGCTCTTTTGACAAGCTATAGAAATGGTTATAACCTAGCATTTAGTGGTTTAATCAGGCTTGCCTCGAATGAAAATTGTTTTTACAAACGTTCAGCTAGTCCAGTAGAGAGGTTTCATTATGTCAAGTAGCAGTTCCGTCACCTCGACCTCCAGTTCATTGGGCACTCAAATTGACGTGGCCAGCCTCGTCAGCCAGTTGATGTCGACTGAGCAGCAACCCATCATCAACCTGCAAAATCAGCAGGCAAATAGTCAAGCTTTGATTTCTGCCTATGGTGCGGTCCAAAGTGCGCTAGGCACCTTCCAGTCTGCAATGTCAGGTTTGACTGATGTTACCCAGTTTCAGGGAATGATGGCCAATTCGTCCAACAGTTCAGCATTGACTGCCACGGCTACTAGTTCTGTTGCACCAGGCTCCTACTCAGTCAACATTTCATCACTGGCACAGGCGCAAACGTTAGTGGCTCCTGGCGTGGTCAACCAATCGGCTGCGATAGGAGCCGGCGGGACAACTACTCTGACTTTTGATTTTGGCACGATTAATGGCAATACGTTAAACTCGACTACCGGCAAATATGGCACGACTCTGAGTGCCACCACAACGAGTGGATCCACAACTGTAACCGTACCTAGTACCGCCAGTCTTGCGATAGGCGCCCCCATATCGGGCGCAGGCATTCCGACGGGATCGACCATTGCATCAATAACTGATGCAAACAATTTTGTCATTTCTGCTCCTGCCACTGCTTCTGGTGCATCTGTTTCCTTACAAACTGGAGCCACATTCAGCGCATCGACAACAAGCGGATCGACAACGGTCTCAGGTTCGACTGCGAATCTTGCTGTTGGGGCAACCATCACGGGTGCCGGTATTCCAAATGGTGCGACTATTGTATCTATTACGGACGCCAACAATTTTGTCATTTCGTCTGCTGCCACGGCTACCAGTGCAGGTGTGGCGCTGCAAGCAGGTTCCACATTCTCCCCAAATGGCAGCGGCGCAAAGACAGTAACCATCAACTCATCCAATAATTCCCTTCAAGGTATTGTTTCTGCAATTAATGCAGCAAATATTGGAGTCACGGCTTCCATCATCAACGATGGCAGTTCAACGCCCTACCGCCTGACCCTGACCTCCAAATCTACAGGGGCCAGCAATAGTATGCAAATATCGGTTGCAGGGGATGCTGCTTTAAGTTCATTACTCACGGAAGATGCCACCAATAACTCAGGGCAAAATTTCACTCAAACTTCCACCGCACAAAATGCCAACTTTACGATCAATGGTATTGCCGTAAGTAAATCTAGCAACACGGTGTCTGACGTGGTTTCAGGTCTGACACTCAATTTACAGCAAACCTCAACCACGCCCATAAATTTGAGCATAGCTCAAAATACGGGTTCAGCCTCTGGGGCAGTCTCTTCTTTTGTGAAAGCTTATAACGCTTTGCATACGGTCATAACTAATGTGACGGCATATAACGCATCAACCAAAACGGGTGCGATTTTAATGGGTGACTTTGCTGTAAACACGCTGAATTCCCAGCTGCATGAAATGCTGAATAACCCGGTTATTGGCGCAGGCTCTCTCAGTTCGTTATCTGATGTCGGTGTGACATTTCAGTCTGATGGCTCATTAGTAGTAAACCAAACTACCCTCAACGCTGCGCTGAGCAGTAATTTCAACAATGTTGCCGCACTCTTCGACACAGTGGGCCAGGCGACTGATCCCCAGATCAGCTACACGTCTGCAGCTTCCACCGCCAAAGCTGGCAATTATAATGTGAACATTTCGCAACTCGCCACACAGGGAAGCCTTGCCGGATCAGCAGCAGCGGGATTGACTATCTCCTCGGGTAGCAACGACACCTTAAATGTTTCGCTTAATGGTACCAGCGCAGTAATCACTCTGACACCCGGAACTTACACTGCCGCTGCGCTTGCTACAGAATTGCAAAATGAGATCAACGGGTCAAGTACGTTATCAGCTGCAGGCGCAGTCACTGTTACACAAAATAGTGGGGTGCTTACCGTTACTTCGAATAAATATGGATCGACTTCGAATGTATCACTATCCGGTAACGGTGCGAGCAATCTTCTGGGAAGTGCTCCGGTGTCCACAACCGGAGTTGATGTTGCGGGTTCAATTGCTGGCGTTGCCGCAACCGGTTCCGGGCAATCCCTTACAGCTTCAGCAGGCAATGCTCTGGGACTAAAGATATTAGTTAGTGGTGGCGCATTGGGAGATCGTGGTACGGTTGACTATTCTCAAGGTTTTGCCGGCATGCTGAGTCTGTGGGCCACTTCGCAGTCTGCCAGTACCGGCTTGATTTCAGCAGCTGTAGCAGGCCAGAACAGTACTGTCAAGAACCTTGGCACGCAGATTACGGCTCAACAAGCCCGTCTTTCCCTGCTTCAGGCCAGCTACACCAAGCAATATACTGCGCTTGATTTATCATTGGCGAGCATGGCATCAACCAGCACCTATTTGTCGCAACAATTGACCGCCTTGGTTAAATCGAATTAATCGGAGATCAGCATGAATAGCACGGCTATTAACGCTTATACCAATGTCGCAATAGATACCAATGTGGCAGGTGCGGATCCGCACAAGCTGATTTTATTATTGTACCAAGGTGCATTGCTGGCTATATGTTCGGCAAAAAATAATATGTTACGAAAAAATATCCCCGCCAAGGGAAAGTCGATTTCACACGCCATTCTGATCATCGAGTCGGGCCTGAAATCCAGTCTGGACAAGAATGTGGGCGGGGAACTGGCCAATAACCTTTCTGCTCTTTACGATTATATGAACCAGCGGTTAATGGTTGCGAACCTTAAAAATGATGTTGCCGCACTGGATGAAGTCAGTACTTTGCTTACCGAGCTTAAAGGCGCATGGGAACAAATTGGCCCGGTATCATTGCAAACCCGGCAACAAAATGCGTCTTCCCCAATACCGCAAACCAACCCGGTCAAACATGCCCCGGCCGCATTGACCTATGGAAGAGTCTGAACCATGCATCCAGTCGTTGAAAATTACGAGTTTCTCTCCACGCTTACCGGGCAGATGCGCGATGCAGCTGTGAAAAACCAATGGGACAATCTGGTAGAACTTGAAAAGCAGTGCAGCCAACGTGTGGCATTCATGAAGCCAGTTGATGCAACGACCCCGCTGGACGAAAGCTCACGGTTGCGCAAGGTGGCGTTGATCCGCAAAATTCTTGCCGACGACGCGGAAATTCGCAACCGAACTGAACCCTGGATGGCGCAATTGCAGCGCATCATGAAAAGCGTCGGGCAAGAACGCCGTTTGCTGGACGCCTACTCCAAAGTTTGATTCTGCATGATGGGGTACTGCTTCTATAATATGATGCATAACTTGCCCCATCAATAACGCAGAGACCAGACATGCTTCCGGTCAGCCTCCTGAATGCACTAAAAGAATATACGCTTGCACAGAAGCCGGCACTCCCTTCTGGAACAACTGATGTCGCTGCCAAAACAGGATTACAGTTTGAGGTTGGACAAAAAGTACAAGGCATCGTGCAAACGCAGCTCGCCACGAATGTATTCAAGGTGAATGTATCCGGCCAGCTTGTTCAAATGGAGCTTCCGCCAACCGTTCATAGCGGCGACACCCTAGCTCTGCAAGTCACGGCGCTGCAGCCTCGCGTGACCTTCAGCATGGCCAGTTCAGAAAAACCCCTTTCCACTCCCGAGCAACTGAGCAATACTTCAAGAGTCCTGTCTTCATTATCGCAACAAGCACCTGAAAAGGCTTACGTGCGTGCAGCACAAAGCAGCCCATTATGGACTGAGCCACAAGTTCCTGAAACCAAACAGCTTGCCGGTATGTTGCAAGAAGCGCTGAGTACCAGCGGTCTGTTTTATGAGTCACACCAGGCCCAATGGCTGGGAGGAGACCGAAGTACCGCCCAGCTTATGCAAGAACCGCAGAATTTACTTCCGGAACAAACACGGGCTATTACCAGAAACAACCCTGGAAACAAGCCGACAGCGGGGAAAAGTCCATCCGGTAACATTGCGAGTGAGAGTACCCCTGCCAGCAATCAGACAACGGTTGAAATCGCCGCCGGTAAACAACCCCTGCAAAGTAATCGTACTGAGCACACAATTATGGTGAACGACAAAGCCGGGGCTTTGGTAGGCAGCAATCCGACACACCCATCAGTTGCCTCTTCGATAACTGAAAACAAATCCCTGGGCATTCCCGAGCATTTGCAGCCTTTAGTTCAACAGCAGCTGAACGCTTTGGAAACCAACCAAATGATGTGGCAAGGAAACATCTGGCCCGGACAGGACATGCAGTGGGATGTTCATGAGCAACCCTCACAAAACCCCTCTGTAGAAGGTCAGCGACAATGGGTTACTCAAATTCAGCTGGATCTGCCGAATCTTGGGATGGTCTCGGCTACCCTAAGACTCAACAGCGCAGGGTTAAGTCTTGCCTTGAATGCTGATAAGCTTCAAACCCGTAATGTGCTTGGCAGTGCCAGTACCAAGCTGGTCTCAGCATTGACGGATGCCGGCATACCGGTGCTCTCCACGCAGGTGACTCATGCATCCTGAACTTCGCAGTATAAGCCCATTATCTGCACGGATTGGGTTTGCCCATCCAGCAACTTATCATGACAGCACATAATAAGCGGCAGATGGCGGTTGCACTAGCCTACCGGAAACACGAAGCAGCTCCACGAGTTGTAGCTCAAGGGCGCGGGTTGATTGCGCAGGCAATCATTGAACGTGCCAAACAACATGGCGTTTATGTGCATGAATCCGAGGAGTTGGTCGGACTCCTTATGCAAGTGGAGTTGGATCAACACATTCCGCCACAACTTTATATGGCTGTAGCTGAACTACTGGCTTGGCTATACCGCTTGGAGCACGGGGAAAACCCTGCAAATCCTGATATGGTAAAAGCCAAATATGGGTAGAATAGGCAGCATTGATCCAAATTCAGCCTTGAGTACCGCATGTCACAGCATGAAGTCCCACTAAAAATTGAGCATTTCTACAACGATGAGGATGTTGAGTTTCACATTAACTCAAAAAGGGAAATTCTGTCTATCCTGCAAAATATTGCAGATCAAGGTACGCGCGTTGCCCTGTTTTATGGAGACGACCGTAATTTTATTCTAACCAGTCTACTGGGTGCAAACGATCACGGTATGTGGTTGGATGTAGGTCCTTTTCCACCCGAAAATAGGCAGATTTTACTCAGCGATAAAATTACGTTTGTCAGTTCACATCACCATGTAAAAGTTCAATTCGTGTCGCATGATATTCAGAATGACTTATTTGATAATAACGAGTCATTTTATATCGCATTACCTGATTTCCTGCTGCGTATTCAAAGGCGTGAATTTTTTCGTACTCCCATTCCCTCGCAAACGATACTCAGATGTGTTATTCCCATTCAACCGGACAATCCCGACGACCCGATGATTATGCGTTCTGTCCCACTACTTGATATTAGTGGGAGTGGCATTGGTTTGCTTTGCGGTGAGCAGGAAACTATGCTGGTACCCAATAAAGTTTATCCGGATTGTCAAATTTCAATACCTGACGTGGGCATACTGAAAGTCACTATTGAGGTGCGTACCGGCATTAACTTTAACTCGCACAATAACATCGTTCATAAACGTGTTGGATGCCATTTTATTGGTCTGGAAAATTCTTCCAACATATTGTTACAACGCTACATTACCCGACTTCAAAGTGAAAGCCTGGTCAGGCTATAGTATGTGAAATCCGTCTTCGTCCAAGTTCCTCTTAAAAACTTGTTGGCGGGTACGCCAAATCAATACTAGAATTCCCTTCTAATTTTTGAATTAACTGACAATCTCACCTGTAAAATTTCAGGCGATATTTCGACTTGGGCAGTATTATGATTAGAAAACAAGAAGTCCCTTTAAAAATTGAATTGCTTTCCGAAGGTGAGGATAGCCGATTCATGATCCACTCCAAGGGGGAAATTCAATCAATTCTGAAAGGTATCGTGCGCGATAACTCACGAGCGGCTTTGTATTACGGCGAAGGGGATGATTTTATTCTGACAACGATGCTCAAAGTTTCTGAACAAGGCATTTGGCTGGAAGTCGGCCCTATTTCAGCAAGTAACCAGCGCATTTTGTTAAGCAAGAAGATCGTCTTCATTAGTTCGTATCATCAGGTAAAAGTACAATTCGTAGCAACTCATATAGAAAACACAATACTCGACGACTATTCTGCTTTCCATATTCCCGTTCCTGACAAATTATTACGCATCCAAAGGCGGGAATATTTCCGCTTGACGACCCCTGCCAACAACCCTTTAAAGTGCATCATTCCATTGTCTCCACCCATGAGCACCGAGCAATCCGGCACACCTGTTTCCAAACGCGAATTAACCATCATGGATATTAGTGGCGGGGGCGTAGCGCTGGTGTGTGAAGTCCATGACACCACCTTGCTCCCCGGTAATATATATGAAAACTGTAAAATTCAGCTACCCGACATTGGGTTGATATCTGCCACTGTCAAAGTAAAAAATTCATTCGAAGTTACCCTGCGTAATGGGAAACGCTCCAAGCGTGCCGGTTGTGAGTTTATTCACCTGAGTGGCGAAGCTTCTACGTTGTTACAGCGCTATGTTGTGAAATTGCAAAGTGATGTTACTCACTAGCAAATTATCCTTAAATCGTTTTTCCGAATATACGGTTAACGTAGTCCTTATTAAATTAATGCCATGGATATTCTAACCGCCCTGGAGCACCACCGGGCGGGGAGACTTGCTGAAGCGGTGGAAATATATCAGCAGATCCTGCAGACAAACCCAGACCATGCAGATGCCCTCCATCTCATGGGAAATGCAGCGTGTCAGCTTGGCGACCTTAACTTTGCTATTACCCTCATTTCAAAAGCATGTGATCAAGTTCCAAACAATACCTCCTACCTCATTTCACTCGGCATGGCCTATCGAATGAACGGACAATTTGACTTGTCCAACGCATGCTATTCGAAAGTTCTTGAACTTGTCCCAGACTCGGCTTCGGCCTATTTCGGAATAGGTAACACTGAACAATGTCAGGGCAAGCTTGATAATGCAGCACAGAGCTTCATTAAAGCGATTGAGCTCAATCCGGAATTTATAGAGGCTCGCTATAACTTGGCAAATATTCAGAAGTCGTTGGGGCAGTATTTGGAATCCATTAACAATTACCGGATCGTTGTAACTTCCAAACCAGATTTCTCGGATGCTTTCCACAATATGGGCAGCGCATTTTATGCGTTAGGAAAACTGGATGAAGCTCTTTCAAGTTATAAGCAGGCGTTGAACTCTAATCTGCCTGAAACTCACAACAATATCGGCATCATTTTATTCGACCGGGGAGAGTTTGACCAAGCACTTGCCTGTTACACAAAGGCAATTTTATTAAAACCCAACTATGCGGAAGCCTACAATAACTTAGGCATTGTCCTTCGAAAGTTGGGTAAATTTCAGGATGCCACTGAAGCATTCAAGGGTGCCATAAAAATAAACCCGGATTACGCGATTGCGTATCTCAATCTGGGTGATTTGCTAATGGAAACGGATCGCTTCAATGAGGCAGCAGTCCAATACGAACTTGCTATAGCAGCTGATCCAAAAATGGCAGAGGCCTATTTCAATCTGGGTATTACCAGAACTAAATTAAACGATTTTCCGGCAGCCCATTCATGCTTTGAACACACTTTGGCCTGCCGCCCCGATTATCTTGATGCGCTGTATAACCTGGGGGTCGTTAATGGTCATCTGTTGAAGTACGCAGAGGCAGAACGTTGCTATCGTGATGTTCTGAAACTTGACACTTATCACGTCAATTCGAATATTAATCTTGCAGTAATTCTGTCTGAACATGGGCGAACTACCGAAGCTAGGCAACATATTGATATTGCCTATTCGCAAAAGAATATTTTTGTGACTCATTCATCCAGCGCCAATAAAACGGTGTTAATTCTTTTCGATGCGGGCAAAGGAAATCTCAATCTTAGCCACCTTTTTAATCAGAAGACAAACACTATAATTGATTGGATGATTGAATACGCTTCTGATGAGCAGTTTTATACATTACCCAACCATGACCTTGTTTTTAACGCGATGGGCGACCCGGACACAACCGGCAATACCCTTGAACCTGTCAGCCGGTTTCTTCAAGTCTGCAACAAGCCCTTACTTAATCATCCCGACAAGGTTGCACGCACCGCCCGTAATAAATTGCCTGCTCTACTTGATGGAATAGACAATCTGCTTATTCCACCGGTATGGCGATTTGCCAATCCCGACGAATGGGTTGAATCTATTGGGGATCAGTTGCCGCTGCTCATTCGTCCGGCACATACTCAGGGCGGGATCGGTCTGGTGTTGGCAAAAACCCTCCCCGATCTTGAACAAGCCAGAAAGTTGCAATCCGGTCCGGTTTATGTATCCCGTTTTGTGGACTTCCGTTCAGCCGATTCCTGGTTCCGCAAGTATCGGATCATTTTTATAGACCGCAAACCTTATCCTTACCACTTGGCGATTTCACAAAACTGGATGGTGCACTATTACACATCCGAAATGGAATCTTATCCATGGAAAACTGAGGAAGAAAAAGTGTTTCTACAAAATCCTGAAAGCGCGCTTGGACGCAAAGGATTGCAAGCCATTACGGCCATAGGTGAGCGGATGGATCTCGATTATGCGGGAATCGATTTCTCAATTATGGCAGATGGACGAATATTGGTTTTTGAAGCCAATCCCACCATGCTGGTTCACCCCGAAAAAAGCACGGGGCCACTTGCGCACAAAAACATTTATGTGAATACAATATTGAATGCTTTTGAAGGGCTTTTGATGCGTTCAATCTCAAAGACGATGAGTTACTAACTCTCATGGGGATAGGGCTGGGGTCCTGATAATTTCCATGCTACTCAATGCTCCCCACTAACCAATTTGTCGTGCAATACAAGTTTATTACCGTTTTGCAAGAGACTATTTTGATACTTGTTGGTCACACCATCGAGTCCACATACCCCGTAAAACTGATTCAAAATTTGTTGCAAAACGCCTTGCATCAAATAATGGCGATTCTAATACCTGTTGCCGTAGCCGATTACGCAAGTTAGACAATTTCTGCACTTCTGCAGCATGAGATATTGCGCGCGAAACATAATCATCGGCATCTGCAGCAATCCATTCAGGCAGACCCGCATTCATCAGTATACCAATACCTTGCCTAGACAAAAACCGCTCGCCTGCCAAAGTCAATACAGGTACACCCATCCACAATCCTTCAACGCTTGTAGTACCACCCGGATAGGGGAAAGGGTCGAGTGCAATATCTACCCGGTTATAAGCTGTAAAATATTTTTCTCTGGCATCAAACCCTTCCAGAATAATTCTGGTATTACAAATTCCGTGGGCAGAAAAACGTTCGATAGTCATTCGTCTAACTGATGCGTCTTCGAATTGTTTGGCCTTGAGAAATAATTGACTGTTTGGTACAGATTCAAGAACGCGTGACCACAGGGCGACTACTTCATCATTCATTTTGGATAGATGATTAAAGCACCCAAACGTAATAAATCCGTTCGATAACACGGGTAAGGAAGAAACAGCAACCTCAACGTTGGGTTGAGTAAAACAGAGACGGGTTTCCGGCATTCGCCAGATCTTTTCTGTGAAATATATTTCTTCTGATTCCGGCAACACCCAAGGATCAGCAATAAGGTAGTCTATCGCTGCAATACCTGTAGTGGCGAAATATCCCAACCAACTCACTTGCACCGGAGCAGGTTTCCAGGCGAATACAGAAAGGCGGTTGTGAGCAGTATGCCCGGAAAGATCGATCAGAATATCAATCTTATCATCGCGTATTAGTTGTGCGACTTTTTCGTCAGAAAGTCCTACGACCGAATACCATTCCTGACAGCAGGCCTTGATGCATTGCGTTAACGAATCCGTCTGAAAGTCGCTTGAATAAGCGATAAATTGAAAAGCAAGCGAGTAGTTCGATGAAAGTTCTGCGAGAATACTTTCAATAAAGTAACCCACGGGATGATTTCGCAAATCACCGGATATCAAGCCTACACGCAAGCAGCGGGCAGGCTCTGGTGAATTGCGCCAATTTGTGAATGGATGGGCTCGTCTCAACAGCATATTGCCAAAATACCGGGCTTCTTCCAGCATCACTGCCTGATGAATGTTAGCCTGAAGGTTTCGAATCAAGAGCAGTTCACTGTGCGCTTCAACCAAATCAGGTTCTATATCCAGTGCATGACGAAGGCTAGTCACGGCGTCATCAAACCGCCCCAAGTCGCGCATGATATTGCCTAAATTGATGTATGCGTTGGTATAAACAGGATTAATTTCCAGTGCCCGGCGGAAACTTGCCACTGCGTCATCAAGCCGACCCATTGCTTGCAGGGCACTACCTAAATTGTTGTGCGCCTTGTCAAAGTCTGGATTAATTTTAAGAGTCTGTCGGTAACTCATCATCGCGTTATCAAGCTGACCAAGATTTTTCAGGGTAACGCCCAAGTTGCAATGCGCCTCTGCAAAATGTGGATTGATTTGCAAGGCTCGTTCGCAACTTGTTTTTGCCTCACTTTGACGACCAAGTGAAATATAGAGACTACCCAAATTACAATGTGCTTCAGCGAACTTGGGTAAAATTCTAATTGCCTGTCGATAGCTTGCTTCAGCTTCTTTGGGCCGTTCCAGTTTTTTGAGTATATTGCCCAAATTGTAATGAGCAGAAGCAGTAGATGGATTCATTTTTAGAGCACGCCTACAACTTGCTTCGGCCTCCCCTGGCCGGCCCAACTCAAGAAGAAGTACAGCGAGATTGCTATGCAAATCAGGATCTTTTGGCGATAATTCTGCCGCCTTTTGCAAAGGAAGAAGAGCATCGGTGTTATTTTTCATTTGCTTGAAAGACGCTCCCAACACCCCCCAACTTAACCCATGCCGGGGAAATTGTTCAACCATCGTTTTGGCAAGAATAACGGCCTCCGAATAGTAACCTTGGTTGAAAAAACCCATTAATTTATTTATCTCTTGGTTACTCGGATTTCTTCCATTGTGCGAAATGGATTGTTTGCCAGAGTTACCTGTCTTGGCAGGCTTTGGCTTTTCATTTTTATTGCTATGTTGTGGACTTTCCTTTGAAAAGGATGATGGCGATTCATCAGAATGATTTGAAAGACTGGCGACAATATCCATGCCTTCCAAACGAGCCAGCAATGCATTTACCGGATCTCCTTGCAATCCTCGTTCTTGCCCTTGTTTTAAGACTAGTTTGGCAGTATCACATTCACCTGCGAGGATCAAAGCATCGATATAACTTAACCAGCATTGGCCTTGATTAGGATTAGCTTCCAGCGCCGCCTTGAAAAGTGGTAAAGCAGAACCAGCTTGTCCAGCCTGAAGAGTCAACATACCAAGGTTATGATTTGCATCAGCGTGATTTGGCTGAACTTGAAGTATTTTTAGGTAGAGCTGTTCGGCTTCTTGAAATTTGCCTTGCCTATGATATGCAAGAGCCTGATGAAAGACATCATCTACCGATATTGGAACAGGCTCAAGCTGGAAACTATCAGTTGGCATTCTTAATTTATAAATATGGTGATGTGAAAAGTGAATAGATTTTATTTTATTGCCATATAGCGGTTAGAAGCTAGTAGCTCAAAGTAGCCACTAACTTAAAACATGCTCTTGGAAAACTTATAACCTTTGTAACTGAAAATCACGCCATCCGGTGTAATCTGCTCCAGCTTAAGTCCAGGCCTCAACGTTTCGCCTTCTTTCATCAATCGCGAATTGATACTGACGATACTGTTTTCAGGTTTGCTTGAGAAGGAATGAAGCTGAATCGTCATGGCAGGAATTTCTTGCTGAATTGAGAGGGGAAGTTCGGCCAAAGGTATTGCTTTCTGTTGTTGGGGCAGCTCTGCAGATTCGACGGTTTTTTTCACCATCGGCACTGTAGCTGTAGCGCTGGCACCCGTCACCGCCGATCGGTCGGGAGTGCCAATAAGGGTTGGTGCCCCCTCAACGCTGGATGCTACTTGCACATCAGGTGCTGAATTGTGAACTGATAATTTTCCATCTAAGTTTATGTTTATTGAAGGTATTTCCGGAGAAAACGTTGAACTAGCTGGCATTTCCGATTTCCCGGCAGTTTGCTTAACCGTAGAAGCCGATTGCCAAGGTTGCAACCATCCAATCGCAATTCCTGCGCAGAGCAACCCCACTGCAATTAACACATACCTTACCGAATCTATTTGTTTCCCGACTTTTACCATTGCTTGTGCTGCGGGCAGGGTTGGAGTTGCTCCACGCTGCCTTTGCTGGTCAGATTTCTTAAGTGCCTCCAGAATATACGACATGTTTATTTCCCTGCCCGCTGCTGAATTAACTTCGGTGCAGACGAATCTGCCTCGCTACCCAGCCGCAGCATAGTTTGCGCACCTACCGTACCGTAAGGGGCGAGCCCGTGAACAAGCTGAAAATCTTTAACCTGACGCATCATAGCTTCGTCGAATACGTGTTCCCGGTTCGTTGTGGTTACTTTGCCATAGAGTTGTTCAAGTTGATTTTTCACCCATTCCACATCCGGCCCGCTGTCGCCAAGCCGGATTTTCTGGCGCATAACCGGCGGCTTTCGAAAAAGCAGGGTATATTGTCCGGACCATTGTTCTGCAAGTCCCCCAAGAGCAACTATTCTGGATTCCTGGCCGATGGAGAGGGTTGCAGAATGGTCGTCCAATCGGGTCAAAGTTGCGTAAAATTCCTGGCCTTTATTGTCGTTCATAAGCAGAACTGCCGGCCGGTTATATTGTCTCAATTCTTCCAATCCGCCTCTAGCTGCACGACACTGCAATCCTATGTCTTTAGCTTGAAGGCACGCATCTTTACCTTGATAGTCCACACCCCAGGCACGAAACAGCACGGCGTAGGCTAATGCTTTACTGTTCAAGCGGGGCTCTGCTACAGGCCATTCCAACGAGGCCAGGGTAATGTTTTTTTCCGGAATGGTAGCTTGTTGCCTGCTAGCAGTAGTTTGTATTTCTGCTTTCTTGGGTACAGGTTCAGGTGCATTCACTACAAAATGATTTAACACCGTGACTGCAATAATTCCGGCAAGCAAACCAGACAGTATACGGAGTCTCACCTTATTTTGCGGTACCGCAGGACTGTAGAAAACCTCGCGCGCAGCTTGCTTCAACGTGGCACGATCAACCCGCTCTTTTGCTTGTACATAAGCACCCAAAAGCGAGCGGTCGCACAACACATTGATGAGACGGGGAAGACCACCGCTCAAACGGTATAGCTGTCCCATAAGCGCATCGGGAAACAGCTGGCGTTGGGTGCCCGCAATACCAAGGCGGTGCCGAACGTAGTCACCCACTTCATTTCGTGCGAGTGGTTCCAGATGATATCGCGCAATAATCCGCTGTGCGAGTTGCCTGAGTTCGGGTCTTGCCAACATTATTGCCAGCTCTGACTGGCCCAGCAGAATAATTTGCAACAGCTTGCGCTGGCTGGTTTCAAGATTGGTGAGCAACCGCATTTGTTCAAGAACGTCGGCGGACAGGTTCTGTGCTTCGTCGATAATCAACACGGTATGCCGACCTCTCGCATGTGCATCCAGCAGGTAAGAGTTAATGCAATCGATCAATACTTTGGGGCTGGTGTTGCCTGCGGGAGTCGCAATGTTATATTCGGTACAAATCGACGAAAGCAACTCGACCACAGTCTGTCTCGGATTAAATATATAGGCTACATCACACGAATCCGGAATCTGTTCCAGTAGGCAACGGCAAACGGTTGTTTTCCCCGCGCCAACTTCGCCGGTAAGCAATACAAACCCGCCTCCGCCATTCACACCATAGAGCAAATGAGCAAGTGCTTCCTGATGGCGTTGACTCAGGTAGAGGAAACGCGGATCGGGTGCAATGGAAAACGGGGCTTCGGCAAGGCCAAAGTAACTCTGGTACATAGGCGGTTTAACAATCTGGGTTTTACAATATTAATTACTCACCGCGCTTCATCGAGTTGACCAGCATTTCGCGAAATGCGTCGAATACTTTTTTCATCTGGGGTTGTTTATACGGAAATATATCAACCGGATCAATAGCATGAATCACCATACTGCCATCAACTTCGAAAATCAGCAGGCTACCATCCGCCGTTTCAGCGCAATCAATTCCGATGTAATCCAGTCCCATGCGTTCGTTGATCGCTTCAAATGCCTCCTTGTGCCGAATGGCAAAATCCTGGTCAAAGTCAGCCATGAAGCGTTCTTCTTCCGCACGTTTTTCAGCGCTTTCAATCATGCCCGCATTCAGGTAGTGGATCATCCAGTCACTGGATATGCCCATATGACAAACAAATGGACGACCTTCGATCAGCACAATCCGGTATTTCCGGAACTGCCCATCATCGTCGCTGTAATCGACAAACCGGGAAATATAAAATGTTTCTTCTGACAGGGTAGACAAGTACTGTGCAATGGCGGCCGGATTGTCCAGCTTGGCTAGATCGTTACCGGCATGTGAATCAATGGGACGAATAATGAGCGGGAAGTTTCCATCTGAAAGCACTGCCGTGACTGATAATTCGTTGCGGCCAATTTGTTCCAGCGCTTGCCGGCTAACACGGGTTGTCTCCGGAATATCCACTCCGGGCGCAGATTTTAATATTGCGTACACGCTATCGCGCGCCAATAAAGCAATCCGGTCTGGCATATTAAGCACCGGACGCGGCCACGATTTAATGGCACTTTCAATGGTTTTCAGTAAAGGTAGATTCTCCTCGGATTCACCAATCGAAACAAACAGCACATCATGATCCGGTAACGAGGGTGGCAAAGGCAGTTGAGGGGAAACATAGAACAGATTAAGCTCAACATCCATTTGCTCCATGATTAATTCCAGCGGAGTGTTGGCCATCAAATCTCCCGGCCCCATTAAAGCGAGGACGCGGATTGCTGATGGACCGGCTGCCGTAGGCGGCGTATAAATTTGTTGCAACGCAAGGGCCTGCGCTTGCATATCCATGGCAAGTTTGTGCTCCCCCCTAAGAATTAAAATGGTCGATAAATCCATAAACGCATTGGCATCCACTATGCCTTCACCTGCACTGGCACGAATCACCAACTGATTACCCAATTGAGCGAGATCATCTCCGGCAACGCTCATTCTCATCAGTTTTGCCAGACCAATCAGAGGGTGAGGTGGGGCGATAAAAGCTGTTGTATCAGAATTCATAGGGGAGATTTATTGTCAAGAATACTTTTACCGAATTCCATCGTAGCGGTAAGGAGTGCGTCAATGTCACTTGAGCAGGTACGATGATTGACGATAGCGGCGCGTATCGCAAACTGACCATTGATCGTGGTAGTTGAGGGTGCGGCAATGCCCGATTCTTGTAAGGCTAACACGATCTCCGCATTCACCCGCTCGGCTTCTTTACAACGATAGCGAAAGCAAACAATATTCAGTGAAACTGGAGCCAGCAATTCAAGTTCCGGCATCGCTACTATTCGTTGTTGCATGTATTGAGCCAGCGCGCAGGTATGGGCAATAACGGCACCCAGTTTTTCCGCACCATAAACTTTAATGGTGAACCAGGTTTTCAGTGCGCGAAACCCGCGCGATAAGTCCGGTCCAAAATCACATGGCCATGGCGAACCGGCCGCCAAACCACGTGTTTCACGTTTGAGGTAAGCTGCGGGCGAGGCAAAAGTACTGCGATGCAACTCACCATCGCGCATCAAGATAAATCCGGCATCGTAAGGCACTTGAGCCCACTTGTGAAAATCAAAGGCTATGGAATCTGCCCGTTCCAACCCGTTTAGTCGAGGTGCAATTTCGGGCGAAAGCATGGCTAGCGCGCCATAAGCTCCGTCTACGTGAAACCAGAGTTTTTCCTTTTTGGCGATATCCGCCAGCGTGGAAAGATCATCAACGGCCCCGACATCGACAGAGCCTGCCGTGCCGGCAATCAAAAATGGCGTATATCCGGCATCTCTATCCGATGAGATCGTCCGTGCCAGTGCATCAACATCCATCTGGAAGTGTTCATTCATCGGGATCCTGCGTAATGCGTCAAACCCGAGCCCGGTCAAATCCATCGCCTGGGCGACACAACCATGGGCGCCTGCAGATGCATAAGCGACCAGTTTCTTGCCGCTTGCGGCTATTCCATCCTGACGCACATTGCCACCCAGCGTTGCTGTGCGGGCAACCAGAACGGCAATCATATTCGCCATGGAAGTGCCGGTCACAAACAGGCCGCTTGCACTCTCCGGAAATCCAAATAGCTCGCGTACCCAGCGCAATACTTGCTGCTCCACCTCAATCGGTATTTGATTCCGTCCACCCAGATTGGCGTTCAAACCGGCCGCCAGCATTTCAGCCAACATCCCAACAGGCGTACCCCCTCCATTAACCCAACCCATAAAACCGGGATGAGCATTGCCGGCAGCATAAGGAAGAATGTCCTTCATGAATGTGTCGTGCACTTTCGCAAGATCGGATGGCCCGTTCGGCAACTTCTCATGAAACTTGGAACGTGCTTCTTGCGGAATAGGCTGCCAAACCGGTCGGTCGCGAATATGTTCCAGATAATCCAGAATATCGTCCAGCATCAAATGGCCTTGCGCACGCAAGTCCGCCCAATTCGACGGATCGAGTGAGAATGACTCGGAATCTTTTGGCGATGTCTCGCTCATAATTTCCTTAGTTAAGACTTGTTCATAAATCAATTGGCAGCATAGTGCTACCTGTGAGCATCTGCAAAATACAGGCCAATCTTGTAAACTACACCTGCATGTTCATAATGTCATTATATGCGGCGATTACCTTGTTGCGCACTTGAACAGTTGTTTGGAATGCTATGTTAGCTTTCTGTGAGTTTATCATTACGTCACTCAGGTTGACATTATTGTCGCCCAGCACAAATGCTTGTTGCACAGATTCCGCATGGTTTTGCATCTGCGCCACACCATCGAGAGACGCTTTTAGTACTGTGGCAAAATCGGTTGTACCATTTGGGCCGGTCGTACCGGTCGTCGAACTCGTTGACAGCGGCGCTACGCCACCTTGTGCGACCGCCATTGCCGAGCGCATTTGGGCCAACATACTGCCTATGCCGGAAACATTCATAGTCCACCTCCATTTTCGGGGATTGAACAATATCAGCCTGTGACACACGAACAGCACTGGAAAAGCTATGGAATTCCCTCGCTTTTCGCTGTACCACACGTGACATGCAGGGTGATAATACAGAGTATGAGTTAGTGGAATTGATAGCAGCACTTAAAACAGGAAATCGCGGCGGATATAATGGCAGAAGACACCCCAAGTTCAACGCAGGCAGCGCCATCCCCATTGGCACAAGTTCTGGGGACGCTTAGTTCAAGACAAAAGGTATCCTTGATGGTTGCCTTGGCAGCCACTCTCTCGCTGATTGTTGGTATGTGGCTGTGGGGGGCAACCCCTGAATATCGTGTGCTGTATAGCAATCTTTCCGACCGAGACGGCGGGGCGATCATCGACTCACTGCAACAACAAAATATACCTTACAAGTTTTCTGAAGGAGGAGGCGCCCTGCTGGTTCCTGCAGACAAGGTGCATGAAGTGCGCCTTCATCTGGCATCTCAGGGATTGCCCAAAGGGAGTCTGGTCGGCTTTGAGTTAATGGAAAACCAGAAGTTCGGCACCAGTCAATTTCTCGAACAAGTAAATTATCAACGTGCTCTGGAAGGTGAGTTGGCCCGCTCAATGCAAACGCTGGCCGCTGTACAAAGTGCGCGGGTTCACCTGGCTTTACCCAAACCTTCCGTCTTTGTCAAGGAACAACTCAAACCCAGCGCTTCTGTCGTGCTGACGCTTTTTCCGGGTCACGCGCTGGATCCGGGACAAGTCAACGGTATCATTCATCTTGTCTCAAGTAGCGTGGCAGATATGCCTGCCAAAAATGTAACGATTCTGGATCAAAGTGGTTCTCTTTTGAGTCCCACCAGGGAAGGTGCCGATACCCCGCTTGATCCCTCCCAGATCAAGTATGTTCGGCAGATCGAACAGGATTATATAAAACGCATCGAAGCCATCGTTTCACCGTTGGTAGGTGCTGAAAATGTACATGCGCAAATTACAGCCGACATCGATTTTTCACAGGCAGAACAAACTGCAGAAACTTTCGGACCGAATCAACCCCCTAATCAGGCAGCTGTCCGAAGCCAGCAAAGCGATGAATCACGCAATGCGGGGGGGGCAAAATCCGGGCGGCGTTCCGGGTGCATTATCGAACCAGCCACCGGTTCCAGCCACTGCCCCCATTGTTACACCGGCAAGTGCAGTAAGTGAAGCCGGTAGCAGTGCAAATCCCAGCTTGCATAAGGAATCGACCACCAACTATGAAGTGGATCGGACGATACGCTATACCAAGCTTCCTGTGGGTAGTATCAAACGACTGTCCGTAGCCTTGGTGGTTAATAATCGCATGGTTACCGACAAGACTGGGAAAACCACGTCGAAGCCGCTTAGCGACAGCGAAAAGGAACAGATCACCGCTTTGGTAAAAGAAGCCATGGGCTTCAACGCAACCCGTGGTGATACATTGAACGTGTTAAATAGCGAATTCAATACCGAAAAAGAGGCACCTGTTTCTGATGTCCCTCTATGGAAACAACCGGAAATAATTGCATTGGCAAAAGACGCGTTAAGGTATTTAATCATAGCGGGTATTGGATTGTATTTAATATTTGGTGTGATTCGGCCCGCATTGAAGAATTTCGAAGCTGCACGCAAGCAAGCTCAAGAAGCCAAAGAAGAAGCG
>Ga0364881_10389_pt1 | contig 25923 bp, 19 predicted proteins | sample ExccelJu500001D4_5_FD_206923 | JGI IMG/M metagenome (GOLD analysis project Ga0364881, IMG submission 206923) | Enriched cells from Trout Bog Lake Hypolimnion, Wisconsin, USA - BchlTB.July30.5000.01.D4 | ecosystem: Environmental > Aquatic > Freshwater > Lake > Hypolimnion/Profundal zone | place...
GTTGGAAGGGGCCCGGCTCCGCACCCCGGTTCAGTTGACCCGTCGTCATACTGAGCCGCCGCAGGTTCCCATCCAGGAGATGTACCAGCGGCTCTTGACGCTCATCGCCACGAGCGCCGTGGGCAAGGGAACGGCGACATTACTCACACCCGATCCCGAGGGGAATCTCCCCTGCTCGGAAATGGTCTTGGTGCAATGGCAAGCGCAGCCCGAGGTGATTGACCTGGTGGCGGTGAACCTCGCGCCTGATTCCCGCCGATGCCACGCCCCGCTACGCCTGGGCGACTCGCGGCCGGGGCCATGGCGGATTACCGACGGCATCGGTGGGGGGGCACAGACCCACCTGGGAGAGAGCTTGCGCCAGCGCGGGCTGTGCGTGGACCTGCCCGCTCACGGCGTCGCCCTGTACCATTGCGAGGCGTCGCCCTGACTCGATTGTTTGAGATTATTCATGAGGATGCGGACCTGCTGGTGGTCAGCAAGCCCTCCGGGCTCGTTTGCCACCCGACCAAGGGGGACGAATACTCGAGCCTGATCAGTCGCGCGCGACTGCATTTGGGCCCGGACACGCGCCCGCAGATGATAAACCGCTTGGATCGCGAAACCAGCGGCGTGACCCTAGTCGCCAAGAATGAGATCTCTGCCAGAGAATTACGCCGGATCTGGGAGCAACGGTTGGTCGAGAAAGAATACCTGGCTATCGTGCATGGCCGCGTCCAGGAACCCCACGGAACCATCTCCGCCCCCCTGGGCAAAGACGAACTGAGCCGGGTCGTGATCAAAGATTGTGTTCGTGCCGACGGCGCGGCCGCGCGAACCGAATATTGGGTGATCGGTCCGGAGGAAGCTGGAGGAGAGTTGGTCACACCGAAACCTGCGGCGCCCGGGCCGAACCCGGCATTACCAGAGTCTTTCGAAGCTGCCTTGCTGCGGGTGCAACTCCACACCGGACGCAAGCACCAAATCCGAATCCACCTGGCGCATATCGGGCACCCGATTGTCGGCGATAAACTCTACGGGGGTGACGAGGATCTCTACCTGGCGCTGGTGGAAGACCGGCTCTCCGCCGAGCAACGACGCCGGCTCATACTGCCCTTTCACGCCCTGCACGCCCGAGCCGTGCGCCTGACCTGGCGCGGCCGAGCCTGGAGTTTCGAAGCCAAACCTGAGTCGTGGTTTGTGGAGTTTGCCCGGAGCGCCGTTCCGCCCAAGCACTGCGGTTGAACTTGAGCGAGGGAAAGCGGAGGGCCTTCCGCGTGGCCAGGATCAGAATGGCCTCGGCGATGAATCTCGACGGTGGGAGGCCTCACCAAGGGCGGTTGAGGTCGGGACGTCGTTTTCGGTTTTCCCGAGCGCGCGCCTCCGCACTGAGATCGGGTAGGCTTTCGGCCGGTGCTTGCGTCGGGATTGATGCCGCTTTGATTGCCGTCATCTGGTCATCGATCACCCCGAGCAGCGCTTGCCGGCCCTGCCGAGTCGCGGCCGAACAGGTCAATATCGCCGGGAGTTTTTCAAACCACGCCGAAATGCGATCAGTAAAAGCCGCGATGTTCTCCTGTGCCGTGGCGGCGGGCACCTTGTCGGTCTTGGTGAAGACCAAGACGAATGGCACACTGTGGCGCACGAGCCATTCCACGAACTCGAGATCAATTCTCTGCGGTGCCAGGCCGGACTCGATTAGGGCAAAGACCAGGCATAGGTTCGGGCGGTTTTCCAAGTAATCGCTCACGGTTTGATTGAACCGGGCCCGGTCCTTGCGCGCACCCTGGGTGAAGCCGTATCCGGGCAGATCCACCAATCGCCAGCATCGGTTCATGGTGAACAGGTTAATGAGCTTGGTAAACCCCGGGGTGGGCGAGACGCGCGCCAATCCCTCCTCGCCTGCGAGCATGTTGAGCAGCGAGGACTTGCCGACATTCGAGCGGCCAATGAAGGCGAACTCCGGCAGCGACTCGTCCGGGCACGAACCCAAGTCCGGCGCGCTGCAATCAAAAATGGCGGATGAAATATTCACGATGGTGAACCAGGAGTGGGCGAGAGGATTTCGATGTTCATGCGATTTTGGAGACCGGGCCGTTACCGTTGGCGAACGGAGTTCCGCCGCCGAAACGGTTGGGCCGGGTCGATGAGAGGCGGGGGCACGAGCGCGGGAGCCGGAGCCGTCGCCTGGTAGCCCACGCGCATCTCTGTATTCGGCATGTCGCCGACCAGGTCCTTGAATTCATCCATCTCCGAGAGCCACTTGTTGGTCTGGTCCAGGTGCTCGACGGTCGCATCGATCCTGGCGGTGAGCGTCTCAGCATTCTTGGTCGCGATGGCATCAGCGCGAATCAGTTTGATCTGTTGAACCAGGCGGTCCTGCTCGGAAACCACCAGTTCCAGGTTCGCGCGTGTCTCTTCAGTCCGCTGCTCGCGTTTGCGCAGCACCTCCACGCGTTCGAGGCGCGAACCGAGAAAACGCTGCCGAGTCTCCAGCACCGGACTCGGACCTTTGGCCTTGAGTGCCTCGATTTCGGTGTTCAGGCGCGCGGCCTCCGCTTCGGCCTCTTTGAGCACCTCCGGCACGTTCTCCTGCTGTTCGGTCTCGAGAAATTGTTGGAGCGATTGCTCGATGCTCAGCAGGCGCAGGCACGTCCACATGAGCTCGTCGAGCTTCCGCAAGCGGGGGTCGGTGGTCGGGTCCGCCGAGGCCAGCAGGTTATCCGCGCTCGCGGTCTCGATGTCGCGGCAGACCCTTGCCAGGTCCGCGTAACGCCCACGCCGCTCCTCCGAGAGCGAATCGAGGATCGCCTGGCGGCGGCGCAGAAATTCCGCCACCTTCTGCGCCTCGACGGCGCGCCGCGCGCCATCGCGACGCCCGTCAACCCAGCGCCGGAAGAACGGCAGGTCCGGCAGATAGATCCAGCCGAGCACGTAGGCCGTCACCCCGATGATCAGGCCCAGGAACTGGGCGCTCATGAAGCCCAACCCGAGGGTCAGGAGGCCGAGCGCCGCGTGGTGCGGGCTCGAAACAAACTCACTGTGATAATTTGGCGCTCGCTCGTCCATGCGCTGTTTATGCCCTAATTGTACTCGTTCCCGGCCAAAAGCGATATACAATTTCGGGGCGGGTTTGGAGCCTTGGGGTCCGGACCGCTGGATGGCGGGTGCCCTCCTCCCCGCGATCGGTCGCACCACCTCGGTCAACCGCCCTCGATGGTCTACCGTTTTCCCGGTTTCCGTTCGTGGAGGACCTTCAGGAAGGTCTCATACACCACGTCGCGGCTATCGGCGTATTCCAACTGGATCAAGTTCCCCGGGTGTTGCGAATAAACGATGCGCAGTCCGCCAATCCGAAGCCGGCAAAAACCCTCCAACTCACTGTGCAGGGCTTTGATATCGCCGCGTCCGCCGTCCAGCCCGCGCACGGCGGCGCGTACACGCTTCTTGGTTTCCGGCGGCAGCGAAACCAGCCAGCGTTGCACCTGGTCAGAGGCCGAAATTGTCATCGGCCAAGTCCAGTTCCCGGTAGGCGAGGTGGCCCGCTTTGGCCGCCCGCAAAGTCTTCATCGCCGCTGGGTTGCTCAACAATTCCATCGTCTCGAGCAACGCATCGTAGTCTGCCAGTGGCATGGCTACATAAATAGGCTTGTCCCGCCGCGAGATCACAAACCGCCGTCCCGTCCGGCACAGCCGGGGCAGGTTCGCCTGCGCCTCGGAAACGGTATATGTAGGTTTATCCATATAATTACATATAATCAAATCGGGGAACTTGTCAAACCAATGAACCGTAGCTGAGCCGCTGTGGCCGGCCTTCAGGCCGGCCACCCGTTCGGGGTCAACAGACCACCAGCAGCCACCAGAAATCGCCCCGCCTTCGCCACCCTAAACCTTCATCCCATGCGGAGCGGGGGACTCCTCCTCCAGGCGGTGGAGCAACCCCTGGCAGAAGTCGATAAACCAGCGTTTGCGCCGACTCTCTTCAGGCGGCTCGGCGGGCCGGGGCACCTTGATGATCTCGACCAGTCGACCCGGGTTGGCCGCCATCAGATAGACCCGATCGCCTAAATAGACCGCCTCTTCCACGGAGTGGGTGACGAGAAAGACGGTTGCTTCCTGTTCATTCCAGAGTTGGATGAGCAACTCCTGCATGCGCAAGCGGATACCTGGGTCGAGCGCCCCGAAGGGCTCGTCCATGAGGAGGATGCGCGGGCGGAGGATAAGCGTGGCGGCGATGGCCACGCGCTGCTGCATCCCGCCAGAGAGCTCCGAGGGGTATTTCTGCTCGGAACCTTCCAACCCGACTTTCTTCACCCATTCCTGCGCCCGGTCAAGCCGCTCGCCCCGCGCCATGCCCCGCAGTTTCAGGCCGAAGGCCACGTTCTCCCGCACCGTGAGATGGGGCAGCAACGAGTACTTCTGGTCCACCAAACCGCGATCCGGCCCAGGTTCAGTGATGGGCTTGTCGAAGATCAGCACTTCGCCGCGGGTCGGGGGGAAATGGGGTTTCAGTCCGGCGATAATGCGCAAGAGGGTGGACTTGCCGCACCCGGAAGGTCCGACCAGGGTGATCAACTCCCCGACGTTCGGCAGGTCTTCAACCACGAACGAGATGTCCTGAATCGCGACTTTGGCATGGTGGCCTTCGCCGAAACTCTTGGTGACCCCCTTGAACACCACGACATCCGGAACTTTGACGGGTTTCGGCGGCTCCGAAGCGACCTCCGTCACTACCCCCGGCACTAATAAGTTGCCCGCCGAAGCCGAGGCGGATGGCTCAGCGGTGGCGACGGGTGAGTGGTCGGGATTGGCTGGGTTCATGCTGACACGGGGAGATCGGCTATTTGCTCTCGCGGTACGGGAAGAGGATCTCACCACCCAACCGCCACAAGCGGTCGCAAGCCACGGCGATGAGCACGATGACAATAATCACGGCATAGATGGACTCGGTTTGGCTTCGGCGTTCCGACACCGAGATGAGCCCGCCCAAGCCGTATTCGGGGCGGACGACCACCTCGGCCATGATAATCCAGCCCCAGCCCACTCCGTAGACACCGCGGAGGTGATCCCAGATATTGGCCTGGGCGACGGGAAAGAGTACGTGGCGCACCAACTGCCACTGGGAGGCGCCCTTGGTCACCGCAACATCCAGGAAAGCCCGGGGCACGTCCGCAATGTCCTTGATCACCAAGGGCAGCGAGGCGACAAAACAGCCGATAAACAGAAACCCGATCTTCTGGGCCTCGCCGGTCCCGAACCAAGTCAGGCTCAGGGGGATAAAGACCACGATGGGAACATAGGCCCCCGCCAGCGACAGCGGCCGAAAGAAGGCGGCGACCGAGCGAAAGGTGGCCATGTAGATGCCCAGCGGCAAGGCGACCACCACCGCCAGCGTGAAACCAGCGGTCACCCGCAACCAGGATGAAAAGGCGCTTCGCACCAGCCCCTGTTGAAAATGGAGCGGCCCGAAGGCTTTCAGGACCTCCAACGGGCTGGGGAGGATTAAGGGCTGCACCAGCCGGTCGTTCGGCTCCCCGCGGGTCACCATCCACCACACCGTTAGCACCAACCCGATGAACAAAGTGGTCAGCCCGATCCCCCGAACATAGGAGAGGTCCGCATTCACGTGCAATCGGCCGAGGCGCACGACCAGGGTGAGCAGCGTGACAAAGGCCAGCGCGAACACCAGGAAGCCCGCACAGGCCTGATGCTCGGTGGAACCCCGCATGAACACCCACCGCAACCCGCTGCCCGCAGCCAGAATGAAGGCCAGCAAGGAAACCCGCAACCCCACCTCCGGAAGCGACGGCCGTTGGCGGCGCCCCGCGTACGCCAGGATCGGCGGCAATACCGTCGCCAAAATGCCGGTTAACACCAGGAAACCCAGCGTCAGCAGTTTCGGCCGGTCCACGCCGCCGCCGGGGTCACCTTCAACCGCCACAGCCGCGGCGAACATCGGGGTCAGTATCGGGCAGAGATCCATGGTTCGTACATCGGCGGAGTCACGGTGGAAGGGGCGTCACGCGTCATTTACTACCGCAGTCCCTCCCGATGGGCGGTGGGGTCGGCGGATTAAGATCCCGTCTCCAGCGGGAAGACCTTGACCTCAACGCGCCGGTTCTTCTTGTTGTGCTCGGAGTTGCTGGGATCCGTGCAATTGGGCAGCGGATTATCCCAGCCATTGCCCACCACTTTGAACTTATTCGGGTCAAACCGATATTTCTCCATGATGGATTTGCGGACGGAATCGGCCCGGTCATAAGAAAGTTGGCGAACGAGGTCGGCCGGCACAATCCCTTTGCGGCTGGCATCCGTATTGCCCTCGATGATGATGTAGGCGTTACCGAACTTGCCGGCGAGCTTCCCGATTTCCTCGAGCGTGGCGGGGATGGTGGCGTCATACTCCGCGTTCAGAACCGACTTGTTCGGCTCGAACGAGATCATCACCGCTTTGGTCAAAACCTGCCCGGACCCGGCCTCGGCGGTCATATTCTTGAGCGCCTCGGGCTTGAAGGTGGGCTGGGAGAGATCTTTGACGTCCTTGTAGGCCTCGGAAAGGGCCGCCAGAATGTCCTTGTCTTTGATCTTCGCGGCGGGAACGGTCGAACTGATGGTGCCCAGCGATTTATAAATCGTGGAAGCGCTGTTCCACACCACCTCGAAGTTGGCTGGATTGAAGGGGTCGAGGAAAAACTTGGTGTTTTCGCGGTAGTTGGTGAGGTGGGCGTCGCCTTCGGCGATGCCGCCATCTTTGCCGACCATGTTCTTGCAGTCGGCCTCGGGCAATTGGAAGGCCGCGGCCAGGGCCCGCGCCGCAGTCCCAGGGTCCTTGCGCACCATGTCCATGCCCTCGAAGATCCCCTGCACCAGGCCGGAGACGATTTGGGGGTTTTCCTTGAGGAAATCATTGCGCACCGCCCAGACATCGGCGATGAGATGGTTAGCAGTCCCCGTCGTCACCACCAACCGCGTGCCTTTGAGCTTGTCGGTAATATTGTAGATGTCCGGCGACCAGCCCACAAAGGCGTCGTACTTGGATTCCGTCACAAAGATCTTGGCGGCGGAAGGGGCGTCGGCGGCCCATGAAAAGTCGATCTCGCCGGGATCAATTCCGGCGTCGATGAGCAGCGACATGATGAGATAGTGGCTGGGGGAGTTCTGGGCCAGGACGACCTTCTTGCGCTTGCCACCGGCAGGGCGGAGGTCGTTGATGCTCCGGATTTCACCCCGGGCAACCACCCCGTCGCCGCCGGCGGAGAAGTCGATTTGCTGGCAAACGACCGGCACCGTTCGGCTGTCTTTCGACAACTCCGGCGCGAAGAGCGCGATCATGTCAAGCGTGCCCCAGAGAATATGGCTCTTCCCGCTGGCGAAAAGGTCGCGAGCTTTGACCGGGTCGTCCACAATCGCCAACCGGACAAAGAAACCGTATTTCTTGTAGAACACGCTCTGGTCGTTGGGCTCCAGGCCCGCGTTGGCCACGATGATCGGCGCCCACCCCGGCCAGACGTTGATCGGAAACTGTACGATCAGCTTTCCGTCCTTCATCTCACGGCTGTAGCCGCTGACGCCCGTGACCGCCGGAATGGCGGAGCGCTCGACCAGCGTGGCGGCGTTGGTCCCCGCCAGCAACGGGATGGAATCGGGCACCGACTGCGCGGCCTGAACCGCCTTCTTGACCTCATCCGGGTTGATGGAAATATTGGCGGAGCGGGTCTTGGGGACCAGTTGGTCCCACCAACGAAAGACGCCGAAACCGACAACCCCCAGCAGCAGGATCGTCATTACAATTTTGCCTCGTGTAGTCATAACAATGGGAGTTTAAGTGGAAAGTGTTTGGATTATTTCTCAGCGATTTTTTGGCGTTCGGGCTGGGCTGCGGCCGGAGGTGTGGTCGTCGCCGCCGCCTCGGGTTGCACCATGCCCATCTTCTTTTTGTATTCCTGGAACAACGCATTGCCCCTCATTTTGCGCGCCTCCTGTTGGCGAGAGATGCCCGAACCCATTTCCTTAGCCAGGTCCAAGGTCGCCCGCATCTGGCCTTCGCCGGCGGCGGCGGATTGGCGAAGCTGTTGCATGGATTGACCGAGTTCTCCCCCCATCATCCCCTGGAGTTCGGTGATCGAGCTTTTCATCATCCCGGCCAGGCCCTCCAAGGAGCGCCCGATGGCCACCTTGGCCTTCACGCCCTCAAATTCGCGCTGGAAACGCTGAATCTCGCGCAGGCTCTCCGCGATGATCTCGGTGTTCTGCTTGTAGAGCTGTTCCAGACTGTCGGCCTGGCTCTTGTTGTCGTTGAGGTCCGATTCGAGCGTGGCCAACTCCTCGGCGTAATGGGCGCCGTTGGCTTCGTCGTTAGCCGCGGCAGCCGCCTGCAGGAGGCTCTGCAATTCTTCGCGCTGGCGTTCCTGCCGCTTGATCTGGTCCTTGAGCAAGGCGATCTGCCCCGCCAGTTGCCCGTTCGCAAAATGCGCCTTGTCGGCTTTGGCCTTCGAATCGCGGATTCCGCGCTCGACGACCGCCTGGTTGATCGAATCGGTCTCGGTGGCCTTCTCGGCCATCAGGCCAAGCCAAATGAACAGACGTTTGATGGCTCTAAACATAGGTTTTCTTGGTTGGTTATTTCTTCGGTTCTTCTTCCTCGAGCAAGATCTGGCGCTTCAGAATAAACTCGAGCTGGGTGTTGAGTTGTTTCTCGTCCGCGGCGCCTACCACGGTCGCACCGAGTCGCTTCACCGCGCTGAACTGCGTGGCGTCCACGTCGAAGGCAACGAAGTGAACAGAAAACCGGGCCTGCTTCTGCTCCGCCTGCCGCTTGAGCGCGGGCAGGACCGTCGCCGGCTCCGGCCCGGCGGTGTTCAGACCATCGGTGATGACGAGCACATGTTTCCGCGACAAGGGCGAACTCAGGACGCGCTGCCCCGCCAGGCGGAGCGCGTTGCCCAGGGGGGTATTGCCCGCGGGGCTGGAAAAATGCGCCGCCCAGCCCTTGAGGGCGGCGGCATCAAACGGGCCAAACGGAATGGCTTCGCGCCCGGTCGAATTGCCGAACACGTAAAGGACGGTGGAAATATTGCGCGCAACCCCTCCCGCCGCATTGGTCTGAAAGGCCGCGATCTGGTCGGCCACGCGGGTCAGCGCCCGGTTGGCGATGACATATTTGGCAGTACTGCCGCCTTTGGCATCGGGCACCGGGTCCTTCATGGAGCCGGAAGTATCATAGATAATGGCGAGCGCCACGCCATCCTCCGCCCCTTGGGCGCGACACCGCGTCCCGGGCAGAAACCCCACCAGTCCCACCAGTATTGCAACCGACAACAGCGTTTTCATCGTCAAATCGATCCCTTTCTCCCCGTGCCAACGTCGCTACCCACACATCCTAAACACGAGGCGACTACGATGTCAACTTATCGCTGACTCCCCCACTGGCGCATCTATAAAGGGGCGAGGCGTTTGTAACCCCCGGGGCCTCGGTCCACGGCCTGCGCCAGACCAACGCGGGAGGCGGGTGGTCAGTGGGTCGATTTCATCATTCCTCCGTACTTTGCATATCCAGGCTGGTTCGCCGACATGGCAATTTTTGCCGCGGTTCTGTTATCAACGCTGTTGGCCATCCGACGGATAACTGCGGAGGCGCCCTCAGTAAACTCAGGAGTACCGAACGGTCTTCCGTTCGGTATCCTTTCAGGCCTTTACGGGCGGATTATGAGCTCACGGTCGCCCGCCAAAACTGGGGCAGGGCACCGGCGAGCAACGCGTTGGTCCGCTTCCGGGGCGAGACGGTGAGCAAATGGGCCGAAACCGGCGTCCCGTTCACCAGATTGGTCGAGGTCTCGACCTTATAAGTCAGGCCGGCCCGCCCGGGCAGCTTGAAAACGAAGGAGCCGGCCGTGGGCTAGAACCACAACCCGCTGCCATGGGTGAGTTTGGTCGCCCCGAGGCCCGAGACGGCAATAGGATACCTCCCCGCACGTCAGCACTGGCGAGAAGGCACAGTCATTGACCGTGCTCCAACTCCACTCCTGCAAATGGTGGAGCAACCTCACGTCATCATCCCAGATCACTAAGCCGGGGGGAGCCGCGAGCGGGCTGAAACTGGTGCTGCTGCTCCCCATCCCGGCGCGTGGTTACGGTGATTTTCCCGCCCTCGCGCCCGTCGCAACCGTTGCGGTGATTCGTGTCTCCGAATTGAGAGTGAAACCGATTACCGCCAACGGTACGAAAAAAGCAATCAGCGCCTGAACACGGCATCCGAACCATTTGGTGCCAAGCCCCCTTCGTCTTCGTAACTCATTCACCACCAATGGGTAAGATGTTCATAGGGTTGAACCCGAGACAAAAGCAGATTCCTGCCATCTTAAAGCTTGCATACCACCACTAATATATGGTATAATGTTTCCTATGAGCCATCCGCGACACGTGCCTAGCAAATGCATTGAGTTGGCATTTTCGAAAATGCTAGCGATTCCAAACACAAGGCTGCGGCGGAGAGTTCGCCTCAAAAAGTAAATTATGAAACAAACACCTCCTAGCCAGTTCGAGGCCGGTTCTGATGCTTACCAACGCCTTCCCGCACCCTATCAGACCGCCTCTTGGGCTTTTGCTATCCTGACCGCCTTCGCGCTGCTCAGCGCAACGGTCGGCGGTGCCAACGCAAGCACGATCGCCAGTCTTTCCATATATAGTTCGGGATTCGAGACCTCGTCCGGTTACGCACCTGGGAATCTCGATGCACAGGACGGATGGGTGGTAAACAGCGGCAGTGCAAATGTCTGGACCACCGCCGTGTATGGCGGCACTCAGGCTGCCCAGATCAAATCCGGCGGATCGGTGACGCACCAGTTCGGAACCAGTTCCTCAAATGTCACTATCACAACTTACATGCAGGCGGTGAGTTCCCCTGCCCCTTCGATTCCGGCTACGGCTAACGCCGCGCTCCTCTATCTTGATGCCAATACCGGCATCACTTGTCTGAATGGCGACGGCAACGGCAACGGCACCTGGGTCGGTTCCGGCATTATTCCGTCGGCAGGCACCTGGTTCCGTCTGGATATAACCTTGGATTATTCCCACAAAACATGGAGCTGTTTGGTCAACGGCGCCTCCGCAGGATCAGGCTTGAATTTTCAAAGCACCAACATCACCGGCCTGGGGAGTCTGACCGTGAATGCGCCTGGTTCCGGGCAAACCCTGCTGGATGCCGCTTCCGTTGCCGGAACCTATACCGGGCCCTATCCCTTTTTGAACATCGCCCATCAGGGCTCTCAGGTCCTGCTTTCGTGGCCCGCGGCCTTTTCCGGATTCACGGTTCAGCAATCGCCGGCTTTGAGAAACCCCACCTGGACAACATTGCAATCGATCAATAACCAGGCTGTCGATAACAGCGGTATTTCGCCTCACTTTTATCGTTTGATAGGAAATTACTGATAGAAGGGAATTCATCGCCAAACCACACTCAACAAATAATACAACGCCTGCTACACCAATCGCGGGTAATGAGCCCGCGGAAACTCGGTACAGGCACACCACCAAAGATCATGAATAACAATAATCCGGCTTCACACGATAACGAAGCAAAACAACCATCCGAAGAAACTACCAGCATTGGATCACACCTCACGCGACGCAAGGCTATTACCGGTGGCGTCAGTGCTCTGGCACTCGGTCTGCTCGGGGCGACGAAAGCCAAAGCCCAGGTTACCAACCCCGTGCTCGTGGCAATCGGTGGCCGATGCGAGGGGCGCATCATCAAGCTGAGTTCGGCGGACGGCGCTGCCTGGATGCAAAACATGCTGAGCCGCAGCCCCGATTTACAGGCTTATCTCAACTACTTTACGGCTCAGGGAATGAGTTTTATCATGTCGCGGGCGCAGGTTTATGTCCACACCGTCACGACCTTCGGAGCCACCCCCAAACGGGTTCCGAACATTTTCGGGATACTCCCCAGTTTCCAGCAGGTGGATCGCAGCGCCCCCAGTCACACGGCGGTCGGGCTTGGAATCAACGCTCAGGGTTACGTCTCCGCCGGTTCAGTGGTCGTGAACCACAATCCCTTCTCAATCCAGCAGTTCTCCGCGCTGGATCTGGTGCCCAATGGCACCGGTACGCCGAGCGTCGTTCCTCGTACGATCTCCGCTTCGCAACTTCAATCGTTTAGCGTTTCGGAAGTGGCCGCTTTGTTGGGAACTCCGTCGTTGCCGCCCAACTTCTTCAGCACCAACAACGGCATCCTCGAGGATGCTGACCGTGCATCAGTCCTGGCACTGACTTATCAGGCGATACTGAGCGATTCCTATGCCGCACCGCTCTATCCGCCTTCCGGCTTCAATGCCCTGGTCGGTCAGACCTCACTGGTTACCAAATTCGCCGAAGGCAATTACCAGCGCACGGCCTCGGCTGCCGGCAGCGGGACCTTCTGCTGCTGTGTGTTGACGACCTGCTGCTGCAATGGTTCCACCAGCACATCACTGGCTATTGCCGCAAGCCCGAATTCAAACCTGGCAGCATAACGAACTCGCCCGCGAAGCCAAACTGACCTGTGTACTGCCTCCCGGCGGCGTGTCAACGTCGCTCTGGAGGCAGTTTCTGCTGTGCACCATCGACTCCATGGATCCCACCAATCTTAACCGCCCACTTCTCTCAAAAGTCCCCGGCACGGGACAAGCTGATCTGCTTGATTGCCTTGCTCCGCCCGATACCGCCCTTTTCGCAAGGCTGCAGCCTCTGCTCGATGGCAACACCGATCTGGCCGAAATACTGGTCAAACTGGGGATCGCCGGATATGATCCCCGCGACGTGACTCGCGTCATGGCCATCCTGCTAGACCGAGGATTGCTCGCGGAAGGCGCCTCTGACAATGCAGCGGCCCTCAGTGAAGCCCACGCCGGTCATCACCTCAGGCAAATTAGGTTGTTCGACCGTTGGATGGGAGAAGATTCTGCGGTGCTTGGACCGCAGACGAAGGGACACCAGGCACAGGTAAGACTAGCCAAAGCACGCGTCATCATTATCGGACTTGGGCGGAATGGAGCCGCCCTGGCCAGATCGCTTGCTGGAGCGGGCATAGGTGAGCTTTTTGGAATTAGAGCACCCGATGATTCAGGGCTGCAAGACACAGATTCATTCCCCGACCTGGGCACGGCCATCACCCGGGCAAATCCCGACACGGTCTACAAGGAAGTTGAGGAACCATCCGATCTACCGCCATCCTCCGCAGAGGTCGCATCGCTTATGGTCTATTGTCCCGATGACTTTGACCACGGGCTTTGTATGCAACTCAATGAAGTCGCGCTGACGTCAGATGTGCCATACCTTATCTATCAGCAGACGGCATTTCATGTGGAAATTGGGCCTTTGATTTTTCCCAGGCAGACCGCCTGCTATATATGCTCCGTGCTGAGGCGAAAGGGTTCGCATGGAGGACTTAACATTGACGAAACCATGAAAGGCGCCTCCTGCTCCTTCGGTTTCCCTGTGGGGATAGATTTTCTTGCGGTAGAGATTCTTAAGTTGTTCACTCAGTCTTCACTTCCCGCGTGCAGGGGAAAAATCTGGCGACTCCATCTTACCAGCGGAGTTTCCGAGGTGCATCCGGTGTTGAAGTTGCCGCGTTGCGTTGCCTGCGGATCCCACCGCAAAAACCCCTCCAAGAAACTCTGGAACATTTGACGATGTGCCATTCTAATTGTTTTGACATAGGCCAATCCGAACCACGACATCCGCCACAATCGCAGTTGGTCGATGGTTTGACGGGCATCGTGTCGTTTGTCAGTGACATTGAACGCGGGCGCTCTGATCCCGATACCTTCGTCAGTGTGGCCGAATCGGGAGATCTGGCCTCGTTCGGATTTCCCGGAGGAAGCAGGCGCATCATCGGTTCTGGAGCCGGGATGACCTACGACGATGCGTTCTGGGCATCGGTAGGGGAAACCGTGGAACGGTACTGTCTTCAATCCGTTCCTTACGAAGACATGGTCGTGGCATCATGGCGCGAACTAAAGGAGGCTGGGCATGAAGCGGTCGCGCCCGAAGACTGGGCTTTGTTCGACCCAGGCCAGAACCAAGGCCGTGATTTTTTCTTTCCTCCTTTCGACCGTGAAACCAAAGTGGCTTGGGTCCGTTTGGACAGCCTCACTCGACGGGTTGAGACCTACGTTCCTGCCTGCATGGTCTATTTCATGGTCAAGCCGGTTGCAGGGGCCGCGGTCGTGTCACCCGGAGTATCAACCGGTGCAGCCTGCGCACGATCCATTGCTGAGGGAATATTCAAAGGTATCTGTGAGATCGTGGAGCGCGATGCCTTCATGATCATGTGGCGCAACCAACTGGCCTGTCCACGCGTGGAGATTGACAAACAAAGCAGCATCTACAATCTCGTCCAGGATAAATTTATCCGTCACGGGTTTGATTACACCATTATCGAGACGACCCTGGATCTGGGGATTCCGTCATTCTGCGGAATCCTGCGGAACACGCGCCACCATCCGACGCGCATCATCGTTGGAGGTTCGTGCCATCCAGACCCTGAACGCGCCGTGATTAAGACTCTGCTTGAACTGGCCCAGGGCATCCAATGGATGAACCATCTCGGCGCCAAGTCATTCAAGGCGGAGCCCGGCTTTACCAACGTCCATACCTTCGATGAACGAATGCTTCTATACGCCTATGGCAACTATCCTGAGGCGTTCAGATTCCTGCTCGATAACCCGAATGTGGTGAAACTTTCCCAAATCCCTTCCGTGGATCAGGGCAGTGACAGTGCCAACATCCGCCGCAGTGTCGATCTGCTGGCGAGGAAGCAAATTGAATTGCTCGCTTTGGATGTCACCTCGGTAGATGTTGAAGGAACCGGCGTTTCTGTCATCCGCGTGGTTGCACCGCAATGCGAGGCGATGGAAGGGGATTACCGTGCGCAGTTCCTCGGTGGCAAACGCTGGCGGCAAGTCCCGGTGGATACCGGGTATCGTCCCAAACCTTCCACACTTCAGGAGATAAACTCTTTCCCGCATCCGTACCCCTGAGCCATTATGAAATCGGTAAAACGCCCTAATTACAATCGCCTGACCATTCCGACTCCGGCCGAACTATTCTCGCCGATGGAGGTGTATCACGAGAATTCAAAACTCCAGCCCTCCGATTACGAACTGTTTTCCACCGTCAATCTCGTGAACACTTCGGCGGACATCCGCCATTACACGACCCACCCGTTCGTGAATTATCCCGGCAATCCAACTATCCCGCTGGCAGCAAACCTCCCGGCCCATTCAGCTGATTTTGAGACGGTTCTTCGGGCCAGAAGATCGGAACATGATTATTCCGGGAGGAGCATGGCTTTTGAGTCTTTCAGCCGCCTTCTCATCCTTGGGGACGGCATTGTAGCCAGGAAAACCATAGAGGAAGGCAATGCGTTCTCGCTCCGCACGGCACCTTCAGGCGGAGGGCTCAATCCCGTAGAGATTTACCCGATCGTCATGCGGGTGCACGGGGTGACACCGGGGATTTATTTTTTCAATCCCGATCAAAACCACCTTGAAGAACTCTCCCTCGGTGACTTTACGGCGGACTTGTGCGAAGCCACCAACATGCGGGACGAGATCCGCAAAGCATCCGCCTGTTTCGCGCTCGTGGGGGTCATGCCGCGATCCAGTTTTAAGTATGGCAACCGGGCATACCGATTCGTGCTGCTCGAAGCCGGTCACATCGCCCAAAATATTCTTCTGTCCTGCCAGTCCATGAGCCTCGGCGGTTTGCCGCTCGGAGGGTTCACCGATGACAAGATCAACGGCATGCTAAAGCTCGACGGCTGCACGGAGATTACGGTGTATCTCGTCCTGGTCGGTGAAAAGGGACATGCCGTGGTTTGAATCGCGAGAGCGAGATTATCTGGCCATCGCAGCTTGGTGTCCCCAGACGGTTCGAGTAGCGATAAGAGTTATGGGCGAACCGTTTTTTCAACCCGGACTGGTTAGGGGTTTAGGGTCGTTCGCCAGAACTGTGCCCGAGCGGCGGGGACCAAAGCGTTGGTCAGGTTCAGCGGGGAGACGGTGAGCACATTGGTCGAAACCCGCGTCCAGTTTACCAGATTGGTGGAGGTCTCGACCTTATAAGTCTGGCCAGCCTGCCCGGAGAGCTGGAAAACGAAGGAACCGGCCGTGGGCTGAGGTTCGATCACCTTGAGCACCGCCGGGGGCAAGGACACGAGCTGCACGTTATCCACGTAAAACGAGGTGGTGCCGCCGGCCGTGGGCCAAAACCAGAACCCGTTGCAATGGGTGAGGTTGGCCACCCCGAGGGCTGAGAGCGGGAGGATGAACTGCTGCCAGGAATTGGCCGGGAGCCCCGGCAGTGGGTAAATGCCATGATAAGAGTTGGAGACCACGCCCATGACCTGCAACCCCTGCGAGCCAGCGGCGCCACCGTTGATCCAGAAGCTTAAGCTAGCGTAGGGGACGGTATTCACCCCAGCGGGGTTGTACAACGAAAGCGCGTTGTACGCGGTCCCCGAGACGCTAATCGAATACATCCCCCCGGGCAGCACTGGCGAAAGGGCATAGTCGTTGACCGTGGTCCAACTCCAGTCCTGGAACCCGTTGAGCAACCCCAGGTCATCGTCATAGATCACCAAACTGGCGGGAGCCACGAGCGGGGTAAAACTGGTGCTGCTGGTCGCCACCCCGGCGGGCGTGGTTACGGCGATTCTCCCCACCGTCGCACCCATTGGAACCGTCGCAGTGATTTGCGTCTCCGAATTGACGGTGAAGCCGGAGCTAACACCATTGAACGCGACGGAGGTGGCGCCGGTGAAATTCTGCCCGACAATGAAGATGGGCGTGCCCACGTAACCACTGCTCGGGATTGTGGAGATAATCGGCGTTTGCCCACCGCCCGAGGCATTGGTCACCACCAGGTTGAGCGCAGAACTGACGACGCGATTGACGGTAATCCAGAGCCGCTGACTGTTGCTATCAACACTGGCGAAATAGTCCACGCCCGCCGTCGTGAGCCCGGACCCGACCGAAATGGACGCGGGCAACTGGTTCGAGGTGTAGTTGTCGATGATAAAAATGGGGTGTTCCAGCGGCTTGCCGATGGCGGGCGTGAGGATGGCGTTGGCACTGTTGGCAGCGGCCGCCAACTCCCAACTGGCATAGATGGGATTGTAGCCGGCGGGCGTGTAGGTCAGGTTCGTATTGGCGGCATTGCCGACTCCGGCGGGACCGCTGGTCTTGACCGTGCCCGTCGAGGCCACGAGCGTCGCACGGGCGGCGTTTTCCATTTGCGTGACCTCCTGCCCCACCACTCCGTTGGTGTAGGACCCGGAGTGCGTCCCGAGCACGACAAAGACCGAATATGCCATGAGCATCCCACTGACCCGCGTACCGCTATTAATGCTGGCCCCCGAGGTGGAATGCTGCCAGTACTGCGTCGGATCGAGAGCAGTGTTGCCGGCATTGTAGCCACCGACGCGCCCGAAATTGCCTCCCCACGAGAGCTTCGAGTAACTCACCTGGATGGCAGCGCCCGCGCCCTGCGTATCGCCCGACCAGTCCGGGTGGAGGATATAGTCCAACAACTGGAAAGCCCACGCGTCGGGACCCGTGTCGCTGGCGCCGTAAGGGATCATGGGGCCGTTGAGTTTCTGTTGTCCGCGCGGATCAAGCGTCGAATTGAGATCCCGATCCGCGCCCTGGTCTTCCAGGGTAATCGGGAGGGTGGCGACATGGCCCATCTCGGCGTCCACCTCGTTGGTGCTAACCCACTCCATGGCGTAGGGGATAGTGTTGGGAAGCGTATCGCTCCAACCTGACAGCCCAGTCACCAGTTCGGGCGGGGCGGCGAGGGTCACGAACTTGAGGGTGTCGCCATAGGAGGCCCCGCCCACATCGGAACCGCCACTGGTGCCGTCGAAATTCAACGAACCATAGGGTGAACGGGTGTCGGCTCCCAGATTTCCCGTCGTGGCCCGGGCGTCCTGGCTGATGGCGAACACCGGATGAGAACGCCCATCGGCAAAGAACCAGCAGATGCTGGTGGGAACCGTTTGCCCGGCAATGGCATAGGTCGGCATATTGAAACCGATCAGCGCGTGACTCGCGCCGGCAAGCAGATTGGTGGTGCTTCCCGGAACGGCCTGGTCCAGCGAGTTGTAGTCCCCCATGCCTGCCGTGTGGTTCTGCACAAAGCCGTCGCCGGGGTACCCGGTAATCCCGGTCCCGGCACAGACCCGGGTAGTTCCGTTGACTTGGTAGTTGAGTTGGTAAAGATAGCCCGGCCCGCTCCCACTCTGCTTCACCAGCACCGCTGACCTCGGCTGCCCCGCGCTATCCAGCCACTGGATCTGCAACGCGGGTTTGCCATTGCCGGAGGTCACATTGCTGATAGAAAGCGCGAGGGCGGTCAGGGACGGGGCCAAACCGGCGGCGAGTATGGTCAGCGTGATGCGCCAACGGAGATATTTCATACCCCCCAGTCGGTTAATGGATTTCATATCATCCATCATGTAATTCAACATGATTATATTTTCAATAATTATGTTTTAATTATCGGTATAGCATGGCGTTCCACTATGATAGTTCGTTCATACCGGGGCCCTTGGCAAGCCCTACGGTATCCTGACTTCCACCTGATAGGTCTTGCCCGCCTCGATCTCGGTAACCCGGTTGTCATGCAGGCGTTCACCGGCGAGCAGAACCAGTGTCGCGGGAACTCCTTTCTCCCGCGCGATGGCGATCCGGAAGGTGGCCCCGCGAAACTGCCGGGTCAATTTCGCCCGATCCCAGTGGCCCGGCAATTGCGGCTGAATCAACAACCCTTGCTGGTCCCCTTTGACGCCCAACAATCCCTCGATGAGGCAGCGGTATAACCAGGCCACGGTGCCGGTGTTAAACAGTTGGCTGGAGCGGCCCGCCGTTCTCGGATACTGGTGGCAGGCCCCGCGATAGTAGTTAGGGATGAAAACCGGCAACTGACCGCGCCGTTCGTAATCCGTCAAATCCGGGCCGGGGATCATCTGACGCAAGAGGCGGAACGCCCGGTCGGCCTCACCGATCGAGTACAGGCTGTAGATGTAAAATGCCGCCGTGTGATTGTAAATGGAGCCATTCTCGGCCGAGCCCGGGAACTTCTGGGTGACGCGCCCCACATCCTCGCGCATGCTGGTGAAGGCCGGCGCGAGCATCATGACGCCGTAGGGCGTCTCCAGTTGCTCCGCCACCGCCCCGATCATCAACCGGCGCTGGCCCTCGTCGGCCGTCCCCGCCAGGATGGCCCAGCTTTGGGGATTGAGGAAGATGCGGCCCTCCCGGTCGCGGCTAACGCCAAATACCACCCCATCGTCAGTGATCCCCCGACCGAACCAACGGCCATCCCAGAGGTAGGTGTTTACCGCCCGGTTGATCTCCCTGGCCTCGCCCCTGAATTCCTCCGCCAGGCAGCTCGCCCCTTCACCCGCGCAGACCTGGGCCCACAGGTTCAGCGCGTAGGCCGTGGCCACCGAGAGCCAGCCGGACACGCCTTTGCCTTTCCAACCGACCATGTTCATCGGGTCGCACCAATCGCCTTGGCCAATATAACTCAAGCCACGCTGGTCGCGCCCTTGGAGCAACCAACGCAGCGCGCCGGTGATCCGGTCGAAAACCGTGCGGCAATCGCCCTCCCGGCCGGTGACCGCCTCTCGCAGGATCGCGTAGTCGTTGGTTTCATCCAGGTAAGCCTTCAAGCAAATCGGGAGCCACACACCGTGGTCGGTATGAGGAATTTGGTTGATGTACTTCAGCTCCGCCCCCGCGGCCAGAAGAATGCCATCGGGCATCGCACCCGAGGGCTCCTGTTGGCTCAGCGCCCGCAGGAACGCGGCCCGCGCCACTCCGGGCTGCACGTAACTCATCCCCATATTGTCTTGCAGGTAGTTGCGCGTCTGCGGGTCGGTGCTCAGCCGATTCACGTCCCCGTGATAGAACACCTGGCGCGGCAGCCAGTGGTTCACGAAGTTGTCCAGTTCCGGGTCGGGGGTCTCGATGCTCAGGACTCCTTGGCCCTGGGCGACGTAGCCGGCGTATGCGACCGCCGCGCGGGCGGCGCCTTCGGCGCTCAGGTATTTTTCGCGCAGCGCGACGATCTCCGCGTCATCAAACGCCGGTCCAAACAGAAATCGGTAGTGCTGGCACTCGTTAGCAGCTAGTCCGATACGATATTGTAGAACCGCCGTCGGGGTTTCGTAGCGAGCCTCGCTCCGGCCTAGCTCCGCTTGCCCCACGCCGGTCGGACACTGCAAGCCGCCTTCCCCCTCGAAGGCCTCTTGCCTGGCTTCCCAGGCCACGGGCGCCCGATCGGCAAGCAAGAAGGTCTTGTCCTTGAATTCGCGGTTCTTAAAATAGTCCGCCACCTTCTGGTACGGAGTCACCCCGGTGGCCACGATCCCCACCAGATCGGGCCGGTACTCGCCGGACTGGTTCATCCAACTCATGTAACCAATCGGGAAATAGGGGTAGAGGCTGATCTTCCGAGCGCGACCCGAAAGGTTGCGGACTTTCAGGCTCCATATTTCGACCACCTCAGCCGCCGACAAGGTCAGGGTAAGCTCCAACCTGAGGCCGTCCTTCTCGACGCGCCACCGCAGGTCGCTCTTGCCCACCGAGAAGCTGAAATGGTCAAGCGGCGCGCGCACCGGCTCATAAGGTGCCGAGAACAATCCGCCCGTCTCCTCATCCTTGACGTAAATGAAACGGCCGGGGTGGTGAGCGTAATACGGTTGCTCCGGCTGCATGAAGGTCTTGGCCTCCAAGTTGGGGGCGTAGGCGTACTTCGCCGGCTCGGGCTGCATGAACTGGGCGATGGCATAGCCCCGGCAAGTCACCTGGATCATCATGCGCCGATTCCACAGGAAACCCGCCGCCTTGGGCAAGGCCGTGGGGCTCAGCAGTTCGAACCGCTCACCGTTATGCGTGGGATGCAACATGATTTCCTAGCTTGCGCTCGGCGAGGTCCTTCTGGATCTGGACCATTTGCTGGTTATCCAACTGATAGAACAGCATCACGCCCACCGCCAGGAAGGCGAACGCTGCCGGAATCAAGGACATCAGCATCACCATGCCGGTTTGCGAACGCGGCGTCTGCGCCACGTTGGCCACATAACCGAGTGCGGTGAAGACCCAGCCCATCAAGGCCGCCGCCAGCGCCGTGCCCAGCTTCTGCGAAAAAGTGGCCGCCGCAAAGGTCATGGCGGTAGCCCGGCGTCCGGTGCGCCATTCGTTGTAATCGGCGGTGTCCGCATACATGGACCACGCCAGCGGCGACTTGGGGCCCAGCACCAGACCGATGGCAATTTGAAGGGCAAACATCCAGCCAATGGCGTCCTTGGGTACAAAGAAAAACGCGCTGGATAAAACGCCCGTGGCGCTCATCAGACCGATCAACAGCCGTTTCTTGTCGATCAACCGGGTCAGCAAGGGCGTCAGCGCCGCCCCGGCCGCCGCCGCTGCCATGTAAGCGGGCACAAACGCCGCCACCAGGTCAGGCCGCCGCACATAATATTTGAAGTAGTAGGCGGACGTGGCACTTCGCAAGGTGATAGTCAGCATGATAATGAGCGCGAGAAAGAACAGCGCCGTCCACGGGCCGTTGTGCGTGAGGTCTCGCACGTCCTGCCACACCGCGGTTTTTTGTGCCGGTGGCGGGGTAACGCGCTCCCGGGTATTCAGGAAAGTCGCCACAAAAATGCTGGACGCCGCCACCCCCCAAAATGCCATCGTCAACTGCCACCCCAACTTCTCGTTCCCGTGTCCCAGCCATTTCACCAAATGCGGCGTGGCGGCCGTCACCAACATGCTGCCGCCAAAGGCGAAGATAAACCGCAGACCGTTGATGGTGGAACGCTCCTGCGGGTCGCTCGACATCACCCCCGAGAGGGCGTTGTAGGGGATATTGATGCCCGTGTAACTGACCATCATGAAGAGATACGTCCCATAGGCCCAGACCAGCTTGCCCCCCTCGCGCAGGTCGGGCGTGGTGTACGTAAGCACCCCAGCCGCGGCCAAAGGAATCGCCATCCAAATGAGGTAGGGCCGGAACTTGCCAAACCGCGTGTTGGTCCGATCCGCGACGGCGCCAATCAGGGGATCGGTGAACGCGTTGACGATCTTGATCGCCGATAGCATGAAACCCGCCGCCGCGGCTGAGATCCCGAAGACGTCGGTGTAGAAAATCATCAAGAACGTCGCGATGTTGGCCCAATAGAAATTGAACCCCATATCGGCGACGCCATAAGCGATTCTCTCCCGCCAGGCTAACGGGGTCTTTCCAGGGACAATGGTCATGCCGGCTAGCGTTTACCAAAGGGACTTTCGCAGCGCGAGGTTTTTCCGTCGGCGTCATCCGGCCCAGGCTGGGAAACTCGCCCCCCCATCTCGCCACCGACGGGACCAGAAAACCTCCAGTGCCGGGCCGCATGCATCGAGTTCATGAGACCAACGGGCTGTCCGGGTGGACCACGGCGCGCGATTAGCTTGATCCTCCCGATCGCGTTGTGGTGGGCACGCAACCCCCGCGATACTTGGTCCGCGGGGGCTTTTGCGCGTCGATGTTCCCTGTAAGGTCCGCCCGCTTTTCCGTCTGTACCCCATGACAGCCGTTTTTATCGACGAAGTAAACAGTAACAACCCCAGGGCGCGGGTTGCGCCCACCTGGAGAAAACAGCCATGAAAACCCCTAACCCGCAATCCCTCGCCCTCTCTCTGGGCTGCGCCGCCGTGCTGGCCGCCGGCGCCCCGGCCACCTCCCTGGCCTTCGGCAATCCCGGCGTCCTCCCGCCAGAGTCCATGCCCTACGGGCTTTCCTACGGCGACTGGGGCGCCCGGTGGTGGCAGTGGATCTATTCCTTCCCCTACACCAACAATCCGGGGACTGACACCAACGGGGCGTACGCCGCACAGGGGCAGTCGGGTCCGGTCTGGTTCCTGGCCGGTACCTTTGGCGGCCCGGCCGTCACCCGCGCCGTCACGGTCCCCGGCGACAAGGCCATCTTCTTGCCACTCCTCAGTTACCTCAACGATTACCCTTGTCCCGACCCGAATTTCCACCCCCTTCCCTCGCAGTCATTGCAGGACTTCCTCACCTACGGCGATACCAACTATATGGGGGCCGAGACCTTCGTCTCCCTGCCGGATTTGACCCTTGAGGCCGACCTGGACGGGGTCACCCTGGCCAACCTGACGGATTTTAAGGGCCTGTCCCCATTGATCACCTTCACGGCCGACGCGAGCTTGGTGCCGGTGGATTCGTGCCTCACCGGGAAGCCTCAATCCGGCGTGTCCGACGGTTATTGGCTGATGCTCAACCCGCTCTCGCCCGGCCCGCACCAACTCCACTTCAGAACCACCATCCCCTCGATGAGCTTCCTGGTGGAAGTTACCTACAACCTCGAGGTCACCCCCGCCATCACGCCCCCCGCGTCCATGCCTTGCGGCTTGTCTTGCGGCGAGTGGGGCGCCCGGTGGTGGCAGTGGCTCTATTCCATCCCCTATGCCAACAACCCTAACGCCGACACCACCGGCGCCTACGCCACCCTCGGCCAGTCCGGCCCGGTCTGGTTCCTCGCTGGCACCTTCGGCGGTCCCGCCGTCTCGCGCTCGATCACCGTGCCCTTTGGCAAATCCATCTTCTTTCCCATCGTGAACTATCTCAGCGACTTTCCTTGTCCCTGCAATGGCGCAAATTTCCAGCCGGACAACGGCCAATCGCTCCAGGACTTTCTCGCCTATGGCAACGCGAACTTCTGGGGGGCCTCGAATTATATGGCGGTGCCGGACCTGACGCTGGAGGCGGAAGTCGACGGCGTGGCCCTAGCCAACCTGACGAACTACCAGGCGTTGTCTTCCTTGTTCACTTTCACCGCCGACCCCAGCTTGAGCCAGGCCGATTGCTGCGTCAGTGGCAGCTTGCAATACGGCGTGTCGGACGGCTACTGGATCATGCTCAACCCGTTGCCGGCGGGACCGCACACCATTCACTTCAAAGCCACCATTCCGTCCTTCAGCTTTGCCGTCGAGGTCACCGACCACCTGGTCGTAACGCCCTCGGTCGCGCCACCGACGGCCACCGTCTACGGGCGCTCCTACGCTGACTGGAGCGCCGCCTGGTGGGAATGGCTCTACAAGCTGCCCGTGAACCAGAACCCGATGTTCCTGGACGGTAATCTGGACTTGAGCCTGCGCCAACCGGACGGCCCGGTCTGGTTCCTGGGCGGCATGATGGTGATCTCCACCGAACCGAACGCGTTCGTCGGGGTCGCCCACCGCACCGGCACTGTCCCCGCCGGCAAGGCCCTCTTCTTTCCCATCCTCAACAGTGAACTCGACAACCCGACCACCCCGAACCCGGATGGCACGTTTCCGGGCACTTATTCCACCGACGAGCTCAAGGCCATGAACCAGGCCTTGCTGGATACCGCCACGGGTGTCGCCTGCGAAATCGACGGGGTGAGTGTGGCCAACCTGTCGAATCCCCTCACCACCCCGTATCGCATCGTGGCACCGGTGTTCGACTTCTGGCTCCCGTCCTACAACAACATCGAGCAGTTCTGGGGTATGAACGTCTCCGGCTGGATCAGCAACGCCGTATCGGATGGGGTGTTCCTCATGCTGGACCCACTCCCCGCCGGGCAGCACACGATTCACTTCACCGGGACCTTCCCCAACTCTCCCCCGGTTTCCCCCAGCTTCAAACTCGACATCACTTATAACCTCACCGTAGTCGACCAGCCTCCGGTGGCAGCCCCCGATTCCACTCCCTACGGTCTCTCCTACGCCCAGTGGTCCGCCAGGCACTGGCAGTGGCTCTACTCGGCCCCCGTCCCCCAAAATCCGCTGTTCATGGACGGTCTTGTCGATCTGAGTCTGAACCAGCCGGATGGCCCCGTCTGGTTCCTGGGCGGAACCTGCAACACCATCCAGACCCCCACCGGCTACTTTGGCGCCGCCACCCGTACCGGCACTGTCCCTGCCGGCAAGGCCCTCTTCTTCCCCATCCTGGATTGTGAATGGGACAACCCGACGACCGCCGCCCCCGATGGCACCTACCCGGGGAGCTACACGACCGACCAATTACGCGGCTTTGCCCGGGCCGATACCGATGCCGCCACGAACCTCATCTGCGAGATCGATGGGGTGCCCCTCCTGAACCTCACCAACTCGCTCACCACGCCCTACCGCGCCGCCTCGCCGATGTTTGACTTCTGCCTGCCCACCTACGAAAACGTGGAACAATTCTGGGGCTTCACCGGTCTCTCGGGCTGGGTCTCCAACGCGGTGGCCGACGGCGTCTTCGTCATGCTTAAACCCCTCCCGGTGGGGCCTCATACCATCCATATCGCGGGCTCCGTTCCTCCGATCCCCAGTCTCGGCGCCGCCAGCTTCGGACTGGACGTTACCTATCACCTCACCGTGTCCGATAGCCCGCCGCCCATCGCGTCGCCGACCTCCACGGCCTACGGCCTGTCCTACGCGGATTGGTCCGCCAAACATTGGCAGTGGCTCTACTCCGCGCGCGTCAATACCAACCAACTTGCCCTCAGCCCCAACCCGCTTTTCCTCGACGGCAACGTGGACTTGGGCCTCCATCAACCCGCCGGCCCTGTCTGGTTCCTCGGCGGCATGATGGTCCTCAACACCGTGCAAGTGACCAATTTCATCGGCCAGGCCACCCGTAGCGGCACCGTCCCCGCGGGCAAGGCCATCTTCTTCCCCATCCTGGACGCCGAATCCGACAACCCCACCACGCCAGACGCCATCACCGGCCTCCTGCCCGGCCACTATACCACCGATCAACTCCGCGGCATGGCCCGGGCAACCATGGACTCTGCTACCGGCATGGCTTGCCAGATCGATGGCGTGCCGGTGCCCAACCTCTCTGCTTCCCTGACCACTCCCTACCGCGTCGCCTCCCAGCGTT